>Ga0265798_10009682_pt1 | contig 12006 bp, 14 predicted proteins | sample P3T30metagenome_FD_192430 | JGI IMG/M metagenome (GOLD analysis project Ga0265798, IMG submission 192430) | Plant litter microbial communities from East Loma Ridge, Irvine, California - P3 T30 | ecosystem: Environmental > Terrestrial > Plant litter > Unclassified | place: USA: California... | reverse complement strand
GCCCCCTCCACCACCGGCTTCGCCGGCGGTCCCCCTCCCCGCCAAGCGGGGAGGATTTCTCAGCCACGCTCCGCCGCCCTCACCACGCTCACCCCGCCCGCAGCATTCTTACGCGGACGTCGACCAGCGCGGCCCAGTGCGCGGGCGCCTCCGCCACCAGCGCGAGCCGCACCGGGGCGACGCTCACCACCTGCCACGCGCCCGCGCGCGGCGGCAACGCGAGCAGCGCCGCCTCCGCCGCCGCCGCGAGCCGCTCGGCGCGCGCGCCGCTCTCGCCTTCGTCGCGGATCGTCACGCCCAGCCGCAGCTCACGCCCGTCGTGCGTCTTGCTGCCCCAGTCGGTGGCGGCGAGCTCGCGCAGCAGCGCATAGGGCACCGCCGCGCGTGGCGCGGTGCCGTCGAACACGCGCGTCACGCCGATGTCGCGTAGCGCCGCCAGCGCCGCCGCGCGCAGCGCCGCGGACGCGCCCTCCGCCGCGGCGCTCACGCGCGCCACCAGCCGAGCCGCGGGTCGGCGAGCCAGCGCCGCACCAGCCCGCGCCCGCTCACCGCGACACCCTCCTCGACGAGCTCGACCCGCGCGCCGGGCAGCAGCGCGCGCAGCCGTGCCGCGACACGCGCCCTGGTCGCGGCGACGTGGCGCGCGGCGATCCGCTCCACCGCGCCGCTCACGCGCGCGCCTCCGCGACCAGCCGCAGCGTCCGGTGCGGGCGCCACAAAGCGGTCACCGCTGCGGGCAGCGGCGTCGCGCCCCCGCGGTCGGCGAAGAGATAAGCCGCGAGCAGCACCGCGCCGTGGCGCAGCGCCGGCGGCAGCCCGGCCCAGTCGCCGGAGAGCCCCGCGGTGAAGCTGATTTCGACCGGCGCGGCGGTGCGGACCCAGCCGGTGCCCTGTTCATCGATGTCGACCATCGCGGCGGCGGGCGCCTCGACGTGGCGCACCGGGCGCGCAGGCAGCGGCTGCCATGCGGCGCGCGCGGGCAGCGCGGCGACCAGCGGCCGCGCGATCAGCACCTCGCCGAGGAACAGCTCGGCGGCGCCGAGCGCGGTCTCGACCAGCGCGAGCGCGAGCGCGTCGTCGTCGGTGGCGGCGGCGCGCAGCTCGGCGCGCAACGCGGCGAGCGCGGCGGCGCGATCGGCCTCGCCCAGCGCCACCGCGCCGGGCGCACCGCTGAGGATCGGCATGACGGTTCTCCTGATGTGGGTAGAACTAGATCCTCCCCGGCACGGGGAGGGGGACCATGCGAAGCATGGTGGAGGGGGCTGTCCACTCACGGGCCGGTGAGTTAGCGGAGAGCCCCCTCCACCACCCGGCTGCGCCGGGCGGTCCCCCTACCCGCCGTGCGGGGAGGAGTTAGCCCCTCACTTCTCCACGAACTTCAGCAGCTTGATCGCGTCGCTGTCGCTCACGCAGCCGGCCACGCGGCGGGTCGCGTAGAAGGTAACGAAGGGCTTGTTGCTGTACGGGTCGCGCAGCACCGCGGTGTCGCCGCGGTCGGCGATCAGGTAACCGAGCCGGAAGTTGCCGAACGCGATCGAGGCGCTGCCCGCCGCCACGTCGGGCATGTCCTCGGCCTCCACCACCGGATAACCGAGCAGCGTGGCGGGCTGTGCCGCCGCCAGCCCGGGCTGCCACAGGAACTGGCCGTCATGCGTCTTCACCTTGCGCACCTGCGCGGCGGTGGCGGCGTTCATCACGAAGCAGGCGCCCTGGCGATAGGGCGCGCGCAGCGCCTGGACGAGGTCGATCAGCCGGTCCGCCGGATCGCCCGCGAACGCCCCCGCCGAACCGCTGGCGAGATACTGCAGCGTGCCGAACGCGCGCGCGCCGTCCGCCTCGGCGCTGGCGGGCGAGGTCAGGAAGCCGCGCGGCCGCCCCACCCCGCTGCCGCTCACGAAGGCGGCGCCCTCCGCCTTGGCGAACTCGGTCGCGATCTCGGCGGCGAGCCACGCCTCGCTGTCGAACAGCGCATCGTCGAGCATCGCCTGGCTCGCGCTGGGATTGGCGTAGAGCTCGCCGCCGGGCGGGACCAGTTCGTGGAAGGTCGGCGTCGCGGTGACGGGGCGCGGGTCGGTCTCGCCCGCCCAGCCCGCGGGCGTGCCGCCGCTGGTGACCAGCTTGCGATAGCCCGCGCTGCCGACCTGCACCACGTTGGCGATGGCGCGGATCGGGCTGAGGCTGACGAGCTGCGCGTCGATCGTGCTGTCGAGCTGGGTCGGGATCGCCACCCCGCCCGCCTCGCCGGTGGTGCCGGTGAAGGCCTTGGTCTCCAGCGTGGCGCCGGTGCGGATATAGCGCGCGAAGGCCTCGTCGCCCTCGGGCCGTGCGCCCTCCAGCAGCGGGCGCGCGTCGACGGTGTCGGTCATGGTCGGTCTCCTTCTTGGGGGTGGGAAGCTGGGGTGGAGGCGCCGCGCCCGCGGGCACGGGCCGTGGCGGCAGGCGACGACGGGGACGCTGAGACGGTCATCCCCGCGTCCTCGCGGGAGCGTCACGACGGCGCCGCGCCAAACATGTCGGACGTGAGTGCCGGCGGGTCGTCCGCCCACCAGGCGATCAGCGCGGCGGGCTGCATCGGCACAGCGACCAGGCTGACCTCGACCAGCTCGGCCGCGACGATCGCGCGGTGCGCGCCCTGGCGCACGGTCCGCGCGCGATACGCCACCGAGAAGCCGGGCAGCGCGCCGCGCCTTACCGCGCGCGCCACCGCCGCGTCGTCGACCCGCGCCGCCACCAGCAGCCCACGCGCGTCCGGCTCGAGCCACAGCAGCGCCCCCACCGGGGCGCCGCAATGCTGGCACAGCAGCGGTACGAGGCGCGGCGCGGCGCCGAACACGCCCGCGCGCAGCACGTCGCCGGCGCGGTCGACGCGGTCCCACACAGCGGCATAGCCGCCGCAGCGAAAGCCGCCGCTCACTTGCCGTCCCCGCCGAGGTCGACACCGAGCCGCATCGCCAGCCCGAGCAGCAGCAGCGCGCCGAGCGTCCGCGTCACCCAGCCGAGCAGCGCGCGCCATGCCGAGCGCTTCGCCGCGCGCCACGTCTGCAGCAGCTCGCGCAGCGCGGCGACGTCGCCTGCCGCGCCCGCGTCGGCCAGCCCGAGCCGGGTGAGCGCGCGCGTCGCGCCCAGCTCGCCGGCCTGCTCCGCCACCGCGCGCAGCCCGGCCGGGTCGGCGCCTTCCGCCGCGAGCTGGGCGAGCAGCTGCGCCAGCACCGCGGCGCTGCCCTCGTCGTGCGCCGCGCTCATTGCCAGTCCACCATCGCGCGCTTCTCCTCGGGCGAGAGGAAGTCGGCCGCGGCCGCCATCCGCCACAGCCGCTCGCGGTCCTCCGCCAGCGCGGGCACGCGGTCGAGGTCGACCCGCACCGTCGCGTGGCCGCACCAGCGCGCCAGGCCGGCGCCGAGCCCGGTGAGGATCGCGTCGGCGAGCGGCAGCACGGTCAGCCGCCACAGAGCGCGATTGGCCTCGGCGTAATTGGCATGGGTCGAGTCGCCGGGCAGGCCGAGCAGCATCGGCGGCACCCCGAAGGCCAGCGCGATCTCGCGCGCCGCCGCCGCCTTGGTGCCCGCGAAGTCCATGTCGGCGGGGGTGAGGCTGAGCGGCTGCCACGTCAGCCCGCCTTCCAGCAGCAGCGGCCGGCCGGCGTTGCTCGCGCCCGCGAAGCCCGCGTCCATCTCGTCGCGCAGCCGGCGGAACTGGTCGGGCGACAGCGCCGCGCCGTCGCGCGCGTCATACACCAAGGCGCCCGAGGGCCGTGCGGCATTGTCGAGCAGCGCCTTGCTCCACGCCGCCGCGGCATTGTGGATGGCCACCGCGGGCGCGGCGGCGCCGAGGCAGCCCAGCCCGTAATGATCGTCGAGCGGGTGGAAGCGACGCAGGTGGATCACCGCCTCGGGCGCGAGCCGGGTGGCGCGCGCGCCGACGCGGTAGAGGAAGGCGGCGGGCCAGCCGTCGGCGCCGAGCTCGACGCTCACCCGCTCGGGCCGCAGCGGGTAGAGCGCGGCGGGTGTGCCGTCGGCGTCGCGCAGCGGCTGGACGAAGGCGTTGCCGTGGAGCAGCAGCTGCGCCGCGACGGTCTCGAGCAGCCCGGGCGCGGCGACCAGCCCGCGCAGCGCCGCGTCGTCGCAGGCGAGCGGCGCGCTGGCGACGCTCTCGGCGACGAGCCGCACCGCGCGCTGCGCGATGGCGTTGCCGCAATAGCCCGCGCGCACCTGCGCCTCATAGCCCTGCGGCCAGGCGGCGGGCGGCGGCGGCGCGGCGATGCCCGACGCGCGCGCGAGCGGCGGCCGCGCCGCCGCGGGGGCGGGCGCGGTCTTGCGGAACCAGGCCATGAGAGGGTCTCCTCGGATGATGTTGTGTCGGCGGTCGGCAGCGGGCGGCGGCGGTGACCGCGCTGGAGGCGGGCGCGGCTGGTGCCGAAGCGTGAGGCGGGCGATGTGACGCGCGCGGCGCTTGGCGGCGCCGGCGGGGTGAGGTGCACGAGAAGCCGCGTCCTCTCACCCGGATCGGCCTATGCGGCGGGTTGGCCCGGTCCGCGCCTCAACGGTCATCCCCGCGAAGGCGGGGATCCATACACGCTGAGGTAGCGGCTCCATCGCAAACGTCAGCGCGTCTGGATCCCTGCCTTCGCAGGGATGACGAAGCAAGGAGCGGCAATAGCCGTGTCAGACGAGCCACGGCGAACCCGGCGCAGGTCCTGTTCCCGCGGGGAAGCTCCAAAGGGGGCCGCAGCCTCCGCCTCGACCGACCCGCAGGTCAGCGCGCGGGGTGCGCAGACACCGGGCACGAGCGCGGCCCTGGCGCCCCCGCCTAGCGCCGCTCGAGCAACGTCTCCACGCTGTCGTCCACGGTGCCGACCTTCCCCGGCTCGTGCCCGGCCTCCTTCTCCAGCGCGGCGCGGATCGCCTCGATCTGGCGGTCGGTCATATGCTCGATGCCGATGAACTCGCCGCGCGCGCGGTCGAGCGCGCGGATGATCTCGTCGAGCTTGGCCTGTACCGCCGCGGCGTCGCGGTTCTGCGAGTTCTGGATCACGAACACCATCAGGAAGGTCACCAGCGAGGTGCCGGTGTTGATGATCAGCTGCCACGTGTCGGACCACGCGAAGATCGGCCCCGTCACCGCCCAGGCGAGGATCGACACCAGCGCCAGCGCGAAGGTCACCGGCTGGCCCGAGGCGGACGCGATCCGGGTCGCGAGCGCGGCGAAGAAACGTTCCATCGTCGCTGCATCCTGCCACCGCGCCGGGCACGCGGCTTTAGCGTGGATCAATCCGCCGCCGCCCTTCACAGCACCCGCACGCGCACCGCACCGCCCTCGCCCAGCAGCAGCGCGGTGAGCGCCCAGACGCAGGCGTCGGCGCGGTCGGGCGAGCGGCCCGGCCCCTCATAGCCGCCGCCCACGACCAGCCCGGCGAGTTCGTCCTCCAGCGCAGGGAAGGCGCGCGCGTGCCACACCCGCCCGGTCTCGTAGAGCGCCGCGACCGGCTCGGCGCGTGCCGCCTTCCCGCGCGTGGCATGGACCAGCCGCAGCGGCAGCGCGGCGTCGGCGGCGCGCAGCACCTGCGCCACCATCTCGCCGCCCTGGTTGGCCTCGGCCACCACGCGCTCGGCGGCGTGGCGCGCGGCACAGGCGGCGACCGCGCGCGCCCAGCGCTCGGGGCTCGCGCCCGTCACGCTCGCGTCTTCCAGCACATAGCCGTGGCCGTCGCGTCCCAGCCCGGCGGCGACGATGCCGCAGGCGTCGCCGTCGCTGCCCGCGGGCGGGTCGACCCCGACCACCACGCGCACCAGCGCGGGCAAGGCGGCGGCGCGCTGGCGCTCGAGCAGCGCGCGCGGCCAGAGCGCGCCGGCGACGTCCTCGATCAGCTCGCCGTCGAGCTCCTGCCGGCCGAGCCGCGTCGCGCCGTACTGCGCCGTAACCGCGGCGACGAAGGCCGGCGGCAGATGCGGGTTGTCGCGCGTGCGCCCGCGCGTCACCGCGGTGTCGGGCGCGGCGGCGAGGCGGCGCAGCAGCGCGGTGGCGCGCGGCGTCGTCGTCACCAGCGCGCGCGGCGACGCGCCGAGCCGCAGCCCCAGCATCAGATTGTCCCAGGCGGCGGCGCCGCGCCATTTGCCGAGCTCGTCGGCCCAGGCGAGATGGTGCTCGGGGCCGCGCAGCCCCTCAGGCGCGGCGGCGGAATAGACCTGCGCCACTGCGCCGCCACCGAAGCGCAGCTCGCCCAGGCTCGGCCGCCACACCGCACCGCCGGCGTACCGCGCCACCGCGAGCAGCCCGCTCGGCCCCTCCACCATCACGCGCCGCGCGTCGTCCGCGGTGGCGCCGACCAGCGCGATCCGCGCCTCGGGCCGCGTGCGCGCGATCGCCGCGACCCACTCGGCGCCCGCGCGGGTCTTGCCGAAGCCGCGCCCGGCCTGGATCAGCCACACGCGCCAGTCGCCCTCGGGCGCGAGCTGCCCCGGATGCGCCCAGCTCGCCCAGTCCGCGACGAGCGCGCGGTGCGTCGCCTCGTCGAGCTGCTCGAAGACGGGGGCGGCCGCCGCTGGATCGATCCGTCGCAGCGCGCGCAGCGAGCGCGTGAGCGGCGCGGTCATGCCCATATCCGCGGGCGGGGGGCGGACGCGACGCCGGGCGGCGGGGCGCCCGGCCCGTTGCCCGGCGGCGCCTCGGCCGGGCAGACGGAGCGACGTGCACCCGCGCGAGCGGCGAACGGGGCTGGCGGAATGTCGGGGACGGCGTGGTGGGCGGCGTCGGGCGGCGCCGTGCCCGCCACGCGCGGCGAGGCGGCCGGGGCGACAGCGGCGCTCGCGCCGTCCGGCGCCTTGAGGCGCGAGCGTTCCTCCGCCTGTTCCGGCGCGCTCGACCATGCGGGCCGCACCGCGTTCGCCGGCGAGCGAGGCGTGGTGGCGGACGCGGGCGCGGGTGATCCGGCGTTCGAGGGACCTTCGCGAACATGTCCGCCTCGCACGTCGGACGCTTCGTGCTCGCGCGAGGGCGCAACGCCGGGGTCAAGCAGCACGGCGACGTGCGGCGCTCGGGCCGCGCCTTCGCCTGTCTTCGCACGAGAACCGGACGAGTCTGGCTGAGACCCCGCGCCGGTCGGGGCGGCGGCAACGCTGTCGATGGCGGTCGCCGCGCCGACGTCGAAGCCTCCGCCCGCGTCCGCCGTGTCCCCGTTGACAACCTTGGCGATTCCGGCGCCGGCGTCCGTGTCCGCCGTGCCCGGGCCAGCGCCCCCTGCGGGAGCGCCGCCGGAGGGGACCGCCTCGTCGACCTCGCCCCAGTCCGCCGCGGCGGCACGTTAGATCGCGTCGACCTCTGCCGCCGCCGCGGGTGACACCGGGGTGCGGCGCACGCGCGGGCTGGCGCCGGCGTAGAGCTGCAACCGGCGCGCCAGTTCGGCCCCCGCCGGACCGAGTGCGTGGCGCTGGCGGCGCGGCGCGCGCGGCGGCGTGACCGGCGCGGCGTCGCCGGCGGCGGCGCGGTGGCGGTCGAGCAGCGCCAGCGCGGCGGCGAGATCGAGCGGCGTCTCGTGCTCGAGCAGCTGGCGCAACGCCTCGGCCTCGAGCCGCTCGTAGCCGATCGCGAGCGCGTCGCGCCAGGCGGCGGCGAAGCGCGCGCTGCGGCGTCGCAGCGCGTAGGCCGAGACCGGCGCGATCCCCACCGCCGCGGCGGCGCGCGCCGGACAGCCGAGCAGGGCGAGCTGGTCGAGGAAGCACGCGCGGGTCGCGGCGCCGAGCGCGGTCGCGCGGGCCGCGCCGCGCGGGGCGGCCGCGGCGTCCTGATACGCCGCCTCGCGCGCCTCCGCCGTGCGATCCGTGCCGCGGGTGCCCGGCGCCGTGGCATTGTCGTCGGCCGCGGCGTGCGACGTCGCACGATCCGCGTGACCCGCGGCGGCTGCGGCGGCCCCCTCCGTCGTGCCGAGCGCCGTCGAATGATCCGTGCGGCGGACGGCGGTCGCCGTGGTGGCGCCGTCTGCCGCACGGGTGGCCGCGGCACGCGCGCGCGTCCCCGCCCTGTTCGAGCGCTCGCCCCGCATCGCCGATCTCCCGCTGAAACGCGAACGGGCCGGCGCGGCGGGAGCCTCGCTCCCGAACCGCCCGGCCCGACTCACATCATCTCGATGTTCATGCTTTGTACGCGAACAGCGTCGCGCTGTCAAGCGTTGGTTCGCCGCCGGCGTCGCGGCTCAGCCGAGCGGGCGCCCGGTGCCAGGGCTAATCAGCAGGCGGCATCCGCTCAGCGTCTCGACCTGAAGCGAGTCGCCGTCGCGCTCCACCGCGACGAAGCGGTCTGAGGCGGCCGCGGGCGGCAGCTCGCCGCGCCACACCACGCGCCCGGCGCGATCGAGGCAGACGAGGTTGCGCGCGCGCGCGTCATCCTCGGCGGCGGGGGCGTAGAGCACCACGCGCCGCCCGCCCCCGATCGCGATGCTGCGCGCGACTCGCGCTGGCTCGGGCATCGGCCGCTCTCCTGTTGCGCGATGAGATACGCGGGCGGGGCGCGGCGGATGCAGGGGGCTCACGGGAACCTGTCAGGTCGCCCGATGAAATACCCGCCCGAAGACGATCGGTGTCGATACATGCGGGACGATCATGGTGGTCTCTTCCTCCAGATCCCGACCGACCGTGCGATAGGTCGTCGTCCGATCGCTGTCCTCTCCGCGAAACCTTATGGAGAGCGCGTCACCATCCCTTCTTGCCGATACGTCAAACACAAGAACGTCGGTCAGCTTCCACCGGACCGGCTCTTCACCGATCCAGAGGGTGATGGGTGCCTTGGCATCATAAGCGATCCCGACCCGATCCCCTGCGGTCGACATCCTGATCCGGGATACGGCAACAGACTTGCGCAGCCTCATGCGAGCGGTGACTCGCGTCGAGTTGGGAAGGCCCTCGGTCGCGCTGTCGATCGCCTCGAAGGCGTGGTCGCTCCGTTCGTCCCCTTCGTAGATGCCCGAAGCCACGCCTTGCACCGAGCTCGCGGCGCCTGAGCCACAGCCCAGGAAGGCAGCGCCGACCGCGGCTGACACAATCCACTGACGCATCTCGCACTCCTTGGATCCCGCTGCCGGCCTCGACGGTCGTGATGGCGCTTGAGGCTAGCACACGGTCATCTTGCGTCATACGGGATCGAGGACCTGGCTCCGGTTGCCGAGCAAGTGAGTTGGCGAAGAGCTGTCCTGTCTGGCGAGCTGAGCATCACTGCCCGATGTTTCGATTGGCGAACTTGGAAGCGGAGCAATCGCTCCTCGCGATACTCGGACGGTTCGCCCGGTGGATCAGCTCTCGCCGCCGCGATGCCCCACTCGAGGGTGGAGCGGGTAACGGGAATCGAACCCGTGTATTCAGCTTGGAAGGCTGCTGCACTACCATTGTGCTATACCCGCATACCCGCGGGAAAGCGCCGCTTTCTGGCTTTCCCCACCGGCCGTTCCAACGTCCGCCACGCTGGCTTCCCAGCATCCCGCCGGATGGAACGAGCGGCGTCATACCCAGCGGCCGGCAGCGGCACAAGCCGTCCCATGGCGGTCGGGCCGCCGATACCGAGCGGCGTCACCCCAGCACAGCGGGCGGTGCCGGACCACGCCCCGCCGCGCGGCGCGGCGGGACGTGGCCGAGCGGGCGATCAGCTCGCCGCCGCCCCGATCATGACGACCGCGGCGAGCCGCTCCGGTCCGGCCGTCGCGCGCGCGAGGCGGATCTCCCTGCGCAGCAACGTCAGCTTGTTCCTGTAGTCGAGGTAATCAGAGGCGAAGACGATATTGGCCTGGACCGTCGGGGCCGCACCCGCGCCCCACGCGAGCGCGGGGAGCTCGCATAACCGGCCGATCGCGCGCAGCGCGACTCGGTCCAACCGGCGGTCCTTCGAGGCCCGCACGAGGGTGGGGGCCACCGGACGATGGCGCTCGTCCAGCGTGAACCGGACCGACACGATGCCGCCCGACGCGGGGTCGTTCGTCCACAGCGGCTCGTGTTGTCGCAGCAGCTCCGCCTCGAGCCGCCGCGTCACCGCGGCGGCCCAGCGCTCGCGTGGCAGCTGGTCTCCCCTCACCGTCACCTCTCGCTGCGGCGGCTGCGCCGGGGCGGCCGACGGGAACGACGCACAGACAGCGGCGATCACTATCGAACAATGCTTCATGACGATCTCCAGTTCATGGATGATCGGCCAGGACGCGCGACCAGTTTCTGCGTGAACTTTAGACGCCTTGGTCGACAAGAAGCGGCGGTCGCTACGATCCCGCTCCGGTGTCCTTATAGCACGCGGGCGAGCACGATGAAAGAGAGTCCGGATCGGACCTTTCCGGCAGGATCGGTGTCTCTTTTCCTGACGCAGATGGGCGGGCGCCCGCGCTTGCGACGCCTCTGCCTTCAGCAACACTCGTGACAGCTATTGATACTCGTTCGCACAAGCGATAGAGCCGCGATCAGAAGGGGTTCTCACATGCATCATCGTCTCGTCCGCGCGCTGCTCGTCGCCAGCGCGCTCTGCCCGCTCCCGGCGCTCGCCGCCGCGCTTGACTCGCCGCTCGTCCCCACCGCGAGCGACGCCGTCACCCTCGACGCCACCGCCGCCACCGCCGACGCCCCCGACCAGCAGCAGGTCGGCGACGATGTCGTCGTCACCGGGGTGCAGACGCGCGACGTCGCCTCCTCCGCCACCAAAAGCAGCGCGCCGCTGGCGCAGACGCCGCAGTCGGTCAGCGTCGTCACCGCCGCCGACATCGCCGGGCTCGGGCTGCAGAACCTCAACCAGGCGCTGCGCTTCGTTGCCGGCGTCACGCCCGAGACGCGCGGCTCCAGCGCCGAGGTGTACGACCAGTTCAAGCTGCGCGGCTTCGACGCCGCGGTGTTCCTCGACGGGCTGCGGCAGTTCGGCAGCCCGACCGGCTATGTCTCGCCCCAGGTCGACGTGTCGCGGCTCGACCGGTTCGAGGTGCTGAAAGGGCCCGCCTCGGTGCTCTACGGCCAGTCCTCGCCGGGCGGGCTGGTGGCGCAGTCGAGCAAGCTGCCGGTCGACGCGCCGCTCTACGGCGCGGTCGCGGCCACCTATGGCACCTTCGACCTCTACCGCGTCGACGCCGATGTCGGCGGGCGTGCCGGCGAGAGCGTGCTGTGGCGCGTCTACGGCAGCGTCAACGGCGCGGACACGCAGCAGCGCTTCAGCCGGCGCGAGCGCCAGACCCTCTCGGGCGCGGTGACGCTCGGCGCGGGCGGCGCCACCACGCTGACGCTGCTGGGCAATTACTCGCACGACCCGCACAACGGCGCCTACGGCGTCTTCCCCGCGCTGGGCACGCTGATCGACAATCCCAACGGCCGGCTGTCGACTCGCTTCGACGGCGGCGAGGCGGGCAACCGCTGGCGCCGCGAGCAGGCCTCGGGCACCTATATCTTCCGTCACGATTTCGGCGGCGGGTGGAGCTTCCGCGCCTCGGGCCGCTACCAGAATGTCACCGCGCGGCTGGGCCTGATCTACGTCAGCGGGTCGCCCGCCGACGCGGGGCTGCGCGTCTACAACCGCGCCTCCTATGCGACCGACGAGGAGCTCAACAACTGGACCTATGACAACCAGCTCAGCGGCGCCTTCCACACCGGCCCGATCGAGCACCAGCTGCTGATCGGGGTCGACCGTCAGGTGGCGCACTCGACCGAGCTCTACGCCTTCGGCAGCGCGCCCGCGCTGAACGCCTATCAGCCGGTCTATGGCACGGTCACGACGCCGCAGACTCCCGCGACCGTCCCCACCCCGTTCGGCGGCAGCTATGACACGCGCCAGCGCCAGCAGGGCGTGTATGCGCAGGATCAGCTCTCGCTCGGCGCGCTGCGCGTGACGCTCGGCGGGCGGCAAGACTGGGCCTATGCGCGCGAGCGCACCCAGGCGGGGTCGACGCAGCGCGACGAGAAGTTCACCTGGCGCGCCGCCGCGCTCTACACGCTGCCGTTCGGGCTGGCGCCGTACGTGAGCTATTCCACCTCGTTCCAGCCGCAGAGCGGCAACGTGCTGCGC
>Ga0265798_10009681_pt1 | contig 12006 bp, 4 predicted proteins | sample P3T30metagenome_FD_192430 | JGI IMG/M metagenome (GOLD analysis project Ga0265798, IMG submission 192430) | Plant litter microbial communities from East Loma Ridge, Irvine, California - P3 T30 | ecosystem: Environmental > Terrestrial > Plant litter > Unclassified | place: USA: California... | reverse complement strand
ATTCGGTCGGCGGCCGACGAGGTCCGCTGTAGCCAGTGGCTGCTCGACCTGCGCCGCCGCGAAGACGTCATCGAGCCTGTAGTCAACGCCTGGTTTAGCCGCGAGTTTGCGCCTTCGTTGCGCAGGCGCTACGCGACCCCGGTGCGGCTGGCCTTTCTGGTGTCGCCGCTGCGGGCGCAGCAGCCCGTCACGGCGATGGTGTCAGCCGCCGAGGCCGACTGCCAACGGGCCACGTTTATGGATGAGGCCGCCGCCTACGCGTGGCTGGCGAGCTAGCCTGCCACCTAGGGCCCAGCCACGAATGCCGTAGGGCTATAAGGCTACCACGCGCGTTACCTGCGAAAAACCAGGGCCTAGCAGTTGCACATAGTACAGGCCCGGCGCGAGCCCGTTGCGCTGCCAGTCTAGCCGGTGCCAACCGGCGGGCATTAGGCCCTGGTGCAAGCTTGCCACCTCCTGCCCCAGCATATTTAGCACCCGCAGCTGCACCTGGGCGGGGCTGGGCAACGAATATTCCAGCCGCGTAACATCCAGAAAGGGATTAGGACTGGCGGTGTAGAGACGGGGGGTAGCGCTGATGGTGCTGTGCAGCACATAGGTATCAACCAGCACCTGCTTGCGGGTAAGAAACTGCATGGTCAGGCTGTCGGGCGTGGCCGTGAGGAGCATGGCGCCATAGTCGCCATTAAATAGTTGCTGGCTCTCGGGTAGCTGCTTAGAGCCCTTGGGGTAGATGCTACGCCCCCCTAGGCCATTGATAATGTACGGAAACCCGTCTACCAGCAAGCGCTCATAGATGTGCTCGTGGCCCGTCAGCACTACCGAAGCACCCCAGGCTTGGAAGGGCCATTGCAGGGCCACCGTATTACCGTGCGGCCCCGATGAGTAGGGGGCATGATGAAAATACACCACCTTCCAGCGGGCAGTGGAGGCCGCTAGGCTGGCGCGCAGCCACTGTGCCTGCCCCGACGTAGCGCTGATGCCATCGGGCTCCTTAGGGTCGCTATTGAGGGCGAAGAAGTGTACATCGCCCCGCACAAAGTCATAGTAGCGGCCATTGCCAGGCAGGGTGAAGTAGTCGCGGTAAGCCTCGCCATTGCGGGTGTAGTAGTCATGGTTGCCGAGCGACGGGAAAAAGCGGTTGGTCGATGCACTCGGCCCGTACCGGCCCCGATACTTATAGATGTAAGCATGGTAATACTGGCCAATATTCCGGTCGATGGTAGTCGAGTCGCCGAAGTCATAGTTGTTGTCGCCCAGTGTGATAATGAAATCTGGATTCCAGCTCTTCACTAGGTCGGCTACATCGCGCTCGGCCGGCCCCGCCAAGCCATAATCGCCAATGGCGGCAAAACGCTGCCCATAACCTGCTGTAGCTAGTAAGCTCAGGCAAAGTACTACTATAAATCTCTTAAAAATAGGATATAATTTATAGTGCATTATGATTTGCGAATGAAATTAGGTAAATCAGTTACTATTAGCAAAATAAATTAGTAGAGTTCGTAATTAAAGCCGATTTTTGAAGCTGAATTACGATTAATCATCCTTTATAAGTAATTGATTGAGTTAGGTTATTCATTAACCAATGATATAAATCCCATACATTCTTTCACTTAATAACTATTGAAAACGAACATGCAGCAATTAGTTACTTCCAAATGTACTATAGCTTCTTTCCTTCTCCTACTTGGCCTAGCTTCTAGTAGTCTAGCTAAAACGATTAATAGTCGCACTGACCCGCCAATAGTAGTAGCCCCTAATTTCTACCACGTAGATGAGCAACACCATCTGATTGTAATAAACAAACCAGTGGAGGAAGTTCTGGTTGCTGGCACCGAAAACAGCAGCGAACTTATTCTAGATAAAGAGTATAACCTAGTAGAGAATAGCCAGGTAGCAAGCACAGAGAATACCTACGTGGTGGAGCACGCCAACACGACCTATACGGTGTATTTCACGAAGCTGCCCGTAGTTAGCATCACTACTAAGTATGCCATTGTGGATGCGCCCAGCGTGTACGCAACATTCACGCTGTCGGAAGCGAATGGCACCACAACCAGTTCTAACCTAGGTATCGAAGTGCGCGGTGGCAACTCGCAGAACTACCCTAAGAAATCATATGAGCTTAGCTTCTGGGCCGATACACTAGGTAATACCAATCGGGATGTGCAGCTCTTGGGCATGCGCACCGATAATAAGTGGAACCTGCAAGCGCTGTTCAACGAGCCCATGCGTGCCAACAGCAAGGTAGCCAATGAGCTGTGGCAAGAAATGAGCCAGCTCTACTACCGAGACAAGGAGCCAGCCGCTAAAAATGGCATAGCCATGAACTATGTTGAATTATTTATAAATAATGAGTATAGAGGAATTTACACGCTAGGCGAGCGTATTGATAAAAAGCAGTTGAAGCTAAAAAAGTATACAAATACAATTAAAGGCGAATTATACAAAGGGTCATACTGGGACGGTGCTGTTCTTTTTACCTCGCTGCCAGACTTTAATAATGATAGTCCCTATTGGGGAGGATTTGAGTACAAGCACCCCGAAGAATATACAGATTGGAAGAATTTATATGATTTCGTGCGTTTCGTTGAAACCAGCTCCGATGCTGAGTTCGTGAAGCAGTATCCAAGCAAATTTGATTTGCAGAATGCAGTTGACTACTACATCTTTATGAATGTGCTGCGAGCAACTGATAATTATGGTAAAAATTTGTACATTGCCAAGTATAACGCCGGTGAGCCCTACTTCTACGTGCCGTGGGACCTGGACGGGGTGTTTGGCAACAACTGGATGGGTCTGAATGACAACACGACCAACGACATCTTGACCAATGGCTTCTATAAGCGCTTAAATCAGGACTGCTCGCCCTCAGGCTTTCGCAGCGTGCTGGCCCGCCGGTGGGCCGAGCTACGGGCTACCATCCTCACGACCGACTACATCATGGCCAAATTTGTGGCTAACAACACCTACCTGCGTACCAACGGTGTGTATCAGCGCGAGCAAGCCGTATGGTCGGGCTACAGCTACGATGATAAGAAGCTGGCCTACACCACTGACTGGCTTACCCGTCGGTTAGATTATTTGGACGGAGTTTTCGGCCAGCAGTGCGCGCTGCTGAGCGCTACAACGAGCAGGCCGGTGAGCCCCACCGTGCAGTGCTACCCCAACCCGGCTACAGATTACCTGATGGTGGAAGCCAGTGCCGCCACCTACGAGGTTAGTATTCGAGACATAAGTGGCCGTGTGGCACTGCAAGCCACTGCCCGCACTCCGGTAAGCCGGCTGGATATCAGCCGGCTACCTAAGGGCCTGTACGTGGTGCTGGTGAAGGGCGAAAACTTTGTGGCCACCGAGAAGCTGGTGCGTAACTAAGCGCTTGCCTAGGTTACCTCGGCGCGGGTCAGGGCCTCGTTGAGACAAATGGCGGCCTTGCTGCCGCTGGCCGCGGCCAGCAGCGCCTGCTGCTGGCCGGGTACCATGTCGCCGGCAGCATAGAGGCCGGGCACTGTAGTTTGGGCTTGCCTATCGACCCACACGGCGCCTTTGCTGGTGAGGCGGGCCCCTAGGTCGGCGGCCAGGGTGCTGCGCTGCTCTTGCGGTGGGTGCAGAAACAGGGCGCTACGCTCGATATAGCTGCCATCGGCAAACTCGACGCAACGCAGGCCACGGCGGGCCGTGCCCACCAGCCGCGCAATGGGCTCGGTGCGCAGGCCTATTCCCTGGCGGCGCAGCCGCTGCCGGGCATAATCGGTGAGGTGGCCGGGGCCGTTAGTGACGACTATCACATCGGAGCTCCAGCGGCTCATGAGCAAGGCCAGGCCCACTACGGCCTTGCCCTGGCCGTACACGGCCAGGGGTTGGTCGCGCACCTCATAGCCGTGGCAGTAGGGGCAATGCAGCACGCTGCTGCCCCATAGCTCGCGAAAGCCCGGCAGCGGTGGCAGCACGTCTTCGACGCCGGTGGCTAGTAGCACCCGCCGCGCCGTGGCCGTGGTAGGGTGGCCCTGGCTGTTTTGGCCGGTGGCCTGAAAGCCCTGGGCCAGCTTGGCAAGCGTGGCAATTTTAAACTCGCGAACCTCCACGGTGGGGTAGGGGGCCAGCTGCTCGCGCCCAATGTGCAGCAGTGTGGCTGGCCGCACGCCATCGCGCGAGAAGAAGCTGTGAACGGCGCCCGAGGGAGCATTGCGGGTGGGGCCACTGTCGGCCACCAGCACCCGGCGGCGGCAGCGCCCTAGGGTAAGCGCCGCGCTTAGCCCGGCACTGCCTGCGCCAATGACAAGCACGTCGTAGTCACTACTCATAAGTAAGGTATAATTATTTAGAGCTAAGGAGGTAATCGACCCGTTAAACAGGCAAACGCCGGCCGCAGGTTACGAAGCGCGCTAAAAAACTCACTGGCTGCCTGGCAATAGCTCACAAAGCAGCCTAGGTCATCAGCGCGGCCCGGGTTGAGTGGAGGGGCCGTCCTGGTACTTATTGGAGGAGGGGCAGAGTGCGGGCAACTTATTGGGCACGTGGCCAGTTCAAGCCTAACGCTCCCACTCTAAATCCTAAAAAATATGAGCAGTATACTCTGCCGCCGTTTGCTGGCGGGCTTGCTGGTGAGTACCGCGGCGTGGGCTACGCCCGCCCTGGCGCAAGCTGGTCGGGCGGCTGTGCCCGCCCCCAACGCTCAGGCTAGCGCCGAGCAATTTGCCGAACTGTGCCAGACCAAACTAAAGCTCGCCCCCGAGCAGTCGTCGTCGCTGCGCACCTATCTTGGCCAGGAAGTAAACTACCTGAACGTGCTAGCGGCGAATGGCATTGCAACCGAAACACCTAACCTGACCGCCGCCGAGGCCCAGCAGTTCGACCAAGTAATGGGCAAGCTGCTGTCGGCAAATCAGCTGCGCGACTACCGCAAGCTAGAACAGACGTCCCAGGCCCAGACGTACCTGGTCAGCATGGCGCTGCTGCCGACTAACGCCGATAACATGGCCAAGGGCAAGCAGCGCCAGCGGCGCAACTCTAACATGATGGCGCAACGCTTCGGCGAGACCGAGTAGCCCACACCGCCACTTGCCGAAACAACAAAAAGGCCCTTCCCGAGCGGGAAGGGCCTTTTTGTTACCTAGGGTACCTCTGGTGGCTTATTCCTTGGTCAGGTGCAGCGCTTGGCGCAGGGGCGAGCCATCGGGCTGCGTGCCCGCTACTACCAGCAGGTAGCTGCCGCTGGCTAAGCCAGTTAGCTCCAAGGGCTGCGGCTGGCCGCCACCTAGGGCCCAGGTACGCACGGCCCGGCCGGTAACATCGAGCAGCTGCACCTGGAAAGTGCCCGCGGTAGGCAGCTGACTCAGGTCCAGCGTGGTGCGGTCGGCCACGGGGTTGGGGTACACGCTCAGGCTTACGGTAGCTGCCTTGGGGAAGCTTACGGCGCGTTGCGGCGAGTAGGTGGCCGTGCCGTCGAGGTCTACCTGGTGCAGGCGGTAGTAAACCAGGCCGGTGGCTTTGGCGGCCACGCCCGCATCGGTGAGGGTGTAGGTGCTGGCCGCGATTTTAGTGCCTTGGGCAGCCACCCGGCCGATGGCCACGAAGGTGGTGCCGTCGAAGCTGCGCTCTACCTCGAAGTATGCGCTGTTGACTTCCGAAGCAGTAGTCCAGCTGAGCAGGGCGTCGCGCTGCTGCACGGCTCGCACCCCAAACTCAACCAGCACTACCGGCAGCGGCGTGCCGCCGATGGTGAACGTAACCGGCTGCGTGGTAAGGCCGCCGTACTGGTCGGTAGTCGTGATGTTCAGGGTGTAGGAGCCCGCGAGCAAGCTGCTGGGCGTCTGCACCTGAATTTGACCCGTAGCAGTGTTCAACATCAGGCCTAGCTGCGAGAGGTTGGTGATGTTGTTATACTGTGAGCTAGTGAACACGCCGGTCGAAGCAGCCGCGGCTACCCCGTTGGCAGCTCCGCTTTGCAGCGTGCCGCTGGTGGTGTTGTATACCTGCGCGCTAGCGTTGTACAGGGCGCCGTTGTTGTCAGTCACAAAAGAGATGACATCGTTGGCGGCGTAGTTGGCAGCCGATGCTTTCACGGGCGTGTTGGCATATACGGCGGCATTGTCGGCCCCTACCGGGATGGTGTAGAGGGCAGGCGTGCTGGCCAGCGCCGGGGCGCCGTTGTCGGTAGCCAGGTAGTTGAAGAACGCATTGCCCGCAAAGCCAGCGGCCGGCGTGTACTTCAGCGTCTGGGCCTGCGCGGGCGTCAGGTTGAGCTGCGAGGTGCCGCCCAGCAGGTTGGCGCTGGTGATGGCCGTGTACGTGCTGCCGCTGCTGTTGTAGAACAACGTGCCGCTCGTGGGCAGGCTGGTGAGCGTATAGCTGCTCACGCTGCCATCGGGGTCGGTGGCTTGCAGCGGCGAAAGGAGGGCCTGCTGTGCGGTATTGCCCTCGGGCGTTTGCTGCGAATTCACAATGTTGCTGGCCACGGGCGGCTGGTTGGCGGCGGTGGTCGTGAGGCTGGCCGTGTTAGGTGCCTGGGTAGCCAGCTCGGTGGTGGCTGTGCTTACGGTGCTCGTGAGGGTATAGCCGGCCGAACTCGTAATAGTGCTCGGGGCCGTCAGCGTGATGGTATACTCCAGCGCTTGAGCGGTCGTGTTAGCAGCGGCTGTGCCCGAGTAGCCGGGTAGGCTAGCTACGGTGGGGAAGGTTACGAGGCCTGAGTTGGCATCGTAGCTACCGCTGCCACTCACTGCCACACCTACGAGGCCGGCGGGCAGCTGCACGGTAGTGTTCACGGCGCTGGCCGCCGAGGGTCCTACGTTGCGGGTCGTCACGAAGTACGTGGCCGACGAGTTGGGCGCAATGGTGCTGGGGCCGCTCAGGGTCGTGGTTACGTCGGCGCGCGGCGCGAAGGGCAGTACTACAGTGGCCACGTTGTTGTTCGGGTTCGAGTCGCTATTGGTGGTGCTCACGTAGGAGGTCGCCACCAGCGAGGTAGTGCTGCCGGGTACGTTGCTAACGGTGGCCGTGAAATTGTTGCTCACGCCCGCCGCCTGGCTGCCTAGGGTGTTGAAAGTAGCTACGCCGGTAGCCGGGTCATAGCTGCCATTGCTTAGCACCACATCGGCCGGGTTGAGGCCAGCCGGAAGCTGCAAGCGCACGATTACGTTGGTAGCAGCTGTGCTCGGCGTGCCCGTCAGGTTCGTGTTGGTAGCCGTGGCAGTGAAGGTGACCGCACCGCCAGCTACTACTGGGTTAGAAGCGCTCACCGTGGCGCCCCCTACGGTAGCCGTGATGGTCGTCGACTCGTCGAGCAGGTTGGTGTTGGAGGCGGTCACCGTAGTGTTCACGGTAGCCGAGTTGTTGTTCAGATTCGGGTCGTTGCCGATGGGCGTCACGGCCACTTGGGCCGTCACGGTGAGGGGCGTAGCCGTAGGCGCTACAAACGAGATGGTGTTGCTGACAGCACCCGCGGCGCCCATTGCCTGGTCGGTCAGGGCCGGGAAGGTCACCACGCCGGTGCTGCTGTTATACGAGCCACCGCCGCTCACTTGCACGTTGCTCAGTCCTAGGGGCAGCTGCACCGTGGTAGTAGAGCTGGGGTTTACCGAGGGACCAGCGTTGGTAGTGGCTACGGTATAAGTTACTAGGTTGCCCTGTGCCGTGGTGCTGGGGCCGCTTAGGGCCACGTTTACATCGGCGGCCGCGGCCGGCGTGGTCGTGATGGTAGCAGCGTTGTTAGTCGCGTTAGTTTCCTGAGAAGTTGTCGACACGGCCGCCGTTACGGGGAAGCCCGTGCTGGCGGGCACCGCAAAGGTTACGTAGGTGAGTACCGAGGCCCCGGCCGCTTGGGTAGCGGCTACGGCCGCCGTGGGCAGCGTGAGCAGACCAGTGGTGGCATTGTAGGCACCAGCGGGCAGTGCAATAGCTGCGCCGTTAGCGTTAGCCAGGGTTACCGACGACAGGCCGGCAGGCAGCTGCACCGTTTGGATTACGCCCGCGGCCAGCGCTGGGCCGTTGTTGGTAGTCGTTACGGCATAGGTAGCCGATTGGCCTGCCGTGGGAGCAGTGGGGCCGCTTATCGACGTCGTCATGTCGGTCAGGGTGAAGATGTCAACCTTAGTCGAAGCCACGTTATCGGCTACTACTGTTTCGGCTGAGGTCGAAGTGATGCTCACCACCGACACCAGTGGGCCACTGGCCGGGGCGGGCAGCTGAATAGTGTAGTTCAGCGAAGCACCCTGGGCCAAGCTACTCACGACTGGGAAGGTAACAATGCCAGTAGTGGCGTTGTAGCTGCCATCGTTGCTGAGCACTACGCCACTCAGGCCGGCTGGTAGGGCTACCCGCGTTACGGAGTTGGCTGCCGCGGTTGGGCCGTAGTTGCCAGTTGCAATGTTGAACTGCAGTGCTGTGCCGGGTGCTACCGGGCCAGTAAGGGCCGTAGTAGGCGTTTCGGCCAAGGCCGCCGAGATGGTGGCATACAGATTGACGTTACCCGCCGTAGCCGCCGCTGTGCCAACGCTCATAGTAGCTGTGTTAGGAAGCGAGTTGGTTTCGCCCGCTGCTACTACGTTGGCTGTAATGTTGCTGAGCGCCGTAGCGGGCATGGTCAGCGTGATGCTGTTGTTCACGTTGGCACCGCTGGCCAGGCCTGTCACGGCCGGGAAGGTCACTGTCGTAGTCGTGCCATTGTTCGAGTAAGTGCCGCCGTTGCTCACGTAGAGGTTGGTGAATACACCCGGCAGTACTACCGTTTGGGTGGTGCTGGGCGCCACGCCGGGGCCAGCGTTTTGCGTCAGCACGCTCAGCGTCACCGAAGTGCCAGGCGCGGCCGAGGCAGGCCCGCTGATGGTTGTCGTCACGTCGAAGTTCGACGAGCTGTTGATGGCGGCGGTTGCCGTATTGTTGGCCGTGTTAGTGCCCTCGTTAGAGGTTGTGTTTACCGAAGCGGCGGCTACCACTTGGCTGCCGGGCATGGTAAAGTTGATAGTCGAAGTCAGGCTGCTGGCCGAAGCCAGTGTGCCGGTGGTGGCATAGGTTACGAGGCCAGTGGTGACGTCGTAAGTGCCGCTGAGGCCGCTTGGGAAGGTTACGTTGTTGAGGCCAGCTGGCAGCTGCACGGTTGGCGTCACATTATCGGCCGAGCTCGGGCCGTTGTTGATGAACGTGGCCACAAAGGTGCCCGTGCTGCCTGCTGCCACCGTAGCCGTGCCGTTGTTCGTGAGGCTGGCAGCTATATCAGCCAGCGGCGCAATGCCGAAGCTGAAGCTGGCCGCATCGGGCAGAGCGCCAGCGCCAGCAGCACCCGTAGTCGTCTGGGTAGAAGAGGTACCCACCGTGCTCGTAATTGAGGCAGTGCCAGGCGTAGCGCTTGCCGTGATGGGGAAGCTGTAGGTGTTGCTGGCCCCGGCGACTAGGGTATTATTGCCGGCAGTAGGCGTAAACGACAGGACCCGGGTGTTAGCAACGTAAGAAATCGTTACGGGCGAGCCGGCATACTTAGCCTGCAAAGCCGATAGCTGGGCCGAGGTGATGCTGGACCCGCTGGGCAGCGTTACCGACTGCGTAATACCTAGGGCGGTAGCCGGACCATTGTTGGTGAAGTTCACCGTGAAGGCGCCTGTAGCCAAACCCGGGTTTACCGAAGCCGGGCCCGTGATGGTCGTCGTCACATCGGCATAGTTGCCGATGTTGGTAACGAGCGAAGACGGGTTATTAGCCGTGTACGGCTCAGGCGAGGCCGTAGAAATGTTCGACGTAGCCGTGACATTAGCCGAGCCACCGGCTAGGGGCGCCGAATACGATATACTGTAGGACTGGCTGGCGCCTACTGCTAGCGAAGTGAGCGAGGAATAAGCAAGATTATAAGGCTGCGTGACCCCACCCGTGATGACTGCACCCGGCGCCACGATATTGAGTAGCGTAGCGGGTAGCGATACCCGTGCTCCTAGCCCCGTAGCTGTGATGCCGCCGTAGTTTGAAAAGGTTACATTTGAGTTAATAGTGCTAGTAGCCGTAGCCGAGCTAGGGGCAGCCGTAGCCGGGCCCGTGAGTACAGAGGCCACATCAGCTACGCAACTGGCATTGGCTGCCGAGCCGGCGATGTTGTTGCTGATGGCTGTGTTGCCCACGCCCACCGTGCCCGATTCTGCGCCAAAGGCTACCGAGCCAAAAGTGATACCGTTGGCGCCAGCTACTGCCGAGGCGTTAGCTACCGAGCCGTTAGTAGCGATGAAACCGCCGCCACCGCCACCGCCGGGGCCGTGAGCCACGCCGCCCCCAGAGTTGGTGCCACCCGTGCCGCCCGAAGCGGCTAAGCTAATGCTACCTAGGGTGCTGGAGTTTTGAGCCGTTAGCAAGATAGAGCCACCGGCGCCGCCGCCGCCGCTGCCATCATTAGCTACACTATTGTCGGCGTTGTAGCCGTTGGCCACGATGCTGCCAGCGCCCGTTACCGAGCCGGTGCGCACCAGCACAATGCCACCACCCGGCGCGCCGCTGCTGGCCAAGCCATCGTAGGCTGCGCCCGCCCCATCGTTGCCGGTGCCGTCGTTGGTGACACCCGCGCCGCCGCCGCCGCCTAATACCAGGCGCGAGCTGCTAGCTAGCGGGAAGGCTGCGCCGGGCTCACCCCCTACAGCCAGGTTAGTGGCCCAGGCGTTGCCACCGTGGCCACCGCGCCCGCCATTGGCGCCGCCGCCGCCGCCGGTGTTTTGGTCATTTACTGTGGGCTGGCCATCAGTGCCGCCGCCGCCGGCCGTACCGGGCGCACCGCGGCCGTTGTCGCCGTTGGGGTAGCTGCTGCCCGTAGTCACGAGCGTGCCAGCCGTACCGTTAGTGCTATAGGTAGCTACGAAGTTGGGAGTGCCAGCCGTGCCTTCACCCTTGCCACCGTTTGAGGTATTGGCCGTGCGGTAGTCGGTGCTGTTGAGGCCAGCAGTGCCACCTAGGACGCGGCCTGCACCTCCACGGAAGCCTGCGCCTGAAGCGTCAAGCGTTTTGCCATTAAAGTTTAGCGGGCCGGCTACGTCCAGGGCCAGCACGCCGCCCAACTGGCCATTCCAGGCCGGGGGCGCAATGTTGCTGCCCAGCGTAAGGGCCACGTACTGCGGAATGCGGATAACCTGGTAGCGCTGCTGCCCCTGGGTGGCTGTAGCAGCCGCCTGGGTGTAGGTGTAGGTCAGGTTGTCGCGCAGGGTGAGGGTACCGGCCGTGCCGGGCGTGATGGTAGCGCTGGTAGTAGCTACCACGCCGTACTCGTAGCGCCCAGCCGTGAAGGTGGCACCCGGCATATTGCCGTTGGCCGAGGGGCCAGCCACACCGTCGCCGTACGTATCGTTGTTGGCCGAGGTAATGGCCGCGCCCTGCATTTGCACGATAAGTACTAGGTCGCCGGGCGCCAGCGTCGAGCCAGCATTGGCCGCACCCGTACTGCTGAGGGTAGTGGCGCTGAGGCCGATGGTGTTTTGGCCCGCGGTGGCGTTGCCGGCAGGCAGGAAATACGTGTTGGGGGCCGCGGTGAGCGAGGCTACCGTACCGTCTCTGCCGGGGCTGGGCGGGCAACCTAGGACAGTGCCGGCCGCGCCGGTGGCGCCGACGGTAGTGGTGACGTTAGCGTTAGCCGCCGAGCCGTTGTTGTTGCTGGCGGTGTTGTCAATTTCGAGCGCGCTGCTCTTGGCTACGCCCGTGAAGGATGTAACGCCGGCAGGCATTACGAAGCTCACGTAATTGACCGACGAGTTGCCGGGAGCTAGGGTCGTGGTGTTGAAAGTGACGATGCCGGTGCTGGCGTCGTAGGTGCCGTTGGGTACGTTTACCGTAGAGGCGGCTGGCTTGCCGGGCAGCGTGATGGTGGTGCTGGCGCTGCTGGTGGTGCGGGGGCCAGTGTTAGTAGTGGTAGCGTAGTAGAAAACCGTTTGGCCTGCGGCAGCTGTGGCTGGTCCGCTAATAGTGGTGGCTAGGTCGGCCTCGCCGCACCACGATAGGTTTAGCAGCGTGATGGCCTGGTTAGCAGGGTCATCGATTGCCTCT
>Ga0265798_10009680_pt1 | contig 12006 bp, 8 predicted proteins | sample P3T30metagenome_FD_192430 | JGI IMG/M metagenome (GOLD analysis project Ga0265798, IMG submission 192430) | Plant litter microbial communities from East Loma Ridge, Irvine, California - P3 T30 | ecosystem: Environmental > Terrestrial > Plant litter > Unclassified | place: USA: California... | reverse complement strand
GCGACCACCAGCACGATCAGGGTGAGCACGATGCAGGCCAGGTTGATGGCCGTGAACAGCTTGCGGCGCATGAAGACCTTGTACGCGATCAGCACGTAGTTACGCAGCATGGACGTGCTCCCGGCCGACCAGCTGTCCATCGAACACGCGCACGATGCGGTGCGCACGGCGCGCTTCTTCCTCGTCGTGGGTGACCATGACCACCGTGGCGCCCTCGGCATTCAGGGCGAGCAGAATGTCCATCACCTCGCCGCCCATCTTGCTGTCCAGGTTACCGGTCGGCTCGTCGGCCAGCAGCACCTGCGGCTGGCCGACGATGGCGCGCGCAATCGCCACGCGCTGCTGCTGGCCGCCCGACAGCTGGCTCGGATAATGGTCGATGCGCGCGCCCAGCCCGACCTTTTCCAGCGCCGCACGCGCCAGCCGGCGCCGCTCGGCGCCGCTCATGCTGCGGTAGAGCAGGGGCAGCTCGACGTTGTCGATCACGCGCAGGTCGGGAATCAGGTGGAAGCGCTGGAAGATGAAGCCGAAGGTGCTGTTGCGCATGCGCGCCAGCTGGCGGTCGGCGTAGCGCTTGAGCGGGATGCCGTCGATCGCGATACTGCCCTGGCCCGGCCGGTCGAGCAGTCCGATCAGGTTCAACAGGGTGCTCTTGCCGCAGCCGCTCGGCCCCATCATGGCGACGAACTCCCCTTTTTCGACGGTCAGGTCGATGTCCTTCAGCGCCAGCGTCTCGACCTTGTCGGTGCGGTAGGTCTTGCTGACTTTCTCCAGTCTGATCATGTTTTCCTCCTTGTGTTTTTTAGCGTTATTGCGAAATACGGATGCCGTCCAGGTCCTTGAAGCCGTCGGCGCCGGCGACCACGAAGCGTTCGCCGGCGCGCGCGCCCGACACCACCTCGACCACCTTGCCGTCGCTGGCGCCCAGTTCCAGCAAGGTTTTCACGGCGCGCTCATCGCGCAGTACGAAGGCCGGCTGGCGCCCGGCGCCGTTGAAGGCGGGGCCGCTGTCGAGCACCAGCACGTCCTTCTTCTGCGCAGTAACGATATTCACGTCCACCCGCATCTTGTTGCGCAATAGCGGGTGGTCGGGCTTGTCCAGATCGACCAGCAGCTTGACGGTGCCGTTCTGGATCTCGGGCAGCACGGTGTGCACGCGCCCCGGCAGCACCTCGCCGTTCTGTTCGATCCGCACGTTCTGGCCCGGCGCCAGCAGCCGCGCATGGAAGTCCGAGACCGAGGCCTCGACCCGGTAGTTGTTCAGTTCCGACACGCGCGCCAGCAGCTGGCCGGCGGCCACGCTCGCGCCTTCTTCCTGCACCAGCGTAGTCAGCATGCCGGAGAAGGGCGCGGCCACCTTCGCCTGCGCCAGCTTGCGCTCCTGCTGGGCGAGCTGCTTTTTCAGGATCTCCTGCTGCAAGGTGGCGGCGGCGATGCCGGCGGCGGTGCTGCGGCGGCTGTCCGCGATCAGCTCGCGCTGCTGGCGCAGCTGGATCTCGGCGCGCCTGACGGCCAGTTCGCCGGCCAGCAGGTTTTCACCCGAAACCAGGCCGCTGATGCGCAGCTTCTGGTTGCGTTCATTCAGCGCGCGCGCCGATTGCAGGTCGAGCTCCAGCAGCTCGATGGCGCTGGCCAGCTGTTTGTGCTTCTGTTCCAGTTCGAGCTTCGCGGTGGCGACGCGGTTGTCCTGCTGCGCCAGCTGCTCGCGCAGCGTGTCGACCGCCAGTACGATCTCGCGGTCGTCGAGTTCCAGCAGGATGTCGCCGGCCTTGACCTGCTGGCCGGGCCGCGCCAGCACCCGCGCCACCCGGCTGGCGGCCGGACTGGCCACGACTTCCTCGTGCACCGGGATCACGACACCGGCGGCGCTGATAGTGTTGGCGACGTCGCCGCGGCGCACCGCCGAAACGACGATGTCCCTGGACGAAACGCTGGGCCGCAGCAGGCGGTTGAGCTGCCAGCAGGCCAGTACGGCGCAGGCCAGCAGCAGGATGGCGGCGCCGAGGCGGATGCGGCGGCGGCGGTGAAGCAGGGCGGGGTCGAGGGCGCGGTCCATGGTGCGGGTGTCATTGGTCTTGCCGTTTCTATTGCAAGCACCGTGCCAGCCGCGTTTTCCTCTTGGCGAAGGCGGTTTCCGAGCGTGGCGATGCCCGCCTGCGGGCAAGGGTGTCCGGATCCGGACGCTGCGGCTTGCGGATTCCCCCGCCAGCTTCCATAATCCACTGTTGACCTGCATACGACGCTTGCCCATGAACGAACAACTGGCCTTCCTGGGCTTGAGCACCACGCCGCTGGAACTCATCTCCTTCCTGCTGGCGGTGACCACCGTGGCGCTGAACATCCGCCAGAAGCACTGGGCCTGGCTGTTCTCGATCGTCTCGTCGGCGACCTACGCCGCCGTGTTCTTCGAAGCGAAGCTGTACGGCGACATGGGCCTGCAGTTCGTGTTCATCGGCGCCTCGGTCTGGGGTTGGTATCAGTGGCTGCATGGCGCCGGCGAGCAGCAGCTGGTCGTGACGCGCCTGAAGCGCTCGAACTGGGGCTGGGCGCTGGCCGGCTGGGCGTTCGGCTTCTTCCTGCTCTCCTTCTTCCTCGACCGCTTCACCGACACCGACGTGCCGCATGCGGACGGCTTCCTCACCGCCGGCAGCCTGGTGGGCCAGCTCCTGCTGGGCCGCAAGAAGGTCGAGAACTGGCTGGTGTGGATCGTGGTGGATGTGCTGTACGTCGGCCTGTACGTCTACAAGGGCCTGATGCTGACGGCCGTGCTGTATGCGGTGTTCGTGGTGCTGGCCTGGACTGGCTGGCGCGCCTGGTCGAACATCGCGAGGAGGGATGCGTGAGCGCTTCGGTAACGAGGGTCGCGATCCTCGGGGCGGAGTCGTCGGGGAAGTCGACCCTGGCGGAAGCGCTGGCGCTGCGCTACGGGACCGTGTGGGTGCCGGAATACCTGCGCGAGTTCGTCGACACGCGCGGGCGGGTGCCGTTCGAGAGTGATCAGTATCCGATTGCGCGCACGCAGCAGGAGCGCGAGGACGCGGCGGCGGCGCGGGCGGCGGGGTATCTGTTCTGCGATACCACGCCGTTGATGACGGCGCTGTACAGCCGGCAGTACTGGGGGCGGGTCGATCCGCAGCTGGCGCGGCTGGCGGCGGCGCACGACTATGCGTGGACGTTCGTGACGGCGCCGGATAGTCCGTGGGAGCCGGATGGGTTGCAGCGGGAGTCTGAAGAAGTGAGGCAGAGGGTGCATGCCATGCTGCTTGCTACCCTGGCGGAACGTGGTATTCCCTACGTCCTGCTGGAGGGCGCGGTGGAGGAGCGTGTAGCGACTGCGGTGAGTAAATTGGGTACCGGCCTGCGCCGGTACGACGTTGTTTGAGCTTGCGTTACCCTCAAGACCGTCGTAGGCGCCACTGGCGCCTACGACTACCGGCGAAGGCCGGTACCCAAGTACTACTTGCGCATTACGCTTTCTTGAGCGAAGCCGCCAGATCCAGCCACTCCTGCGGTTGCGGTTTGCCCGGTGCACGCACGCCGAAGAAGGTCACCACCAGCTCCCCATTGGTGTCATAGAACTCCACCGACGTTACCCCGGCGCGGCGCACCACGTAGCCGCTGCGCAGGGCGTCGTCGTTCAGGTGCAGGTTGAAGTTCGGATCGAGCACGTTGAGCCAGCCCTCGGCGTCGGCCACCTTGTTGATCTTGCCGCTGTAGATCTGGGTCACGCCGTGGTTGCCGACAAAGGCCATGATGGCGACGCCGTTCTTGGCCGCGCCCTGCAGCAGGCCGCGCACCGCGGTCGGATCGAGCTTCTGCACCACGCCGTCCGGCCCTAAGCGCATCGCCTGTTCGCGCGTGAGACCGAACTCGGACACGATGCGGTTGAACTGGTGGACGTCGCTCATGTCCTTCCACGCTTGCTGGAATTCCTTCACGTCGATCGCGCTGTCCGGCTTTTCCGCCGGTTTCGAAACGGCCGGGGCGACGTCAAGCTTGCCGTCCTGGCTCGGATGGCGGAAGTCGGCCGTCAGCTTCTCGAACACCGGCACCCCGGCTTCGCTCCTCACGTACAGCTTGTGCACGGCGACGCCGTTGGCATCAAAAAACTGCAGGCTGCGGTTCACCGTGCCTTCGCGGCCTGGCTGGGTGACGGCGAACACGTATTTCCATTGCGGGAACTGGAAGCGCAGGTCGATCGGGCCGCCGAGGTAGCCGCCGGCGATGTTCAATTGGCGTGCCTCGCGTTCCGGGTCGGCCTTCGGCTCCGCGGTGTCCTGCTGGGGTTTCAAACGCATGGCGGTGCCGGTGACTTCGATGACGCAGTTGTCGTTGCGGCTCAGGGCCATCACCTGGCCGAGGTCGAGGGCGCGGCGCATGATTTCGCGCGGGCCGTGGTTGGCCTCGTTCAGGCGCACTACCGCTCCTTGCGCGCCGGCGGCGACCAGTTCGGCTTCGGATACGCCCAGGTGGCGGGCGGCGTCGCGCGCACGCAGTTGCGGCTTCTCGGCGCGCAGCGCGGTGTAGCGCTCCAGCAGGGTGGCGGCATGGGCGCTGCCGATGGCGGCGACGGCCAGGGCGATGGCGGTGAGGATGGTACGGGTGGATTTCATGATGGTTTCCTTTCTTAGTAGCTGATCTTCAGGCTCAGGGCGGCGTAGCGGCCCGGACGCGACTGGCGTTCGATGTCGGCCAGGGCGACCGCGGTGGTCCCGGCCGGCAGGCCGCGCGACGAGGCGTAGTCCCAGTACTTGCGGTCGGCCAGGTTGTAGATGCCGGCGGTGAGCGCGGCGTGGCGGTTGATGTTCCAGTAGGCGGTCAGGTCCAGCACGGTGCTCGAGGGGATCGCGAAGCGGGTGGTCGTCACGCCCGAGATCACGTCCGGGTCGGCCTGCTTGGCCGCCACGTACACGGCGGCGAACGAGACCCCGCCGCGGCCGGCGGTGTCGTCCCAGGCGGCGATGAAGCTGCTCTTGCGCGGCAGGGTCGAGGCCAGCGGGGCTTCCTGGCCGGTGAGGATGTTCTGCGCACGGCTTTTCTGGACCCCGCTGGCCAGGGTCAGGCGTGCACCGCGCAGGTCGGCGCGCCAGGCGCCCAGCTCCGCTTCCAGCGATGCTTCGCCACCCCAGGTGCGGGCGTTGCCGACGTTCTCGGGGCGGTACAGGCCGAAGGTGATGGTCGGGTAGTTCACCGGGTCGGCCGGCTGCGCCGCGTATTCGATGAAGTTCCTGTAGCGGGTCTGGAACAGCGCCGCGTGCAGTTTCAGGCCGCGCGCCGCGTAGCCTTTCAGGCCGATCTCGAAGGCGTTGCTGGTCTCCTTTTGCAGGTCCGCATTGCCGATCACCGCATAGCCGTTGCCGGCGCCGGTGTAGCTGAACGAGTCGTAGGTGCCGGTACGCTCGGCGCTGGTCGGCAGGCGGGTGCCGCGGCTGTAGCTGGCATAGGCCAGCAGGTCGCGGCTGATCTGCGCATTCAGGGTCAGGCTCGGAGTCGCGTAGTTGTCGGTTTCCTTGCCCAGTTCGCGCGCCGCATTCGGGATCGAGATCGCGTAGCCGGCGGTGCTGTCGGGCTTCATCTCGCGCCAGGTGTAGCGCACACCCGGGATCGCGCTGAAGGTGTTCGACAATTGCACGGTGCCGCGGGCATAGGCGGCCAGCTTGAGCGTCTCCATGTCGGCCATGCGGTTCTTGATCGTCACCTGCTGCGCGCCGGTGTTGACGACCGTGCGGTCCTCGCGCCATGGGCGGCTGGTCTCGGTGTTTTCAAGACTGACGCCATAGTCGAGCGTGTGGCCGCCGATATTCGCGCTGGCATTGCTGGTAAAGCCGACGTTGCGGGTTTTATACGAGGTAGCGATGTTGCGCAGGGTCGGCTGGCCACCGGTGATGTAGCGCGCATGGGTGACGTCCTCGATCTCGGCGTCCTGCACGAACAGGCGGCTTTCCAGGCGCGAGAACCAGGGCGCGTTGCCGGTGTAGACGTGCTCGATGCTGACCCGGTCGCGCGTGGTGTCCGAGACCTGGCGCGCGCCTTCCGGGTAGAGGGCGCCCTGCTTGTTGTCGTAGGCGCGGTCGTGGCGCGCGCGGAATCCGTCCAGGGTGGCGGTGAAATCATGGCCGGCCCACGGCGTCCAGGCCAGCTTGGCCAGCAGGGCCTCGGAATCCCAGTCGTCCGGATTGACCGCGACGCTGCTCTTGCTGTCCGGCTCACGGCCGTCGCGGCGCACCAGCACCGCCAGCGCGCGCACGATGCCATGCTGGGCGGCGCCGGTGAGGGCGTGCATGCGCATGTGGCTCGATTGGTCGAGGCCGAACTTGTATTCGGCGTACATGGGGCGCTGCGCGCTGACGTAGTCGTCCGGCGACTTGGTGACGAAGGAGACCGCGCCGCCCAGGCCTTGCGCGCCGGGGCCGGCGGCCGAGGTGCCGGAGGCGATCGTCACGCTGCGGAAGGTCTCGGGGTCGAAGTAATCACGGCCGACGCCGAAGCTGTTGGAGGTCGAGGCGTCCGGTTTCGGGGCGGCGTCGGGCAGCTCGATGCCGTCCAGGTCCAGGCTCACCCGGTTGCCCTCGACGCCGCGCACATTGAAGCCGGTGTTGCCGGCGCCGTCCCAGACGTTGCCGCTGCCGCTGGCGGCGCCTGGCACGCTCACGAGCGGCGAATAGCGCGCCATGTTCTGCATGTCGTTGGCGCCCTGGCGGGCGAGGGCCCTGGCGTCGAGCACGGTGACGCTGCCCGGCTGGTCGAGGCGCTGGCCGGTCACGACCACGGTGCCGGCGGTGGTGGCGGTCGGGGCGGTGCCGGCGTCAGCCAGGGCCAGGGCCGGCGCGGCGCAGGCGATGGCGATCAGGGCGGGAAGGAGGCTGAAGGCGGGAGGGGATGCTGCCATGGTGGTCCAGTCGAATTGTTGTTTTCATGCCGCCGGCGAGGGCGGGTTGTAGCATTGGAATGAGAATCATTCTCATCGATAGCGCGATGTATACTAAATGATAATCATTCGCATCTGCAAACAAAATTTGCGGATCGTTTGCGCTGGCTCAGGAAACATACTGAGTAAAAGTAATTTTAAAGTTCAATTTGTTGCTTTATGGTATTAAAATAGCTGTCTGTACTGACCTCGAGTAAGGCGGTGTACTGTGAAGAAATGGATCGGCCGCTTGCTGGGCGGCGACAAGGAGACAGCCTCCGCCGGTGCTGCGGCCGCGGTGGTGGAGGAAGAAGAATTGGCGGCCGAAGTCGATGCCGTCTATTACCGCTGGCTGACCTCTTCAACCGGCGGCAACGTCGGCCGCGAGCTGGAAGAGCAGGTGCTGTCGCAGGTGCGCGAACTCGCCGGCGACCCGGAAGGGGCGGCCGGGCTGGTGCCGCGCCTGCCCGACCTGGTGGCCCAGCTACTGGGCGCACTGTCGGACGAGAACATCTCGACCGGCGCGGTGGCGGCCGAGGTGGGGCGCGACCTGGTGCTGGTGGCCGAAGTGATCCGCGAGGCCAACAGCGCGTACTACCGCCCGGCCAAGCCGATCGAGACGCTCGATGGCGCGATCACCATGCTGGGGCTGAACGGCCTGCGCATGCTGCTGGCGAAAATCGCGATGCGGCCGCTGATCCGCACCAAGGTGGGGGGCGTGGCGCGCCAGGTGGCGCCTAACGTCTGGAAGCATTCGGAGCGCTGCGCGTTTGCCGCCAGCGTGATGGCCCCCGGCCTGTCGGCGGGCGTGTTCGAATCCTACCTGGCGGGCCTGATGCAGAACGTCGGCCTGCAGGTGGCGTTCCAGGTGGCGGACCGCGTGTGCGCGGGCAAGGTGCCCGGTTCCGGGGACTTCGGCGTGGAGCTGTTCGCGGCCAGCCGGCTGCTGTCGTCGGTGATCGCCTCGCACTGGGACTTCCCGGTGGAGGTGGTGGATGCGATCGCGCGCGCGGGCGACCCGGATGCATCGAACCTGGCGCAGGCGCTGGCGCAGGGTGACCGGATCGCCAAGCTGCGGCTGCTGCTGGATGCGGAGGTGATCTATGAGGATGACAGCTTCGTTGCCGGCGGCCTGAATGGCTTCCAGCGGCGCTGCTTAGGCAAACTCGCCGATCTGGGCGATTGATTTTTCGGGGTGGGCGGGATATCCCGCCCACCCCGCAGCCATCAGAAGTCGAACTGCGCGGACACCCGGAACGTGCGCGGCGCGCCCGGCAGCAGGTAGCCGCCGAGCGACTGCGTCACGTCGCGCCAGTAGAACTTGTCGAACACGTTGTCCACGCGGGCGCGCAGCACGGTCTGCATGCCGCCCATCCGCAGCGCGTACGAGGCGCCCAGGCCGGCCACGTGGTAGCCCGGCACGATGGCGCGGTTGGCCGGGTCGAAGGCCTTGCTGCCCGCGTACTGCCACATCGCGTCGACCTTCATCCCCTGCAGCGCCGGCACCGCGTATTCGACCCAGGCGGTCGAGCGCAGTTCCGGCACATTGGTCACGCGCTTGCCTTCCACGCTGGCGTCGCCGGTGCCGGTCTGCTTCGCATCCAGCGCCATCAGCGACAGGCTGTAGTTCAGGTTCGCATCGAGCTTGCCCTGGGCCGCCAGTTCCAGCCCACGGTGGCGCTGCTGGCCGGCGCGGACAAAGGCGCCGCCCGCATTGACGTACTCCAGGCCTTGCTCGATGTTGAACAGCGCGGCCGTCAGCATCGTATTGCCGACCACGCCCTTCAGGCCCAGTTCGACCTGCTTCGAGCGGCTCGGATCGAGCACGGTGTTCTCGTTGGTGGTGCCCATCTCGGCGATGCCGCCATGCTGCAGGCCGTGGCTGAGCGAAGCGTAGACGCTCCAGTCGCGCGCAGGTTTATACACCAGGGCCACGCTCGGCAGCACGAAGGAATCGTTTGCGTGCGCCCACGGCAGCTCGACCTCGGCCTTCTCGTTGCGCTTCAGTTTTACCCAGCGCAGGCCGGTGTGCAGCGTGAACTGCTCGCTCAGGGTGGCGACGTCCTGCACGAACAGGGCGGTCTCGCGGTCGTTGCGGCGCTCCATCACCGGGCCGGTAGCCGGGTTGCCCGGGGCCGGATCCACGATCTGGTTCTGGTAGATGTTGCTGGAACCGGCGTAGTCGTAGACGTATTCGCCGAAGCTGTCGTGGCGCTCGGACATCGCGGCGCCAAGCGTCAACTGGTGGCGCACCGCGCCGGTTGCAATTCGGCCCTGCAGCATGGCCTGCGCGCCCCACGGGGTCTTGCGTTCGCCGACGCTTTGGTAGTCATACACGTCGTAGTCGCCGTTCGAGCAGTAGCCCGGATAGAAGCCCTCGCCCTCGTTGCTGCAGCCGTAGGGGAAGGCGGTGTAGTCGTCGCGCTTGAACCAGTGCTTGTTGGCGTTGACGGTGGCGGTCCAGTCGTCGTTGATGCGGTACTGGAAGCGCAGGCCCAGGTTGCTGGCGTCGGTCTCCACCGGCTTGGTCCAGGGCTGGTCGTTCAGCAGGGTCTTGGGCGACACGCCTGTCGGCAGCACTTCGTTGCGCAGCAGCTGGTAGCCGGGCGCGGTGATCTGCGAACGGTGCTGGTGGTCGAGGTCCAATTGCAGCAGGGCGCTCGGCGTGATCTGCCAATCGAAGGCGCCTGAGACGAACTGGCGCTCGCCGTCGGCGCCGCGCACATACGACTTCAAATCTTCAGCGGCGGCGTTGATGCGGTAGCCGAAGCGGCGGTCCTCGAAGCGGCCGCCCAGGTCGATCGAACCGTGCAGGGTGCCGCGCTCGCTGACCTCGACCACGGCCGAGCGCAGCGGCGCGTTGGTCGGGCGCTTGGTGACGAAGTTGACCATGCCGCCGGGCGCGGCGACACCGGCCTGCAGGCCGGCCAGGCCGCGCAGGATCTCGACCCGCTCTTTGTTCTCGAGCGGGATCTGGGTATCGGCCGGGATCGCGATGCCGTCCTTGCGGTAGCTGGTGGCGTTGTCGAGGGCGAAGCCGCGGATCGAGAACTGCTCGGCGTAGCCGACCGCGTTGTAGGCGTCGCCCACCGAGGCGTCGAACCTGGCGGCGTCGGTCACGTTGCGGATCGACAGGTCGAGCATCTGGGTGCTGGACAGGGCGGTGATCGAGGCCGGGGTGTCGAGCAGCGGCGCGTCGCTAAAGCCGCCGATGCTGGCGCGGTCGCTGGCGACCCAGCGGCTGCCGGTGACGACCACCGAAGCGACCGGATCGGAGCTCGCTTGCTGGGCCGAGGCGTTCATGGAAAAGGCCTGCAGGATGGCGCAGGCGAGGGCGGTGTGTTTCAGCTTGGATGTCATGGGTTTGCTCGTCTTCGCGCGCCACGTGCTGTCGATGCATGCGGCGCGCTGCTTTTATAAAAAGCCGGAGCCAACGTGGGGGAAGGGCAAGGAGGATGGGAACTGCGTTGCGCTTTCCTTCGCTGGCATTATCCAGATCAGGTACGAAGGGTATCTCTCACCCGGCCGCGCCGTTTGGCGCGCCAGGACCCCTAGCGAGGCGGCAGTGTACCACGGCGCCAGGACGGCGTGGTAAAGCTGGCAACGGTCAATTTTGACAGTTAGGCCAGACGAACAGACAAAAATACAACGCAGAATCATTAAATGCGGGACAAGTTTGTTATCGTGCGGCAATAAATCGCATAAATGTGATTAAATCGCCGACTCTTTGATTAATAGTCCAACTACTCATGAAAATCCTACAACGGGTCGGCATTGCTCGTCAGCTTTACGCCGCATTCGGCCTGGTGCTGGCCGTCACGCTGATCCTGGCGGTGTTCGCGGTCTCGCGCGTCAACAATATCCATGGCGCGCTCGACGCCGCCGACGCCATGCGCAACACCCAGCTGGAACCGCTGTACAAGGCGCGCGAAGCGCTGGCCCAGACCGGCATCGCGGCGCGCAACGCCTTTATCTTCCACGATGCCGCGTCAGCTGAGCGCGAGCTGGACCTGGTTGACGCCTTCAAGGCCGACTACCTGGCGACCCTGCCGACGCTGGACGCCGCGCTGGGCGCCGATCCGCAGTACCGCAAGGTCAAGGAAGGCTTGCTGGCGATGGCGAAGGAACTCGCACGTCCGCGCGCCTACCGCGCGAGCGACGACCTGGAAGGCTACGGCAAATTCCTGGTGGAGGAGTGCAGCCCGCTGCGCCGCCAGATCGTCGCCGACATCGACGTGCTGGTGCAGGAACTGCAGGCGCGCACCGCAGCCGGCAGCGCCGCGGCCAACACCGAGGCGGCGCGGGCGCGCTACTGGATCATCGCCTTCAGCTGTTTCTCGGTGCTGCTGTGCGCCGCGGTCGGCGTGGTCATCGTGCGCAGCCTGCTCGACCAGCTGGGCGGCGAGCCGACCCAGGCCACCGACGTCGCGCGCGCCATCGCCGACGGCCGCCTGTATCACCCGATCGACACCCGCCGCGCCGGCCCGGCCAGCATGATGCACGCGATGGGCACGATGCGGCGCGAGCTGTCGGCCATCGTCGGCAAGGTCCGCAGCGGCACCGAGGCCATCGCCGCGGCGTCGTCCGAGATCGCCTCCGGTAACGTCGATCTCTCAAGCCGCACCGAGACCCAGTCCACCGCGCTGGCCCAGGTGGCGCAGTCGATGGGGCGCCTGGTCGACACCGTGCAGCAGAACGCCGCTTATGCCCAGCAGGCGCAGGCCCTGGCCGGCGACGCCTCGAAAGTGTCGCTGGAAGGCGGCGCGGCGGTCGAGCAGGTGGTCGCCACCATGGCGCTGATCCACACCTCGTCGAGCAAGATCGTCGACATCATCGCGGTCATCGATGGCATCGCCTTCCAGACCAACATCCTGGCGCTGAACGCCGCGGTGGAAGCGGCGCGCGCCGGCGAGCAGGGACGCGGCTTTGCGGTCGTTGCCGGTGAAGTGCGCAACCTGGCGCACCGCTCGGCCGCGGCAGCAAAGGAGATCAAGTCGCTGATCGAGGATTCGGTGTCCAAGGTCGATACTGGCGCCACCTTGGTTGGCCAGGCCGGCGACACCATCCGCAAGGTGGTCGACGGGGTGCAGCGCGTGAAC
>Ga0265798_10009679_pt1 | contig 12007 bp, 12 predicted proteins | sample P3T30metagenome_FD_192430 | JGI IMG/M metagenome (GOLD analysis project Ga0265798, IMG submission 192430) | Plant litter microbial communities from East Loma Ridge, Irvine, California - P3 T30 | ecosystem: Environmental > Terrestrial > Plant litter > Unclassified | place: USA: California... | reverse complement strand
CGTTTCTCTTCTTTTTTTGTTTTTTTTTCTCTCCTCTAAAACCCGAGTGTGTACATCAGATGGATGGGTTGGGGTGGGTTTGCACGCGCATATGTGTGTATGCTGATTTTGTCTTCTCTCGTTGTTGGAATGGAAAGGCTGTTTGAGTTTACGATTGTTTTTTTTTGTGTGAAAACAATAGTTATATCGATTTCTAAATTTCCATGGTGAAGAAAAAAGGTTGAAACCTAGCCAAAGGGAGAGGAAACAAGAAACAAGGCTGTTTACAAGTACATGTGAATTGGTACATGGAAGAAAGTCAATTGTAATCCAAAAAAAACACCCAGCTTGTGACAGGGGTTTGAAGAGGGAAAAAAAAGAATAACCATATGTTCAGTGTTAGTCGCCGTACCAGACGAGTATGTACACACCTTGCCCTACAAGTTCATTATATCATTATGCCATTACGAATGTACAGGTTCTAGTCCAGCCGAGCATTACACCTTCCTAAATGATGCGCGTCGGTTGCGTTGGCGCCATCGCCCAGTCTCCCTCCTCTTCGTATCTTCGCTCTGCCGGCCGGGTGACTTGTGTGGGTTGCATGGCTGTCCACTCTGCTGGCTCGGCGTCATACCGCCTCTCAAACGCACTTTCGACATTGGGCACTAGCTCGACGGCCTCTGCTTTCTTGACGCGCCTTAGTTCCTGCTCTTCCAATAGCACCTTCTTAACAGTTCGCATCTTCATGTAGATCCAGGCGCCCATGGCAATGGTGATGACGAAAATAGCGCCAAACATGACCGTCTTGACCACGTCGTCGTTGCTCTCTTGTAGCAGCAATACACCCAGGTAGACGAGGAATATCTGCTTGGGCAGCGAGAGGAAGGTGGCGACGAAGAAGTGCCAAAACTTGACGTCGCAGGTGGAGAAGACGGCGGTGGAGAAATGCGCGGGGATGGCGGAGAGGCGGATGATGAGGACGATGAAGAAGCCGCCGTCGCGGGTGAGGCGGGCCATGGCGCCGTAGTTTAGATTTGTGCGCTCAAGCTTGAGTGCCTTACTTCGAAAGGCATACTTGAAGGCATACCATGTGCCAACTGAGATTTGAATTTAGTACATGGGAGGAAGAGGGGGTTGAGGGGAGATTGGTGATGCTCACCTTCGCCAATAAAGGTGCCGGCCGCGACAATCGCAAAGCCGATCCAGAGGCCATAGACGACACCACAGAGCAGAGCGATGATCTCGTGGCCGAAGAGGGGAGGAAAGGAAATGATGATCAAGATGGCGATGGGTATTAGCCAGCCTGCGGGCAGGTCTCGCACCTTTTCTGACCATGGTCGTAGTTTCTGCACGGACCGGTTAGCCACGCGTCCTGGTGTTGTTTGGGGGACTGGATGGAGATGCTTACAGCGACGACCTCGTCGTGTTTTATTGTGATAATGACTGTCAGGATACCAATAACGATGAAGAGTATATGCCATGCTGCGTGCGAGTCAGCAGGTGCGCAAGGTTTCGACAGGGCGACGGCGGTTTAGGCTTACGTATGTACTTGGGTGCGAAGAAGAACCTCTTCCAGTCAAACCGCACGTATTCCGTCTCTTCTGGGGGGCCATTGTCCCTCTTCTTCTTTTGCTTTTGCTGCGACGGGTCCATCATGCCCGACATCTCAATGTCGCTTTCCCGTTTGCGAAACCACATGGCGGCGGCGTGAGGGTAGGGGAGATGTAGGGCGGTGTGCGCACAGTATGATCGCGATGGGGAGCCAGCGCAGCTTGTCCCTCTCGTGTGCTTGCGCAGCGGTTCAGTAGTCGTACAGGGCGGGATGGGATGGTGAGGGCGACTTGTACATATGGCAGTGGTGTGGGCGCGGCGGAGGATAGGGGAGTGATGTATCAAGCTCCTGCCATGAAACCGGCATAGCCACATCCGCGTAATCGAAGCGCCAACCAATCGCGACGCGCCGCGACGTTGCTACGTGAGACACTGGTCCGGGAGATCAGCGCTTGCGATACGGGGGTTTTCAGACCCAGCGCCCAGTTTCGCCACGCCCGCGCATCGTTTGGCCTGCGCATGCCGCCGACGCCTCTCCAGGCACTCCAACAGCTTGCATGTTTGGAATGCGCTTTTGCCGTTGCAAACATGGCACCCGTTGTGCCTTGGCCGACGCCAACTGAAGCAAACAACACGAGCCACACGGGGGCGGTGCAGTCGTTGGTGCCTGACATGCAAGGCCCGCGCCCGACTTTGTCCGATGACAGCGCTGCGTTGCCTTCGTATCGGAGAAGCGCCGCTGCGAGCTATAATTAATGACAGCCCTGGGTGGGGAGGGGCGCCGTTGACGGGGCGTGGAGACGTGAGGCGTCATCTCCATCGCTCCGACCTGCTGTGTGGCGCCAGGATCCACATTCCCATGCAGCATCGCAGCCTTGCCGGCGAGGTTGTAGATGGGATGGTCACGTGCTGTGTTGCATCACGTGCGCAGAGCCTCACAACACACACACACACACATACACACCCTTGCGACTGATGCTGGGCCTAGATGCAAGATATGCCCCAGCCGCAACATTTGTTTTCTTGGAACCAGTCGACAGATGCGACGGCGACCGGCGACGGCCTCGACACAGCTGCGAGCGTCATATCGGCTTAGTCACCCGCCGGACGGCTGGGCAATACTTTGTAGCGTGCGCACCTGCCACCCGTTCCGAACAACTTCTATTCCTGGACTCCTGGACTCCATCCAAATGCTACCCAATATACAAGTACGAGTGGCGGAGCATTACTAAACGAATGTTCCGCCTTCCCGTCCTCGTATGCTGCACATTCTGCGTGTCCCTCGTTTGTCTATCCGCCGTGCCTTCCCTGCCACAGCATCGGCCGCTTGGTTCGCATGCCCTGACTCGACACAAGGTTCAGCTACTGCGAGGCACAAGGGACTCCGCCGCTGCACGTCTTCTTCACCTCGCTGTCTCTTCCTGTCGCATGTCAGAACTCGTCTCATGGCAACATCGCGGTCGACTTACCATTCACAGCTTACGTGGTCCAATGACAAAATACGAGTTCTGAACCAACGGCCATAGCAGTCAGCTCGTGTCCGCCGCTCTCTTGCATGCCATTTCAATACATCGCATCACATCACACAAAGGCCCCGTGAGAATGCATAGATGGATACATGGAATGTGAGAGAATATTGCAGAGATGACAGACCACATCAGACATGGCCACCTCAAGTCTGAGAACATCTTTCGATTTTTCAGACAATCGGTGTGATCCCGGGCCGTTCAAGATTACAGATCCTGGCCTTGCAAAATTACATGGGCTGGACGGAATTCGCAAAACACGTGCTAGTACTATGGACTGTTGCTGCTTGATGAACTCAAAGGCACTAGTGTTCATCCCATAGTAATGAGATGGATGGAATATGCACAGACTAAGAGATCTGAAAGTCTAAGGGATTCGGCAACTAGGAGTTTGCTCAAGATTGCAGAAGAGATGATGCTCATTGTCTCTTTTCCAACTGTTCAGAAGAGTGAAACGATAAACGGCAAGCTTATCGACGGCAGTGTCCCTCGAGTGTGGAGTTCTGGATCAAACCAGCGCTGACCATAACCTGCCGCCCCTCAAAGACTGTGAGTTCAACATGGACGCCAAGTTTGCGCAAAAGGTTGTGGAGACACTGGGCGTAAATGCACTATCGTCACGTAAAGACAACATCTCAAAGCTATGTACCAAATGTTCGGTGCGCAACTTTTGAGAGGACTGCTTCAGAATTGATGAGTCAGCGTCAGAAGGACGTGCATCAGTTTGCAATCTTGCAACATGTTACACAGCATACATGCACAGGCCAGAGAACCCAAAACAAACGATTTAAAACTTGTACGAGATGGATCTGATATTTGGATGAATAGAGATGCATAACCGGTGCTTTCTATTCTTCCACACCCGAAACAATGCTTGCCAACCAAGGTCCAAGTAGGCTTTCCAGAGCTACCAGAGCCTGAGTCGGACCTATTCTACAGAATTATGGAATTCTGGATCAAGGATTACGATAATCATCTAGGTAGTCTTCCTCTTCCTCTTCCTGCTCCTTCTCCTTTTGAACTAACTACTCTGTTTCCATGTCCCCTTGCTTTTACTTCGGCAGAGACAGCACACCATGGCTCCTCTCCACTCTCTCTCACAGTTCTCGTCCACTCCTTCAGCGTTTCTAGCCAAGGCCCTGACGAGGTAAAACTCTTATACGATACTGACCGTACGAGCGCTAGTGATGGACCGGTGACGCAGTGCATGGTTGTGGCCAAGATGAAGGGCGGCAGTACGGATTTACTGAGACGGCATCATGTCTTGCTTGTTAGCGAGATGGTGGGTGGAGGGGGGAGTGAGGAGATGATGTACCAGAGGGTAGGAGTAGAATTTATGCTCGGGAGACACATTGATTTTGAGGAAGAGGGAGTGAGGGGGCAGGTCTATTTGAAGGGGATTTGGGGGTTGCATGCTTGACATGTGTCTATGAGCGCTTTTGGATTCCTCTATGCACTATCTTCTGTCTTGATCTTTTTTGTTGGTCAAGTTATAGTATCTTGGACAGCTCAATCTCTTCACTCCTGCAACAAAAAGAAAGATAGGTGACCCTAGGAATATTTCGAAATGAGAAAAAGTTAGTATCTAAGGTGCTCCCTGTGTAACGGATAGTACTCTTCGAAATCACTTTCCTCGTCGTTGTCTTCGTCCTCACACCCGTCGTACATCCACCTCGACCTACTACGGGCACGATGTCCTGCCCTCCCGAAGTTTCTGACACCGAATTGCCTCCGCCTTGGCTGAATATACACTGACGCCTCATCCCAATCACTCTCGTCATCCTCATCGTCACTAAAGAAGCTTGTGGCGTAAGAGGGCGTTGCGGAGAAAGAGCCATGTTGAGTCCTCGACCACGAAGCCTGGCCGCGGTGTCGATGTGGGATGGAAAACGGTGTCCGCATCCGATGCGAACTTGCTGAATCGAACAGCGAGGGTTGGCGGTAACCCATTTGTGGAGCTTGAAGGAAAGAGGGTCGATTGGGACAGTGCATGTTGGTCGGCATTCGTATGCCTAGACCTATACCCGGATCCCTGCCCATAGAACCCATACTACCCATGCCCATGTTCATATTCATAGCCTGTGGCGATGGGACGCCCGGCTGCGGGAAGCGCCCCATCATGTGGCTGTGCAGTGCCCCGCGGCCTGTGAATGGCGATTGGAAAGTCGGTAGGCCGGTCAAGTGCAATGGCTGACCGTGCCGCGCGCGCATGAAGGCTTCTCGCTGGATGTATGCGGCGAATAGCCTGCGCCGACATTGTGAGTTGCGAGTTGTGTCCTCATTACCACTGCCGTAGGGGTCATTGTAGGTCTGGCAACCGCGACCCGGGAAGGCCATGAGCGTTGAGATTGTATGAGCAGAAAAGCAATGTACGAGACTGTTGGCGAGAGCGCTAGCCGTAGTAGTAGTGGTAGTTGATTGGGAAATTTGCAGTGATTGACGGTGAATCGAAAGCAAGTACGGTATCTACAATCAGTCCTCAATCGAGGTGACACAGAGGGCAAGGAAGATTCAACATGGAAAAATGGGGGCTGCATCGCAGCCTTTGTAATAAAGCGAAACCATACTAGATGAGAGGCATGTCTGCGACCAAGGCGGGTTGTCACTGGTTGTGTAGATGGAAGGGATAGTGTAGACGAGATGGCGTGCGCGCTGGCAAGGCAGCGGCTGGTATCATAATAAGCTTGTTCAACGCAAGGCAGAGCGTGATTGGCGTTGGGGTGTCACTGTGGTGCACGAGATGGATTCAAGCAAACGGTGCCGGGGGAGCAAACGACAAGTGGCGAGGTGGTCGGCTGACTCAGCAACGGCGAGATGGATGGCATTTCTCTGCGCTGTCATGTGATTTGCTGAGAAGAAGAAAACCTTGGAGCAAGTCGCGATAGGTGGCGGGTGAGGGGTTGGCGGGCGACGGGCTGCCTCCTCGTTTGCTCGCATCCGAAACGGGATTGTGGCTTCCGCGTCGTACAGCGGGGCCATGGCGAGGCATCTGAGGTTGTTGGCGACGCTGGGTATTGGCGATGGAGATGGAGATGGAGATGGAGGTAGATTCAAATGGACATGGGCGGCGAATGACAAGCACAAAACACAGAATTCAGGCGGCGCGACGCGTTAAACGCGTCGTGGCGGCATGTTTGCCAGGCAGAAAAAAAAAGGACCTGGGTATGCATAATACTCAGCGTCACGTGCGGGCGTTCTCGGCTGCAGCCAACCTCAAATGTTGGCCGGCTGGTTGGAGCTCTTCTTTTGTCGCCGCAATACGACTGCATCCGAATTTCCCACCCTCCTGTGCCACGCCCACCAGAGCCCCCAACCCGCGCCGACCTAGCACGAATCCGCTGCAAGACTGACATCATCTCGACTGCACCTGCCTCGCCCACTTTGCCTGCCACAATCCCCACACCAAATCTTTTGGCCTTTGACCAGACGCTCTCCGGTTCCATAGCCACTACCTCACTCACAACCTCACACCACACTCGCACCACCACGCAATGGCTCCTACTTCTTTTGCTTCGGCAGCCGCAGCCAACACCGCCAATCCAGCACGTGCAGATTCGGGCGCCGACTGGTAAGTTGGAATCCCCCTCCCCCTCTCTCCATGCACCACCACCACCACTACGACGTAGAGGTGCAGATTCGACTTGTCGCGATACGCGCACGTCTTGCATTCATGGCCACGGCCATCGTTCTGCATTGCTTGGGAAGACGGACTATCCAGCCCATTTTCGCCTCGTTTATATTCGTACTCACTCGACCCCCAGGGCTCGACGTACCAACGGTGCTACGCAAACATTCCGCCGACCCTCACACGCGACCAGCCTGTCCGGCTCAACGAATCACTCAACCACACGAGACGCGGTGCCGCCACAAAATCCGACAATGAGCGCCGGCGTATACGTCCCACCCCACGCACAGCCCGGCCGCAATGGCAGCGGATTCGATGCGCGTTACTCGCGGGATCAATTGACCCAGCTGTTCCGGATACAGCAAGACTCTGGCGAGCTCGCCCACGGCCTCTCAGATCTGTACATGGGCGCATGGGAGCCGCACGCTACAAACGGCGCTGCGAGCGCCTCATGGGGCCGCAAAGACGATCAGGCGAGGGAGCCGCCGAGCGGGGTTGACCAGTGCTGGGACAGAGATGGCGGCATATTGCCACTCAGCCTGACGGAAATGACCGACGACGAGAGAGAAGTATGAACTCACCCCAACTGCACCTGCACCCACGCACCCTTGTCGACATAGGCTAACACGCGTGACCTCGCTTAGATCTTCATGTCGTCTGTCAACTCGCCGCTGAAGCCGCCCGCGCAGAACACGAACAAGGACGGCACGCCCAAAGAGGGTCTCTCGTTACGCAAGACATCAGTATCCCAGGGCCCAGGCACACCCTATGGCCTTTCCTCCCCCACGTCTGCGCGACCGGGCGCCCGCCGCCGCGACACCAGCGAGGCCTATCCGTTCCCCGCCTCCCCCGCCACGTCACGGTTCGCGCGAGAAGAGGGCAGTGCCGTGACGCCGCCGCCCGCTCTGGTGCGCCGTCGGACGGAAAAGGAGCCTGCAGACGGCCGTCCTGGCGACGAGCGCGACAAGGAAAAGGGTGCAGCTGAGAACGCTGGTCCCTTTGGCTCCTTGAAGCGCACGACGACGGCGCCCTTTAGCCCAAGCGGGGGTACCTCGCCTTGGTCTGCGACTCCTGGTGGTGGCTTTGGCGCTTTTGGAAGCTTTGCGGCGCCGCAGTCGGAAAAGAAGCCCGGCTACGGTAGCTTGCGCGGCGAGAGCCGCTTCAAGGGACTCATGGGTAAAACCAGCGTCGAGGACTTTGGCAGCGGACCAAAAGAGAAGGCCTCGGCTAGCAACTTGGGCAAGCTGAGTGAGGCAGAACCGTCAAAGGCTGGTTCGTGGATGGAAACTCGCGCAAACCGGCCAATGAGCAACGATACAGATCCATTCCCCGACGACGACCACCCAACGGGCAGCGCTGCGCTTCGCGGCGAAGACGTTAGCCCGCCCCGGCCACAACAGGGCTTCGGCAATTTCGCTACGCCCCACCGCCCAGACCACCGCGACGACTCTGGATTATCTGCATTCGGAATGACCGCCGACACCGGTCTTCGCGACATGTACAACAAGAACAATTTCGCAGACCAGTCCCCCTTCCGTGGAGGCCACGAACCAATGAGCCCGACTGACACAAACCCATACCAGAGCCCGCACCATGCACGGGACCAGCACAATGACGATTCGGACGACTCAGGCGATCCAAACGCCCACTTCCCTGGCATGAGCAGCTTTCCAGTCGACCCCTCCATTCACTCCAGTATCCACAACGCTTTCGGTGGCCTTGGAGGCCTTGGAAAGATTTCTGTGCCCTTTGAGACTGCTGCAAGTGATCGTAGCCAGACGTCAAGTGTCGGTCCTGCCCGAGGATTTCCTACTTTGCCTGGCCTTGGCGGTCTTCCCGGTCTGGGTGGCTCTGCGGCATGGCCTACCGGGCACCATGGCCTTGGTACTCCAACCCGCGAACGTGGGCTGGGTGGCTTTGATAACGGCTTTGGAAATGTGGGAGAGGCCCAGTCTCCTTCGCTAGCGGGTCTGGGCAATAGCTCCTTGTTTGGTCATGGTGCAGTCTGCCGCACTAGTAGGCTCGGTTCACTCTTTCCAGCTTCGATGCAAGAGCAGATGCGCTCCAACGACCCGAACAGAGCTCAACTCGACGACAATTCTGAACGACAGCATAGCATGACGGGCTCTTTCGGAAGAAATGCTTTCGGCGGTCAGGCCCCAAACCGTGATACTGACAGCCCTTTCCGAGCTAATCGCAACCTGTTTGAGGACTTCTCCAATGCCCACCATGACGATCACAATGCGCCTGGCCAGCACCAGAACATCGCCACCACTTCACTTTCCATGGCCGCCCTTAACCCTACCAGGACCGCACAGCCAGCTACACCTGGCGTCGGAAGCCCAGCTTCTAGCCAGCCTCCAGTGCCCCAGCAGCGCATGATGGTCATGCCGGACAGGATGAGGTGGATTTATCGTGACCCCTCAGGCAACGTCCAGGGCCCGTTTTCTGGTCTCGAGATGCACGATTGGTACAAGGCTGGATTTTTCTCGCCTGAGCTTCTGGTGAAGAAGCAAGAAGAGCCCGACTACGAGCCTCTCGCTCAGCTGATCCGCCGCATTGGGAATTCGCGCGAGCCTTTCCTGGTTCCCCAGATTGGTATTCCGCACGGACCTGCTACCTCTCAACCCGGCAACTCGTGGGCGGGTGCTGCTCCTAGCACTACAACTGCTCCAGGTGCCCAGCCTCCTTTCGCAAACAGTTTCCCTAGTTTTGGGACCACTCTTACTGCCGACCAGCAAAATGCTCTTGAGCGGAGGAAGCAAGAGGAGCAGTATCTCATGGCCCGTCAGAAGGAACATTTGGCTGCGCAACAACAGGCTCTTCACCGCCAGGTCCAGATGGGCGTACTTCCTAACCAACTCAACCACCACTCCAGCGCACACAGCCTGCAAAGCCAGCAAAGCTTTGGTAGTATCACGTCACCCGCCGCATATCAAGCATCTCCTATTCAGGGTACCGCGCCTGGAGGAAATGTCGCAGGGCTCATGGAAAACACGTTTAGATCTGGTCCTGTTCCAGGTTTGGGTCCGATTGGTCCGGGTATGGACATGTTGAACAACCGAGAGATGCCCGCTATGATGGATCGTTTGAACCTGGGGCGTAACAATCAGCCTCCGTTTGCCTTTGGAGGACAGCAACAGGACCCCGATGCGCACGCACAGTATGTGGCCTCTGCGATTGGCGACCGGGCTCGCTTGAAGCGCGAACAAGCCGAGCATGACGCTCGCTTTGGGAGCACTGAAGACCTACAGGCAGCTCAGACTTTCCGGGATCGTCTGACCGAGTTCCATGACTTGCGAGTACAGACAGACATGGAGCCATCATCCAAGGCCGCCCCTCCAACAGAAGGAGTCATTGGAAAGCCCTCGGGTGCATCTGCTCAGCAATCACAGGAGCACTCCGAGTCCGAGTCCCCTGACCATGCTGAAGAACAAGAACGTCCCTCGGAGCAACAGGACGAGACCTCTCCCGCTGTTCAGGAGTCGCTGTCGCTCACCGAGCAGGTTCAGAAGGCTGCTTCTGCCAAACATTCACCTCAGCCAGCAACCGCATGGAGCAAGGTGGAGCCTGCCATCTTCCCGTTCCCACCACCTCCATCGCAATCCCCGCTTCCTGCACCAGCCGCTCAGAGGAAGCCCATTGTTGCCGAAAACCTCAACACTGAGTCTCGCTCAGGTGCTGTAACTCCTTCTAATGACACTCCGAGTGTTTCGGTCGCGCCCTGGGCGAAGGAACCTGTCAACGCATCCCATGGGCCTTCCCTGAGGGAGATTCAGGAGATGGAGGCAAAGAAAGCAGCAGAGCGCGAGGCTGCTGCAGCGGCCGCTCGTCGTGAGGCTTTTGAGAAGGAAATGCTTGCTCAGAACCAGTCTCCAGCAATTCAGCCTGGCCTGCCTTCAACCGCCAACTGGGCGAGTGGTGCTTCGCCTGTCACGCCCAGCGCTGCCAGTGCTTCGGTTTGGACCAAGCCCGCTGCAAAGGTCGCTGCGCAGCCAACACCAAATTCCAAGAAGACATTGTCGCAAATCCAAAAGGAAGAGGAAGCCCGAAAGCAACGTGCTGCGGCTCAGGCTGTCTCTGCGGCCAACGCGTTCGGCGCCACAACCCCAGCTCCAGCAGGTGGCAAGCGCTATGCTGACCTGGCTGGCAAGAGTACTCCTACGCTAGCTGCCGCTATGCCTCCAGGTAGCACTGCGTGGACCACTGTGGGCGCAAGTGGCAAGGTGAAGGCACCAGGCGGTACCCCTACTCCTGTACCTACTGCCGTTCGCTCGGCTAGCTCAACCATCGTGCCCCCGCTTGCCAAGAAGCCAACCGTCACCCGCAGCAGCACCACCACTGGAGGACAGCCTGGCAAGGTCAACGCCGAAGAGGAGTTCCGCAAGTGGGCCGTGAACGAGCTTCGTCATGATCTTAGCAAGAACATCAATGGTATGAGATCCTTTGATACGCTTAAATGTATACAGTTTGCTAACTCTTCGCCACAGCTGAGGACTTTGTCTCGTCCCTCTTGAGCTTCCCCGCTGACGCCGAGCTCATTACCGAATCAGTACATTCCGCCTCCAACACCCTCGACTCCCGCCACTTTGCAGAGGAGTTCCTCCGTCGCCGTAAGCTGGCTGATAAGGGTATCATTGATGAACGCAACACTGCATCTCCGGCTGAGAACAAGGCAGCTGGAAGTGGCTGGTCTGAAGTCGCTAAGAAGGGTGGCGCCAACACTGCTGCAGCACAGCAGCAGCAGCAGCAACAACAGCAGCAACAGCAACAGCCTCTTGACTCGAGCAATTTCAAGGTGGTTGCTGCCAAGAAGAAGACTAAGCGGTAGATGTGTTAAGGATACGGGCACTGAGGATGGGGCTAGCTAGTTGTATTGTGTGCTATGATGTTTTCATGAAGGGGACCGATACGCAGCGAGTGGAGGATGGAATCGATAGCTGGACTGATTGATGTCAGTCTTTGCAAAGCCATAGCCAAGCACGTTTAGCTGCAAATCAAATCTGTTGGCATATGCTGAAGGCCTTGATTTTTCTTTCAGCTTAGTTGAGGAGAGCGAAACACGGGTCAATACTTGGCTTGTGGATGTACGTGTGGGAATAGCGGACAATGATAATTATCTTTGCTACTCACTACTTTACCTACTGACCTGACTGTGTATGTCGCTCGCACTTGCCCACTGCCCAAGGTACGTTAATACTAGGTAGGTAGGTAGGTAGGTAGGTAGGTGAGCTTAATAAACACATTTCAAGTACTTGTCGAAAAAGCATGTCAATGTATGCATGTGTAGGGTAGGTGAGGGGGGGTTTCTTTGAGAAAATTCCAT
>Ga0265798_10009678_pt1 | contig 12007 bp, 7 predicted proteins | sample P3T30metagenome_FD_192430 | JGI IMG/M metagenome (GOLD analysis project Ga0265798, IMG submission 192430) | Plant litter microbial communities from East Loma Ridge, Irvine, California - P3 T30 | ecosystem: Environmental > Terrestrial > Plant litter > Unclassified | place: USA: California... | reverse complement strand
GCAATGCCGAAGTCGATGAGCTTTAAGCGGCCTGAGGTGAGCAGGAAGTTTGCGGGTTTCAGGTCAGAGTGGACAATGTCGTGGTCGTGTACTGCGCCGACACATTCGAGCATTTCTTTCCAGTAGTAGCGTGTGAAGCTTAGGTCTAGTTTGCCGTCTCCGTCGGCGGGATCGAGCTTCATTCGTATTATACGGGCGAGGTCAGATTCTCCGAGTTCCATGAGCTGGTGCATGTTAGCATAGCACTTTGCCTTGTTTCAAGATACACGTACCACACTCAGCACTTGACGTTGCTCATCGACCTCCCAATCGTATAGTCGCACAACGCGGTCAACGTTCTTCAGCTTCTGTAGGAGGTCGATCTCGCCCTTGAAGCCCCGTACAGTGGCCTCGTCTGCATCCTCAAGCTTGACTCTCTTCAGCGCTAAAAGCTTGAAATTCTCTGCCATGACGCGGTACACGGCCGAACTGCCTCCTCTTCCTATCCTGTCCATTTGCGAGTAATGCTTTCCGTTGACTGATAGTGTGCTCCTCTTCTTTCTTTCTCTCGTCTTTGTTGTGGCTGCTCCGGCAGCAGTAGTCGCCGTCTCCAACACTGACATCTTCGGCGGCGGCGGAGGTGCCGGTCGTCGTGGAGTGTTCGCACTTAGCGCCTGGAGCGGCATCTGCTTTTCTTGTTGCTGCGAAGATCGTTGTATCGGTGACTGGTGCTCTGGCTGCGGTTGCATATGGCGATCCTCTGCAACCTTCATGACGGAACCGGTCACCTTCAGGACGGAATCGGGGACGTTCTCAGGCTGCGACTTGACCGCGGAGATGGGCATGTTCTCCTGGTCTTGAGAGGGATGGTGTTCCTCCTCGCTCTGAGGCGTCCTCCGAAACCGTCTCATGGGCGCACCTCGCAGTGGCACTCGCTTTATTCGCAAACTTGGTGCAGGTGTGACGGTGTCCTGCACTGGCGTGTTGGAGCCAGAGGCATTGCGCGATATCTTCAGCTTGGGTTTCCTCTTCTCAGGCGAATCGACGTCACTGCCTTGCGCAAGAAGTGCCGTCGTCAAAGCGCTGAGCTTCATGGGTTGTGGTATCTCGTCATCGGAGCTGTCGCCAATGTTGATGTTCTGCATCATAGGCGCGTCCGCTGAGAAGCCCTGCGACTGCCCCAGTACGGATAGCGGAGAGTCTCTCCTGGGTCGTATTGAGGAATGCGCACGCATGCGCCCATATGAGGGCGTGGGAGAAAGTGTAGCCATTCGGTTGTCGCGTCGAGATTCGGCAAGCGCGTTGCTTTCTATGTGCTGGTCGGGTTACGTGGATAGCGATTGTTAGCTAAGGGTTAGTTGCGCATTCATCCGGAAGGTGGGCGGGCGATTTCGTGGTAAAGATGGGGTGAAGTTGGCGTTCATGATACTTAGGTAGCGCGCGAATCCTGAGACTCGCGTGGCCGCGTTGCTGAGGTAACTGCGATAAACAAACAGCCGAGGCACCATGCTGCAAAATGCCCCACACGTTTGACGTCAAAGCTGCTTCGCTATGCAAGACTAGGCCTGCCTGTGCATTCTATCTGTCTTGACGTTTAGACGTTGCAGCAATCAGTGCTCTGACGCATGACCCTACTGTCATCAGACGAAGACATGGTAGCATCAGTACCTAGGTAGTCGATAGATGATCAATATAGCGAGTAGGAGTATGGCATAGATGCCGATAGTCTACATTGTCTACAGTACATGCATGCATCATGTGAAAGTTGGGCAGACTGCCTCAACTTGAGGGCTATGTCGCACGAAATATGCAAACTCGAGGTTTAATTTGACATAGAACCACAACAAATGGATACCGTGATCTAAACACACCCAGCTTCAGATTCACTCTCTGCGTCTACACAAGAGATGGATCGTAAGAGCCCAATGTAATGAACGATCTTTTGATGTCGCTATCTAGTCTTCAAACATTCGTAACCACCACTGAACTTCATACGCTAAGACGATTACCAACCCATAGTGGCATGCGCAGATACGCCTCCGATTCCGCGCCTGAGTCCTCTCCAAAACGCCATCGCCTACCCATGCAGCCAAACAACAGAGATCTAATGCATATAATCATAGCTTTGCGCGCTGCGGTGCATCCTCAAGCACGACAGCTACCACGGCAGCAATGTCGTCCGGTTTGCCACCGTGCCAATTCTCCCCAGGGTAGTATCGTTGTACTTCTTTGGCGAAGGGGCCATCCCGACGAGTGTTAAGCCCCGTCACCTTTGCCTCCTTCGCGATCGCAACAGCCACCTTGGCTTGGAGGGAGGAGCTGTCAGCTTTACGAGCTGAGTCGGCTTGGACCAGCTTCGCTAGATCCTGTCCAACCTCAATAGTGCCATCTTTCTCGACCCAAGCTCCCAGGTCGACCATGTGACGACTGACAATACCGAGCGCATCCTGTGGGCTCAGGTTGTCCCACACACCATCGGTTGCAAAGAGGAGAACGTCGCCATGGCGTACTTTGTGGTGCGTTATACTCGACTCCTTTGGCATATCCGAGAGTGTGGATGGGCCTCCGAATACGGCCATTTGCACGAGCATGCGCTGGGGAGTTTTGGAAAGCTGATACGGGGTATTGAAGGCGTGCGTCTGAGGCTGCGTGAAATGTCGTACGGCATTGAGTCCGAGATGCATGAATCCTGAATCTCCCAGGTTGGCTACCTCGACGTTGCCATCCGGTTCGGCAACAGCCAGACATGCGGTGCTACCACCACCCTCAATGGTGTCATCATCCGTGACCTCGTCGTACGCGACCTGGAGCAGGTCTTTCGGGTGTAATGCTGTCGTGTTGAATCCGTGCGGCCATGAGCGCGCGGCGCAAGCCATGTACTCGCACAATCCATGAGAGAAGTCGGCGGGGTCCAATCCAGACTCGACCCATCCTCCTACTCCATCTGCAACACCAAATGTTGTGGTGTTTGTGTTTCCCACCTGGCTGAAAAAGAAAGCATCCTGGCCACTTTTCGCTCGTTTCCGCTTGTCTATGGCCTCCTTGCATTCGCGCAGGTCCTCAACCTTGCTACTGCTGGGGTCATGCAGCGGTCGTGTAAACAGATTCTGCTCCGCATTGAAGCGATCCTGCTTGGCTGAGTAGGATGCCGCAACATGGTATGTATATTGCGGCGTACTCCGCCAGTTGTGTGAAGTCGAATGAAAGGAGCGTAAGCCGACAGTGGCCGGAGAGGTATCTCTGCTCAGCGGGCAGGTTGGTTGTGCGAAATTGGAAGGCATGCGCTGCGAATGAAGGCCGCTTGTTCGACTAGACGAGGCAGGCGCTGCCAATGGAGATGCGGCGAGAGCAAACAGGAAGAGGCCACTAGATGAGGCGCGTCGCGACACAGGTGGAAGTCGCGCAAGGCCCGCAGCGCTGGTAATCGCAAATGACATGGCCACAGCCAGAGCCTGGAGATGGGAGTCAGTACGTGGGAATTGGCAGCAGAATCAGCGCCTGTTGGCGGTGCCGTACCTCTGCGACAAATTATGTTGAAGGAAAAGGGACTTCTGGGCTAAGAAATCACATTGGCCGTCGTCATTGCCGATCGGCTAGTTCGTGGAGTACTTACAATTATCTGGAGCATGCTTGTTGGGTAGATATAGCAAGAAATACCCCAATAGCAAACTAGGGATAACAGAAAGGCATTGTTTTACTGAGATCTGGTCTCTACCTGCAGAGCATATTCGTCTAGACCAAACACTGCAGGTGCTTCAAGCTTCGTCTCAAACGCGGAGTATGACATAACCGGCGCTAGCTCAGCCCTATCGCCTAAACCCGTGGTCTGGCTCCGAACTTCTTTTCGAGATACTCCCCCCGAGCACCAACATCCTTCCCCGTCGCGGGACCCGTAGTCACCATGAGCATGCACCCGGCGCGACAAGCCTATGTTGAGGAGGAGAATGGCCCGGTACGTACCCCGAGTTGCAGCGATAGACTGGCGCAGAAGCATCGCGGGCTTCGTAGCTCAGTCGCAACTTCTGTTCGCATAAAAGCTGACCATAGCCCCCAGGCTGATGCGATGGAGGGCATCGACCTTTCCAGTGTCCCGCTCGACCGTAACCATGCCATGCCCGGCGGAGGAAACACGTCGGCCCATTCCCTTATGGAGGACTTCGACCGCAAACGACGAGCAGCGCAGTTAATCGTACCGACCGCCGACCGCGATGTCAAAGCCAAGCTGCGATCGCGAGGTGAGCCCATCACCCTATTCGGCGAGGGGCCCTCTGAGCGACGCGACCGACTCCGAGCTTTGCTTGCAGAGGCAGCAGAAGCACTAGGCGAGGATGCGGCAGATGTCGACATGCAAGATGCGGAGGAAGCCCCGGGTGATGAGCAGGAAGAGTTCTATACCCAAGGCACACAGTCGCTACTGGACGCGCGACGAAACATGGCCAAATACTCTTTACCCCGCGCAAAGGAGCGCGTCGCGTTCCAGCGTCGCGAAGCTACCATTCCCCTCAAAACTCACGTCGAGTTCCGGAATAAGATCAAGGACCGCCTCAAGGGGTTCGAGCTGTATGGGTCGCAAACCGCAGATCGTCCAGTGAGCATTGTGCGCGTCTCGCCCAACGGCAAGTATGTCGCATACGGTACCTGGGGTGGAAAGGTTGCCTTGTTGGAAATTCCCAGCTTGGAGCAGAAGAAGGCGTATCGTGGAGGACACACGGAGCGTGCTACCGGCATAGACTGGATGCCAGGCGCGACATTACAAGGTAGCAACGTTTCAACCTCGAGCGTAAACTTCGCATCTGGCGGAGCAGGGGGCAAGATTCAGCTTTGGTCGCTAGATGACGACAAGCCCCTGCGCACCCTCGAAGGCCATACCGACCGCGTCTGCAGAGTAGCATTTCATCCGTCGGGACAATACCTGGCTTCCGCTTCGGACGACACGACATGGCGACTCTGGGACGTCAACACCGGTCAGGAACTTCTCATGCAAGAGGGTCATTCAAAAGAAGTCTATACCGTGAGCTTCAGCGGTGATGGGTCATTGGTCGCAAGCGCTGGCCTTGACAGTATCGGCCGCGTGTGGGATGTGCGTACAGGTCGTGTCATCTACATGTTGGAGAGCCATATTAAGCCCATCTACGGTCTTGACTGGTCAACGGACGGCCATCGCCTTCTGTCTGGTTCAGGTGACGGTTTCATGAAGTGCTGGGACGTTCGAGCCATGAGAGAGACAAACTCAATTGCAGCCAACACAGGAGGTGTCACAGACCTCCGATGGTTTAAGGGTACAGATGGACCAGCCAGCGGAGTACCGTTACAGGAGAACAGTGAAGGAGAAGTCATACCAAAGAAAGCCTCTACGTTTGTCATCTCGTCTGGCTTTGACAAAAACGTTCAGATCTTCTCGGCAGATGACTGGGCACACTGCAAGACACTTCAAGGTCACTCAGGTCCTGTTTTCAGTACCGACGTAACGAGTGACGCGTCTTGGATCGTCAGTGGAGGCAAAGATCGCACTGTCAAGTTGTGGGCCAGGGACGACAACGGCGGAATATGAGAACAGAGCTGCTACACAACGCTATGACTCATCACGTCAGACGGCAACAGCCACGAACACGCGACAAAAGCAAGGGGAGCGGAGGCCATGCGTTTGAAAGGAGACACAAAGGTTAGTGCTTTCCCTCTCTACACCGAAACGGGGATGTTGAACACAGAATGTCCATAGCTTTGAACCGAGATACCCAGTACTCCCAAGCGCGTGGAGTTACGAATTCACAGTACGTTGCGCAACTACGAGTGTGCAACGTCATTCTTCAACCCAGCCTCCTTCACATGTTTGCTCGCTGCTTTTCTTCGATTCCGAAACTCACCGCTGCTTGCCCGTTTCCGCGCTCCATTGGATCAACATGCCAACCTCACAATCCGGCTCGCGCGGTCGTGATGTGCTCATCATCGCGAGATAACGGAAGACCGCTCGGCATTCATCGCACAGGAAGAGGCATGTGGTTATCCTTCCGCCTGTAGCATCGCGTCACCTTCTCTATGGAAGACTCTACCCATATTTCCAAAACACACCACGTCCGTTTCAGCAAGCAAATCTGTCTCTTCACCGCAATGATCAGAACATTCAAGAATCTTTCTTCTTCACCGCAAATTGATCGACATCGGAACAAGACGTGCGATAGACTGTTCTTGGATATCGGCCGGCAGTCTAGCTTGATAATGGACGACCGACGGGAAGCGTAACCGGACCCGCGAAGTGTTTCAGGTCCACTACGATGGAGTAAAGGTACAATGGCCTCGACTTCTAGCTCTTCCACCGTCTTCCACGCCCTTGCCGTCATCGGCCGGTACTCTAAGCTACTGGTGATATGCAGGCCCCACGCCAAAGCCGGGTGCGGAGAAAGAAGACGAGTGACTCATTGTTTCAGATCAAAACTCGGTGCATGGTGCCAAGATGTCAACGATCGTGGACATTCCCTACGACAGGAATAACTATGACGGCGAGGTTCTAGTGATGATGGCCCATGCGCGGATGCGGAGAGTGGGTCTTTCACCGCTACAGCCTCACCTTTTTGACAGACACGATTAGTCGACGTGAATTGGGGCCATTTCTGTTATGCGCCCCAGAGATTGGGCTTCAACGTGTTTCTGATGCTGTCTGTTTGATCCTCTTGCATCAGCGTCTGTAGCGGGTTCCGGTCAACTGGAAGCCCTCGTCTCAGGGTAGACAGGTCGGAAGCATCCGAATACAATAAGTGGAGCATTACATTCGGTTTAGTATGCAGTCCCTGGCCCCGAGTAACGCGAGCCACAGTACGCGCCATGATAGAGAGGATCAACAGCCACGGCCGATCCAGATGCAGCGCGAGCAGCGTTTACGCGTCGGCGAGTTGACCTAGCTTGTCAACAAGAAGAATGACGCGTTGCCATTTCCGACAGACGGCGCGTTGATTTGGTGTAACGCGATCTGGAGAGTTTGGCTTGGGGATGGATGTCTTAGTAGCCGCAGTACGCGTTGCACGGCACGGGCAGGGCGCACAAACCGCCATAGCAAGGCTCTATTACGGCGTGCAGATTGTAATTGGGGTGGAGATGAAGATTTCGCAGCGTCCTACTTTTCCTACTACGGGCATCATGCGAGACTTGAGACAAACCGTCCGATGATGCTCGGCGGAAGAATAACAAGCGGCAACAAGCAAGCATGATAAGGATTTGCGAAAAGTGACCAATGATCGGCGGGGGAAATCTGGAGAGTTTCCAGACCCTCGGTAAAAGAGACAGTCGGATCTCGAGGGTGGCACAGGACGGCAGGCTGTGGCTGCGGTGTTTGCCTCTCGATGGGCACGCAGAAGAGTCCAGCCAGACGGAGCGGCGGCCGCTTGGTACCTTGCACGAAGCAACAGCCCACGATAATAACGAGAGCGGACACGGAAGTACAGGAACGGTAGTCGAAAAGCCAAAATAGACAGGGAAGGGTGGTGCGGGCAGGGAGCGGTGAGATGACTCGCGGACGCCAGAGGGCGCCGGAACTTGGACAGATGACACCATGATGAAGAGCACCGAGGCGGCCAAGAGGGCTCACCCTGCGCAGGAAGGGAAATGAGATCAGAGTCGGCTGACGGCCAACTGCCGTCTGCGAGTGGCTGTGGTCAGTGTGGTGAGGGACGGGGTGTCGTTGCGTGAGGGCGGCCGGGGCTTAGGCGGGCCGCGTCGTGCTCAGCAGACAGTAGTCATGATGGCGATTACGCTGTAAGCCCGCGATGCGCCGCTACCAGGACGAAACAGCAATTCCCACAGTTGCGGGAGGGTATTTTTTCGACAAGCGCGCATCGCATCTTGACTCTTTCGAGCAGAGTTTTCACGGCGGGCGGCCGAGGAGGGTATAGGCGAATCGCGATGGGGTTGTCCGGTGGAATATGGCAGTACATGGGCCGGCCCGCGCAGGCTAGCCAGTCATGCTGCGTATCGATAGAGGCAGAGCAGCGGTGCAGCAGCGCAGAGCACAGGCAGGGCGGCACGGGAGCTGAGCCGAAGCTGTGGCAGCTGTCGTACCAAGCGCCATGTCTGGTAGACGGCGGCAGTGACAGAAGGCCCTGTCCCCGTGAAGCCAAAGCCAGAGGCAGATGCGTGACAGCGGGCGCGCGACAAACGGCAAAGCATCACTTACGCAGACGGCTCGTCCAGCGACGTGCAGCGCCGGCCCCAGGGCAAACACTGGGTAATCGGTGCGGAGGGTGAATGGGCCCATGGCGGGCGTGACAGGACAACCCCAGCCAGTCGCTGCTGGGAAGAGTGCTGGAATGATGCATCAATACCCGACGCTATTGGGGCGTCCTATCGCAGGGCCTTGCTCGGTTTCGTGCCCAGATGCATCCCACGGAAGCGTGACCCCGGTCGTCGCGCTCAAGCAGGCTTGCGCTTCCTGCACACCCCGCCCGAAGCCTACCACCATGCTTTAAGCCCCCTCTCCCACCTTCACCTGCCACCACCCAGACCCTCACTGAGCCGCTACCTGCCCATCGCTCGCTATCAGACGCGCATCGCCTCTGCTGCCCGTCTTCCTGCCCCAATACCCGCAACCGTTGAAGTTGAGTACAATCGCTGGGGACATCCTGCGATCACCTTTACCGAAAAGAGCAATCCACACCGCCAGTCCCGCGCCCACACCGGTACTTTGATACATAGGCCCGCCATGGACCATCAATACTCCAACAACGCACATCACATGGATTTTCACAGGCCGAATTCCACACTGAACAACCTCGACAGGAAACCTTCCGCCTTTTCCTTTGACGACAACGCCACCCTCGACTCTACCATCCTGGACACGCCCGTGCTCATGTCGCCCACCACCAGCACCCAGGGCATCTTCTCGCCCGACACCTCCATCTGGGAGGACTTCTCCGCCGGCCAGTTTGTCGACCGCACCGCCACCAGCTCCGTCGTCAACACCAACGGCAACAACCCCTTCTTCACCGAGCAAAGTAACAACCCCTTCGCCCGGTTACCACCCAACCAAGCTGCTACCTACGGCCAGCAGTCATGGCCCGTGACCGACAACTCTGGTTCCAGGACGCCCACAGCCCCCAAGCCGCTGAACCCCTTCGGCCCCGGTGACTTTGGAGCGGCGCCCTTCGTCGAGCAGCAGCAGATGCCCTTCCACGGACTCCCCGTGCACCAAAATGTCCGACCTAGTGCCGTCTTCCCCTCAGCCCCAGAGCAGCCCATGTCGCCCCACACCCACTCCGACTGGATGGCCTTCAACCAGCAGGAGATGGACGCACGGCCCGGACCCAAGCGCATGAGGCCCAACACCCCTCCCCGCTCCTTCTCCCCTCGTCGTGACGGCGGCATCCGCAAGAAGAACGCCCGCTTCGACATCCCGGCCGAGCGCACCCTCGTCAACATCGACAACCTCATCCAGAGCTGCACCAACGAAGAGGACCTCAAGGAGCTGAAGCAGCAAAAACGACTCCTCCGCAACCGCCAGGCCGCGTACGTACTCCCATTTGGTTCTTGGTTCCACGCTCCACGTTTGGTCCAATCTACCTCTTGGTCTATCCTCTCCCTATTCATCAGCTAACATCATCATAGACTTGACTCCCGGCAACGAAAGAAGAAGCACACCGAGGAGCTCGAAGAGGAGAAGAAGCAGTGGATGGAGAAGATCTGCCAGATGCAAGATGACTTCGCCTCCATGCGCATCGAGTACGACTCCCTTGTCGCTGAGAAGGAGAAGTGGCACCATGAGTCCATGGAGATGCACCACATGATCAACCAGCTCCAGTTCGACAAGGAGGAGCTTGTGCGCAACCACACTCTCGAGACCGGCGAGCTTCGCAAGAAGGTCTCGGTCCTCACTGAGCGCCTTGAGGCTGCCAGCAGCACCGGCATGGCTGCCGCACCCAGCAGCACCTTCACTGACTTCGCTTCTGAGATGGACAACCTCAACATGGGCAACAGCGACTGGGACAACTACATCTTCGTCAACGACTTCGCCTCGGAGGACCAGCCCACTCCTCAGCAGAACCAAGAGCTCTCACTTGTGTCCCGCAAGGACGAGGACAAGCCCGTCGCTTCTGGCCTCCTGCTCATGCTCCTGCTGTGCGGTGCCTTTGTCGCAAGCAAGTCCGGTGGCGCCGCTCCTCCCATTCCTCGCATGCCCGACGAGGTCCGTGCTGCTTCCGCTACCGTTCTCGACAGCATCTTCAAGGATGCTGGTGTGTCCACCGCTATGAGCGAGCAAGGTCTCATTGCCAGCCACGTCACCGGTCTCGAGCCTACGCCTTCCGGCATGGCTTGGCCCAAGACTACCATGTCTGGCTCTGAGCTTGCTGGTATCTCTGGCTCGCACCTCGACCAACTGCACTCTCACCTCACTGGACCTACCAAGGAGCAAGAGCACGAGCAGCTGTTCTCCATCACTCCCGACCAGTACAACAGCATGACGTCTCTCGACTTCACTCGCTCGCGTTACAGCATGACCAGCGACGACCTCAGCGACCCGCTCTCGCCTGGCTCTCAGCCATCGCACCGTCGCAACCTTGCCGAGACCCTCGCCGCTATGCGTGAGCAAAGCAAGGGCGACTCTGCTGCTGAAATTTACACTCGCAGTCTGCTCTGGGACAAGATCGCCCCCGAGGTTGTCCACGAGTTCAAGCGCATCGTTGAGGAGTCTGCTGCCATGTCCCGACCCAGCACATCCGACGGCACCAAAGTCGAGACCATGGGCTAAATAGCCCCACCACGATCACTACCAACAAACTACCTCTCCTTTGTACTCCCCTAAGTTGCATTTGTCATTTATCAGCATAGCGCTTCAATTCTTAGCACCCCTTCTATAGGGGTGCCTATAGGGTCACAAGTTGCATCATGGTCCGGCTGGAACCTCGTTCTTCTGCGCGTTTCTCCTTTGAGCGCCTACGATGGGCATCGCCATTTTCCTTTCTACCACAGCTCTGGCGCTTGCCAGTCTTCTACAATATGGGACGGCAACGTCGAATTTTGGGTCCACCTCATCAGGTACCCTTCTTCGCTTGAGCATAACATGGCGGTTGTTTTCCTTCCACGTCGAGACCTGGTTCACGACTTCACCTATTTAGTTTTGTGTTTATTGTTTCCTTTGTACTTTGGTTTTCCCTTTGGCATCAGACTGGTTCAGCGAGCAGAGCGAGCACACATTCGCGGTTGGCTTCATCTTTTGTATTTACTGCAAAGCGTAGCGAGCGTTGGATATTTTCCCTTAACGTTACCACGAGATATGGAGAGAGATTGAAACGAAGGACATGGGACATGTATCCGACGACAAACGACGAGAGTTGTATATGATGGCACGAGAGCGAGACAGATTGGCAGCATTCTTGTTTTCTGGTACTTGAGCGAGGAGGATGATTACAAGTTTTGTTTTATTGCTTGAAAGAGACGATGCTTTCCCCTTCTCCTTCCCCCTTCCTCCTCCTCTTACGACTAACATAAGTTTTATTACGACCTTTACGCTTCTCACGGCCACCTACTTACGCTATCACTTTTCGTAATACCCCCTTCCGGACCTGTTGTCCGCGCATGTTTTGAGATACCAGCTTTTTCACGATTATTCCCTTGTCGCGTCACAGATGCGGCCGTTTCTGCGACCTTTGTCACAGGGCCTTGGTGGGCAGGGCTCGATTGGTTGGCATGACACCACCGGGACAATGTCTTTGTACCTAAGTAGTCGCCCACTCTATTGGCGAGGAGAGAAGTGCGAACGAGTCAAGTAATGCTATCGGATGCCCTTCCATTCCAGCGCTTACATCGCTTCCTTGATTGTGCACCCGACTTCACCCACTGGTCTGTGAAACCCGTCGTCCTCGCCACTGACTGCCATGTTCGAGACTCTTGCATCTGACAACGCCAGCCCGCCCACTTGGTCGCAGTGAATCATTCATTCAACGCCAGTCCATGTCTCCACCGCTTCATGTGTGAATTACCCCTTCTCCACTTACGGCTTTTCCGTCGAGGACCCACGCGGTTGACCGTCCGTCGCGTGCCTCGC
>Ga0265798_10009677_pt1 | contig 12009 bp, 11 predicted proteins | sample P3T30metagenome_FD_192430 | JGI IMG/M metagenome (GOLD analysis project Ga0265798, IMG submission 192430) | Plant litter microbial communities from East Loma Ridge, Irvine, California - P3 T30 | ecosystem: Environmental > Terrestrial > Plant litter > Unclassified | place: USA: California... | reverse complement strand
TCACGTTCTATTCCGGGTCTTCGCTTCCGCCCCACTACCGCGGCGGTGCCCTGATAGGCGAGCATGGCAGTTGGGATCGCGACGAACTGAATGGCTACAAGGTTGCCTTCGTACCGTTCAGCAACGCGCGCCCAAGCGGCAAGGCCGAGGACTTTCTTTCCGGCTTCGTGTCGCCCGAAGGCAAGGTTCGCGGTCGTCCTGTCGGTGTTACTGTGGACCGAACAGGCGCAGTTCTGGTTGCCGATGATACCGGCAATGTCGTTTGGCGGGTTTCGGCAACACGTTAGAGCGATACGCAATGACGGATTACGTGGCTTCAGTCCGTGGGGGCTTCCAGCGGTGAAGGGGGAGCAGCACGGCTTGGTGACCGGCTGAAACTCCATCAATTCGTATCGGCACTGGAACGGGTGCGGCATCTCGTCGCACCCAACATCGCCCTTACGACTTTCCTTGCCGACTGGCAACGGGCCTACCCTGAAGCAACCTGTTGGGCAGGGCCTGGGCCACAAGACCGGGCGCAGGTCCGGGCATCATCTGTGCGGTTCGATACCGAACTTGGTGAGGCGCCCCCAACGGTTTGCGCGTTGCGCGTTGAAGAAGTTCATAAGGAGGCACCAATGTCGTTTTCCCGTCCCTACGCCGCTTCCCCGCTGCGGTATGAAAGCGGCATGCCCTATCGACGCGCCGGCCGTAGCGGGCTGAGGCTGCCGGCAATCAGCCTGGGGCTATGGCAGAACTTTGGCGGAGACGACGTGTTCGAAACGGGCCGAGCTATCCTGCGTAGGGCGTTCGACCGTGGAGTGACTCACTTCGATCTAGCTAACAACTACGGGCCGCCATATGGTTCGGCAGAAGAGAATTTCGGGCGCGTCCTCTCGTCTGATTTCGCCGCCCACCGCGACGAACTCATTATCTCGACCAAGGCGGGCTGGGACATGTGGCCTGGCCCGTACGGGGATGTAGGCTCATCCAAAAAGTACCTGATCGCGAGCTGCGACCAGAGCCTTAAGCGGATGGGCCTCGACTACGTCGACATCTTCTATTCGCACCGGGTAGATGCTGCGACCCCGCTCGAGGAGACGATGGGCGCACTTGTGCAACTCCATCGACAGGGCAAAGCACTGTATGTGGGCATCTCCTCCTACGAGCCGGGACTTACTCGTCAGGCGGCCCAGATCCTGAGCGAGGAAAAGGTGCCGCTGTTCATCCACCAGCCCAGCTATTCTATCCTGAACCGGTGGATCGAGCGGGACCTGCTGGCAACGCTGAAGGATCTCGGCATCGGCTGCATTGCCTTTTCCCCGTTGGCGCAGGGCATGCTGACGAACAAATACCTCGAAGGCGTCCCGCAGGATGCGCGAGCCACCCGTGACGGGTCACTCTCGCAAACCTTGCTCACGGATCAAAACCTCGCCGCCATTCGCACCTTGAACGATATCGCAGGTGAGCGCGGACAGACGCTTGCCCAGATGGCGATCGCATGGGTTTTGCGTGACCCGCGGGTCACGTCGGCGCTGATCGGCGCACGCACGGTCGAACAGCTCGAGGACTCCTTGGACGCGATTAAAATGCTCAACTTCTCCACCGACGAACTCGCTGCCATCGACAAGGCCGCCGACGACGGTGGCGTCAATCTCTGGTCGGGATCGTCTGACATTACTTCGCTGCCAACAGCTCAGGGGGTGCCTACCTGAGCGAAGGCGGTGACGACCCAACTCCGAACATCTGTTTATGCAGACGCTACGAGCCGGCACGGGCCTTTGAAAAGTAAGAAGTAAGGTTCAGCTAATACTTCAACGTCTCTGCCAATCCGCGCTGTCGATCACGACGCGATATCGTCGCGCAAATCCGTGTGTCCTGTTTTGCGAATTAATCGAACGAGCCAATGAGGCGATAGTACTCAGTCTCGGCAGGACCGTACATTCCGTTCGCAAGCGCAATTAGTGCTTCGCGATCGAGAATCACAATATTGCCGCGGCGGGCTCGAATGAATCCGTATCCTTCGATTATGTGCAGCGCACTTGTCACGCTGGGCCGATGCACCGCAAGCATGATCGACAAGAACTCATGGGTCAGCGCGAGATCATCTCCAGCTACCCGATCGTGGCACATCAACAGCCAACGCGCGAGGCGCCCTTCAATCGGCTGAGTGCTGTTTGAAAGCGCTGTATAATATGCCTGCGTAATCGAAACGTGGACATAACGCATGATTGTTTTGAGAAGCGAAGTCGATTGGTCGCAGGCGATGCGCAGAGCTTCAATGCTAATGCGGTAGCCTTCGCCCTCGACCTGCACCATTGTCGTCTGCGCGCATTGATCGACGTCTAGAACACAGGCAAAACCTGACATACCTTCTCTGCCGAATAATCCGGCCTCAATGCTCCGGCTATCAATCGCGCCAACCACGATCGAGCCGACGCCGCTATTGAAAAAATGCGCGTGAGTGAACGGCACGCCGGCTTCGATTAGCACTGCACCCTTCGGTAATTTCGTGGCTTCGAGGTGCGGCGCGACAGCCGCATAGGCAGTAGCGTCGATCAGGGATAGCAACCGGTTTCGAACAAGGGATTGCGTTGGTTGCAACGGGCAACTCCCACTGATTAATGCTTTACCACTCGAGACCTTCCCCGGCCCATCTATTACCGACTACGATAAATCCGTCGAACAGGATCCGTTAGCATAAACCTTTTAACATACCGCAAATACGGTAAAATAGATCACAGTTAACATGTTTATGTAGGCTAATGAATAAAGCATAGGTTAATACGATTGTACAATTCATCTATATTCATATGAAACCGATTTGCGATTTGTTTGTATTCTCATTGCTAGGTAGCAAAGGAGAAAGCTGATGGCTGATAGCAATGGCGGCGGTGGCCGCGACAATAATCCGGGAAACTTCGCTAACGATCCTGATAAGGCTTCCGAAGCCGGTCGCAAGGGCGGTCAGGAGAGCGGTGGAAACTTCAAGAACGATCCACAGCGTGCGTCCGAAGCTGGCTCGAAGGGCGGCCAGAACAGTAACGGCAACGCGTGACGCATAATCGTAAGGTGGGGACCCGCCCCCACCTTACGGTACTGCTTGTGTAAGTCGACGCGGACAAGGGGCAGTCACAGCGAAACTGGAGCGAGCGCAACGACGCGAGAAATTACGCCGCTTCTGCCCCGCCTCTAGCGACATCATGGGCGCTACCAATCCCGACCGGGACCGTCCCATTATCTGATTCATCGAGAGGAACGTCTCATGGCACGCCCATTCGCCGTCGTAACCGGCGGTACAAACGGCATTGGCTTGGAGCTCGCCAAACTCTTCCTCGAGGACGACCACGACGTGTTGATCGCAGGCGAGGACGATACCCACAGCGAAGACGCGCTGACGAGCCTTACCCAGCTTGGCAAGGGTGAGGTGACGTTATGGAAGGGCGACCTCGGCCGTGAAAAGGAAGTCACCAGGCTTTTTGATGCCGTGCGGGCGACGGAGCGTCCGGTCGATGCGCTTTGCGTAAACGCCGGCGTTGGGCTTGGCGGCCCCTTTACCGAGACCAATCTCGCGCGTGAGTTGCAGATGATCGACGTAAACGTGCGGGGCGCAGTCCAGCTCACGAAGCTTGTGCTGCGTGAGATGCACGCCCGCGACGCTGGTCGTATACTGCTGACCTCATCGATTGCGGCTACCATGCCGGATCCGTTCGAAGCGGTGTATGGTGCCACCAAGGTGTTCCTGCGATGGTTCGGCGAGGCTCTTCGCGATGAGCTAAGAGACAGCGGCGTCACGGTCACCGTACTTATGCCGAGCATGACGGATACGAACTTCTTCAATCGTGCCGAAATGATGGACACCCGGGCGGGCCAGGCGAAGAAGGACGACGCAGGCGAGGTGGCAAAGGCGGGCTACGACGCGTTGATGGCCGGTAGGGACAAGGTTGTGCCCCTGCCAAAGAACAAGGTGATGGCGGCGATCGCCGACCTGCTGCCTGACCGTGTTGCCGCTAGTGCACATCGAAGATTGTCGGAGCCGGGCTCGGCGGACCGCAAGCCCGGTGCCAAGTCGTCGCTGCCCACTAGCGCCGCGATAGTTGCCGCAGGCGCTTTGCTCTTTGCAGGCTGGCGGGCCCGTTCACATCGGCCGGCAAGAATGGGTGGCACGCCGGGTGATGCCGTTGCCAAGGCGCTTCACATTACGTTGGACGCGCGGAGCGGCAAGGAGCAGGAAGTCGAGGCGTTGCTGCGCAACATCCTCGCCGAAATTGAAGTCGAGACTTCGACCAGGCCTTGGTTCGGTCTCCGGCGTGACGGTTCGACCTTCGAAATCTTCGAGGCGTTCCCGGACGAAGCCAGTCGGACTACCCATCTCTCTGGCCCTGGGGCAGCGCTTCTGATGGAGCGTTCCAACGCATTGCTGACGCGGCCAGCTCGTATCGACAAGCTCGACGTACTCGTACGCAAGGGTGAGACGCCAAGCGCAGCCGAAATCATTGTCTCGGCTCCTCGCTGATCGGCGTACGCTGATCCCTTGTTTCGTTACTAGCGGACCGGAAACTACCGGTCCGCTAGACCCACAAGCGGTCGTTCAGTGCCCGAACGCGGCATCCTAGAATTGGCCGCTCGTTCACGTAACCGGCCGAGGCCATGGTGTGATCCTCAGGCTATAGTCACGCCGCTGCACGCCAGAGGAACCTACTCTCATCAAAGTGCATCGACGCCCTCCTCGACCGACGCATGGTATCGCGCGCCCGGCTCACCGCAACAGCGGCGACAGCGTCCGCGGTCAGCCGCTCAAGATCCTCTTCATAGATGCCGGTCGACTATCCGACCCCGCGCTTGTCGTATTCCAAAGCAGCGATGCCGTCGGCGGACAGTGGTTTGATTAGCTCGGAAAAGCGGCCACGTTTATTAGGTCCATTCCCCTGGATCATCACGGCCAAGGGATAAGGACCCTTGCCGTGGCCTGCCGGCAGGTACAGCGTTCCCGCCAAAACAACATCCGGCTCGCATGAAATGCGAATATCGGTCGCGATCGTCCCGGGCACGGCCAAGCCAAGCCGGTTCGGCGAAGGTTTGCCGACCTCTGCCTGTGACTGCGCCTCCACGCGGCCCGCGATGCCTGTCGCGGGAACGGGAGAAGGGCCGTCAATAGCCGTATGGCCCCCCCGGAACGCATTGGTCATGGCTTTTATCATTGCTCCACCTCCTTACAGTGCAGCACGGCCGGTATGCCGTGCCGAAGTCTTTCCACCGTTCGCTGCCGACCAGTCGCTCGTGGCGTTCAGCAGCCTTGGCTTACGCTACAAAAACATATGTAGACCTAACGGTCCAGCTTCGCTGCTTCGGGCTCGGTCATTCAAGCTGATTAACAGATGCTTTAAGATTAGTTGCGAAGACTTGGCGTCACCCTTTTAAAGACATAGGGTGTCAAACCCTCGTGTAGCGTAAGCTTTGTAGGTGAAGGCAGCCTGTCGAGGCGCAGCTTCCGCACAGAGCGTGTTCCATCCACGTCGAGCCCTTGATCGGATACGGCGCCGACGTCAAAGCGTGGCAAGATGTACGGCCCATCTGCATCTATACCGGCAATGTATGTTATCGTTTTCTGTTCGTTGAGCATCATCTCGCCATCGGCGAGCTTTATCGTGCCACAGAAGTCGTTTGCGAACAGGCCGTTCGCGCTGGCGTCAACAACAGGCTCACGAAGGAAGAGAAATAAAGCGACGAGCAAGACGGTGCCGGATGCAACGACAACTATACTAAGTACACGTCGCATATTCGCTTCCCTTTCGCGTGTCGGACGCAGTTTCCTCTCAACCCGTACACGGCTTCGGCGTTTCGTCGCCCCTCCATGTTGAGCCTCGCCACCCTCGTGCTAAACATATAGCGACATATAGCGACATATGTAGACTTATGAGTCAAGAGGCTCGCAGAGGTCCAACCAGCCGCGTGAATTGTTGAAGGGTCCCTACAAGCTACCGGGCAAGCAAATTGCGCGAGGCGCCTGCGAGAACCCGAATGTGCCAGCGCGAAATAGATAACACCGCCACAAATTCAATCGCCAGCTCCGCAACTTGCGCCCTCAAGGACGACAAATCGAGCATCAATACGCCCATGAATAGCGACAGCGTGATCATTGCCGCTCCAATCAGCATCCCGCACTTCGCGATGCGCGACCAATCCCCCTCGACGAGCATCCAAGCAAGACAAAGGTGCGCGATACCAAGCAGAAGCCACGTGATAACCAAGATCGGGATGGTGCTGTTCTGAGACCAGATCAAATAGAGATTCGGTCCGTCAGCGGCGCTTGGGATGCCGAAAGGCCGACCTCCTGCCGAAGATAGGAAGCCGATCGCCTGCTGGAACTGCAGAACTGCCATCGGGATGAGTAACCCCAGGGCGAGCGCGTAGTTCGCAAGGATGAGGCGTCCTTCGCTGTGCTTCCCAATTTCTCGCCACGCTGCAAACAGGCAGCCGAGAGCGAACAGGAATGGACGCCGATCCTCCACTGCCGCTTCGAACTCCGCTTCCATAGCCATCGCCCAGGTTCGTCGATCCGAGCCGAGAGACCGACTGGCCATTGACAGCAAAGCCCGCGACACAGCGAGTGTCACGTGAAAGCTACCTTGGTGAAGGTCAGTGGGCCGGCAGGTGTCGCCATCCGCGCAAATGCCACTCCAGCATTTGTTAACGGTACGCATGTCGAGCAGGACGGCCAGGGTGTTCCGGTTCGCGCCACTCGGCCTCGACGAGCCCTTGGTCGGTCATGCGGATCAGTAGCGGGTACAGTGTTCCAGACAGGAGCCCCGTTTCTTTCATCAGTTCGTAGCCGTGGCGCCACTGCTGAGTATGCGCCGACAGCGCCTCCAACAATAGGAGCATTTGCTTCGATGGTCGACGATTACGGCCCATGCTCCTAATCAATCTAAGTAGAGTTATATGTCAACCGTCCAACAGGTAGTATGGACCTGCTATCCGCCGTTCCGACGATGGTGCCTGCCTGCTAGCGGTCAGCGAGGGCGCATGTCACACAGCACCAAACTCTGAGCGATGCGGTAACGACGTGGATCGACCAATTTGACTCGTTCAAATGGCTGAACTTGATCGCGGTTGGCCATCATGAAGCGAAATGAACAAACTGCGGAAGCTGGGAGGGAAGGGCCCCATGGATGACCGATAGCTGGCGAAACATGCCCTGCCCTCCGGCTTCCGGCCAGACCCAAAAGCCGACATTCAGCCCAGCCTTCCCGCTTCCCAACTTCGGCCGATCAATCATCCCGCATTACGACCACTTTTAGCGCCTGACCCGGCGAATTCGAATGTCGCGGTTGGGCGATAGTTTAGGAAGCAGGCTGTCCAAGTCCGAGTTTTGTGCCCGATGAGCTGTGAACGGCCTTTACGGGAGGCTCGGGCACGGGATGAGCGGCGACGCTACGCCGAACCGTAGGTGCCAATCCGGATTCCTCATTCCAGAGAACCAAGATTGTAGCGATCGGTGCGGCGGTGAGGATCAGCAGGAAAAGGCCCATCAGCCATTCGTTGGTCTCTAGCGGCTGCGAGAAGCTACCACTGGGCTGCATCGATGAGCTAGGTCGCATCGGGCGTCTGCCGGCGTTCCTGGGGTGAAACGGGCGGTCCGCGGTCGCTCGGTGGGCAGACGGCCTGATCTGCGACCGATCATAGGCAGCGCGTGCTTCCTTCTTTCCCAAAACGGCATACGCCTCGTTGATCTCTTTCGCACGAGCAGAATCATCCACACCATGATTGGCATCGGGGTGATATTGACGGAGCAGCGCTTTCCACGCGGCGTGGATAGTGTCGCGACTTGCCGTCGAGGGCACCCCTAGGACAGAATAATAGTCGGGCGAGATGGCCATCCAGCCGTTACATGCGGTTAAAACGCGAAAAAGGAAAGTCCGCCTAGCGCGTGATCCGCAACCGGGCTTTCCTCAGCGATCCAAAGGGCGGCTTCAAGTGCCGACAGTCAGATGGCTACCATTCCCATCAGCAACTTCGCGCTTTCAACGACATCACGCTGCCCCCGGCGCTGAACTAGGAATGGTCATTCGCTCCGCCTCCCCCGCTTCCCAACTGCAGACATTCATTCATCCCCCCGCTGACCACTTTTTGCGTCTGATACTTCGTCATGAACGTCGTGGATCAGCGGCTTCTGACGAGCGTTTGCTAAACAACCCGGGCATCTTCGGCTGCGAAACATAGCTTGCGCATAGGCTCGAATCTGCAATCTTGAAATCTCTCGCCTTCCTTTTGATCGGTCGAGTTTTCAGGGGCAGAAGCCAAATGCCGCCACGTATGCCTGTTCGTATTACTCTCTTGCTCGGTGTGCAGATGTTGTGCGCCCCTGTCGTGGCATCTGACCGACCAAGCTTGGCGCCCGTTGAGGTGGTCACGGACGACTATTACGGTACGAAAGTCGTGGATCCTTATCGTTGGATGGAGAACGAAAAAGATCCGCGCTGGATGCCCTGGCTGAGATCGCAAGCGGCTGCCACCCGTCATACCCTTGACGCGATCCCTGCGCGCGAGCGGTTTCTGACAAGGGCTAAAGCGCTGTCTGGGGACCTTGTCACGGTGCAGAAAGTTGTTGCCGTCGGCCAGACCCAATTCATTCAACGGCGAAAAGCCGGGGCGGAAGACTCAATGCTTTTCGCGCGCACGGGGACTGCGCCGGAGCGCATACTAATTGATCCAGCAAAGATTGCAGGTGGCGATCAGGTTCTTGATTGGTGGCAGACATCATCTGACGGGCGATATGTCGCGGTTGGGCTATCGAAGCGGGGAAGCGAGGCTTCGGTCGTCCACATCGTGGAAACGGCATCGGGGAGTCTGCTGCCTGATCGTATTCCCAATACCGACTTCGGTATTTTTGGATGGCTGCCGGATAACACTGGGTTTACGTATCTCACATTCGTCGGGGAGAAAGGGACACCTAGTTACTTCATCAATTCTGAGCCGCGGCTGCATTTGCTGGGGGCATCGGCGCCCGACCGTCTCCTGATTGATCGCGTCAAACCGCCAGTTTCGCTCAGCGCCGAGCAGTTTGCGACTGTCATGGCGCAGCCGGACTCCCGCTCTGCGGTTCTGGCCGTGGCTGACGGACGCCTGGAACAAGCACTTTACCGAACTGATATCGGCACGCTTGCAACCGGATCTGTCGCTTGGACCCGGATCAGTGATTTCGACGATCTCGTCGTCAGCGCAAAATTGTCTGGAGACAATCTCTGGCTTCTTTCGCGAAAGGGAAACAGCAACGGCAGCGTTCTGCTGACGTCGGCTTCCAAGCCGGGCCTAGCCAATGCAAGGCAAGTATCTATTCCAGGCAACCCGGTTATCGAAAGCATCTTGGCGACGAAATCCGGCGCTCTCTTGTGCAAACCATCGAGGGCGGACAATCGGGGCTATGGCGCGTCAGTATCTCGGGGGTAGCAACGCGTGTGGCTTTACCCGTTGCCGGGACGGTTCGCTGGATCGAAAACGAGCCTACGTCGGACACGGCCTATGTCAGCTTGGGTGGCTGGTTCACGCCAGCAAGGCCTTACAAACTTTTGGCAGACAACAATTTCAAGGACATGGGCCTGGTGGAGGCGCCCCGTAGTCTGGACCTAAGTCGGTATGAAGTACGAACGTTGACCGCCACGGCGCGGGACGGGACGAAAATACCGTACACTGCGCTGATGCGTAAGGGCCTTGCCGCCAATGGGCGTAATCCGCTGCTGATCGAGGCCTATGGAAGCTATGGTTTATCACTTACCCCCGCATATCGAAGTCAGATGATCCCGTTTCTCGATTTTGGCGGCGTCTATGTGTCAGCCAATGTAAGAGGTGGTGGGGAGTTCGGGCGCAGTTGGCATTATGCCGGCAAGGCCGAGACCAAGGCAAACACATGGCGTGATGCGATCGATGTCGCTGAAGCATTAGTCAAGACGCAGCTTACGTCAGCCAAGAACATGACCATTATCGGGACATCTGGTGGCGGAGTGATGGTCGGCCAAGCTGTCAACGAACGACCGGACCTGTTTAATGGCGCAATCGCCAACGTCGGCTTCATGAACCCGATCCGTTATATAGCCGAACAGAACTTTGCCGATATTCAGGAATGGGGCGGACCGATTGCCGACGCGAAATCGTTTAAGACGATGTTCAATCTTGATCCGTACGAGCATATTCGACCAGGTGTTCGGTATCCGGCGACGCTCGTTGTGAGCGGCATAAACGACCCGCGAGCGGCGACTTTCCACGGCGCAAAATATGCCGCAAAGCTCTCCGCGGCGACCACCAGTGGCGAACCCGTACTGCTTCGCATCGACTTCGATGCCGGTCACGGGGCAGGTTCGACACGAACGCAAAATGAGGACCTTTGGACTGACATTTACAGCTTTGCTCTCTGGCGGGGCGGGCTAAGCGATTTCCATCCAAGAGAGTCTGCCACTAGCGGCAGCACCTTAGCCAAGTTTGGCCTTAATGATTGACCCAGCTAGGTTTCACAACGATCTCACGATCTTTCAGCGCGTACAATAATTTGTATTTTGTGATTGACTGGGAACACTTGTGCAGGCCACGGCAATGGTCAAGGTCGGTCTCCAACAGCCGATGCGGTTCGGTTTGGATAGCGGTTGAGCACGGAGTTTTCCGCGATCGAAAGATACTAGAAACGCCATTTGAATGTCACAGCAGCTGCGGGGGTCGTAGCAATGGGGCTCTTTTGCTGAATAACGTGAATGGCCGTCTCGGCGTTCAGCGGCCCTTTGAATTTGGCATTGAGTGGCTTGGAGGCAAATCCGCTTACGTCACCCAGCCAGATGTCCATCCCCTTTGGAGCGCACACGATGATCTCGTCCGACCGCCCTCGGTCCAAGCATGTCGGCTCTCTGGGGCGGACTTTGGCAAGGTCGAAATCGATGACCTTTGGAATTACCGTCATAGATCCGGTCTGCGACGCGAGCGCCGCGGCGATGAGGACGATTCCCATCCGTATTTCCCTGTTCCGGCCCGTCTATTGTCGTAGTGGGCGGCAGCTGGCCCGCAACGATGCTGCATCCAGTACGATCCGTATCGCCTGACGGGGGTCCACCACTCGGGCAAGCTCCGGCGCTTCGACGCGGACATGTTCGTGGCCGCTCTGCCATTGCCGACGCCACCAGGCATTCCCAGTGCTTGCATCGATCGTCGGCAACCAGATCCGAGCACGTTGCAGCAAAGCGCTCGGTGCGATCAGCTCCCTGTCCGCGGCGATGGCGTGAGATAGATCCTTTGCCAGTTCGACGTTCTTGGCGTGGCCCATGTCTCCAGTAATCTGCTCAAGCTCCTGGATCAGGTCACGCCTCGCTCTGTCCCATTCGTCTGTAGAGAAGCCCGCAGTACCTAGTCCGCATGTGGTCCGTTTGAGGTCGGCTAGTGCGGGCTGCCATGTGTCGCCCGTGAAGTTGTCCCACAGCATGATAAGCCGGTGGCCTTGCTCGCCATTCTCGATGAACATCCCGACCTTTCCGGACGGACTGCCCGGCTGAGCGCTTCCTAGTCGATTGTTGACCGCGCGGATCGCCAGCCTGTCCATGAGCTCTGCGTCCATCTGCGTTCTTTTGGAGCCGTGTGACGATAGTGTCGGCATCGCCACGGTGATCAGCGCTGTCCTGCGCCCTTGCTGCAGAGCTGAGAAACTGATCGGCGCAATGCGATCGTGACGCAAGCGCGGCACAGGGACGTGGACGACCGGTGACGCGATGGGTTTCCAGCTCCCGAAACGCTGGGTGATAAGAGCCTTCGCGGTGGTCGGATCTACGTTCCCGACGATTACGACCATCATGTTCTCGGGTCGGTACAGGCGGCGGTATAGGGCACGGATCGTTTCTACGCTCGCTGTCGGTACGTCGTCGGAATTCTGCCCATCGATGACGTCGGTCGGAGATCCTGGTGCTACGCCCGCGATGTAGTCGGCGTAGATCACGTTGCCGGGCTTCCTGCCGGCCATCTCGCGCATCACGTCCGCACGCTGATCGTCGACTGCAT
>Ga0265798_10009675_pt1 | contig 12014 bp, 8 predicted proteins | sample P3T30metagenome_FD_192430 | JGI IMG/M metagenome (GOLD analysis project Ga0265798, IMG submission 192430) | Plant litter microbial communities from East Loma Ridge, Irvine, California - P3 T30 | ecosystem: Environmental > Terrestrial > Plant litter > Unclassified | place: USA: California... | reverse complement strand
GGTGATTTTGAGAAACTCCTCTCTGAAATTTAATTTAAGATTTCCTTAACACAAAATTGTGATTTAGGTGTAAATATGACGTCCATTTTAGGCCATGTCTATGCATTTTGTCTACAAAATTTTCCTTTAATCTGTAACTACCTGATTATCAATAGCAACTTATAGATTAAATTTATAGTTGTCTATGTTTTATCTATTAACATTTCTTTAAGATTTAAAAAAAACGATGTTACTTTGTACCGTTGAACTGCTATAATATGCATTTCATCGATAAAACATCCTTTTACTAATTACTAAATCTTAACACAAATGAAAATTAAAGTACGCACACTACAATATTAAGGCAGCCCCGCCCTAATGCTATTTTAATATATTATGCCCCCATTTTATATTGACCGACGGAAAATTTTCTTACTAAAATAAGAAGATCAGTTTAAAGAGAATTTACAGTAGCCCCCAACCTACCGTTAAGTTTTTAAAATAATATTACTAATTATTACGTCCACAACTTAGTTATGCCCCCATAACTACCAAATTTACTAAAATGAAAAGATTTTTATTTGCTTTACTATTATTAAGTTCTTTTATAGTGTCTGCACAAACACCATCTACTCTTGTAGCATGGACAAATTATGCAACAAATACTCCCGGAACACTAACAAATGTATTATCAACTGATTTGCAAGGCGCAAGCGGGATAAGCTATAGTGGGGATAATTATAACCATAGCAGGTTTACTGGCTGGAGTACTTCTTCAACTGTAGAAACATCAAAATACTTTGGCTTTACAGTAACATCTTCATACACAGGCTCCATAAACATAACCGACCTGCAATATGAGGTAACAGGAAATTGCGATAAATACCGAATTGCATATTCTAAAAATGCTAATTTTCCGGCGGGTTCTACTGCTACGACAGGTGAGTTAACGTCCGGTTCATCTTTTATAACCACTCCTATAAGCAACGTAAGCCTTGCCACAGGCGAAAAACTTTACATTCGTTTTTATGGCTATGCTAAAAATGTGGGATGGGACGCCCCTTGGGGTGTAAAAGTAGGTTCAGCAAACAATTACCTAAGGTTAAGAGGGAATTTGGTTGCGGCTCCTGCACTTAATGGTACATACACTATTGGTGGTATTGCAACAACATCTACTAACTACACAACTATTAAAAGTGCAGTGAACGATCTTAATACACGTGGAGTTTCGGGTCCGGTAACGTTCCTATTAACCAACACAACTTACAACGAGGCTACAGGCGAAAGTTTTCCTATTGTAGTTAATCAATTTGCAGGAACATCTGCAACTAATATGGTTACGTTTAAGCCAGCAACAGGTAAAAATGTTACTATAAGGGTTAATGATATTACAGTAAGCAATAACAACTATCAGGCAACAGCCGTTTTTAAATTTTATGGCGCCGATAATATTGTGTTTGACGGTAGTAATACAGCTAATGGCACAAGCAGAAACCTAAACATTATTAACGCTAATACAGAAGGAGCCCGAGCAAGAACAGTATTTTGGGTAGCCTCTACAGCTGCAGTTAATAACGTTTTTGATGGTGCAACTAACATTACCATTAAAAATTGTATAATAAGGCAAAGTACTAAAAATCAGGGAGAGCAATTTTGTGTTGGTATTTATTCTGGTAATTATACTGAAAGCGGTAGCCTTAACAGCCATGCAATTGACGTTCAGCCAGCTACTGCGGATAACGCTAAACTTACAATAAGAGGTAACGACTTTGTTAACGTAAAACAGGGCGTTTATATAAATGGCAACAGCTCAACACCTACAACAAATGTTGTTGTAATGCAAAATGACCTTGGTGCCGAAACTAATACAGAAACTATTATTCAGCCAGCTTGTTTTAGCAATGTTAACGGCTTTGAATACACTGAGAACCTGATTAATAATCTTTACAGGGATAATGATGCTGGAAACCTAATATCGACAGGGATTTACATTATTGGTAATACAAAAAATGGCTCTATCCTTAAAAACACCATGCAAAACATTACGCGTACAACTGCAACCGGTACACCTTGTTTTTCGGGCATAGCACTATCATCAAGCGAAGCTAACGCCAATATCTTAGTAGCAAATAACTTTATTGTAAACGTTTCTTCTTTAGGAACTGGTGCACCTGAACAAAATGGATATGGTATATTTCTTAACACTGGCGGTGGTTATAAAATTTATAATAATACTGTAAAGCTTACAACCAATCAAAATGAAGGTTATGCAGCATGTTTATACGTTGCGGAAGCTATTTCAAGCTTTGACATAAGAAACAATATTTTCGCAAATAACCAGTCTAACGCCTTAATGTTAAGAAGGTGCGCTATCCTTATCCGTAAATCTATATCAGACATTAGCAATACAACTAATTTTAAATTAGATTATAACAATTACACGTCTACAGATAAAATTGGTTACATAGGTACAGGTGCAAACAATAGCAATGACGCTGGTTACATAACATCTTTGCCTGCATGGAAAAGTACAACTGGTAAAGATGCTAATACAACAGATATTATCCCGGTTTTTGCCACAGCGTTAGACCTGCATATAGATCCAACAAATACACAGAACAATGGTTTAGAAGGAACAGCAACACCGCTTAACTTAATTGTAAGCCGAGATATTGACGGCCAGATACGAAATACTACAACACCTGATAAAGGTGCAGATGAGTGGGGCGCAATTGTATATCCGGCACCGGGCTCTAACACAGGCATCTACTGCGATTCTTCTACAACATACAGTAGCACACTTTGGCCTAATGGTACAAACTGGAGCAACGGTTTACCATCATCTACAAAAGACGTCATCTTTAATAGCGATTTTACGCACACAGGCGGTTCATTTGATGCATGTTCTATATACGTGCTTGCAGGTGCACATGTAACTTTTAACGGAGATGCTAATGCTATCGTTCAGCACAGTGTTAACGTAGCTACCGGAGCAACACTTACTTTTGATAGTGGTTCTAACCTTCAGCAGGTAGAGAACGATAAAAACGCAGGTACAGTTACCATTAAAAGAAAAGGTGGTTTCCTTAAAAGGCTTGATTACACAATGTGGTCTTCACCGGTTGTAGATTCAAGGACTACAGGTTTCCAAACCATTGGTACGTTCTCTCCTTTTACCTCTGTAAACCGTTTTTATGAGTTTATGACCGAGGTAAACCAGTACGCTACTATAGCTGCCCCTGCAACTACTAAATTTGCCTTAGGTAAAGCTTACCTTATACGTATGCCTAATGCCATCAATGGTACAACAAACAACGGTTACTACCAGGGAACAGCCCGTTATACTTTTGAAGGTTCTTTTGAAGGTACTCCAAACAACGGTGTTATAAAATTACCTCTAAAATATTTTACAGGTACCGATAAAAGCTTTAACGCTATAGGTAACCCTTACCCATCGCCAATAAGCATAAGGGATTTCATCTCTCAAAACATAGATGTAATAGATGGTACGCTGTATTTCTGGAGGAAAACTAACGACCATACACAAACTACATACTCTGCTTGTAATTTAGAGGCTTATACTGCAAATGCAGCTCCGGGCGGTACGAGTGCCGATGGTAATACTGCAATTAAAGACCCTTATACTATTGATGCCGATAAAGGTGTCCTAAACACAGGCCAGGGCTTTATTGTAAAAGCACTTACCACTGGTAAAGAAGTAGTTTTCAGAAACAACATGCGTGTTAAAAACAACTCTTCGTTCTTCTTTAAAATGGGTCAGAATACACAGGAAGATACTACAGCTTCTACAGATGCACCGGGACGTATGTGGATTAACGTTACCAACACATCGGGCGACTTTACACAAGCTGTTGTAGCTTACAACCCTGCAACCTCTTTAGATTATGATAATGGTTATGACGGAAAAGCATTAACTGCCGGAAACATTAGCCTGTATTCATTACTACAATCAGAATCAGAGCCTGTAGAGTTGATAATTCAATCACGTGGTAACTTTGTTGCTACCGATAAAGTAGCGCTTGGCTTTAAAGCTGATGTTGCCGGAAACTTTGAAATTGCATTAGACCATGTTGACGGTGTATTTGCAGCAGGACAGGAAGTATATGTTATAGACAGGCTTACAGGTTCTACAAACAACATTACTAACGCCAGCTACGCATTTACAACCGAAATTGGCACATTTAATAACCGTTTCGAACTTGTATACGCTAAAGAGTCACAATTAGGTACAGATACCCCCGTATTAGATGCTAAAGAACTGGTTGTATACCGCAACGGTAAACAAATAAACATACAAGCTCCTGCTAACATGAAAGCGGTTACAGTATATGATATCCTTGGTAAAAACCTTTTCACTAAAGGAAATATAGCTACCACAGACTTTGCTACTACTGATATCAACGTAGCGCAGCAGGTGCTGATAGTACAAATAACCATGGAGAGTGGCCAGGTTATCTCAAAGAAAATTATGGTTAACTAACCGTAATGTTTTAGTAATTTTTTAGTTGGATGTAGCCCCGGGACGTAGTAAACCCCGGGGTAAACTAAAAATTAAAAAAGTTTATTATACTAACAATAAAGCCATTAACGTTAAGCAAATATGCCTTACCTTTGGCTAACAGTAACTTTATAATGTTTATCATTATAATGTTTTAGTAATTTTTTAGTTGGATGTAGCCCCGGGACGTAGTAAACCCCGGGGTAAACTAAAAGATAAATTTAAATAACTCTGCAACAGCAGTATACATAAACAGAAACCCCGCTAAAGATTTAGCGGGGTTTCTTATTTTAAAGCAAGCTCAATGCCTTGCTGCTCTTAGACTTTATGACTTTACGGCTTAGAAACCACAACACTAACAGCGTTACCGCCAAAGCCCACTGCATTAACCAGTATCTTTTTAAGCGGCCTGCCATCCAGTTGCGGCATAAAAGGCGAAGGTATAAAATGGTTGTGCTGTAGCATCAGTACAGCAAACTCAAGGCTTAGCAGGCCCGAGGCACCAAAGGTGTGCCCTATCTTCCATTTGTTGGTGGTAAGTAGAGGCAGGTTAGCGCCAAATACCTTTTGAATAGCAGCATATTCCGATATGTCGCCTTTAACCGTGCCGGGAGCGTGCATTACAACGGCATCAATTTCAGAAAGATCCATTCCCTCAAGTGCCATACGCATTGATTTTTGCAGGCAATCAGCTTCCACAGAGATGGATACACTGTGTTGTAAAACCTCAGTGGCATAACCAATCCCGTCAATATATGCCAGTGCACCAGGCACATGCCCCATTTCCAGGCACGCCATACCCGCCCCTTCGCCTAATACCATACTGCTTTGGGTTTTAGCAAGGTCTAAAGCACGGCAGGGATAGTCGCTGTCGGCATCGTTAGAATATATCTTCATTGCCTGCATTTGCGCAATGGTAAAGGGCGTTAGCGGTGCTTCACTGCCCCCTACAAGGAACTTAGTAGCCATACCGGCACGCAACCATGCCACACCGTTTAAAAGGGCGTGTAACGCTGTAGAACACGTAATGGAGTGTGATATCTCGGGGCCGGAGCTTTTAAGGTCGTGTGCCACCCAGCTGGAAATATTGCCCAATGTAGTAGCCGGAGATGCCTGCACCTGTGCCTTACCTGTGCTTAGAAATTCTTCTAAGTGATTCTCAAACAGTTCGGTAGCGCCGCGGGACGAGCCTACATTGATGCCAAAAATGTCATTCTGATTCCAACCGGCCTTCGCAACCGCAGCCCTTGCGGCAAGCAGTGCATATAAAACCGACTTGTCTACATTTTTATAGTGTTGGCTACTGCTTTTCAGACCATTAACCTGAGCTACAAGCGCCTGAGACAGCGCCGCAGCTGGCACATTTTTACCGCCTATTAACGTACTTTTTATAAGCGAATTTGAAGTTAGATAGCTCTCCCAGACAGCATTAGGATCGGTTCCTAAAGGCGAAAAAGAAGCAATAGATGTAATGGAAACAGGTGTTGCCAAAGTAGTGTTATTTTCTGCAAAAATACGCCAAACATAAAAGTACGGCCATTATATGACCCGTAAAATTATGGCTATCACAAAATTACAGTGTGTTGTTATTATATAGTGTTAACTGCTTCGGTTACAGTTTCATAAATGGCATCTAAATGTTCATCGGTAATAATATAAGGTGGCAAAATGTAAACAATATTACCTACCGGCCTCATAATGATGCCCTTACTTATAAAGAAATCATACAGCTTATTACGAAAATCGCCATAATAATCCTCACTACCCTCACGGGTAATTTCCAAGGCCAAGATAACACCCAGTACACGTACCGTTTTAACCCTCGGGTGCTTCTCTATAACCGATTTAAACCCTAAATGCCTGTGGTTTACGCGTGTAATGTTAGCCTGCATCTCACTGGTATTCAGCAATTCAAGACTTGCAAGCGCAGCCGCGCAGCCTGTAGGATTTGCGGTAAAGGTATGCCCATGAAACAATGCCTTATTAACGTCGTCGTCATAAAAGCCATTAAAGATCTGCTGCGTAAAGGTGGTGATAGCCATAGGGATAGTACCGCCTGTTAGGGCTTTACTAAGGCACATCATGTCGGGCTGGGTGGTAAGGTAGTCGCAGGCAAAGGTTTTACCTGTTTTACCAAAGCCTGTCATCACTTCATCGGCAATAGTAAATACCTGATTATCATTACACATAGCAATCATCGTATCTAAGGCCTCAGGCTCATACATAACCATACCCGCCGCCCCCTGAACCAACGGTTCAAAGATAAAAGCCGCATACTCACCTGTTGCAACTAACTGTTGCAGAGCGTCAAAGCTCGTCTGTTCATTGCCTGCAGTGGGTACCGGAATACGCGCTACCTCTATCAGTGAGCCACGGAAAGCCTCGGTAAAGAACGAGATACCGCTGGCAGCCATAGCCGCAAAGGTGTCGCCGTGAAAACCATTCTCAAAAGCAATGATCTTAGTCCGTTTAACTCCTTGATTATAAAAGTATTGCAGTGATGCCTTAATAGCAATCTCTACAGCGGTGGATCCATTATCGGAGAAAAAAAGCTTCTTTTGGTTGTCTGGCAGTATAGCCATGAGCCTCTGCGCCAGCATAGTAGCCGGCTGGTGGGTAAAGCCTCCAAACAGTACATGTTCCAGTGTGGTAAGCTGTTTATAGATAGCATTAGCGATGTACATATTGCTGTGCCCGAATGGGTTAACCCACCACGAAGCAATAGCATCTATGTATTGTTTACCGTCTTCGTCCCACAGCAGGGCACCCTCTCCACGAACAATGGCAATGGGTGTTGCAGCCGTTTTATGCTGGGTATACGGGTGCCAAAGGTACTGATTATCAACAGCTACCGTATTTAACCCTATAGTATTATCTTTCAATTCTCAATCGTTTAGTCGTTCAATTTCAATAGGTTATCCCTGAATTCATCAGCATACTGCGCTATCACATTGGCATCAAAGTAGGGTTCATTATCAATGCGGCCTATCATGGTTAACCCCGTCTTATTCAGGATGATATCCTCCGTAGAGGGCATTGCATCGCCGTTAAAAATAATTCCTGCAATAGCAATGTTGCGCTGCTTTAAAGCATTAATAGTCAGCAATGTATGGTTGATGCTGCCCAAATAATGGCGCGAAACCACGATTACTTTATAGTCCGGCCTTATCAAATCGATAATGGTATCATTCGCATTAAGCGGAACAAATACGCCCCCCGCCCCTTCAATCACAAGGTTGTTATCAGTCTCAGGTTCAGTAATTTGACTAACATCTATGGTAATACCATCCAACTCTGCAGCCAAATGCGGACTTGCCGGTGTGTTAAGTGCATAGCTATTGGGGTGGATAACCGTCTTATCATTACTTAGGTACTTTTTAACCTTATGACTGTCAGAATCTTGCAGATCACCGGCCTGTATGGGCTTCCAGTAGTCGGCTTCCAACGCCTGGGTTACAATGGCTGCGGCAATGGTTTTACCAACATCGGTACCTATGCCGGTTATAAATATTTTCATGTAGTATTTCTATTATAATTTGTGTTGCAAAAAGGCTTAATATTTCACTTTCGGACTTTGAGTTACGCTACTTTTGCGCTCTTTTGCAAAGTTCAAAAATACAAAATAGTTCGGCTTACATTCTTAAAGAAAGTATGCCTGCATAGTTTTATCGTAGCATGAACTTTATTTTAATATAATATTATCATTACCCCACCACAGATTTATTAATTTTGATTGGAAACATTTAAAATTTAACACGTTTTTACTGATATGGAACTAAAAGTACCTAACTACATCAAAACGGTTTTTATAGCACTGCTCATCATCATCATTGTGTTTTTTATGATCGTGGCTAAAGCTATACTCGTGCCGTTGCTCATATCAGGCTACATTGCCATGCTACTAACATCGTCATGCAATGCGCTGGAACGCAGAAAGATACCGCGATCCTTAAGCGCAGCCATTTGCCTCCTTATCTTTGTAGCTTTTATTGGCGGCATCTGTCTGCTTATTTACCTGCAGGTGCGCGGCTTTATGAACGACCTGGGCGATGGCCTCGCTGTAAAACTTAATGAGTTTGTTATCATGGCTAACAAATGGGCCATGGACAACTTTGGGTTCGACCTTGGCATGCCTCACGGTTTCGAAATGAAAAAAGCGGTAGAGATCGTACAGCCGGAAGAGGGTGGTACCACACAATTGGTATTCAGTACCCTTAATACACTGTCCAACATTATATTACTGCCGGTATTTATATTCTTCTTGCTTATATACCGCGACCACCTTGCCATATTTGTAACCAAGGTTTTCAGCAAACAGGATAACACATTCCTGCTTGATAAGCTAACCTCTATACGTAAAATTGTACACTCCTACATAATGGGCGCCGGTAAGGTAATGCTTATCCTTGCCGTAGTAAATACGGGAGTATTGTTTGCCCTGGGCATTAAACACGCCATATTTTTTGGGGTACTTGCAGGGATGCTCAACATTATTCCGTACCTGGGGCCCTCATTAGGGGCTATATTACCTTTCCTTTTCGCGCTTATAACCAAAGACAGCCTGTTTTACCCGGTAGCCGTTGTTGTGGCCTTTACGTTTATACAGCTATTAGAAGGCGCCGTGCTAACCCCAAAAATAACAGGCGGCAACGTAAGCCTAAACGCACTTGTAACCTTTATAGGATTGCTTATAGGGGGTGCCATTTGGGGTATACTGGGCATGATATTAATTATACCTACCATTGCCATACTTAAAAAACTCTTTGAGCTAAGCCCTGATACACAGCCCTATGCCTACTTGTTTGGAGAAGAAGACAGCCACTGGTTTAAAAGGCGGGAGCGAAAGACCCGGAAGGCCAAAGCTCAAAAAGAAAAAAGCGAGGTTAGTGATGCCAAGGTCGAAAAGATCATGAAGAAGGGAGAGTAGCCGCAAACAGCTCTAACACCCCGGTTATTTGTTCTTTTGTAGTGTAGGAGTGCAGGCAAAACCGTAAGCGTTCCTGCCCTAACGGAACCGTAGGTGATAGTATGGCTTTTACCCCGAAGCAGTTTTGTTGTAAAACTGACGATATATTTCGTGCATTTTCGTTACCGGGAACTACTGCACAATGTATCGCCGATGTACTATCTATAAAGCTTTTAAGTTGCAAGCGCTTTACTTCCTGCTTAAAAAAACTGATGATATCTTTTAACCTGTTGCGCTCGGCATAACATTGCTCCAGATAGTTATAGGAGGTAAGTATGGTGGCCAGCGAGTGCGGCGGCAGGCCGGTGGTGTAAATAAAGCTTCGGGCAAAATTTACCAGGTACTCTTTTAAACAGCAGGAGCCAAGCACGGCAGCACCGTGGCAACCCAACCCTTTACCAAAGGTAACAATCCGGGCAAAAACTTTGTCCTGTACCTGCAGGCTTTGCACAAGCCCCTCGCCTTTGGCGCCAAAAACACCCAGTGCATGGGCTTCGTCTACCACCAGCAGGCAGTTGTACTTTTGGCACATATCGGTTAGTACAATCAAATCGGGGCTATCGCCATCCATAGAAAAAACCGACTCGGTAACTACGTATATCTCGCCGTCTGTTCCCCTTTCCCTATAGCGTTTTACGGCCTCTGTAAGCTTGTCAATATCATTATGGGTAAACTTATAGGCCGCTGCATTACTAAGGCGCAGGCCATCGCGTATAGAGGCGTGTATGTACTCATCATACAAAACAATGTCTCCCTTTTGAGGCACACTCGAAAAAAATCCCACATTAGCATCATAGCCTGAGTTAAACACCAGGGCGGCCTCTGTACTATGAAACGCAGCCAGGTACCTCTCGGTTATGGCATACAAACCGTGGTTGCCCGATATGAGCCGCGAACCCGTAGCGCCGTTATGACTGATGTTGTTTTTTAGGAGGTAGTTATGGGCGCCCTCAAAAATTTGTTTAGACGCTGAAAATCCCAGATAATCGTTACTGCTAAAATCTACAAGGGTAGTGCTACACCCCAACTGGCGCAGTGCACCGGTGTGGTTACGCTCCTGCAATTTTGCTGTTAACACCTGCGGAAAAACTTTCATATATCAAAAATACACAATTTTTACAAGTGGCAATTTTACTAAAAATATTATTTTTCAACTATTTATTATTGTTTTTCGATAATTTATATATATTTGCTGAATCTAAAATCAACCGAAGAATGAAAAATATCAAATATCTTAACTGGGCGCTTATTGTATTTATGGGCATTTATGTTTTAGGCATATTTCTCAATTTTTATTTAATATGGGATTCTGCCGATATCAGGCACATTTACAAAAAGCATGGATATATTGGCTATGTAAATATACCATTGGGATTTCTTTTTCTCTACGGCATATACCAAATACAGCGATCAATCGCGTCATCAATAAAAAGCAACTTTTTTAGTTTTGAAAGTGCTGTATTCTTAAAGAGGGGTGGCTATGTGCTTTTGGCCTATACAGTAATATCAACAATTAAAACCATTCTCCTGATGAATGTAATGAAAACGGAAATTCTTATTAGTAACTCTTCAGAACATGGCGTGCTTTTTATAGTAAGCATTGGCCTTTTGGCTGTATCCGACATCATTAAAAACGGAACCCAAATAAAACATGAAAACGACTTAACTATATAATACCATGACAAAAATAAAACTACTCAACGCACTACTGATAGTGCTTATCGCAATCACGCTCTTGTTTACCCTTACAATGGTAGTATTGTACATTTCGTCACCTACATTAAGGGCAGCATTTTCAAATTCCATTTATGCCCACATTGCATTGTGCATTATCTTTTTCTATGCGCAGCTGTTTGTAAAGCAGTCGCTTACTTACTTTATAAGACACAATTATTTTAACGATAAAAGCACCCTGTACCTGCAATGGGGCGGCTACGCCCTACTTATTTTTACGGTATTGGCCCCGGTAAATGGAGTTATCAACGGAGACCCGATTGAAATTGAAGACATCTTTATTAATATACTGCTCCTGGTAACTTTTTTGACCATAAGTATTGGTATTTTAGCGGTTGCCGATATTGTAAAAAACGGTACGCAGATTAAACAGGAAAATGACTTAACCATATAAGCACATGAAACGATTAGGTTTACTTAAAACATTAACCACTATACTTTTGGTAATTTCCGGCATTGCCATGTTTTTTGCGGTGCCTTTTGTATTGGTTGTAGCATTTTTACCCGGAAGTGTGCCGTTTGATATTAATGGCACCAAAGCGGCTGATGCCTCTGTAGAAAGTATACTGGTGTTAGCTTTTACCGTAATAGGCTATGCTTTTGATGTGTATGCATTATACCTGTTTAAAAAAGTGCTTGAACTTTTCGAGAAAAAGAAAATTTTTCATGATGACGTGATTAAGCATTTCGATCAGATAGGCAAAGCCATCATCATAGGCTACGTTGTAATGGCAGTACCGGCAGTGCTGTACAAAATGTTGGTTGAGGGCAGCGTTGCCCTTTCTGTCGACTTCGATTTTGATGAAACGCTGCTAA
>Ga0265798_10009674_pt1 | contig 12015 bp, 10 predicted proteins | sample P3T30metagenome_FD_192430 | JGI IMG/M metagenome (GOLD analysis project Ga0265798, IMG submission 192430) | Plant litter microbial communities from East Loma Ridge, Irvine, California - P3 T30 | ecosystem: Environmental > Terrestrial > Plant litter > Unclassified | place: USA: California... | reverse complement strand
GTGTCCCGATTCCGGCACGGAGGCCGAAGGGCGGACTTTCGAGCTTGGTCTGCATCAGATGTCGGAGACGACTCTGTGCGCAGAACGCGCCCGGTCAGTTTATACCGGCAATCCAACACGAATCAACTGGCAAGCGTTGCCGAGGACTTGCTTAGAAATGTGTCGCACAGAAGGGCGGCGTGGCGAGATCCATGATGCGAGAGATCGCCTCGATATCTCCGGCAGCAGTAGCCCCGAGCCGCCCGGCTGCATGCAGGGTCCGGACCGAGGAATCGCCGAGGTACAGGGAACCGAGAGTCTCCACGTCGATCCGCAGGATCGGCAATGATCCGGGCGCACTCTGGCCAATGCCCCGCGTCACCTGCGCAGCCCCGTCCGACACCTTCACCTGGAAGCTGCCCGGCGTGATGCCCAGTGAGTCCTGAAGTTCAAGGAGGAACTCGCCGTCGCTGGCCCAGGCTCTCGCCTCGAGCGCCTGCTTGGCATCGAGGACCCGGACCCAGAGCAGATCGCGCAGGGACTGCACCCGGTAGGTCCGTGGATTCACCAGGGCAGGCTGCAGTGGATCAGCCAGCGGGGCTGTGCGCATGGTCGCTCGGCGGACGATGTCGAGGTTGGCCAGATACTCCCAGAGCGCCAGATGACTCTGCGGATCGGCAGCGATGAGATCGACGATCTGGATGGTGCTGGGCTCGGTGTCCCAGCCCTCGTGCTGGAAGGTTGCGTATCCGCCGATGCTGCCGTCCTCGCGGACATGCACTGCTGCACGCAGTTTGCGGTTCCAGGCACTGTGATCCTCGTTGTTCCAGCGCGCGGTGCTGGCCATCTGGTAGGTCTCTTGGCGACCGATGGAGCCGCGGGTGCTGGCGTGGAACTCGGCGAACGTGGAACCGATGACTTCTTCCAGCTTGACCGGGTCTGCGGAGATGACGCGGCCGCTTGGGGTGTTGCGCAAGGTGAAGCCCTGCCCGTTGCCTTCGCCGAAGTCCACCTGAATGCGGGCTTCGCGGGTGGCGCAGCCGAAGCCGAAGCGACCGTAAATGCCGCCTTCAGAGACGGTCAGTGCGGCAACTGGCATGCCGTCGGCGACCGCGCGTGAGAGGGCCGAGGTCATCATGTGCTTGAGGATGCCGCGGCGGCGGAAGCTGGGGTTGACGGTGACGACGGTGATCAGCCGCGCAGGCAGCGGGCCGTTCGGTCCCCCAGCGTTGAGCGTCTTGTCGTAGTCGACGAAGGTGCCGACGGGATACTCCGGATCAAAGCCCACGTCTGCAAGCGCGGAGCCCCAGTGCTCAGCCTGAGCGGCCTCGCGGTCGACGTAGACACCGGTGAGGGTCTGTTCGTCCTTGACCAGGATGCGCCCGATCCGGTCGATCTGCTCGTCTGAGAACCATGGCTCGTAGAAGCCCTGTTCCGCGGTGCGCGCGAACGCGGCGGTCTGCGGCTCAACGGCCTTGCCATCCGGGGTCAGCGCTGCGGGGAAAGTCTCGCTGCGCAGTCCTGCTGCAAGCGGAGTGACTTCGGGCTTCTGGGGTGTGTTTTGATCTGCCACGATTCCTTACGATATCGGTCAGCTGGTCCCGGGGCCAGATGAGCGGGTCTTAGACGACGACGGCGGGGCCTGTGCCGCACGACGGTTCGGCCCTGCCGGTTGATGGTGTTCACTCCAGCTCCAACTGACAGGAGGGGGAGGTGGCCCTCCGCGGTGCGAGCACCTACCCGGAGACTCGGACGGAGCTAAGAATGACCGGCATTCTTTTCATTGACAAGCATCGATATAGCTCCGCATACTTTATATCGAAGGTCATCAATCTTTTGGGAAACTCCTATATAGAAGGACACCACCATGAGCTCAGCGCCTGAAGATGACGCCACCCGGGGCGCCCACGAACACGTCCTGCACCGCATCAGCGAGGAACTTTCCGTGACCTTCGCAGGAGTATTCGCCGCGGAGACCATCGAGCGGTACGTCTTTGAGTCCTACGCCGCACTTGCCCGCACGGCGAAGATCAAGACCTACCTGCCCATCCTCACGCGCCGCTTCGCGAAGGACAGACTCAACGCCCTTGCCCACGCCCAAGGGAAACAGCCCAGTGGCGTGCCGGAAGTTCTCTTTGTCTGCGTCCAGAATGCTGGGCGTTCTCAGATGGCGGCAGCGCTGCTCAAAGACCTCACTCAGGGAGCAGTCAACGTTCGCTCCGCTGGGTCGATGCCTTCGGAGCACCTCGATGAGAACGTGGTCACCGCGATGAACGAGATCGGAATCAGCCTCGACGAGCAGTTCCCCAAACCCCTCACCGACGACGTCGTCCAGGCCGCTGACGTCGTCATCACCATGGGCTGTGGGGATACCTGCCCCATCTATCCGGGCAAGAGGTACGAGGACTGGTACATCAGTGACCCCGCGGCGCTGGATATCGACGGCGTACGCACCGTCCGTGAGGCCCTGAGAACCCGCGTCAAGGAACTGGCCTCGGGATTGGTCACTCTTACCTGATGCGTTAACTACGTCGCAGAATCACTGCGTGGAGAGCCCGTTATGGACGGTGCCGCATGAACCCTTCACTGCCATTCAGGACGTGGGAAGGACGGCGCCTCCGGCCAGAGGCTCCGGCACGAATGGGAACAGCAGAGACCGGGGACGTGGAGCCAGCCCGAGGTCGTGATGCGCAGGCTGAGCCGTGATCTGCAAGAGCGACTGACCTTCACCCTGCGCGAGCTTTCCGAGCCGCCGCAATCCGGCCCACAGGATGGCCTGGTTGGCGGTGATGATGGGCTTGCCAAGTTCAGCCTCTAGACCTGCAATGAGGTCATACGTCGGAAGATTGGTGCAACTGACCACGATAGCCTCGGCGTCGGGCGTGTCGGCCTGCCGGATCAGCTCGGCGGTCTGCGCGTAGGAGACCTCCCAGATGCGCCCGTCGAGCCCAAGTTCAACGCTGCCAGCCACGGTGACACCATGCTCGTTGAGGAACGATTCCAGCAGAAGCGACAAAGACGGCAGGTACGGCGTCGCTGTGGAGACGCGCCTGATCCCGAGTGCGTCGAGAGCCTCGACGATCGCGCCGGAGCTCGTCACGGCATCACTTGCGCCTGCACATGTCATCGCGCGAACGAGCTCTTCCTCCCCAGCCCGACCCCGGACGAAGCTTCCGGACGTACAGGCGTAGAGGACCACATCAGCGCGGCCGGCCGTCACGCAGCGGACCCGTCGGCCACGACTCCGGCCTGCGCCACCTCGCGAGCGAACTCCACGGTGACGACGTCATCCAGGAACGGCGTCCGGGTCACCAGCAGGTCGACGTCGGCGGGGAGCCAGCGCCACAGCTCTGCATCAAGCTCCATATCGAACGGCATGACGACGCCGATCGCCTGGCGGGGAGACGGACCAGGCATCGGGACCTGAGCTTCGAGTGACATCTGGGCTCCTCTACATCTGCGTCGCATGGTTATTGGACTCACGAATACGACATCCCTCAGAGGTGCGCATTGCCAACTGACCCGCACCGGATCTGCTGGAGAATTCGACTCTAGAGGTCACCCCTCGCGTGGAGGTTTCAGCCAGGTGAACTCATGCCGGAATCCTGTAACGCGGGGCGCACACAGGTCAGCACCCGAGGCAGATCAGTCACCCACGGAGGATCCGGCGCGGGCGAAGCTCAGTGTCTCCCCCCGGGCTCCACCCATCCAGACGTCCTGGCAGGCGGCGGCGAGCTCCTCGAGCCCCTCCTCGATCGTGGCGAAGACGTTCCCGGGAACCCATCCGACGTCGCCGTTGACCAGCAGATTATTGCGTCCGTAGAACACTGCGAGATCGATCAACAACCGGTTCTCAGAGGTGCCGGCAGATGCGTCATACCCGTAGGCGGGGTTGTCGAGCACGCCGTCGAATGTGAAATAGCACAGGTCCCCCGGGATCGGCGTGACCGTCTGATTCTCGGGACCGGGCTCCTCTGCGGCGAAGGCGGGGACCAGAGCGTAGATCTCATTGCGCGCGAACTTGCCGTGATAGACCTGTCCGGACTGGGGCAGGGCCTGCCACACAGCCTCCGCAGTGCGCGGCGCCTCATCGTCGAGCAGGCGTGCCCGGGCAGTGACGCCACGCTTCTCCAAGGTGATGGTGAGGTACCGGGTCATCAGCGATCTCCATTCGATGGACCATAGGCACCACAGAACGGCACCCTAGGATTGTCTACAATCTACCTGTAGATTCTAGGGGAAACCCCGACACACCACGAGAGGGACCTCTCCACCATGTATACCCTCGCCATCCTGTATCCCGGATATAGCGCGGAAGACGACTTCACCGCCCTGGAACAGCTCATTCCGGACACCTCTTTCCCGGTGATTCACACCTGGGAGGGTGGCACCGAGCACGACGTCGAGGCCCTGCTCACCCTGGGATCACGGCAGAACCTGGTGCCCTCCGCGGAGAAGGCCCGCGAACTCTCCCCTGACGCTGCGATCTGGGCGTGCACCTCAGGCAGCTTCGTCTACGGCCGCGATGGATGTCGAGAACAGGCGGGCTGGATCGAGGAGGCCGCCGGCGTACCGTCCTCTTCCACCTCGCTGGCCTTCGCTGAGGCGGTGCATCACTTGGGAGTGAGTCGTGTCGCCGTGGCCGCGACCTACCCAGAGGACGTCGCCTCACACTTTGTGCGATTCCTGGAGCATGACGGCATTGCGGTGACGGCACTGTCCACCTACGGCGTCCCCAGCGGCGAAGACGCCGGTCTCTTGGACGCCGACTGGGTGCTCGAGGCCGCACGTGCGGCCGACCTGACCGACGCGCAGTGTCTCCTGATCCCTGACACGGCTCTGCACACGATCGCGGTGCTGCCTCGACTCGAGGAGGCCCTCGGTGTGCCCGTACTCACGGCCAACCAGGTCACGACCTGGCACGGACTCCGCCTTGCAGGCCACCCTGCGCGTGTGGACGGGCTCGGGGCGTTGTTCAGCCGCTGAGCCAATTGCCGACCTAGATCCGCAGCGCCAGTACAACCGGCTGCGCGCTAGTGTGCCGCCTCGTGCCAGGAGGAACCCACGCCCACGTGGACGTCGAGAGGGACATCAAGCTCGGCGGCGGCACCCATATGTGTGGTCACGAGTTTCTCCAGGGCCTCCCGCTCCCCCGCGGCGACCTCGAAGATGAGCTCATCGTGGACCTGCAGGAGCAGTCGGGACTCGAGTCCCTCAGCACGCAGCGCGGAGTCCACGCCGATCATCGCCTGTTTGATGATGTCTGCCGCAGAGCCCTGGATCGGCGCGTTCAGCGCTGCACGCTCGGCCATCTGGCGCAGCTGCCGGTTCTCACTGGTGAGATCCGGGAGGTAGCGGCGACGCCCGAAGATGGTCGAGGTGAACCCGTCCTGCTTCGCCTGCGTGACCACCTCGCGCAGATAGTCACGGACTCCGCCGAAGCGTTCGAAGTATTCGTTCATCAGGTTCCGAGCCTCATCGACCCCGATGCCCAGCTGTTTGGAGAGACCGAAGCTGGAGAGCCCGTAGGCCAGCCCATAGCTCATCGCCTTGACCTTGGAACGCTGCTCGGGTGTGATTTCGGAAGCCTCCACACCGAAGACCCGGGAACCGACGAAGCTGTGCAGATCCTCCCCGGCACGGAACGCCTCGATCAGCGCCTGATCACCGGAGAGGTGCGCCATGATGCGCATCTCGATCTGCGAGTAGTCCGCGGTGAGCAGGGTCTCGTAGCCGGAGCCGACCACAAACGCATCACGGATCTTCCGTCCCGCCGCAGTGCGCACCGGAATGTTCTGCAGGTTTGGGTTCAGGGAGGAGAGCCTGCCAGTGGCAGCCACGGTCTGCGCGTAAGTGGTGTGGATCCGACCGTCACCGCTCACGGTCTCGCTCAGACCCGTCACCGTCTGACGCAGCCGACTGGAGTCCCGATGACTCATCAGGTGGACCAGAAAATCGTTCTGCGTCTTGATCAGCAGCGCCTGCAGGGTCTCCACATCGGTGGAGTAGCCCGTCTTGTTCTTCTTCACCCCGGCGGTGGGCAGCTCGAGTTCCTCGAAGAGCACGGTCTGCAGCTGCTTGGGCGAGCCGAGCTTCACCTCATGGCCCACCACCGCGTAGGCGTCCTGGGCAGATTGTTCGATGGCTGCGGCGAACTCCGCGTCCAGCGAGTCCAGCTTCTCGGTGCTCACGGCGATTCCGGTGAGCTCCATCTGCAGCAGAATCTCAGCCAGCGGGATCTCCATCTCATGGAGCAGTTTCTCCCCGTTGCGCTCCACTAGCTGCTCCCCCAGCGCCTGGGAAAGCTGGTGCAAGAGCATTCCGTGCAGGGCGGCAGCATCGAGGTCCTCGGCGGTCACCCCTGGAAGCAGATCCTGGGAGGAGAACAGGTCGGGCCCCTGTGAGCCGGGGGCCTCGGCGTCCTCGGCGGCGTGGCCCCCGAGGTAGGAGCTCGGTTCGGTGGAGACGCCCAGGTATTGGGTGACCAGCTCGGCGAAGGCAAAGTTCCGTCGGTCCGGCTGGATCAGATAGCCCGAGATCAGGGTGTCCTCCACGGCGCCGCGGAGGTGGAGCCCACGCCAGGCGAGCCGCTTGCCAGCATCCTTGATGTCATGGACGAGCTTCGGCGCGTCCGGATCCTGCAGCCAGTCGGCCAGCACGGAGTCGGCTTTCTCATCCAGGGCGCTCAGCGACACTGCCATGGCGGGGATGCCGGTGGGCTCAGCGGCGGATTCCCCGGCGTCGTCGTGCTGTGAGGTTTCTGCAGCCACATCCCCGGAAGCAGAGGGCACCAGCACGACGGCGAGCGCCTCAGCCACACGGGCGGCCTCGTCCCGCTTGGGCTTGGTCGTCAGGGATTCACCGCTGCGGTCAAGGCAGACCGCAATGGCCATCGGAGCCCCGGCATGGGCCTGTAGGAACGTGGAAAGCTCCTCGGCCTGATCGGTGACCGCTACGGCTGGCAGCGCCTCGGTAGGTTCAGGGACCACCACGGCCTCAGGGAAGCGTGCGGCGAAGGTCTCAAAGAGCCGTTCCCGGATCTGATTGAACTGCAGCGCGTCGAAGAGCGGGTCAAGGACTTCGCGGTCGGGCAGCTTGAGCTCAGAGTCCTCCAGCGCCACGGGCAGGTCGAGGTCACGCAGGAGCAGGTTCAGCTCCAGGTTGCGTTCCACATCGGCGAGCGCCTCGCGCAGGTTCTCCCCAGCTTTGCCACCGATGGCCTCGGCATTCTCGATGATCCCTCGGGTGGAACCGTACTCGGCGATCCACTTCGCGGCCGTCTTGGGACCGACCTTGGGCACACCGGGAAGGTTGTCCGCGGACTCCCCCACCAGGGCGGCGAGGTCTGGGTACTTCAGCGGCGGGACCAGGTACTTCTCCTCAACCGCGGCCGGGTCCAACATCGCGACCTTGGACAGCCCAGAGGTGGGGTACATCAGAGTGGTTCGTTCGGTGACCAGCTGCAGGGTATCGCGGTCACCGGAGACGATCAGGGTCTCCCAGCCAGCGGTGTCCGCGCGGGTCGCGTAGGTCGCGACGATGTCATCGGCCTCGTAGCCCTCCAAGGTCACCGTGGCGATGTTCATCCCCTCGGCGACCTGTTTGATCAGGTCGATCTGCCCGCGGAACTCCTCAGGAGTCTTCGCACGGCCGCCCTTGTACTCGGTATAGGAGGTATGCCGGAAGGTGGGAGTGTCTAGGTCGAAGGCAAGGATCACGTGGGTAGGCAGCTCTTCGCGGATCAGCTTGAGCAGCATGTTCGTGAAGCCATGCACCGCGTTGGTGTATTGACCGGAATCCGTGAGGAAGCTGTCCGTGGGCAGGGCATAGAAGGCCCTGAACGCCATGGAGTGACCGTCGATGACCAGGAGTTTATTGGGGCTAGTTGACACGAGCCCCAGCCTATCGCGAGCTGGTGCGCTGACCCCAGACCTGCGCCGGTCCTGCTCCGGACCAGATCCCGGCCGCTGCGGCCACCTGCATCTAAGCTGATCCCCATGACTTCTGCGCATGACGACTCGAACCCGCTCTCGAACTACCCGGCGCCTGGCGTGCCCACTCCCCTGCCCGATGAGGAGGAACGGACCGCACGGATGAAGGCCGCTGGGATCCCGGAGGAGTACCACCACCTCACCGGCCCGCATGGGACCACCCCGCTGGGCGCGAAGATGGGGCTGCGGTACCTCGAGATGAGCCCGGAGAGGATGGTCGCCACCATGCCGGTGGGGGGCAACGAACAGAACGTGGGACTATTCCACGGCGGCGCGCACATGGTCCTTGCCGAGACGCTCGGCTCGATCGCCGCGATCCTGCACGCCCGGGTCAACCTCGGCATAGACAACGCCGTGGTGGGAACTGAGCTCGGCGCCACCCACCACCGCTCGGTCACCGAGGGCCTGGTGACGGCCACCTGCACCCCGATTAACCTGGGCCGGCAGCTGACCAGCCACGAGATCGTGATGACCGACGAGGCCGGCCGCCGCCTCTCGACCGCCCGGATGACCAACATGATCCTGCCCAAGCGGGACTGAGCGGGTGCTCATGAGCATTTTTACCAGTACGTACCGAAACCGCCGCCTGTCGCAGGTCTCGTCGGGGCGACCGTGACGTCGTCTTCCGCACCGCGTATACAAAGGAACAAGGAATGCCCTCTGAGCGCACCCATTTCTATGAGCCAGCGGACGGACATGGACTGGCCCATTCACCCTTCAACGCCATCATCGCTCCACGGCCCATAGGTTGGATCTCCACGCAGAATCACGCGGGGCATCTGAATCTCGCACCGTTCAGCTTCTTCAATGCCTTCAACTACACCCCGCCGATCATCGGATTCGCGAGCACCGGACCCAAGGACACGCTGCTCAACGCCGAGACCACCGGAGAGTTCTGCTGGAACCTTGCCGATGAATCCCTCGCGGAGGCGATGAACGCGACTTCCGCAGCAGTCCCCTCCGAAGTAGACGAGTTCGCCCTTGCTGGTGTCACTCCGGCCAGATCGAGAATCATCACCGTGCCGCATGTGGCTGAAGCGAAAGCGGTCTTTGAATGCCGGACCTCCCAGATCGTGCCCCTCCTGGCTGCGGACGGAAGCCCTATAGAGACCACGGTTGTCTTCGGTGAAGTCGTCGGAGTCCACATCGACACATCGCTGCTGGAGGATGGCATCTACCAGACGGTGAAATCGAGGCCGCTCCTGCGCGGCGGCGGCCCATCAACCTACTTCACCATCCGAGACGAAAACGTCAGAGACCTCCCCCGGCCCCGGTAGACCCGGTAGGCCCAGCGGAGGATGAAGCCGGCTCTGGCACCTCCGGGCAGCTGACCACGTCAGCCGCGGTCGCCACCGAATCTGCGAGATCAGTTCCGAACACGTCGGCGATCCGCTCGTCGGTCGTGACAGACCAGCGCACCAAATCTACGGACTCGAGCTCCGGCTTGTCGGAGTTGAACCAGTTCACCAGACGCAGCTGTGGGAACTTGGTTCGCATATCCGGTGAATACACCTGACGCCACCAACCCTGCTTGATCTCCAGAGCGAGATCCGGCTCCGCGGCAGCGGTGACGAAGGCCGCGGTCTCAGGGATCGCCATCGTCTTGTCCCGGTCCTCGGCGTAGCGCGCATAGAAGTCCGGAACGCCGCTCTTGTCACCACCGAGACCGTCGTAGGCTCCGCGCAGCTGCGCCGCGAACTTATCCGGCTCGGGAACGTTGTTGCCATCCCACGGGGACGCGCCCCCGTAGTGGTAGATCGTGAGTCCGACCCAATCGACAACCTCGTCGCCCGGGTAATACGGCTCATACGGATCGTCGGCCTCGGTCAGGGCACCATCGGAGTTGGTATCGGCCCACTCGAAGTTCGCCGCTCCGGCCCCTGGAGCGGAAGGGTTGCCTGCAGAGGCAAACTCGCCGCCGGCGAACGGGTAGCCGCCGCCGTAGTTCGGAGCCCACATCATCTCTGTGGCCGTGGTGCCCTCCTCCACGGCTTGGGCGACCTTTCGGAAGGCTGCCACATAGGACTGCGGCTGTTGCCCCCAGGGGTACCAGGAGCCGTTCATCTCGTGCGCGAAGCGCAGCAGCACCGGGACCGAGGAGTCGTTGAGGGTGGCGAGAAGCGCCACCAGTTCCTGCACCGAGGCGTCATCGACGGCATCCAACCCCTGGTGAGGTTCCAGCGTCAGCATCAGCACCCCACCGATGCTGGCGACCTCATCGGCGGCGCTCTGGATGCGTGTCCGATCATCTGCCGTGAGCGGCATCTGGACGAAGGACCCAGCGACACCGGGCGCCATGCCAGTGGTCGCCGCGAACTGGTGGAGCGTCTCGGCGTCCCAGTCCGGGTTCACCCCGAGAGTCAGGCGGTCTGCGGGGAGCGCCAGCCCAGGAGGCAGCGCCTGGTTCGAGTGTGCGGCTTGGCAGAACTCCATCACTGCTCCTGCTGACTCGTCGTCCTGGACTGATGATGACGTGGAGCAGCCTCCGACCAGGGTGCCAGCGGTCGCGATGGTCAGCGCCACGGACAGGAAGCGGAAGGAATGACGCGGACGCACGAGTCTCCTTCCGCCCGTGAGGGGTGACTTGTGTTACCCGCGGCACGCAGGCTCGAGATCGCCCCGGTCAGGGCTTGTCGGGCAAATCTACCCCCTACCGGGATTGCGCCTTCTTCGGTGAGGATCTCCAGCCAATCTTCGATCCTGCGCTGCATGCACGCAGAAGTGGTGACACCTGGGTGGGCGAGGGGCACCCAGGCGGTTCTGTGAGCCGAGAAACTTTTTCTGGGATTTCACCATCCGATCTTGATCTGGTTCCGAACTGCACTTGTGGCGTGATCTGCGCCACAAACAGAGGACCAAAGATCGAATCACTAACACGAGGAGTCCCACACATGCGTACCTCAAAATTCTTCGCCGTCCCCACCGTGGCACTTGGCGCAATGCTGCTCAGCGCCGGCCCAGCGATGGCCCACTCCGACCACGGCCCCGAGTCCGATGGTGCCGCCACCGCCGATTCGAGCCAGTCCTGGTCCTTCCAGACCAGCCTGGATCCGCTGAACAACTCCGGCACCGTCGGTGACGTGCTGATCGAGGGCCAGGGAAACCAGGCCACCGTTTACATGACAGTCGATGGCGCAGCCGAGACCTTCATGGACGGCCCCTTCCCCCACGCCCAGCACATCCACTTCGGCGCCCAGGGCGTCTGCCCGCCCGCCGATGCTGATCAAAATGGTGACGGCGCCGTCAATGTCGAAGAAGGCGCACCCTTCTACGGCGGCATCGGCTCCTCGCTGACCATTGAGGGTGACACCTCTGCGGACTCTGCCCTCGCGGTGGAACGCTTCCCCGGCGGCAGCAGCTACACCTACGAGCGCAGCCTGGAGATCCCTGATGACGTGCTGGCCTCCATCGTCGATGGCACCGGCGTCGTCGTCGTCCATGGCGTCGATCCCACAGTTCTGACCGAGGAAGCCGCGAACGCTCCGTCCGAGCTGGACGAGTCGCTGCCCCTGGCTGCGACCCTCCCCGCAGCCTGTGGCACGCTGACCGCCTCACAGATGGACTCGATGCCTGAGGGCGGCGCCGACACCGGCGTGGCCGGCGGTTCTCAGGACGCAGGCATGGCCATGGCAGCAGGCGGTGGTGCGCTCGCACTCGGTGCCATCGGTGCCGGCGCCTACATGATGCGCAAGCGCCCCACCGAGTCCTGAGCCTGAAGTGCTCGCGACTGGCGCCGCCTGGATGACGCCAATCATCTGAGGCAGACAACCCGACTCAGTCAGTCGACGAAGTGGCTCTGCGGAACGAGGCTGTTCTGCAGAGCCACTCTCGGCTCCACACTCCCGCTGCCACCAAGAAGTCCCCGAAGGTCCAACCGGAAAGAGAACCTCCATGCCTGCTCTCCGTCGGTCACACCACGAACTCACCTTCACGGCACCAGCTGGCGCTCGCAGTGGTGGGGCACTGGCGATCGGCTGTGCACTGATGCTGGCACTCTCGGCATGTTCACCCGGACAGGACAGCGCTGCTGCCGCGGACCAGGAAG
>Ga0265798_10009672_pt1 | contig 12018 bp, 10 predicted proteins | sample P3T30metagenome_FD_192430 | JGI IMG/M metagenome (GOLD analysis project Ga0265798, IMG submission 192430) | Plant litter microbial communities from East Loma Ridge, Irvine, California - P3 T30 | ecosystem: Environmental > Terrestrial > Plant litter > Unclassified | place: USA: California... | reverse complement strand
CGGTACGCAGTAGGTCTACTATCGGCTTCAGCATTCCCGGCATCAAGAAATCATCATCACCAAAAAGCCAGAAATAAGGAGTTTGAGCCGCTTCGTAAAGAATTTCCAGGTTTCTATCGTGGCCAAGGTTTGTTTCGTTCTCAAGCGCGTTGAGCGGATAGCCCTCGCGCAAGTATTTCTGAATCACTTCCCGGCTACCGTCAGTAGAAGCATTATTCGACACGTACACTTCCACGAATTCCTCAAGACCGGCTACTTGCGATAGAATGCTACCGAGGCAACGGTCAAGGTCTTCTGCCCTATTATAGGTAGGTACGCTGATTGATACAAGTTTCTGGGAACTCATTGTTAGGCTTGATAATAATACGAACAGTACAATAAAGGCATTAGGATTGCCCCCAAACTTCCCCAATGTATTTACCACGTAGCACGCAGTCGTCCGTCCAGTAGTAATTCCACTGCGCAAACCGGCCAGCTAAGAAAATATCGGGCGCATTATCAGTAGCAGCAACTTCAAATTTCTTTTCCCAATCAGTTGTAGCGGCCAAATCATCGGTTTCGCGGTGTAAACCTTGGGTTGCCAGCCAGTCCAGAACGTTGCCCAGAGCCTCTTGGCGCTGAGTGTCAAAAATAACGTTTGCCCAATCGAGCCATTTTTTCTCTATTGATTCAACTGCTTCCTTGGTTTGTAACAACTGCATTTCAATAAGCTCCTCCACAACTTTGGCGGCTATTTCGTCAAAGCTTTCCGTCAAAGGCTTATACTTAGAGAAATACACCTCAACCTGAATGCCGGTCTTGCCAGCAGGCCCATTGCTAGGCGAAAGCAATTCCGTGAAATTGATACGGGTACTGTACTTGCTCTCATCGTACACATACAGCCACTGGTTAGTACGCTGGGTGGCGTGATTAGCTGCAATATTAAGAATCAGCACCGAAGAGCAGCTCAGTAACTCGGCTGCGTGCTTGATGGTAGCCGGCGCATCACTATTCTTAATCAGAATTGGCAGCGGAATAGTATTTACCAGCTTTTCGTACGTTACCGTTGTACCGTCCGTAAATTGAATTTCACGGTTAGCAAAAGAGATGTACGACAGCTTTTTACCGTAGGCAACATTGGCACCGGCGGCCAGCTTGGTAGCGAAGGAAAAATAACCCCCTTTCGCCGGGTAATACACCGAAGAAATATAATGGGTAGCTTTGGTTAGAGGCCCTTGCGCGCCTTGTACCACATCCTCTACTTCTGGGAAATACACGCGCGAGCCCACCCAATCAGTAGTCAGATTTGCTGGCTCCGTAGTCCAATATTTCTTGGTATAAGCCCGCGGAAAAGTATTCGCGAACGTCTCTCCAAAAGCGAACTCCAGCCATTCCTGGTAATTTTTTGGGGCAAAATCCTCGCCTTCACCGTTGTTTCTAACGGCTAAAAAATCACTTACGCAAGCCTGCTTCAGAGGTTCAGGCAGTACATATAAATTAGTTTGAGCCGGGTGGTCAATCCAAGTACCCTGGTAATAATTAACCGGGTACACCGGGTACTTCAACACCTCAATGCCTTCATCAAATAAGGCTCGTACGTAGTCGCTTTTAGTGAACGACACGTGCGGCCCCTCGTCCCAGGTGAACCCAGCGTGTTGCTCGCTGTAGATGTGACCGCCAACGTAAGAATGCTGCTCGAATATCTGGCAGTTTTCGTGCTTCAAATGAAACGAACAACTCAAGCCTGACAGGCCGGCACCTAAAATAACATACATAATTTACGGCTGATAAGTGAGGTCAATGTAGCTTTTCAAAGCAGCTTTCCAGTCACGCATTACGTCTAGCCCACGTAAGCGCAACTGCATATTATCCAACACCTCGTTGTCGGGCATATTTGCCCGGCGCGGAAAAGCGTTGGAATCTACCATTTCAACAGGGGTAGTTAATTGAAGCAGCTGCACAATTTCCGACACGTAGTCGAACCGGCTAGCCCGCCCGGTATTAACGGCATTAAATACGCCGAACACTTCGGCTTTCAGCAGCACTATAAGTTGCTTAGCCAAGTCTACCGTGTAAGTTGGTGAGCCAAATTTGTCACCAGCACTCCGCATTACCTGCGCAGTGGCAGCCTCTTTGCGGCGGGCCTCTACAAAGTTTTTCCGCTGCTCTTTATCGCCACCGAATAGCCAGCCGGTACGCACAACGAGGTAGCGATGGTTATGGTCCGCGATACGTTGCTCACCAATCAGCTTTGTGTAGTGGTGGTACGTGAGGGGATTGGTGGCATCCAACTCATTATACGCTTCCATTTTACCATTGCCGTATACTCCGCAACTACTGATATACGCTACCTTAGCTTGTAGAGCCGCCGCCACCAGCGAGATATTGTGCGTACCGAGGACGTTTACTTTAATGGCCGCTTCGTGGTCATCTTCGCACAAGTCTACATTGGTTAGCGCAGCCGAATGAATAATAATATCCGGCTGAAACGGCAGTATTTTAGCTCTCACATCGGCAATATCATGGAGCATGATATTTTTCGACGAGAACTCTAGTACTTCCCAACCCTGCTCTTTGAGCTCTTTGACGATATCCGTCCCCAGTATGCCGGAGGCGCCGGTTACTACTACTTTCATGTGCGCGGCGCTAAAACGCCCATTGATACGGGATAGTCGGGTGGCCAGGCTCAAGCCGCAGGCTTTCGCTAGGGTCGTGCGTGATGCTGGCTACATTGAGCACGAGGCTTACGCTATTTTCATCACCAATACCCGAAAAGCCAAACCAGATGCCCGGGTGAATAACGAGGCGCCCGTAAGTATCGGGCGCCACCGTTATCTCCTTTATTTGCTGATAATCTTTGCTTTCCGGCCGGTCATCGTAAAAAACGAATTTTACCGTTCCGACTGGCACAAATAGATTGCAAATCATGCGGGTGTGCTTTTTCCACGCCTTTGGCTTGTTGCCATCGGCCGTAGAAAAATAACACTCCCCAAACGCTGGCAGATTAGCATCCAGCGCTTTTACTCCATGCATTACCGTGCCCCCGGTCGTAACTATCGTGGGCAGCGGATAAAAAAAGACTCCGTTGATTAATTCAGTGCCCATGGAATTTCCCGCTTCTGTGCTTCGCGTACGTAGGCCGAAATCTGACCTTCGGTAAACTCGCGCACATCGGTGTCCCGCTGCTGATAATAGTTCTTGTACCAGTCACAGGTGGTATCAGCCGTTTGCTGGAAGTCCAGCGTGGGGCGCCAGTTCAGGTAATACAGTGCTTTGTCGATGTTGAGCTTCAACAACCCGGCTTCGTAGAAGTCCGACTCCTCAATGGTTACGATGTCTTTCGCCTCAGGCGTCCAGCGCTCGGCTAGCTTACGCAGCAAGTCGATTACCGTATAGTTACGGTCGGTGGGCGGGCCAAAGTTGAATGCCTCACCATCAATGCGGGCTTCCTTAGATAGGGCTAAGCCGGTCATGAGGTAGCCGCTCAATGGCTCAAGCACATGCTGCCAGGGGCGCGTAGCGTAGGGGCTACGGATGGTCACTTTCTCATTTTCCGACCAGGCACGGAAGCAGTCTGGCACAATGCGGTTGGCAGCCCAGTCGCCACCACCAATCACGTTGCCGGCGCGTACCGACGAGATTTTGATGTTGCCCTTGGCTTTGAAATACGAGTGATAATAAGTTTTAATCATCAACTCGGCACCGCCTTTCGAAGCAGAGTACGGGTCTTTACCGCCCAACGCATCGGTTTCGCGGTAGCCCCAAATCCACTCCACGTTGTCGTAGCACTTGTCGCTGGTTATCATCACGGCCACGCACTCATTTGAAAGGCCACGCAGGGCTTCCAGAATATTGACGGTACCGATGATATTAGTAGTCATGCAGTCAACCGGGTCGGCGTACGAAGCCTTTACGATAGCCTGCGCGGCCAAGTGAAATACGAAATCCGGTTGCACACTAGTGAAGATTTCCTTCATCTTGGACAGGTCACGGATATCGGCGATGTGCGAAGTCAGCACTTCACCCACGCGGGCTTCTTCGTAGAGCGAAGGGGCAGCGTATACCTCGTTGGCGATACCGTAGACTTCGGCACCCAGCATTTTCAGCCAGATGCTGAGCCATGCGCCCTTAAACCCAGTGTGCCCGGTGACAATTACTTTCTTGCCGGCGTAGATATTATCGAACATTTTTCTTCAATTACCAGATTTTCCACTTAGCAGAGCCGTTTTTCCACTCGCCATCCAATTCGGTTTTGTCACGTAGCGTATCCATCGGCTTCCAGAAACCGTGGTGCTTGAAGGCATTCATTTGGCCATCGCGAGCAATGCCTTCCATTGGGCCACGCTCCCAAGTAGTCGAGTCGCCCTCCGTGATGTAATCGAGCACGCCCGGCTCACACACGAAGAAACCACCGTTAATCCAGGCACCATCGCCACGAGGCTTCTCCGTAAAGGAGTTGATGGTATCGTCGGGGCCGAGGTCGAGGGCGCCAAAACGACCACTCGGCTGCACCGCCGTTACGGTGCACAGGCGGCCGTGGGCTTTGTGGAAAGCTACTTCCTCCGTGATGTTGACGTCGGAAACGCCATCGCCGTAAGTGAGCAGGAAGGGCTCATTATTGAGGTGCTGGGCAATACGCTTAATGCGGCCACCCGTCATCGTTTCGAGACCCGTATCAACGAGCGTGATGTTCCACGGCTCGGCGTAAGAATCGTGTACTTGCAGCTTGTTCTCCTTCAAGTTGATGGTCACATCAGACTTGTGCAGGAAGTAGTTAGCAAAATACTCCTTGATAACGTAGCCTTTGTAGCCGAGGCAGACCACAAAATCATTAAAACCGTGCGCCGAGTAGATTTTCATGATGTGCCACAGAATGGGCATATCACCGATTTCTACCATCGGCTTGGGTTTGAGCACGGTTTCTTCTGAGAGGCGGGTACCAAGCCCACCCGCAAGAATGACGACTTTCACGAGGGTTTCTTAAGAGAGTTTTTTACTAAAAGCAGTGTTAATAAGCGCAAAGGTAACCAAAATCCCGGCCCCGGTTGGGCGGCTCCCGAAATATCCCTGCTCAGCCCCCGACCTGGGAAAACATATAGGTTACTGCATTTTTACTGAAAACGTAGTGTTGCCTTGTGCTTCTATTCCAATCAAGTATCCAAACTAATTGCTCAGAAAAGTATTTACTTCGTTTTACCGTGCGTTTTCTCTGCCCTGTTTGTACAGGGGAGGTACGTGTGCTACTTGCGCTGGTAAAACTGCCGAATGCTAGCCGCTACGCTTGCTACCATCTCTTCGGTCATGCCTGGCCACAGCGGCAGGCTTAGGCAGGTAGCCGCTAGCCTTTCCGCGATAGGGAGCGCCCCAGCGGCTAGCTCAAGGTGGGCGTACGCTGGTTGCTGGTGCGGCGGCGTTGGGTAGTGAATGAGCGTGCCGATGCCGTGCGTAGTCAAGTACTGCTGAAGCGCGTTGCGCGCCGCTGTATGCACCACGTAAAGGTGCCACACTGGCTCGGCCCCCGGCGCAACGGCCGGCAGGCGCAGTTCCGAAATGCCCGCGAGGTGGTGGCTATACCAAGCCGCCAGCTGGCAGCGCTGCGCGGTCCAGCTGGGCAGGTGCTGTAGTTTGATGCGCAGAATGGCGGCCTGTACTTCGTCAAGCCGGGAGTTATAGCCCAGTAGGTTATGCTGATTTTTATGCTCCGAGCCGTAGTTGCGCCAACTGCGCAGGCGGCGCGCTACCTCTGCATCATCAGTTGTAATGGCCCCGGCATCACCCAAGGCACCCAGGTTTTTGGTAGGGTAAAAGCTAGTGCCGCTGGCCGCCCCAAAGCTGCCCGTGAGCTGGCCGGCATAAGCGGCTCCCTGGGCCTGCGCATTATCTTCAATCACTAGCAGGCCGTGCTGGCGAGCCAGCGCCATAATTTCTGCCATCCGGCAAGGCTGGCCATACAGGTGCACCGGCATAACTACCCGCGTGCGCGGTGTAATGGCCGCCGCTAAGCGGTCGGGGTCGAGGTTACTGGTAGCCGGGTCAGGCTCTACGGGCACAGGCGTAGCGCCTACGTGCGACACGGCCAGCCAAGTGGCAACGTAGGTGTTGGAGGGCACTAGCACCTCATCGCCGGGCCCGATACCCAGTACCCGCAAGGCCAGCGTCAGGGCTTCCAGGCCGTTGGCCACGCCTATTGTGTGCGCTACTTGGTTGAAGCCGCTATAAGCTTGCTCAAACTGCGTTACCTCCGGCCCCAGCACAAACCAGCCTGCGTCGTAGACGCGCGCTGTAGCGGCCAGCACTTCCTCACGCACCGTTGCCTGCATGGCGTGCACCGAAAAGAATGGAATGGCTAGCTGGCTCATAGTGCCCACTGGGGGAAATGGGTAAACGGGGATGGCGAGTATCGTGAAAAGCAAAAACGGCTGAGCTAAGCGAAAATCCCTTAGCTCAGCCGTTTCGCTGAATTGCTTGGCTAGCCGGTTATTTCACGTGCTCTTTGAAATATTCCAGCGTGCGGCGCAGGCCTTCGGCACGGTCAACCTTGGGCTCCCAGCCGAGAATTTCCTTGGCCTTGGTGATGTCTGGACGGCGCTTCATGGGGTCGTTTTCGGGCAGCGCCTGGTAAGTCGGCTTGAATTCTACCCCCGTCAGCTTCGCGATTTCTTCGCCGAACTGCTTGATGGTGATTTCGGCTGGGTTACCAATATTTACCGGCATGTGGTAATCGCTGAGCAGCAATCGGTAAATGCCATCCACTAGGTCATCAACGTAGCAGAACGAGCGCGTTTGCGAGCCATCACCGAATACCGTGAGATTTTCACCCCGTAGCGCCTGCGACAGGAACGCTGGCAATACGCGGCCATCGTCCAAGCGCATGCGCGGGCCGTAGGTATTGAAGATGCGGATAATGCGCGTTTCCAGGCCGTGGTGGTTGTGGTAGGCCATCGTAATAGCTTCCTGGAAACGCTTGGCTTCGTCGTAGCAGCCGCGTGGGCCTACGGGGTTCACGTTGCCCCAGTACTCTTCTACCTGCGGGTGTACTTCAGGGTCGCCGTATACTTCCGAGGTGCTGGCGATGAGCATACGGGCACCCTTCACACGGGCAAGGCCCAGTAGGTTGTGCGTGCCCAGCGAACCAACTTTCAGCGTCTGAATCGGGATTTTGAGGTAGTCAATTGGCGACGCCGGGGAGGCAAAGTGCAGAATGTAATCGAGCTTACCCGGCACGAACACAAACTTGCTCACATCGTGGTGGTGAAACTCGAAATCCTCCCGTTTGAACAGGTGCTCAATATTAGCCAGGTTGCCCGTCACCAGGTTGTCCATGGCAATGACGTGGTAGCCCTCGGCCAGAAACCGGTCGCAGAGGTGCGAGCCCAGGAAGCCGGCACCGCCGGTAATGAGCACACGCTTTTTTTCGGAGCTGTTAGCCATTAAGTTTTGAGTGTAAATACGTTGAATATGTCAGCTTTGCTACCAGCCTTAGGCTACCGGCTCTTTGTGGTCGGTCTTGACGCCGATGCAATGGTAGGCAAAGCCCGCCTCTTTCATCTCCGTTGGGTCGTAGATGTTACGGCCATCGAAGATGACTTTTTGCTTGAGCAAGCGGCCTACCACTTCAAAAGAAGGCGACCGGAACTCAGGCCACTCCGTCACTACCAGTAGGGCATCGGCATCTACCAAAGCCTCAAACTGGTCCTTGGCGTAGGTAATGGTGTCGTGCAGCGTGTGCTTGGCTTCGGCTACGGCCACCGGGTCGTAGGCCGAAACGGTAGCGCCTTCGGCCAGCAGCTTCTCGATGATAACCAGCGACGGCGCCTCGCGCATGTCGTCGGTCTTAGGCTTGAACGACAGGCCCCAAATGGCGAACTTCTTACCTTTTAGGTCGCCACCAAAGTGCTTTTTCACTTTGTTGAACAGCACTTCTTTCTGCGCTTCGTTCACTCCTTCCACGGCTTGCAGCACTTGCATTTTATAGCCGTTTTCCTGCGCGGTTTTTATCAGAGCTTTTACATCCTTGGGGAAGCACGAACCCCCGTAACCGATACCCGGGTAAATGAACTTCGTGCCAATACGCGCATCGGAGCCGATACCGCGCCGCACCATGTTGACATCGGCCCCCATGATTTCGCAGAGGTTGGCGATGTCGTTCATGAAGGAAATCTTAGTTGCCAGCATCGAGTTCGCGGCGTATTTCGTCATCTCAGCCGACGGAATATCCATGAAAATGATGGGATGCCCGTTGAGCAAGAAAGGCTTATACAACCGGCGCATCATATCCTCGGCACGCTCCGAGCTGATGCCCACCACAATGCGGTCAGGCTTCAGGAAGTCGTCGATGGCGGCGCCTTCTTTGAGGAATTCTGGGTTGGAGGCTACATCGAAATCGATGTTTTCACCGCGCTTGGCTAGCGCCTGCTCTATTTCGGCGCGCACTTTGGCCGCCGTGCCTACTGGCACGGTGCTCTTAGTAACCACGACGCAGTAGCTGCTCATGTTTTCGCCAATGCCCCGCGCCACCGCCAGCACATACTTCAAATCAGCCGAGCCGTCTTCGCCAGGAGGCGTACCTACCGCGATAAACGCCACATCGGCCCCTTTGATAGCTTCGCCTAGGTTGGTGGAGAAGTGCAGGCGCTCAGCCTTCACATTGCGGCTAACCATTTCTTCCAGGCCTGGCTCGTAGATAGGCAGGATGCCATTGCGCAGGTTGGTAATCTTCTTTTCGTCAATGTCAATGCAGGTCACATTGATGCCAACTTCGGCAAAGCACGTGCCCGTAACCAGCCCGACATAGCCGGTACCTACGACAGCAATTTTCATACGGTTGAGGTGAGTAATAGAATAGAGATTGAGCAGCCCGCAGGCTGCGTACTAGCTAGGTTGCCATGTAGTGTTTCCACCAATACTGGAACACTATAAGCGCCCAAATGCGGGCGTGGGCATCGCCAGGATTATTTGAAAACAGCTGTTTCTTAAGCTTCTGCACCGCCGCTACATCAAAGATGCCCTGCCCCGCTACAAAGTCATCGGCCAGCAAGTCCTGCTCGATAAGCGGGCGCAGCTCGCCGCGCATCCACTTGAGCAGGGGCACCTCAAAACCGTGCTTGGGGCGGTCGTAGAGCTCGGGCGGAAGCATGGGGCGAAAGGCGTCCTGCACGATTTTCTTCTTCATCGTCCCATCTACTTTGCTGCTAACGGGCAGCGAAAAAGCGAAGTCTACGACTTTATAATCTAAGAAGGGGGTCCGAACTTCCAGCGAGTTAGCCATGCTCATCAAGTCTACCTTGGTGAGCATATCGTACGGCAGCACCAACTGCATATCGGTGAGCAACACCTCGTTGAGGTCGCCGTCGGCGTGGATATTTTCGAGAATATCCTTACGGCGCTTGGCGGCGAGCTTCTTGCCCACCTTACGGCGGCTTTCGGCGCTGAGCAGGCTGGTTGCTTCCTTCTCGGAGGCGAAGCTAGCCCAGTCCCAATAACGGTCCTTCGGGCCGCTAAGCATACCGCGCGAGAAGCGCTGGAACTGCCGGATTTTATTACCGAAATACGAGTTTCGTGACTTGGGCAGAATATCCCAGAGCAGATTGAGGCCCGTTACGGCCTCGGCTTTGAAGCCGCCCTGCCGCACCCGGAAGTCTCCCATGTGCTTGTTGTAGCCACCAAAAATCTCATCAGCCCCATCGCCACTCAGCGCCACCGTTACGTGCTGGCGGGTGCGCTGGCTCAGGATGTGGACGGCCAGGGCCGACGAGTCGGCAAAGGGCTCATCGAAATAGTCGAGCATCTGAAAGATATGCTCGTATAAATCATTGTTGCTCAGCGAAAACACCGTATGATTGGTGTTGTGCATTTTAGCCACCAAGTTGGCATACTTGGTTTCGTCGAAGAAGGGCTCGTCGCGGAAACCAATGCTGAATGTGTTGATATGCGGCGTGTGGCGGGCAGCCAGCGCCGTAATCACGCTGGAGTCGATGCCCCCGCTCAGGAAAGAACCCAGCGGCACGTCGGCTACGAGGCGGCGCTCCACGGCCTCATCCATCAGCGACACCAGCTTTTTCTGCTGCTCGTCGTAGGTAAGCTTGTTTTTAGCTACCTTCTTGGGGTCGTAAGGAATCTTGTACCAGCGCTTGCGCACTACCTTATCACCTTGGATAAACAGGTAGTGACCAGGCAATAACTTCTTGATACCTTTGAAGATAGTCGCCGGCCCAGGGATGTAGTTGAGTTGCAGATACTGGCTCAGCGCCACGTAATCGAGCTTGCGTGGTACGCCCAAGGCGAGCAGCGACTTTAGCTCGGAGCCGAACAGAAGCTGGTCCTCGTCGCGGTAGATGTGCAGGGGCTTTACGCCGTAGCGGTCGCGAGCAATGAAGAGCGAGTTTTCCTCTTTATCGTAAATCGCAAAGCCAAAAAAGCCATTGAGCTTCTTAATAAAGCTGCGGCCTTCGCTGATGTACAAGTTAAGAATAACTTCCGTATCGGTCTGTGAATGAAACTGGTAGCCTTTTTTGACTAGTTTCTCCCGCAGTTCACGAAAGTTGAAGATTTCGCCGTTGAACACGATGGTGTAACGGCCCGACGTATCAGTCATCGGCTGGTTACCATCGGCCGACAAGTCGAGGATGGCTAGCCGGCGAAAGCCCAGGCCGCACTGGTCGTACACAAAGTGCCCCTGCGAATCGGGGCCGCGGCGCACAATGGCATCAGTAGCCGCCTGCAAGCGGGTCAGGGCCAAGCGGCCGGAATCGGAGAAGGCGTAAGCGCCGGTTATTCCACACATAGCTAGGAGGCAAAGATAGGGGCTACCAAGGCTCAAAGGCTAGCGTGGCGGCCAGCAACTCCTTGGTTGGCGGCTAAAAGCGCAACCCCTACCCTCTTCAGCTAGTAAAGATGGTGCAAGACCAGTACCCTTTTGGTTTTTCTTTCCATTGCCATCTCTCACCCAACTTTTTTTCATGAGCTTACAACAAGAATTTGAGGCTGCCGTGCAGCAAGTCAATAATTTACCGGCCGATACTGCCCCGAAGCACATGACGGACCTGTACGGCCTTTACAAGCAGGCTACGGAAGGCGATGTTAACATGAAAGGTGATGCCGTGGATGCCGATGGTGCCGACCAGGCTAGCGGCCCAGCAGGCCTTTCACAGGCCCAGTGGGACTCGTGGGATAAGTATAAAGGCACGCCAGAAGAAGATGCTAAGCGCCAGTACGTAGCCAAAGTAGCCGAAATAACCGGCGGCTCCAACAACTCCGCAGCCAACGAGGTACCCAGCGACGCCCTCACCAACGCGCCACTGGCTCCCGATGCGCCACTGCCCACAGCCCAGGAAAACGATACGCTAGCTCAGCAGCCGGGCTTTGGCCCCGGCCAAAGCACAGGTGGCCTACGTGGCGACATTACGGCTGGCGCACCCTACGGGGGCGAAGACTATCTCAAAGGCGCTCAATAAGTTGCGCTAAAGTGACTTGCGATAGATTGCGTAGAGAATCCGCCGGTCGTTCTCGGTGAGAGCGGGGCTCACGTCGGTCTGCACAAAGTGGCGCTTGAAAGCCAAAATAGCCGCATTCAGGTCCTGCGTATCGTAGCCAATGATACGCAGGGCCTCACGCGGCGTGAGGCCAGGTAGCAGGTGGCCCAGCGAATCAGCGGCAAAGGGCGCAGCCACAGTATCGCCCAGCACCGTTGCGTCGTACCAGAGGCCAAAACCACGAGCCGCTAAGCGAGCCCAAGGAAATTGATTACTTGGGTCATTTTTACGCACTGGCGCAATGTCGCTGTGCCCGATAAAGTTAGCTGCCGGGATATTATAGGTGCGCTTGAGGCTAGCCAGCACCTTGAGCAAGCTAGCCATTTGGGCTTCTTGGAAGGGCTCGGTCCCGTTGTTATCCAGTTCAATCCCAATTGATACTGAATTGATATCGCTGATACTACCCCAGCGGGCCACTCCTCCATGCCAGGCCCGCAGGTAATCATTTAGCATGTGGTACGTTTGGCCATCGCGGCCGATAACGTAGTGGGCACTCACCTGCGTTTTG
>Ga0265798_10009671_pt1 | contig 12020 bp, 9 predicted proteins | sample P3T30metagenome_FD_192430 | JGI IMG/M metagenome (GOLD analysis project Ga0265798, IMG submission 192430) | Plant litter microbial communities from East Loma Ridge, Irvine, California - P3 T30 | ecosystem: Environmental > Terrestrial > Plant litter > Unclassified | place: USA: California... | reverse complement strand
GCGAGGAAGGTCGGGGAGAACCTCTACAAAATCTTGAAGGGGAAAGCGAATGCTTTGCAGATCATATTCGAGGGAGGATTGGCTGATGGTAAGTACTATATCGCAGCACTGGTACATCAGCTAACTGTTAACCGCAGCCTTCTATCATTCCGAGATGTTCTCAGTAGGCTACCGTAAGGTTGGGGCATATATGAGCATCATGGCACATAGGAATCCCCAGCTGCGTGTGCTCGAGATCGGTGCCGGTACGGGCAGCTCCACTGCTCAGATCCTCCCATATCTTGTCCTTCACGAGGGGGATGGAAAGGAGTCTGTGCGGTATGTTTTGTCACTTATGCCTTCCACTTTACTAGTTGGTCTAACAAACTCGCGCAGATTTGAGGAATACGCGTATACAGACATCTCCCCTGGGTTTTTTGAAAAGGCAAAGGAGCGTTTCGCCAACGTCGCCAGTCATATGCGCTTCCAGAAGCTCAATCTTGAATCCGATCCATGCTCTCAGGGATTTGCTGAAGCAAGCTACGATGTCATTGTGGCAGGAAACGTTCTTCACGCAACTACTGATCTCATTCAAACGCTGCAATATGTCAAGAAACTTCTGCGTCCCGGTGGCAAGTTGATAATGGGTGAGACTACCAATCTTGATAACGTGCGCGACGGATTGGTCTTCGGCCTTCTACCTGGATGGTGGTTGCGTAAAGAACAGTGGTGGTCGACCAGCGAGAAGTACCAAGACCAAGGACCGCTACTCACAGAAGAACAATGGGCCAGAGTTCTTCCAGAGGCTGGCTTCTCTGGGCTAGACATGGTGTTTCGTGACCATGAGCAGCAGCCGCATCATCGTGTGTCCATTCTCGTCTCCTCTGCTGCAGAAGAGCCAGTTGAGAGTACGTTATTTCTGCGGGGGCCCACTAATATTCTCATAAACTCCAGCTCTGGCAATCAGAAGGCTCTTGCCGAAGTTCTGCAGAAAAATATAGCGAACCGAACCGAATCTGCCGTCTCCCCAGAAATCATCGACTTCCATACCGCTTCGGACATGGATTTCCAAGACACCACCGTCATTAGCTTGCTAGAGCTCGATGGTTCTGTCTTGAGTAAGATTGGAGAACTAGAGTTCGATATCGTGAAAAGACTGTGTCTCGGTTCACAGCTCGTCCTTTGGCTCAACGGTGACGCAAGTCCCGGGGCTAGAGACCCAGAGGGGGACATTGCTATTGGCTTCGGCAGGACAGTTTGCTCTGAGAGGGGGGATCAGAACTTTATTAATCTGAGCTTGGAGCGTCCAACACAGAGACTGCATCAATGCGCCGATGCTACTCTGCGCGTACTTCGAAATGCTTGTTCTTCCTTCGATCGTGTTCACGAATCAGAATACTCAGAGAAAGATGGAGTTGTCCAGATCCCTCGCGTAGTTCCCATGGCATACCTTAACGATCTTATTATCGCAAGGTCTCGACAGCCGGATGATCAGACATACGTTGTCGGGGATGACGGTCCCACACCGCGCTTCAACCTCACCATCGAGACACCAGGGCTTCTGGACACCTTATATTATGCTGAGCAGCTGGGTAGCCATGACGAGTTGAAAGAAGGTGAAGTAGAAATTGAGATCAGAGCCACTAGTCTCAACTTCAAAGATGTGATGATCGCGCTTGGGCAGATCCCTGGAAAGGGTTTTGGCTTCGACGGCTCCGGCATTGTTTCTCGAACGCGTCCAGGAAGTGATTTTTCTGTTGGAGATCGGGTCATTTACTGCAGCTCTGCAGGTGGTGGATTTGGAACCTTTGTCCAGTGCTCGGAGCTCCAGACTGAAAAGATACCGGCAAGCATGCCATTCGACGTTGCTGCTGCTATTCCCGCAGTGTACAGCACTGCGGTATACTCACTCGACTACATAGCGCGTCTTCAAGAAGGAGACTCTATTCTCATTCATGCTGGTGCCGGAGGGGTCGGACAGGCAGCCATCCAGCTCGCTAAGATCCGGGGGGCCAAAATCTTTGTCACGGTTGGGAACCAAAGCAAGCGGCAACTTCTCAAAGATCTGTACGGTCTTACCGACAGCCAGATCTTCTACAGTCGCGACAAAACCTTTGCTGAGGACATTCGAAATGCCACCGATGGACGGGGAGTGGATGTGGTGCTCAACTCTCTCGGCGGAGAATTGCTCCAAGAGACCTGGGACTGCATCGCCCCCTTTGGGCGATTCGTCGACATCGGCAAGGCAGACATCATCGCGAACAACATGCTTCCCATGGGACCTTTTGATCGCAATGTAACCTTTTCAGCCGTTGATCTGGTCGTTGTCCACGAGCAAGCAAAACCGCTGATGAAGAAGATTATGCATGACGTACTTCGACTGTTCGAGGAGCATCCGCTCCTTCACGAGCCGAAGCCTCTGCATGTGTTTGCACCATCCAGGATTGAAGAGGCGATGCGGTACTTGCAGGGCGGCAAAAATACGGGTAAGGTGGTTGTTGACTTCACATTGTCGGGCGATGAGTTAAAAGTAGGCTCCCTTACCACATGCTTAGCTTGACCCAAATACTGATAATATCGCAGTTCCGCCCCGCATTGAAACAAGCCTACAGCTTCAGCGATTTGGCAACATACGTTATCAGTGGTGGCCTGGGTGGCCTGGGCCGTGAGATTGTGCGCTGGATGGTTGGCCGTGGCGCCAGGAACTTCTTACTCCTTACTTCGTCTGGGGCCGAGGGGAAGCCTGACGCTCTCAAGTTTATCAAGGAGATTGAAGACATGGGCGTAAAGATTATGGCTCCGGCTTGCGATATTACAAACAGGAAGTTGTTCGAGAGTACTCTGCAGCGGGTGTTGAAGGAAATGCCGCCGATTAAAGGTTGCATACAAGCTGCCATGGTTCTTCGGGTAAGTTTTTCTATATTCAGCTTCCGATTCGTGTTCATTCTCTAACCGATGAATGCTGCAGGATGACATGCTGATGAATATGTCGGCAAACGGATTTCATGCCGCCATGGACCCGAAAACCATCGGGTCTTGGAATCTCCACGAGCTACTCCCAGACGACATGGATTTCTTTATCCTTCTTTCTTCCTTTTGTGGAATCATCGGGAATCGTGGCCAGTGCAATTACTCCGCGGGTAATACTTTCGAGGATGCTCTTGCACGACACCGTACATCTAAGGGCCAAAGGGCCGTCTCCGTGGACCTGGCTCTCATTGCGGAAGCAGGTTGGGCGAACCAGAACTACAAGATTGTAACGGAAAGCCTGCGTGTTGGTCACAGTGGCGTCAAGCAGGAGCAACTGATGGCCATGCTCGATGCACTTTGCGATTCAACATATGACTGCGAACAGTTCGCTCAAGTCGTCAACGTTATTGATAGTCCCGAGGAGCTATATCGAATGACGCAGGAGGATCGACTTGCATGGATGACCAAACCACTCTTCAACAATCTCCTGCGGATCGGCGAGGCTCGGCTGGGTACACGCGCGACTATCGATAAAAACGACGATGGGGCTGTAGATTACGTCGCGCTTGTGAAAGCTGCAGCGACCCCAGAGGAAGCAGGAGAGGTTGTAGCGCAGGGCTTGGTGCAGAAGCTCGCAAAGTCTCTCAGTGTTCCACCGGAGAATCTTGATATTAAGAAGCCAGCGTATGTGCTTGGTGTGGATTCTCTCATTGCTGTCGAGGTCAGGTATTGGTTCATGAAACAACTTCGCGTAGAAGTCGCGGTATTTAACATAATGAAGAAACAGAGCCTTCTGGAGCTTTGTAAGCAGGTCGCAACCCAGGTCATGCAAGGGAAAGAATGATTTGACGCGTAGTTAGTACAATAGATATATAGAACAACAATAATAATCTGCCAGATAACGTATCGGGGTATGGTGCGCAGGAAGAATTGAAGGATTTTCAAAGGTCATGGGAAACTTGCAGTATTAAGTTTGGTGAGTGGAAGAACTAGATACAGGAAGGAGCTGCCAAGACACTAGAGAAAGATCATATGCCCGTGCATTCACCAGAGGTGGTAACCTACCTCAGCCTTGATTGCATCAAAGGATTAAGGCGCCTTCTTGCGGATTTGTCCGGTCAGAAATACAGGTCATCCCCCTCCTGATTATAGCTCAATCTGATCGGCCCAAAAGATTTCTGATCTTATTCGATGACTGAGCAGTGTTTCGAAAACCGCTGTCATGGCCAATGATTTCTAATCCACGACATGCATGATGTGCCTCAGTTTGGATTTGACTGATCAGTGCTAATTGTCCTTGATGACTTTTAATCAGATCAACAAGTTATTCTGATCATCGGATGACATGTCCAAAGCTTTTGGACGCTGTCCGCAGACTCCGCAACAATCAATCCGGATTATGTGTGGGCGAACAACAGAAAGAAGAGAACTGGTTGATTATCCTATAGAGTAGAGATGTGTGCTTATATACATGATGTGTACGTAAGTACATGACGTAGAGAGTAGGGCAGCGAAGGTAATAGAAGATACTAGAAGATCTGATAAGCGTATCAGGTTGACGCACGGACACCCAACTGTGTTGGCTAACAGCCGACGTTGTTTGAGTTTTTAGGGATGAAGCGATTGTTAGAGACGGTTGAAAGCAACAATTTGGCAGGAGAGTTTTGTTGGATTACGAGATTGATAGGCGAGTAGAGGAAATGTAGAGGGTGGTTGACGAGGGCAGCTCCGACATGTCCGGTGGTGATGTAGGCGAGGGCGGCGAGGACAGCGAGGGCAGCGGCGATAGCGAGGGCAGCGAGAGCAGCAAGAGCAGCAAGAGCAGCAAGAGCAGCAAGAGCAGTAGGAGTAGCAAGAGTAGTAAGCAAGGCGAGAGTAGTAAAGATATTAGGAGTAGCGAGAGTAGCGAGAGGAGTAAAGATATAGCGAGAGAAGTAAAGATATTATGGTGGAGTGAATAGGGACACAGGAATCAGGCATAAGGCACGGGCCGAAGGGCACTCAGATAGGCGAGGTGAACGGGGATCGCGACGAAAGGTCGCGACGAACATCACTTAGACAACAGACAACAACCAACACACACAAAAATAATACTATCTCAAATACTGCATCAAGCATACGTTCCTGTGGAACACAACCACTACAATAGTAGTGTAAGCGAATAAAGGCGCGTAGCGTAAGGCGATTCTAAATAAGAACGTCTCTAAATATATATTAGTGCACTACACCTACTATTAGTAGGATATCTACTTAGATATAGGTCTCGTGACGATAAAATATATTATTTTAATACTAGTCTTCAATTCTAAGCTACTATATATTACTTTAATCTTCTAATTATACTATATAACTACCTATTATCTCTCTATTCTTATCTATTTGTAGGCCTTTATACAATCGTACAAGATAATAATAATAAAAAGGTTCCTCTTATATATTAGTCTATAGGTCTATAAACGTGCGTGCTGTGAAGATATACCTAAGCTCGCTGCGAGCCTAGTCGAAGTAGGATCGAGGCGGTACATTTGGTAGTATTAGGAGATACGATGTATGCAACCCTGATCATCCCTAAGAACTAGCCCTAGATTATCCTTTGACGATCTTTATAGCTCTCTGCAATAGCAAAAACATGCTTCTGCACGCTGCCTATAACTGAAATAAGTCTCTGTCTCTCTGGATTCTGTTATGTAATACATACACTCTGTATGTCTGAATTGCATGAGCACTAGGAAAACAATTTTGCTGGCAGCCACTGTTTTGGCCTACAGAGGGCAATCGTCCGTTAGTAAGTAACCAATAAAAGCGAGTACAAAAGATTGCTTACACGCTTGATTGTTTGCATTAGAACAATTCCACTCGTCTTTTGGGATCGCGTCCCCCGATTTTAGGCAGAAGTATCTAAAACTGTTTTCGTCGGCGGCAGAGAGTGAGGCAAATAGCATTGCAACGACAATAGCTAACTTCATAATGAATAATCTTAAGGTCTTGAGGGGTTTGTGATAGAGTGATTGTAGACTGCTGAGTAGATAAATGATACTCTAAGGAGGGACGATGGGCAGCTTTAAATACCCCCAAGCAAGCACACAGTTTCCCTTCTAACCTATGGTACGCCATACCATCTCAAGGAATTCCTGCGATAGAGTTTGAGCTTCAAATTTGGCCCGGGATCTCCTCCTAGAACTGGTTTGGCGCGCCACGGGCTGTAATATTGGGTAAGTATGAACTAACTGTTCTGGATGATGTGCCCCGCTGCAGACTTCGGCCCGTTCTTACCCCTATTACCAGAAGCATAGACTACAGTCCGGGAATACCGTCTTTCAATACAGTCTATGAGATTGTGTTTTCGTACACGATTACTGAATCAACAAAGCTACTACTAAGCATAAGTACTCATTGTATGGATAGAGCAAGAAGCCGCACCTACCTATCAACAGGAAAAGCAATACTGACAACTTTTACTATTCAAGAGTCATATCAAACAACTTCCTTAGAGTTGCTACACCGCCTTATCCGACTCGATGCGAATCGTGCATCTGTTACAGAATACGGCGTCTGGTTCTTCGGCTTCTCCAGCCCACCTATGATTCGTTGTCTTAGGGATGCCTAGATCTTTCCGTACATTTGCAAGGATCGCAATGTTGTGGCAGCGGACAAGGACGGCATTCTCATGCTAGAAATAGCCCGCGATGATTTACTAGCCCCTCCTTAATTTTCTCGCGTAGATTTTCGTCTTCCTCGTATCCAAGAGCCAAGATCGTGCCAAGATATTTTGTAGAAAGTAAGCGGTGTGATAAGCTTTTCCTCCTTTCAGTATTTCCCCTACGCTGTTGTCTGCCCAACAACACAACGTACCAGATAGTAGACACAAACTACAGTTCATCTACCTAGACATGTGAAGACCGGGTACTCGAAGGTAACACTCTCTAGGTAATCAGATATTTACAACTTGGGGTCTGCATGGCGTCAATACGATGACAAGGTGGCGATTGTCGTAAGCAGCACGTACCTCCTTAGCACATTAGCTATGGTCAAGCCACGCTTTGTACGCTTTGACCATCGCGGGACGCGGGTTACTTCTAGCTTAATTTGGTATAGTAACATACAGACACGCTAATGCAAGCTGATGCACGCCAAAGCGCACAGTTGTGGTCTAGCTCTCTATACGATCGAGGAGCTTTCGGAACCTGTGTCCGATGTATCTTTGTCGTCGGGTCATTCTTCAATGCCGTCGAGAAAGCTTCAAGGTAGTTGTCCACTGATCCTCCACATGCGATAGCGTGAGAGCGCCATCTCTCTGGTTCTTGGAGATCGGCTTTTCTTCGTGTACAGCGTGGGCCTTCAATAACAGATCCCGTCCTGAATCAAAGTGTATGCCAAGTATCTGGCAGCGTGCCAGACCGATCAGGCTCGTAACGAAGCCTTAGACGTAAGCGACGTGAGTAAGTCTCAGTAATCGTACACCTGTTAGCGTGTTTCTCATGGGCTTCATGCTTCCCCAGCTCGTGATCTGGACACATCCTGTTCCAGCTCCGACATAGTCCGTAGCGACAGCGTCGTACTTCCTCGTCCATCCACTCCAGTCTTCAGTATTTACCACATAGGTGTTGGAGCCAGGATCAAGTATCCATTTATTGCTAAGTTTGCCGATATCTTCCTTCATGTTCACTGTTGTGTAAAGGTTATCCTTTAGCTTCAAGCCATCATCCATGATTGTCTTTGTTTCGGTTCGCTTGTCTCAAGTTGTCGTCTTCATTATATTTAACGCATGGACATAGTAAGCGTATGATATGCAGTGATTGCGAGAGCCAAAAAGACTGTTGCGAAGCATGCTCGAAGCAATCGAAACAGTATAGTAACCTGCATTCCGTAAACACACGCCTGTTCCAAATGAGTTTGAACAAACTCACATGCAAACCGAAAAGTCAGGATAATGAAACGAGATTGCAGAAGACACGGATAAGATGGGGAACCATTGAAGCTTTCTGCTCCACTTCGAAAACATCGCAGCCATATATAGGATTGAGTAGTTGGTCCAATGGTCTACTGCTGCGATGGAGACCAGAGATACCAGAAGCCGGTGCTATCAGGAAGACGAGAGATGCTGATCACGAGGCATTTGACCTAGATGTCAGACCGTAAGTAAGAGCGCACGCAAGAGCGAGGCATGCGCGGAAGCTCGTGCCCCGCGTCAGGCCAGCCTCGGGAGTCCAATCAGGATGAGGCACGTTCAACACCACCACCGGCCTGGCCATCAACGTTTCCCATTCAACACAAGGATCCCCTGTCGTCATGATGCTCGGAAAGCATCAGGTACTGCTTCAAGCGTTGGTTAGTCAAGTCGCATCTCAAAAGACATGTCTATTTGCGACAGCGTGCACGAGGCGCTCATGGACGCTTTCTGTACCTCCCTCGCGCAGCAACGGCTATAGAAGACGGCGAATTGACTTTGAAGACTGAACAGTACGGCGCTGAGAAACTAGGTATTTTATTTTATTGATGTTATCCGCTAGTAAAGTAGTGAAAGCTATATAGAGAACGATAAATGTCAACACCCTTCGTGCTAGATACGAGATGCGGAAGTCGAAAAGTTTAGGCCTTAGGCTTAGTAGTCCGAGGATCTGGCTACGATAAGATTCGGTACCAAAACATTGCGCACACAACTAAACACTAATAGGCAGCGGCCTATAGGAGCAACTATAGGTCGCTAGGGCACTAAAAAGCGCCAAAATATCTTCTTCTCTTCTTCTCCTCACACCGTCGCCCACCACACCCCATCAGTAAGTATCCTCCCGACTGCTGCTGCTGCTGCTGCTGCACTGCTGACTTGAAAGCCATGTCAAGATTCGACGGCAAGAAAGCCGTGAGAAACTAGGTATAGTTGTCATGGTCAAACACTGATAATACATGATGCCGCAAAAATACAGATGACATGCTGGGTTTACAATCGAGTAGTTCGTACGTTGCCTCTGCAAAAACGGATTGACACCGAAGGTCTCGTGGCAGGCGTAGGCGGCTATATGATGGGGAGCTTCACAGCCATGCAGCTAATGCGCGGAAAATCTACCAAGAGAAGTGATCCCATGACTTGGACATATTCGGCTCGGAGCGTTTGGAACGAGTTGGCGTAAACTTAGGTCGTTCTCTGATCGGCCCGCTATAGGTACCTGAAGAAGATGAACGGAAGTGGCGGAAGCAGGCAGGCCACTCTGGCAATGCGCGGCCCGCCACCACCCACCCCAAGAGCAACAAACATATACTGTGTGAACAGGGGCGCCGCAGCCCCTGCAGCTGAGCACGCAATAGTGTTTGCTGTCAACGCGCTCGCAGCATACATTAGGTACGTCTCTGCAAGAAAGTTGAGATATGCGACGAGGATAAGCAGGATGGAAGTCGAGAGGAGAAAACTGGCGAGAGTGGGGACTATTCAGTGAACGCTGTTATACTCTCCAGACCAGGCGAACCAAAACGTGGTAATGGGGAACATGATGCCGCCAAGCATCGCCACGGAGAGACGGTCTTCCAGAACACCATCCCTAGCCCTGGTTCTCTTTACTAGACACCTGCAATTGACTTTCTAGAAATATATTGTAAAAGCTTTCAAATCCAATAAGAGTATACATATAATAGAAGTAAAATTAGATATAGTAGTTATAACAAAGATAGTATAGAGAGAGTTAGTCACGCTAAGTAGAACTAACTAGGTTAATAAAGTAACCTAGTTAAAGGTAGGGTACATACCGCATTCAACTGAGTATAAGGTGCTGGGATAGCGCCTTAACTGCTTCCTTATATTGCTGTTACTACAATACCGCGTTGTGAAAATCTGCTGTTAGGCATCGATATCACTTGTAAAACAATAAAAGTAGAGTACGTTACTACGTACAGTAAGAGCTCAGTTAATATCGAGAGGCAGTGCGGTGTCTCTCTACTAGATAGTAGATACTATGCAAGAAGCTTGACTTGTAAGGGCTACAGCATAGGTACAAAGAAGGCTGTTCTAGGCCGAGGTCTGCTATACGATAAGTTGCTAGCGCAATATCAAAAGAAGAATCAGGCCAATGAGGGAACGGCGATTTAAGAATACCCTAGGGTCGTACTGCACTTAAATGCAGGTTATAACGATAGCGGTTCGAATATGCTACCCGACAGCGGTTGCGGCGATCCGATGCAACAACACGTTCCCTCCACTTCGACCATTGATATGACGTGACTTGTTGTCGCTATGGGATGAAATCTTCGATTTCGTAACCTTCGTCTCTCGATGCGCATCAACTATGAGTGCTGCAGAGTACAACCCTGGCCATTTCATAACTCTCAAAGCGCAATACCTGGCCTTTGGAATGATCTTAGCAAAGCTTATCTGTATGCGCATCCCTCACTCCGCGCTATTGACAATCTAGGTTGTGATTTGCCACATCTGCCTCTTTCTCGCTTCCCACCAACGACGAATCTCAGCTACAGTAAGCCTTGTGATACTAAGTACAAACGGGATAACCGACCTCGCCATAACAACTTGTAGATAAAGCTCAAAGTACCGTAGACACACGTCCCACGTCAGCCCATTAGTATAGAAGTCGTACGATACCCCAGCGAAACAGAATATCATAATACAAATCTTTAACCATCGTGTGGCTCTGCCTAAGCAAATCCTCGGATCTTTAGTCCCAAGGGCGAGGTACCACTGCGCCACCATTGCAAGGGTTGCGAGCAAGTGGAATTTGAACTCTACTACAGAATACTTTCCTTCAGATCCTTTCAGTACGATCCAGAATAGTCCATCAAGGGCAGGTCCGAAGAGCATGATAGACCAGTGGGCGACCATAGCGGAATCTATACGACGTCGAAGTTTCCTTGTCTCAAACCTAGAGGGCCAACTTGGTTGCCCTCGATAGTTGATTGGATCAAGGAATAGTCGCTTCGCTGCCTGTTGCAAGACAACGCTTTGATAGAGATAAACCACCAGCGGCATGATGAAACATGCAGCTGTGATGAAACGCGGCCGATTACTACCAATATAGGGTGCTAGAGCAGTCCAAAAGCTATAATGCGCTGCAAATATGGCAACTGGATTGAACCAATATTTTTGAATGAGCTGTTCGGGCGGTTCCAAAGAAGTGGTAAGTAATGGCCCCAAGTCGTCAGCATCTGTCTAGTACGTTAGTTTGGCTGTGTTGGAGTGCGAACAGAAGCTAACAAACGAAGACGTTGAACTCACCATACAGTATGTCGATGTAGTCTTTGATGCCAGGATAATAGGGGCATCTACATTTGCACTCAAGTGTTGGAATTCTTTTCAAGGCCTGTGTCTCCTCTGTACATCGACTTAGCTGAATGGGGCTGCTGTAGCGTGTAGTAATGCGTCGATCAGACTGTCGCAAGATTAAAAGATGGCATCCTGGAGCATCATCGACCCGGCCATGACACATGGCCCGCATCAAACCAGGGTCATATATGAAGCAGTGCCCGAGGACCCTCTCTTCTAATCCATCTTCGACGCTGTGTGTCGATTCATCGACCAATCTGTGTATAGCGATAAATGTGCGGCTTGTGCTTGCCGTAACATAGCCATTGACCGCGCCACATTGAGAGTCTAACACAAAGGTAGACGTCGGAATAAGAGGACCTACAGTTGTGTACATGTAGGGAACTGCCTCAATTCCGTTGTGATGGATCTGGAGACAATGTCCGAGGACCTGTATATAATACTTCGCTACGAGGGGCTGGAAACATTTGTCACCTCTTATCGACGCAGGCACCCAACCATTCTTGAAAGATTGCGTTCGAAGCTCTGGCAACTCCAGTAGTTCGATCCATTCCTCTGGTATGTTTTCCTGAGTTGTAACGCGCTGCAGTGTTTGTGAACCAGCGTGGAACTCGGAACCGTGCGTACTCAGTCTTCCTCGTAAGCGCGGTCCTGTGTTGGAAAGTAGCTCTATAGGTAACACATTCTTTTGTCGTATAATCAGAGCTAACCGTTCCTGTTCTGTCCTCCTTTTCAATACCTCGTAAGCACTCACACCAAGCAGATTGGCAAATATTGCTGGCGTGTCAGCAGGTAAGCTCGGAACACG
>Ga0265798_10009670_pt1 | contig 12021 bp, 9 predicted proteins | sample P3T30metagenome_FD_192430 | JGI IMG/M metagenome (GOLD analysis project Ga0265798, IMG submission 192430) | Plant litter microbial communities from East Loma Ridge, Irvine, California - P3 T30 | ecosystem: Environmental > Terrestrial > Plant litter > Unclassified | place: USA: California... | reverse complement strand
CTTCCTGAAACATCAATGCCGGATGACACACCGCAATCGCGGGCAAGCGCGCTCCTACAATGGGAAGTGGTGCGGTCAGGATTTGAGAAAGGCCTGATGCAGCGCTTTCAGCGAATCAAAGTGATACGTCGGCGCTTCAGCTTCCAACTCTTCGCGACTGCCAAACCCGTACCCTACCGCCGCCACGTCCAGCCCGTTGCGTTTACCGCCAATCAGGTCGTGCTTGCGGTCGCCAATCATCAACGTCTGCTTGGGATCGAGTTGTTCCTCGTCCAGAAGATGACGAATCAACTCGACCTTATCCGTTCGCGTGCCGTCCAGCTCGCTGCCGTAGATCAGCTTGAAGTGCCGGGCAAAGTCGAAATGCCGGGCGATCTCATGGGCGAATACCCACGGTTTTGACGTCGCGATAAACAACGTGCGGCCCTGATCGGACAGCAGGTCGAGCAGGTCGAAAACGCCATCGAACACCAGGTTTTCGTAGAGGCCGGTGACCTTGAACCGCTCGCGATAGAACCCTACCGCTTCCCACGCTTTGGCCTCATCAAAATCGTAGGCGCGCATGAATTGTTGCAACAGCGGTGGCCCGATGAAGTGCTCAAGGCGAGTGATATCGGGCTCGTCGATCCCCAGTTTGCTCAGGGCGAACTGGATCGAGCGCGTGATGCCTTCGCGTGGATCGGTCAGCGTGCCGTCCAGGTCGAAGAGAATATTCTGGTAATGCATGTCGTCTCTCAGAAGCATGAAGAGAATGTCTGGGTGATGCACGGGCTCTGTGGGAGCGAATTCATTCGCGAGAGGCCCGCACATCCGCAGGGGTGCGTCGAATGTACCGACGTCTCGCGAATGAATTCGCTCCCACAGGTTAATCAGCGTCCAGGGAAAGCTGTCTTGCTCAGCAGGGCTTGTCGAAACCTTCGGCCAGATGCTGGTCCTTGAGCTTCACGTAATTGGTCGCGCTGTAGGGGAAGAACGCGATTTCCTTCTCGGTCAGGGGGCGAACCTGTTTCACCGGCCGGCCCACGTACAAAAAGCCGCTCTCCAGGCGCTTACCCGGCGGTACCAGGCTGCCAGCACCAATGATCACTTCGTCTTCGACGACGGCGCCGTCCATGATTGTGCTGCCCATTCCGATCAAGATGCGGCTGCCAATGGTGCAGCCGTGCAGCATGACCTTGTGGCCGATGGTCACTTCGTCGCCGATCAACAGCGGGAAACCGTCCGGGTTGAACGGCCCTGCGTGCGTAATGTGCAGCACGCTGCCGTCCTGAACGCTGGTGCGGGCGCCGATACGGATGCGGTGCATGTCGCCGCGAATCACCGTCAGTGGCCAGACGGAGCTGTCGGCGCCAATCTCGACATCGCCGATGACAATGGCCGAATGATCGACAAACGCCCGGTCGCCAAGGGCCGGGGTGTGATTCTGGAAAGTGCGAATAGCCACGATAGGCTCCTTCTCTGGCGCTGATAGCTGCGGTCAGCGCCGATTCTAATTAAGATGCTCAGGTGTTTCTTCCAGCCAAGGTGCCAAACCGTGAGCGCGAACAACCCTCTTTTGCAATCGTACGACCTGCCACCTTTCTCGGCGATCCGCGCCGAGCACGTAAAACCTGCCATTGACCAGATTCTTGCCGACAACCGCGCCGCGATTGCCGACATCCTCGCCAACCAAGGTACGCAGCCTACATGGGCTGGGCTGGTGCTGGCGATGGACGAACTGAACGATCGTCTGGGCGCGGCCTGGAGCCCGGTCAGCCATCTGAACGCTGTGTGCAACAGCGCCGAACTGCGCGAAGCCTACGAATCGTGCCTGCCGGCATTGAGCGCCTACTCCACTGAAATGGGCCAGAACCGCGAATTATTTCAGGCCTTCGAAGCCCTGGCCAACAGCCCGGAAGCCGCCGGTTTCGACGTGGCGCAGAAAACCATTCTGGAACACTCGCTGCGTGACTTCCGTCTGTCGGGCATCGACCTGCCGCCCGAGCAGCAGAAGCGTTACGCCGAAGTGCAGAGCAAACTGTCGGAGCTGGGCAGCCAGTTCTCCAACCAGTTGCTCGATGCGACTCAAGCCTGGACCAAGCACGTCACCGACGAAGCCAACCTCGCCGGCCTGACTGACTCGGCCAAGGCGCAAATGGCGGCTGCGGCCAAGGCCAAAGACCTCGACGGTTACCTGATTACCCTGGAATTCCCGAGCTACTACGCGGTGATGACCTACGCCCAGGACCGCGCGCTGCGTGAGGAAGTCTATGCGGCCTATTGCACCCGTGCGTCGGACCAAGGCCCGAATGCCGGCAAGAACGACAACGGCCCGATCATGGAGCAGATCCTCGACCTGCGTCAGGAACTGGCAAAACTGCTGGGTTTTGCGAGCTTTTCGGAGCTGAGCCTGGCGACCAAGATGGCCGAATCCAGCGATCAAGTGCTGAGCTTCCTGCGTGACCTGGCCAAACGCAGCAAGCCATTTGCTGTTCAAGACCTGCAACAGCTCAAAGCCTACGCCGCCGAACAGGGCTGCCCGGACCTGCAAAGCTGGGACAGCGGTTTCTATGGCGAGAAACTGCGTGAACAGCGTTACAGCGTGTCTCAGGAAGCACTGCGTGCCTACTTCCCGGTGGACAAAGTGTTGACCGGGCTGTTCACGATCGTGCAAAAACTGTACGGCATCGAAATTGCCGAGCAGAAAGGCTTCGACACGTGGCATCCGGACGTCCGCCTGTTCGAGATCAAGGAAAACGGTCAGCACGTCGGCCGCTTCTTCTTTGACCTCTACGCCCGCGCCAACAAGCGCGGCGGTGCGTGGATGGACGGTGCGCGTGACCGTCGTCGCACATTGGCCGGCTCGCTGCAAAGCCCGGTTGCCAATCTGGTGTGCAACTTCACCCCGGCTGCACCGGGCAAACCTGCCCTGCTGACCCACGATGAAGTGACGACGCTGTTCCACGAGTTTGGCCACGGTCTGCATCACTTGCTGACGCGTGTTGAGCACGCGGGCGCCTCGGGCATCAATGGTGTTGCATGGGACGCGGTCGAACTGCCAAGCCAGTTCATGGAGAACTGGTGCTGGGAGCCGGAAGGTCTGGCGCTGATCTCCGGTCACTACGAAACCGGCGAGCCGCTGCCACAGGATCTGTTGGAAAAAATGCTCGCGGCGAAGAATTTCCAGTCCGGCCTGATGATGGTCCGTCAGCTGGAGTTCTCTCTGTTCGACTTCGAACTGCACGCCACCCACGGCGACGGTCGCACCACGCTGCAAGTGCTGGAAGGCGTGCGTGACGAGGTCTCGGTCATGCGTCCTCCTGCCTACAACCGCTTCCCCAACAGCTTCGCGCATATCTTTGCGGGCGGTTACGCGGCAGGTTATTACAGCTACAAGTGGGCTGAAGTGCTGTCGGCAGACGCCTTCTCCAAGTTCGAAGAAGACGGCGTGCTAAATGCTGAAACCGGCCGCGCGTTCCGCGAAGCGATTCTGGCCCGTGGCGGTTCGCAGGCACCGATGGTGTTGTTCGTCGACTTCCGCGGACGCGAGCCTTCGATTGACGCACTCTTGCGCCATTCCGGCTTGAGTGAGGAAGCGGCAGCATGACCGATACACCGCACGTGATTACCAAGAAACGCTTCATCGCCGGGGCGGTCTGCCCGGCGTGCAGCGAGCCCGACAAGTTGATGATGTGGAGCGAAGACGATGTTCCGCACCGCGAGTGCGTGGCATGTGGGTATTCCGACACGCTCAATGCCCAGGGTCAGTCGATCCCGAAAGAGCTGGGCACACGCGTCAACAAGCCTGTGCCGAAACCGGCTGATCCGAAGGTTCAGGGGGTGCAGTTTTTCCCGAATCCAAAGTTGAAAAAGCCGGTTGATCCAAGCTAGAAAAAAAGCATGGAAATCCCGTCATGCCTCACCCGTGGGCATGACAGGGATCGGCATCAAACCTCACAACCGCCACAGAATCGTCTGCACACCCACCACCTCGGTCTTCTGAAACCAGCCTTTGATCGCGCACCTCGCAAACGCGCCGCCAACAGGCTGGCAACCAGCGAGGCAAACAAGTAAATGCGTATCGAAAACATACGGTGCAAATGACGCTTTAACAGGCGCGGCGATTTTCTGTCATGGAGGATCAAGGCGGTGTGAGGCGTGTGTAGAGACTCCGTTGAACGCGCGAAAGCCCTGCGTGCCGCTTATCAGCCGAGTGAAGTTTTTGAGGCGTGAGCGTGGAGGGCTGCGAATTTCCGCTGTACTGTACGTATAAACAGTAATGGGAAAGCTCGCATGTCCACCTCACTTCCCCCTCGCGGTCGCGGCACGGCCACCAATCCGCACAATCGCTTTGCGCCAAATCGCTCGGTGGCGGAGGACGACGGCTGGTATCAGGAGGTGCCCGTCACCCAAGGCACCACCGTCACGCTGGAAACCGCCAAGAGCATTATTGCGCGCAACTCCTCGCCGGACATTCCGTTCGATCGCTCGATCAACCCTTATCGTGGTTGTGAGCACGGTTGCATCTACTGCTATGCGCGGCCCAGTCATGCCTATTGGGACATGTCACCGGGGTTGGATTTCGAGACGAAACTAATCGCCAAGACGAACGCGGCGGCATTGCTGGAACAACAATTGTCCAAGCCGGGCTACAGCGTTGCGCCGATTACGCTGGGTGCCAACACCGACCCTTATCAGCCCATCGAACGTGAATACAAAATCACACGCGCCACGCTTGAAGTGCTGCTGCGCTACCGTCATCCGGTCACGATCATCACCAAAGGCTCGTTGATTCTGCGCGATCTGGACCTGTTGGCCGAATTGGCAAAGCTGCGGCTGGTCTCGGTGTTCATCAGCCTGACGTCACTGGACGACGAGCTCAAACGCATTCTTGAACCGCGAGCGGCGGCGCCCAAGGCTCGATTGAGGGCGATCAGGGTGCTGCGCGACGCCGGTGTACCTGTGGGCGTGCTCTTGGCCCCGATGATTCCCATGATCAACGACATGGAGCTTGAAAGATTGATGAGCGAAGCCAAGGCCGCGGGCGCCTTGAGTGCGAGCTATGTGATGTTGCGGCTGCCACTTGAGGTCGCGCCGCTGTTCGAGGAATGGCTGCAGGCGCACTACCCGCAACGGGCCGAGCACGTGATGAGCCTGGTGCGGCAGAGTCGTGGCGGTCAGGTGTACGACAGCCGCTTTGGTTCACGCATGCGAGGCGAAGGGGTATTCGCCGAGTTGCTCGCTCAGCGCTACAGTATTGCAGTGAAGAAACTGGGCCTGAACGCACGCGACAGTTTCAGACTCGATTGCGAGGCGTTCTGTCCACCGGGCGGACAGATGTCGTTGTTGTGACTCGCGTGGCGTCTTACCTGTATTGCCCCTCATCTGTAGGCGCGCGATCTGCCACGAAGCGGTAGTGAATGCGGTTAGCCTGTCAGACTCTGTGAGCAGGTTTACGACAGGAGCCCGCCGTTCACGGGACGCAGCCACGCTCCACAGACGTGCTGGGGATTAAGATTTTCTTAAGCAAGACCCGCAGGCTAGAGCGATGCATTCAGTTTCAATTAAGTTTTGGCCGTTAGGGTAACTGCAAGTGACCGGCTGGTCGCGTGCATAGGGAATTGTCCGTAATGCCAGAAAAAAGTGGGTCGTCCACCGGGAAACACGGGAATATCCACTTCAATCCGACAGTGAGGATCAGAGATGAGTAACCAGGATAAGCCGCAGTCAGCCGCTTCGGCAGGCGCTTCGACTGCAGAATCCGCTGATGTAGCGCTGCAGCACATCGTTGATGGCTTCAAGCATTTCCGCCATGACGTCTTCCCGCAGCAGGAAGAGCTGTTCAAGAAACTCGCCACTGCACAGCATCCAAAAGCGATGTTCATTACATGTGCCGATTCGCGCATCGTTCCTGAGCTCATCACCCAAAGCTCACCGGGCGATCTTTTCGTGACGCGTAACGTGGGCAACGTCGTACCGCCTTACGGGCCGATGAACGGCGGCGTCTCAACTGCCATCGAGTACGCCGTGCTGGCGCTAGGTGTGCAACACATCATCATTTGCGGACATTCCGATTGCGGCGCCATGCGTGCGGTACTCAACCCGGACACCCTGGAAAAGATGCCGACGGTAAAGGCCTGGCTGCGTCATGCCGAAGTGGCCAAGACCGTTGTGCAGGACAACTGCAGCTGCACCGGCGAGCACGAAACCATGCACGTGCTGACCGAAGAAAACGTCATCGCTCAGCTGCGCCATTTGCAGACGCATCCTTCGGTGGCATCGAAGATCGCCGCCGGCCAGTTGTTCATTCATGGCTGGGTGTACGACATCGAGACCAGTGAAATCCGCGCCTACGATGCCGAACAAGGGACATTCCTGGCCCTTGATGGTGAACACTCCATTCCAATGGCGACGCCTCGAAAGCGCTATTGACGATCAGCGACTGATCATATCAAAGAGCCTGTGAATCCACTTCACAACTGACGGTTCGAACCTCATTCAAGCTCGTAGCGGCCGCGCTTTGCGCGTGCCGTCGGGCGTTGTCACGTCTGAAGATTTACCGGAGAGTCGTCATGGCTACTACTGATCTCAAATCCTTGTTACCACGGGAGCTGCTGGCTTCCGTGGTGGTGTTTCTGGTGGCGCTGCCACTGTGCATGGGTATCGCCATCGCCTCGGGCATGCCGCCCGCCAAAGGCCTGATCACCGGCATCATTGGTGGCCTGGTCGTCGGCTGGCTGGCGGGCTCGCCGTTGCAGGTCAGCGGTCCGGCGGCAGGCCTTGCGGTGCTGGTGTTCGAGTTGGTTCGTGAGCATGGGATGGCGATGCTCGGGCCGATTCTGCTATTGGCCGGCTTGCTGCAACTGCTGGCGGGCCGCTTCAAGCTCGGCTGCTGGTTTCGCGTGACGGCGCCTGCCGTCGTCTACGGGATGCTTGCCGGGATTGGCGTTCTGATCGTGCTTTCCCAAGCCCATGTGATGTTCGACAGCGGGCCCAAACCTTCCGGGCTGGATAACCTGATCGCCTTCCCGCAGACGCTTTTTGGCGCTTTCGGCCCGGGCAGCGGCATGCAGGCTGGTTTGCTCGGTCTGGGCACCATCGCTGTGATGTGGTTGTGGGAAAAGCGGCGGCCGCATGCGCTGCGTTTTGTACCGGGTGCGCTGCTGGGCGTGGGCATCGCCACGGCAGTGAGTCTGTTCATGAGCTTGCAGGTCAAGCGCGTCGAAGTGCCGGCCAACCTCGCTGAAGCCATCGACTGGCTGCGCCCTGCCGACCTGCTGAACCTGGCTGATCCCGCGATCCTGATCGCGGCCATTGCCGTGGCGTTCATTGCCAGCGCCGAGACGCTGCTGTCCGCTGCAGCGGTGGACCGCATGCATGACGGCCAGCGTTCGGATTTCGATAAGGAACTGAGCGCTCAGGGCATCGGCAACATGCTCTGCGGTCTGGTCGGCGCGCTGCCGATGACCGGTGTGATCGTGCGCAGCTCGGCCAACGTGCAGGCTGGTGCGAAGACGCGTCTCTCGGCGATGTTCCACGGCCTGTGGCTGCTGGCGTTCGTATTGCTGCTGTCCAGCGTGCTGCAGAGCATTCCGGTGGCGAGTCTGGCCGGCGTGCTGGTATACACCGGTTTCAAACTGGTGGACCTCAAGGCGCTGCGTGGCCTGGGTCGTTATGGCCGCATGCCGATGTTCATCTACGGCGCGACAGCGTCGGCGATCATCCTCACAGATCTGTTGACCGGCGTGCTGATTGGCTTTGGACTGACACTGGTGAAGCTGGCGTTCAACGCGTCTCGGTTGAAGATCAACCTGGTGGATCTGGAAGCCGAGGGGGAGATGGAGCTGCGTCTGAACGGCGCTGCGACGTTCCTCAAGGTTCCGGCGCTGACGCAGGCACTGGGAGCTGTGCCGCCTGGCACGACGCTGCACGTACCGCTGAGCAACCTCAGTTACATCGACCATTCCTGCCTTGAGTTGCTGGAAGAATGGGGTCGCGCCAATGCCGCACAAGGCTCGCGCTTGTTACTGGAGCAGCGTTTGCTCAAGCGACGCGTCGAAGGGCGGATCCGGACATCAATTGGCGGCGCGGCGTTGCATTGATGATCCCGGCTTGTACCTGACCTTGTAGGAGCGCGCTTGCCCGCGAAGCGACGAGACATCCGACAAATGTATGTCGGCTGTACTGGCCTCTTCGGGGGCAAGCGCGCTCCTACAGCGGCGGCTGAGTCGAAGTCATCAATCCTTCGCGCATTCCATCTCAAGCCCCACTCCTAGCTGGCGAGACAAGCTAGGCCAGCGCTTCCATGCCGCTTCGGTATCAGGGCTGGCGAGTTGGTCGCGGTAGGCTTCTACCGACTCCAGCGAAAAGCTGTCTTCGTCCAGCATTTCATCGATGGCGTGATGCACCACTTCATCGAGCTGGTTGGCAAAGTCCTCACCGATCAATTGATGCGCGATGACGCTGGCGACGGTGGTGTTCACCGGGATCAGCGGCTGACCGAAATGCACGATGTACAGGTCGTTGACCTCTTCCACAAGACGGTGCGCCAGATAGGCTTCGTCCAGCAGGCTATCGAGGCCTTCGTGGCCATCCATGATGGCGGGAGGGGCACTGAAGAATTGCTCGGCAATTTTCAGCACCGGTTTAATCTGGGTGTCGATTCCTGCTTGCAGTGCCACCTCATGGGCTGCGTCCAGCAGGTCTGGCACTTGCTCGATGTAGGCAACCACGAAACGCGCCAGAACGCCTCGGGCGTCGACGTCCGGAAGATGAATCGCAGGGTGCAGATGAGGGAGTTGCGACTCGAGTTGGCGCAATAACTGACCGGTTTGGGTCTCGTGTTCCTGTGCTCGTGTGATCTGCTCGCGCAATGCGGCGGTGTTCATGGATGCTCCATAAGGCAATAAAACCAAGCTGTCATTATAGGGAAGTCATACGTTAGCTTGCTTATCAACTGCGCTAAGACGTAATTGTCATAACCAGTTCATGGTTATGTGCATCCGCTATTAAAAGGCCACTTTTTCCCGTTTCAGGCTGTTTTTTTTAGCAAATGCGCGTGCGTATAGCTGGGTTTAGCGGATTCTCCAGCGCATTGCGGACGCATTGGCCGTGTCTATACTCGGGTTTGTGATGAGTTGGCTGATGAAACTGGAATGTGACGCAGGCCTGGCCCCGGTCCTCTAGCTGCTTACTTGACCGCTCCCTCGCCCGCACAGGCATTTGTGAAGACCTTGCGCACGGCATTGTCTTTACCCGCCTGAAATGACTGCTGGCAAATAAGAAGAACAAGAGGGGAACGCGCAATGATGCGACATCCACACGTCTGGATGGGCCTCCTGTTGTGGTCGATATTCGGTCAGGCACATGCCGCCTGGACCACGAATATGGCACCTGGAGCGACCGAGGTAAGTCACGAAGTCTTTGACCTGCACATGACCATTTTCTGGATATGTGTGGTGATCGGGATCATCGTGTTCGGCGCGATGTTCTGGTCGATGATCGTACATCGACGCTCCACCGGGCAGGTTGCCGCCAAATTCCATGAAAGCACCACGGTGGAAATTCTCTGGACCGTCGTGCCTTTGTTGATTCTGGTCGTCATGGCAATCCCTGCGACCAAGACCCTGATTCAAATGTACGACAACACTGAATCGGATCTGGATATCCAGATCACCGGTTACCAATGGAAGTGGCAGTACAAATACCTGGGTCAGGACGTCGAGTTCTTCAGCAACCTGGCCACGCCGGCCGATCAGATCCACAACAAGGAAGCCAAGGGCGAACACTACCTGCTTGAGGTGGATCAGCCGTTGGTGGTGCCTGTGGGTGTGAAAATCCGCTTTCTGGTGACCGCCGCCGACGTTATTCACTCCTGGTGGGTGCCTGCGTTTGCGGTCAAGCGCGACGCCATCCCCGGTTTCGTCAATGAGGCCTGGACCCGGATCGAGAAACCCGGGATCTATCGCGGCCAGTGTACGGAGCTGTGCGGCAAGGACCACGGCTTCATGCCGATCGTGGTCGAGGCCAAGACGCAGGCCGATTACGACACCTGGCTGGCCGGGCGCAAGGCTGAATCCGCCAAGCTCAAGGAGCTGACCAGCAAGGACTGGACGCTTGAAGAACTGGTTGCTCAGGGCGACAAGGTCTATCACACGACCTGTGTGGCCTGTCACCAGGCCGAAGGTCAGGGCCTGCCACCGATGTTCCCGGCGCTCAAAGGCTCGAAAACCGTGTTGGGCCCGAAAGAAGAACACCTCGCCACCGTATTCAACGGTCGACCGGGCACTGCGATGGCGGCGTTCGGCAAGCAGCTGTCGGAAGTCGATATGGCCGCCGTCGTCACCTACGAACGCAATGCGTGGGGCAATAACAAGGGCGACATGGTGACCCCCAAAGACGTGCTGGCGCTTAAGCAGGCGGCCGCGAAATGAACGCAATGAAGCAAGTACGCCGGGAAACCTGTGGAAGCGAATTCATTCGCGAGAGGGCGGTACATCCGACATCTATCGATCGGCTGTACCACAGCATTGCGAATGAATTCGCTCCCACAGGGGTGTGTATCTCCACCGGATTCAGAGCTTGGCGCGAGATTCGCGCAGGAGACAGGGCATGAGTGCAGTGATTGACGACCATGGCCACGAGGGCCATGCGCATGGTCCGGCCAAGGGCCTGATGCGTTGGGTGCTGACCACCAACCACAAGGACATCGGCACGCTGTACCTGTGGTTCAGCTTCTGCATGTTTCTGCTCGGCGGTTCGTTCGCGATGGTGATCCGTGCCGAATTGTTCCAGCCCGGTTTGCAGATTGTAGAGCCAGCGTTCTTTAACCAGATGACCACCATGCACGGCCTGGTAATGGTGTTCGGTGCGGTCATGCCGGCCTTCGTCGGACTGGCCAACTGGATGATCCCGCTGATGATCGGCGCGCCGGACATGGCGTTGCCACGCATGAACAACTTCAGTTTCTGGCTCCTGCCCGCCGCGTTCCTGCTGCTGGTATCGACTCTGTTCTCGCCGGGGGGCGGACCCAACTTCGGCTGGACGTTCTACGCCCCGCTCTCCACCACGTATGCGCCGGAAAGCGTCACCTACTTCATCTTCGCCATTCACCTGATGGGGATCAGCTCGATCATGGGGGCAATCAACGTCATCGCCACCATCCTCAATCTGCGCGCGCCCGGCATGACCCTGATGAAAATGCCGCTGTTCGTCTGGACCTGGCTGATCACGGCGTTCCTGCTGATCGCGGTGATGCCGGTGCTGGCCGGGTGCGTGACCATGATGCTGATGGACATTCACTTTCACACCAGCTTCTTCAGCGCGGCGGGTGGCGGTGACCCGGTGCTGTTCCAGCATGTGTTCTGGTTCTTCGGGCACCCGGAGGTGTACATCATGATCCTGCCGGCATTCGGCGCGGTCAGTTCGATCATTCCGGCGTTCTCGCGCAAGCCGCTGTTCGGCTACACCTCGATGGTCTACGCAACGGCGAGCATCGCGTTTCTGTCGTTTATCGTGTGGGCGCACCACATGTTTGTGGTCGGCATTCCGCTGGTAGGCGAATTGTTCTTCATGTACGCAACCATGCTGATCGCCGTGCCGACCGGGGTGAAGGTGTTCAACTGGGTCAGCACCATGTGGCAGGGCGAGCTCACGTTCGAGACGCCGATGCTGTTTGCCGTGGCCTTCGTGATCCTCTTCACCATCGGCGGGTTCTCCGGGCTGATGCTGGCTATTGCGCCGGCGGACTTCCAGTACCAGGACACCTACTTCGTCGTCGCGCATTTCCATTACGTGCTGGTGCCGGGTGCGATCTTCGGCATCTTCGCGTCGGCCTATTACTGGCTGCCGAAATGGACCGGCCACATGTACGACGAAACCCTGGGCAAGCTGCATTTTTGGCTGTCCTTTATCGGTATGAACATGGCGTTCTTCCCGATGCACTTTGTGGGATTGGCCGGGATGCCGCGTCGGGTTCCGGACTACAACCTGCAGTTCGCCGACTTCAACATGGTCTCTTCGATTGGCGCGTTCACCTTCGGC
>Ga0265798_10009667_pt1 | contig 12022 bp, 11 predicted proteins | sample P3T30metagenome_FD_192430 | JGI IMG/M metagenome (GOLD analysis project Ga0265798, IMG submission 192430) | Plant litter microbial communities from East Loma Ridge, Irvine, California - P3 T30 | ecosystem: Environmental > Terrestrial > Plant litter > Unclassified | place: USA: California... | reverse complement strand
ACCACCGCTCACAAAAAAGGCGACCCGAAGGTCGCCTTTCGTTCATACACCCAACCTGCTTACTCAGCCAGCTTGAAGGTGATGAAGCTCGCCCTGCCCTGACGCAGCACGCGCATGGACACCGAACGATTCTTCGGCAGGCCCTTGGCGATATCGGCGAACTGCTTCGACGACTCGATGGCCTGGTTGTTCAGGTGCGTGATGACGTCGCCGGGCTGCAGGCCGATCAGCGCAGCCGGACCGTCCTGCACCTCCTTGATGACCACGCCGCCCTTGAGCTCGAGTGCCTTTTTCTGCTCGGTGGTCAGCTCTGCCACCGACACACCCAAACGATTGCTGCTGCGCTCGGTCTGGGCCTTGGCGCCTGTATCCAGATCCTGATCGTCATCCGGCATCGCACCAACGGTCACGTCGATCGTGCGGCGCTTGCCTTCGCGGATCACTTCCAGGCTGGCCTTGGCACCGGCCTTGAGCCCTCCGACCAGGTGCGGCAGGTCGGCCGACATATCGATCGGCTGGCCATTCATGCTCAGGATCACATCACCTACCTGCAAGCCGCCCTTGGCTGCCGGGCCTTCTTCGAGCACCTGTGCAACCAGTGCACCGGCCGGCTTGTCCAGGCCGAACGACTCGGCCAGGTCCTTGTTGACCTCTTGAATGACCACGCCCAGCCAGCCGCGGCTGACCTTGCCGTCCTTCTTGAGCTGGTCCGAAACGTCCAGGGCAACGTCGATCGGAATGGCGAATGACAAGCCCATGAAGCCGCCGGAACGGGTGAAGATCTGCGAGTTGATACCCACCACTTCACCGTTCATGTTGAACAGCGGGCCACCCGAGTTGCCCGGATTGATCGCCACGTCGGTCTGGATGAACGGCACGTAGGCGTCATTGGGCAGTGTACGGCCCTTGGCGCTGACGATGCCCTTGGTGACCGAATGGTCGAAGCCGAACGGCGAACCGATGGCCAATACCCACTCGCCTACTTTCAACTTGGCCGAATCGCCCAGCTTGACCGTAGGCAGGTTCTTGCCGTCGATTTTCAACAGCGCCACGTCGGTGCGCGGATCGGTGCCGACCAGCTTGGCCTTCAGCTCACTGCGATCGGACAGGCGCACGATGATTTCGTCGGCGTCGGCGATCACGTGGTTGTTGGTGAGTACATAGCCGTCGGCCGACACGATGAAACCCGAACCCAACGACTGCGCTTCGCGCTGACGATCGCCGCGCTGCGGGGAACGCGGTCCACCGCGCGGCATGTTGCGCTCGAAGAACTCGCGAAACATCGGCGGCAGGCCTTCCAGATCTGGCATCTGGCTGGCAGCCACACCGCGATCCGGCAGCTTCTGCGTGGTACTGATGTTCACCACGGCGGGCGAAGCCTGTTCGACCAGCGTGGTGAAATCAGGCAACGCTTCAGCCTGCACGCTGGCAACGTTGCCCAGCATCAGCACTGCCGCGAACAGTGAAAGAAAGGGGTTGAAACGTGTTATCGACATACGGCTCCCGTTCGTAACGAGCATGGTTGAGCAATAGGGTTGTGCGGTCGGCAAAACCGGGATTCGGCCCTCTGGCAATCCCGTGTTCCGGCGCGGCGCACGGCAGCGAACCAGCAACTGCATAACGGTTCGCCCCCGAAGCACAGACCTATAAGAAAAAAACCCGCGGTTTGCAACCTGCATGAAACAGCTTTCACGTTACGTCGCGATGATTAAACCAGCATGAAGGCCTGTCGCGAAGCATGGACGGCGCCTTGGGGGGCGCACAGTTCAACGCCGAGCCTGAACATCCTGGCGTTGCATCGACAGGGCTATTCGCTCAGCGGTGCCCAGCGGGATTTCACCCACTACCGTGATCATCATTTCACCTTCCGAGGTCTTCAACCGTCGCGACACTGCCGCCGTCGGGCCAAGCTGGACGCGGGTATCGCGCGCAGATGCACCATTGAGCGGTTCAACAAATACAGAAAAATGCGCAAGCCCATCGGCGTACAGCAGACTGGTCACACTGGCATTGCTGGCCGAAGATTTGCGCAGGCCTGTCTGGGCCAGTTCGAAGCCAGCCGGGATCCATTTGGAGCGCCACGCGGAGACATCGCGCGGTGCAGTGGCAGCGAGCGCGTGCAATACAGGCTTACAATTTGGTGTCGCCTTCAAGTCAGCGGACGCAGGGGTTCCCACTGCCAGACGCGTGTACTGCAAGCGTTCGAGCAGTCGCCCTTGCGCGTCGATCAACAAAGACTTGAGCAACAGGCCGGTACGTGCGTCCAGATGCATCTCGAAGGCATAGCGGTCGCGATCCCTGGGAACCAGAGTCACCACCACCGCCTCGCGGCCGGCGACCCTGGAAGCTCCGGCAACGCGCAGGTCGTACCACGACATCAACTTGAGCGGATCGACAACGCCATCGGAGCCAACAGGACCTTGCACCACGCCGAGCACTGGGTTGCCCGTTGCGCAGGCCGTACGGCCACCGGCCTGGACACGCTCGGACGCGATACCATCCAATTTGAGCACACGCTCACGCACCCCGCCGTCGCCAGCACGGTGCCAAACCTGATAAGTGGAGAAATCACCGTCACGTTCGTAGACGAACGTGCCTTCGAAACTCTGCGTGCGCTCGGCGCGCGTCATGCTTTCGAGCCACTGAGCTGCATCGGGTGCAGCAGCGGCCGGTGCGGCCAGGCCAAGGAGAAATGGCAGGAGCAGAGCCGCACGCATGATCGGGATTAACGGTTTTCCATGCTCGCGGAACGGGCATAAGGCAGAGCGCTTTCCGAACCTTTGGCGGCAGCTTCCTGCGAATGTTGACGCAGATAACCCGGCAGGCGCTGGTCGTTCAAACCTTCCTCACCTTTAAGCACACCGTTGGCCATCGGCCCTGGTGCGTCGGAGCTGTCGGGCGTGTAGCCCGCCAGAACGGCCGGACCTTGCACCATCGGCGTCGACGGCGCTTGCTGCGCGGGCTGCTGCTGCGCCAGCTCGGCGCCGGTAATGTCGTCCTGATTGTACAGGCGCACGCCTGCCAGTACGGCGACGGTCACCGAAGCAGCCACGGCCAGACGACCGAGGCTGCGCCATGGGCCGCGAGCAGCCGCTGCCGGCGCAACGTCTTCGGCAATGGCTGCCGACACTGCAGCCGACAGGTCCAGGCGCGGATCCAGAAGGTCCTTGTGCATGACAGCACGAGCGACCTGAAAACGTGCCCATGTGGCACGGGTTTCGGCATCGTCCAGCGCGGTCAGTACCCGACGCAGTTCTAATTCGTCCGCTTCGTTATCCATCACTGCGGACAGCGATTCCTGCAGGGCTTCACGACTCATGGCGTTCCTCTCTTGGCTATCGCCGCTGTCTCAGGATTCCTGCAACAACGGCTGCAGGGCTTTGTCGATGGCTTCCCGGGCACGGAAAATCCGCGACCGCACGGTCCCCACCGGACACTGCATGACACTGGCAATGTCTTCGTAACTCAAACCGTCGAACTCGCGCAGGGTCAATGCCGTGCGCAGGTCTTCAGGCAGCTGCTGGATGGTTCGATGGACGGTACCCTCGATCTCATCGCGCAGGAGTGAACGTTCCGGCGACTCGAGGTCCTTGAGGCCATGATCGCCGTCATAGAACTCCGCGTCCTCGGAACTTACGTCACTGTCCGGTGGCCTGCGTCCGCGGGACACCAGATAGTTTTTCGCCGTGTTGATGGCGATACGGTACAGCCACGTGTAGAACGCGCTGTCTCCGCGAAAATTGCCCAACGCGCGGTAAGCCTTGATGAAAGCTTCCTGCGCCACGTCCTGGGCTTCATGGGTGTCGTGCACGAACCGCACGATCAACCCGAGAATCTTGTGCTGGTATTTCAGCACCAACAGATCAAACGCTCGCCGATCACCGCGTTGTACACGCTCGACCAGCTGCTGATCCTCTTCCTGGGTTAGCATGAACACTCCTCATGGGTCCGGAAGGAGCGCTGCTCAGGCCATCGTTCAGGCTTGCAACCATAGACTCGGGCTATTCGCAAAAGTTCTCCCCTCCAGGCAAGTTTCCCGCAGGCCTGGATCAAGCCTGCACGGAAAGCGCAGCTCGAACGTGCCGGGCTGCGCCGATAATCTTTCCGTCGAGCGCTGCAACCTGGCATTGCCAATGCAACCACTGTTCGACGCTGTTTCCTTCCTATAGGCAACCTTCTATTGATTGCAGGCTTTCTTGGAAAGTTCCCACAAAAACGAAGGTTTAGGCCTATACGCACGGCTTGCTCGGTCCTACAACCGTTCCTATAACTGAAGTGATTCAGCTCGCGCAGCCCAGGTCGAGCGCCTGTTCGCGTAGCGCAAGCGTCGATGCGGCTGCTATAAATGCCGCGCCACGCCAGCGGGAAACCCTGGACTCTGTGCGTCGAAGGTGCCGCTATTGTGCCGCTACCCCCTTGGATATACCAGCGGGACGTGCACAACAGGCGCGAACGGCACGCTGGATGGCGCTTCACGCAACCTTACTTTCGACCTGCGGATGACCTTCGAATGGGCAAGCAACTGCAACACGATGTTCTGGTGATCGGTAGCGGAGCCGCAGGCTTGAGCCTTGCGCTGGCGTTGCCCGACACGCTGCGCATCGCGGTCATCAGCAAAGGTGGGCTGGGCGATGGCTCGACGCCCTGGGCACAGGGCGGCGTGGCGGCTGTACTGGCCGATACCGATACCGTCGAGGCTCACGTTCAGGACACGCTCGAAGCGGGCGCTGGCCTGTGCGATGAAGAGGCCGTGCGCTTCACCGTAGAGCACAGCCGGGCGGCGATTCAGTGGCTGGTCGAGTTGGGCGTGCCGTTTACCCGTGAACACGAATCGGATCCCGAGCACACCGGCTTCCCCTTTCATCTGACCCGTGAAGGCGGCCACAGCCAGCGCCGCATCATTCATGCGGCGGATGCCACCGGCGCGGCGATGTTCGACACGCTGTTGGCAGCGGCGCGCCTGCGGCCCAACATCGAACTCATGGAGCAGTGCGCGGCCATCGACCTGATTACCGAACGGCGCCTGGGCCGCGTGGAGGACCGCTGTCTCGGCGCCTACGTGCTGGATCATCGCAGCGGCGCGGTGAACACTCACGCGGCGCGCTTCACCGTGCTGGCAACCGGTGGCGCCGCCAAGGTCTACCTGTACACCAGCAACCCCGACGGTGCCTGCGGCGATGGCATTGCCATGGCGTGGCGCGCGGGCTGCCGGGTCGCCAATCTGGAATTCAACCAGTTCCACCCGACCTGCCTGTATCACCCCCAGGCCAAGAGTTTTCTCATCACCGAAGCGCTGCGTGGCGAGGGCGCCCTGCTCAAGCTGGCCAACGGCGAGCGTTTCATGCCTCGCTTCGACTCGCGTGCCGAGCTTGCCCCGCGCGATATCGTGGCCCGCGCCATCGACCACGAAATGAAGCGCCTGGGCGCCGAGTGTGTGTACCTGGACATCAGCCACCAACCGGCAGACTTCATCCGCAGCCATTTTCCGACGGTGTACCAGCGCTGCCTGACGTTCGGCATCGACATCACCCGCCAGCCCATTCCTGTCGTGCCAGCCGCCCACTACACCTGTGGCGGCGTGCAGGTGGACCGGCACGGACGCACCGACGTCCCCCATTTGTATGCCATTGGCGAAACCAGTTGCACCGGCCTGCACGGCGCCAACCGCATGGCCAGCAATTCCCTGCTCGAATGCATCGTCTACGCCCGCTCCGCCGCCGAGCACATCGTTTCCTGCCTGGCCGAAGTCGCACCGCCCGGACCGTTGCCGCAGTGGGACGCCAGCCAGGTGACCGATTCGGACGAAGACGTGATCATTGCCCACAACTGGGACGAGTTGCGGCGCTTCATGTGGGACTACGTGGGCATCGTGCGCACCACCAAACGTCTGCAGCGCGCGCAGCACCGAGTGCGCCTGCTGCTCGACGAGATCGATGAGTTCTACAGCAACTATAAGGTCAGCCGTGACCTGATCGAACTGCGCAACCTGGCGCAAGTGGCCGAGCTGATGATCGCATCGGCTATGCAGCGCAAGGAAAGCCGAGGCCTGCACTACACGCTCGACTATCCAGAGCCGCTGTCAGAGGCACATGACACTATTCTGGAACCGCCCACCTTTGCCGACTGAACTTGAGCCGCAGGCGCAGGCGTCGATGGGTGTCTGCATCCAGGCAGTCAGACAGGACACAAGCGCTGCGCACCCGTCGCTGACCGGCCAGGCGGAAGCGCAGCACGACCACATGCGGCAGCGCCATGCTGTCGGGGCGCAGCTGCACCATTTGCCAGCTACCAGCCTCGGTCCACACGGACCAGCCGCTCCGATCACGGCGCAGGCCGGTCACGGCGTGGGGGCTACCGAGCAACACTTGCCGCGGCAATACGTACAGTGCGTGCGCGATGCATAGCGCCGCCGCGGCCAGGTGCACGAGTACGGGCGCATCCATCAGCAGGTTCGCCAGCCACGCCGAGGCCTGCGCCAGCACGTAGAAGGCCAGCAGCCGCCGCGAGGGCTGCCAGTGGCACTCGAAGCGGTTACTTGGGCTGGACACGATCCAGGATCATCCGAACCATGCGCTGCAACTCGGGGTCATCGGACTCGTTACGCTCCATGAACCAGCCGAACATGTCCTGATCTTCACATTCGAGCAGGCGTACGTAGACATCGCGATCCACCTGATTCAAGTGGGGATAGACGTCCTTGACGAAAGGCACCAGCAACACGTCCAGCTCCAGCATGCCGCGACGGCTGTGCCAGTAAAGCCGGTTGAGTTCAACGTTTTCGACCATGGGGGGCTCCTTGAATAGGCGCGCAGTATACAGAGGCGCCGGTGGGGTGTCAGGGCGGAGGGGATAGCATTCCCCCGGCGCGGGGCTCTATGATGACGTCCAGTCTTTTCAACTCAGCGATGACCCATGTCCGATAGCGCTATGTTCTGCACCCTGACCCACGAGGGCGTCCTCGCCGATCGCGGCTCGGACGCCGGCAAGTTCCTGCAGGGCCAGCTCACCTGCAACCTCAACTACCTGGACGAGCACACGGCCGGCCTCGGCGCTCGCTGCACGCAGAAAGGCCGCATGCAGTCCAGCTTTCGCATCCTCTTGCAGGGCGATGGCTGTGTTCTGGCCATGGCTCGCGGCCTGCTCGAAGCACAATTGGCAGACCTGAAGAAGTACGCGGTGTTCTCCAAGTCCAAGCTCACCGACGAGAGCGATGCCTGGGTGCGCTTCGGCGTGCAGCACGGCGATGGCGCGCTGAACGCGCTGGGCCTGGACCTGCCCCTGGAAACCGATGCCGTGGTGCGTCACGGCGCGCTGATCGCGGTGCGCGTCTCGCCGGCTCGGGCCGAACTGTGGGCGCCTGCCGAGCAGGCCGAGAACCTGGCCGCCCGGCTGGCCGAACAGCTGGCCCAGGGCTCGCTCGACGACTGGCTGCTGGGGCAGATACGCGCCGGTATCGGCCAGGTGCTGGAGCCGACTCGCGAACTGTTCATCCCGCAGATGCTGAACCTGCAGGCCGTGGGCGGCGTGAGCTTCAAGAAGGGTTGCTACACCGGCCAGGAAATCGTGGCGCGCATGCAGTACCTGGGCAAACTCAAGCGACGTCTCTACCACGTGCAACTGGCCGGCCCTATGCGGCCGGAACCGGGTACTGCGCTGTTCTCGCCGGTGCATGGCAGCGCCATCGGCGAGATTGCCCTGGCCGCACCGACGGCCGAGGGCTACGAGGCCCTGGCCGTATTGCAGGACAACGCTGTGGAGGATGGTCGCATTCATCTGGGCAGTCTCGAAGGTCCTGCGCTGGCGCTTCTCACCTTGCCCTATACACTTGATCGAGACCGTGAAATACAGCGCTGACACGGCCCGTAGCAGGGCCTGCGCACCTCTCTCCCGCTATGCCGAGGCGTCGAATGAACCAGCTGGCCGATACAGTACAAAGGGATTTGCTGGCCGCCATCGACCGTGACGAACTGGTCTTGCCGACCATGCCGGAAGTCGCCCTGAAAATTCGTGAAGCGGCCGAGGACGACAACGTCAGCGTCAATCGTCTGAGTCAGGTCATCGCTCAGGACGCAGCGCTGTCGGCGCGTCTGCTCAAGGTGGTCAACAGCCCACTGCTGCGCGCCAGTTTCGAGGTCACCGACGTGCGTACGGCGATCAATCGGCTGGGCGTCAATTACAGCAGCAACCTGGCCATCGGCCTGGTCATCGAACAGATCTTCCACGCCCGCGCGCCTGCTGTGCAGAGCCGCATGCGCGAGGCCTGGCGGACCAGCCTGGAGGTGGCCGGCATGTGCACCGAGCTGGCGCGGCGATTCACCACGCTCAAGCCCGACCGCGCCGCTCTTGCCGGCCTGGTGCACCAGATCGGCGTATTGCCGATCCTGACCTACGCCCAGGAGCACAACGAACTGCTGGCCGACCCGGTGAGTCTCACCCATGTGGTCGAGCATATCCATCCGCGGATTGGCGACCACATCCTGCACAAATGGGATTTTCCGGCCATGCTTGCGCAGGTGCCCGGCCAGTTCCTGGACCTGAACCGGCACAACACCGAAACCGATTATGGCGATCTGGTGATGATCGCCACGCTGTTGCGCTTGCCGCACAACACGGGCCTGCCGATCCTGGTCGAGCATCCGGCGTACCAGCGCCTGGAGATCAAGCAAAGCCCGGTGCTGCTGGCCAGCGATCTGCTGCAGGCCCAGTCGCTGCTGAACTAGAGCGCGAAGTCGACGCGCACTTTCAAGCCGCCCCTGGCGCCATCGTGCAGGCTGATGCGCGCCATGTGTGCGCGGCAGATTTCCCCGACGATGGCCAGCCCCAGTCCGGTTCCGCTGCTCTGCGCATTGCGCCGGTAGAAGCGCTCGAACACGCGATCGCGTTCGTCCGCCGGAATGCCTGGCCCGTCGTCCTCGACTTCGAGGATGCCGGGGGCCAGCACGCGCAGAATGACGTTACCGCCGGCCGGGGTATGCGCCAGGGCGTTGTCCACCAGGTTGCTGAGCAGCTCGTTGAGCAACGTCGGCTCGCCGCGCAGCCAGATGGGCTCGTCGGCCTCCAGTGCCAGCGCCACGCCTCGGCCGTGGGCCAGGGGCGCCATGGCCATGCCCAGTTCGCGGGCCAATTGGCTCAGGTCCAGGCGCTGGGCGCCGCCTTCGGCAATGGCCCGTGCGCCGTTCTCGACCCTGGCCAGCGACAGCAACTGATTGGCCAGGTGGGTCAGTTTATCGGTGCCTTCCACCGCCTGCTGCAGGGTGGTGCGCCAGACTTCCGGCTGTTCGGCGCGCAAGCCCAACTCCACCCTCGCCTTGAGCGCTGCCAGCGGCGTGCGCAACTCGTGGGCAGCATCGGCAATGAACTGCGCCTGCCGCTCGAACTGGACACGCAGGCGCTCGGTGAAATGGTTGAGGGCCTGCACCAGCGGCCACAGTTCGCGCTGGACCTCGACCAGCGGCAGGGGGCGCAGGTCATCCGGCTGACGGTCTTCGACTTCGTCGCGCAGACGCTCCAGTGGGCGCAGGGCGGCGCTGACCGTGACCCATACCAGCAACAAGGCGCCGCCGCCGAGCATGCCCAAGCGCAGCAGCGTGTCGGCCATCAGGCTACGGGCCATCGACACGCGCGCTTCTTCGGTCTCGGCCACACGAATCTCTGCCATGCCGATCATGTTCGGTTCGCTGACCGCCTTGAGCAGGCTCACCACACGTACGTTCTGCCCCAGATAACGGCCGCTGTAGAACGTGGCCAGGGCCGGGTAGTCGTCCGTGCGCGGAGTGCCGCGCGGCGGCGCCGGCAGGTTTTCGTAGCCGGAGATCAGCTTGTGGTCGATGTCGTTGACCTGGTAGTAGATGCGCCCGGCGCTGTCGTAGGCGAAAGTATCCAAGGCCACGTAGGGCACGTCGGCACTGAGCGTGCCGTCGCGCTGGGACAGCCCGGCGGCAATGGTGCGCGCCGAGGCCAGCAGGGTCCGGTCATAAGCCGTGTCGGCCGCTTCGCGGCCATTCCAGTAGGCACTCAGACCGCTGGCCAGCATCAGGAAGACCAGCAGCATGGCGAGGTTCCACAGCAGCCGCCAACGCAGGCTGCTGACTTCACGCATCGCGGCTTTCCAGCAGGTAGCCCAGACCGCGGAAGGTGACGATGGCGATCGGTTGCTTGTCGAGCTTCTTGCGCAGGCGGTGCACATAGATCTCGATGGCGTCGGCGCTGGCTTCCTCGTCCAGGCCGAACACCTGCGCCGCCAATTGCTCCTTGCTCATCACCCGCCCCGGACGGGCAATCAGCGCCTCGAGCACGGCCTGCTCCCGGGAGGTCAGGGTCAGCAGCTCCTTGCCCAGGGTGAAGCGCCGCGTATCCAGGTCATAGGCCAGCGGACCGCAGCGCTGCTGCCGCTCTCCTCCAAGCACGGTGCGCCGCAGCAGGGCCTTGACCCGGGCTTCAAGCTCGGTGAGCTCGAACGGCTTGGCCAGGTAGTCGTCGGCGCCCAGGTTCAGGCCATGGACGCGGTCCTTGACGTCGCTGCGCGCCGTGAGCATCAGCACCGGCAAATTCTTGCCCCGCGCCCGCAGGCGCGCCAGCACTTCAAAACCATCGAGCCTGGGCAGGCCGACGTCGAGTATCGCGGCGGCGTACTCCTCGCTGGCCAGGGCCAGGTCTGCCGCGACGCCGTCGTGCAGCACATCGACGGTCAAGCCGGTGGCCTTCAGCGCCTGGGCGACACTTTCGGCCAACTGCAGGTGATCTTCTACAAGCAGGACACGCATCGGTATTCCTCACGGCCAATCTTTTCTATGTCGGGATGATGTTGCCGTAGTACGGTATTCGCTGCTGTCAGCGCCAGCCGCGAAGGGCTCATCAACCGCTTTATGTGCCCGAGTTTACAGGCCCGTGCCGGACTGTGAAGCAGTCTTGGCAGATTGACCGCCACTGAAAGCTTGGTGAAAGGTTCGCAACATAAGGTTTCAGCAAGGCGAGTCCGTAGAGACCTGCCACGCAAACGTCACGATACGTTTTCGATAACAAGAACAACAATGGAGAAATACCCATGATCCGCGCCATGCGTCCGCTTGCCCTGGCTGTCAGCTGCCTGTTCATCAGTGCCCCGCTGCTTGCCCAGGAAGAACCCAAACGTCCTGAATGCATTGCCCCAGCCTCGCCTGGCGGTGGCTTCGACCTGACCTGCAAACTTGCCCAAAGCGCGCTGGTCAACGAGAAACTGCTGTCCAAACCGATGCGCGTCACCTACATGCCCGGCGGCGTCGGCGCCGTGGCCTACAATGCGGTGGTCGCCCAGCGCCCGGCCGACGCAGGCACGTTGGTGGCTTGGTCCAGCGGCTCGCTGCTCAACCTGGCGCAAGGCAAGTTTGGCCGTTTCGACGAGAACGCCGTACGCTGGCTGGCTGCGGTAGGCACCAGCTATGGCGCCATCGCGGTCAAGAGCGATTCGCCCTACAAGACACTGGACGACCTGGTCAAGGCGCTCAAGGCCGACCCGAGCAAAGTCGTGATCGGCTCCGGCGGCACCGTCGGCAGCCAGGACTGGATGCAGACCGCGCTGATCGCCAAGGCCGCCGGGATCAACCCGCGCGACCTGCGCTATGTTGCCCTGGAAGGTGGCGGCGAAATTGCCACGGCGCTGCTCGGCGGCCACATCCAGGTCGGCAGCACCGACATCTCCGACTCCATGCCGCACATCCTCAGCGGTGACATGCGCCTGCTCGCGGTGTTCTCCGACAAGCGTCTGGACGAGCCGGAAATGAAGGACATCCCCACTGCCAAGGAGCAGGGCTACGACATCGTCTGGCCTGTGGTGCGCGGCTTCTACCTGGGGCCGAAGGTGACCGACGCCGAATACGACTGGTGGAAAGCGGCGTTCGACAAGCTGCTGGCATCCGAGGAGTTCGCCAAGCTGCGTGACCAGCGCGAGCTGTTCCCGTTCGCCATGACCGGGCAGGAGCTGGACACCTACGTGAAGAAACAGGTCGCCGAGTACAAGACCCTGGCCAAGGAATTCGGGCTGGTT
>Ga0265798_10009666_pt1 | contig 12023 bp, 16 predicted proteins | sample P3T30metagenome_FD_192430 | JGI IMG/M metagenome (GOLD analysis project Ga0265798, IMG submission 192430) | Plant litter microbial communities from East Loma Ridge, Irvine, California - P3 T30 | ecosystem: Environmental > Terrestrial > Plant litter > Unclassified | place: USA: California... | reverse complement strand
CCTGAACTTCGGCATCGACGTGATCAACCAGATCAAAATCGAAAACCCGCACCTGTGGGACGCCGAACTGAAAGAAGAAGCCTCGCAGATGATCCTGCAAGGCACCCAGCTCGAGATCGAATACGCCCGCGACACCATGCCTCGCGGCGTACTGGGCATGAACGCAGCGATGATGGAGGACTACCTCAAATTCATCGCCAACCGTCGCCTGTCGCAGATTGGTCTTAAGGAAGAGTACCCAGGGACCACCAACCCGTTCCCATGGATGAGCGAGATCATGGACTTGAAGAAAGAGAAGAACTTCTTCGAGACGCGAGTGATTGAGTATCAGACGGGTGGGGCTTTGAGCTGGGATTGATTTGATTCTGGGTTAACTGCTTCAAGCGAAAGGGCTACCAGCGATGGTGGCCCTTTTCTTTTGGAAAAAAGAATCAGTGGATGAAATCCTCGAGCAGAGTTTGAACGGCACTCTTTCGAATTCGCCGAGGTGATATCAGACTGACTTAAAAACCAGTTGTAACAGCGCACCTCGCTAACGCAACATTCCTTTTCCTACAAGCGCTACGGAAAAGGACTACAGAGTGGCGAAGAAAAACTCACAGCAGACACTAACTGGATCCTTCGCGTCTCAGTCACTTCAGGAAGGTCACGTCTACACGCGCGACGACCTGCGTACGCGCTTCTCTGTCACCGCTTCGAGCATCAACAACGGCATCTTCAAGCCTGCGGCTTACGACTCGGTTTGGATTTTCGTCACGGAGCACAAGACAGCCGACCGCACTCAGTACGATGACATGCTTACTGGCGACATTTTGCACATGGAGGGCCAGACGCAAGGGGGCACAGACCACCTCATCAAGGAGCACGTCGAACGCGGGTTGGAATTGCTGTTGTTTTATCGCAAGAAAAAATACGAGCATCTGGGCGCTGGCTTCACCTACAAGGGTAGATTCCTTTATCAAAGTGATGAAGGCTCGGGTCCTACCAAATTCACCCTGCGACAAGAAAGCAGCCCAGCGCTGACCATCCCGGTCATCGAAAAGGAATTAGACGAATCAGGCGAATTCGATCCTCAAAACATCGTGGACGCTCGCCAGAAGGTCCTTGCGTCAGTGATTCGTCGTAAAGGCCAGGCCAAGTTTAGATCGGCTCTGCTAAAAGCCTACAAGGGCAAATGCGCAGTCACAGGCTGCACCGTCGAAGCGTTGCTGGAAGCCGCGCACATCGTCCCCTATCAAGGTGCCGAAACGAACGTGGTCAGCAATGGTTTGCTGCTTCGCGCTGATATCCATACCCTTTTTGACTTGGGGCTTTTATGGGTGGATCCACACAGCCTACTTGTGAAATTGGCCGAGGGCTTAAAAGGTAGCGAGTACGCGCATTTGCACGATGAACCTATCTCTACTCCAAACAACGTGTCTGATCATCCAAGTGCCAAAGCCCTGCTGTCGCACTTCAACGCATTGAAGCTGGAAAGGACTGACGGCAACTCGCACAGTTCTGAGTCTGCGCACACAGCTCAACAAGCTACCGGTGCTGAGAGCTTACAAATCGGGGAATTGAGATTGGCAGTCACCGCTGGGTGAGGACGTTCGCCTGATCGGAAACTTTCGGAAACGTCCTACAACATTGATCCTTGTCGCGGTCGGCCCTAATCCCTACCCTGCCTCGGCGCCTAAGAAACGCAGCAGAAACACCTGAGTAGAGCGGACCGTCCGCTCCCGACAGATGCGGCTTTTTTACGCCCATGGCTTCTGCCTGCGCGTAGACATTGTCTCTGCTATGTCGGGAGTGGGCGAATACAAGACCCGCAAGGGAAATATGTCCGGCCCTTTTCTCTGCTCAAGGGTTTCTTAGCTCCCGACACCCATTGCAGCCATGGACGGCTAATAAGCAGAGAAAGGACATGAACAATAGCCTCCGCCCTACCACCTTCCACCGCCACAACCGCCCGCTCCGCACCCTCCTCCTCGAATCCCAAGTCTGGTTCTGTGCCCGCGACATGGGTCGTCTCATGGGCTGGCCCTTGAACGACCGCACGACGCGCAAGCGGGACGCGGATCAGCGTCGTCTCGTCACTCTGGTGGATGCGTGTGGCGAGGAAACGGAGTTGATGATCAGTGAGTCAGGTGTCTACACGATGTTGGTGCATCACTATCACGCCGAGAATCGCGCGTTGCGGCAGTGGATTACCAATGAGGTGGTGCCGTGTCTGCGGGATGAAGGGATGGCGCCGGACGCGATCAGCCCTTGTTTGAGTTTCTTGCAGTGGCCAGGGCTGTCGGTGAGTACGTTGCATTGGCGCAGCGAGCCGTGGATTCGGCTGCGGGATATGCCGAAGGTGTTGACGGTGGACGAGACGCGGGGTCATGGGGTACTGCTTGAATCGCGCACGTCTTGGTGGCGGCTGGCGGCGCAGGTTTTGCGATTGGGGTGATGCTGGTTGGAGCGTCGCTGTTACCAGCGCTACTTCAACTCACCCAAATCGCACTACCGGTCTGATCGAGCCAATTTCTGGAGTTTGCCGTGAATTTGCACGTGTCTCCCTCTCTCGCCGTTTCAAGCGCATTCGTATTCTTGTCGCTTTGCTGCTCGATGGCAGGCGCAGCTGATTCTCCACAGGCTAGCGCCCGTACCAACGCGCAGAACTACAAAGACATGGTGCTGGCCACCTGCGTAGTGAATGCCTACAAAGGCGACAAACATGCTTCCTGATGCGGGGAGCAGCGTCAGTGCGTTAAGGGATTGGACTGAGTACGACCTGGAGAAGGCGCCTGATGAGATCAAGCGCTTGGTGGATGAGTATCTGGCAAGGGACTATCAGAATCCGTTGGTCGAGGCGGAAATTAAAGGCGTTCGTTTCAAGCTGTTGAAGTGCCTGGATCTGTATCACAGCGATGAGTTGGACAGCCAGGTCGAGCGCTTGGTTATTGATCCCATGAGGACCTACCGGCAAGACAGCCCATCGTCTGCGCAGCGCTAGCCCATTTACTGAGTGTGGCGGAAAATTGGTTGGTGTTACGGCAGTCCGTCGGGCTGTGCCGGGATGCCGGAGCGCGCGAGCCTACGAGCCGACCCTTCTTATGCCCTACCAGTAATAGTCTTTGTATTTTTCACAGTTGAAGAACAGTTCGAGACCTATAACCCACGCGACGACAAAGCCCCAGATGGAGAAGTCATCGATGCGTGTGTCGAGGGTGAAGGTTGCTGTGGCACCGACGATGATGAGCGCGAGGCCAGTCCATTTGCGGGGGCGTTTGTGTATGAGTTTGCGGTTGAGCACGAAGTAGGCGGTGCAGGAGAGGAATATCCCCAAGATGAAGAGCATGGGATCAGTCCTCTTCCTTCGTGAATTGATCGCGGGCAGAGAACAGGCTGTAGCCAGAATTGAACAGCATTAGAAGCGCTGCGAACAGTTCGTGACTTTTATCGGAGAGTTTGAAAAAGGCAACAACGCCGGTGGTCAGCATCATCAAACCCAACCACTTCCGCCATAATCTCGGCTTGAGTTTGTAGGTGAGCAACATACTGATGGTCATGCCCAAACCAACGATCATGGGCACTGTCACTGAGCGCCTCCTTTGTTTTTGATGAGCATGGTCCGCGATGAATGCTGCTGGCCGATACCGCCCTCCACCCATGCTTGAACCGCGACGATGACGTCACCGGCGTGTCGCGTATCGAGCGCAAACTTGAGAGAAAATCCCGACGCAGCTCCGGTAGCTTTCCTTTGCCAGGGCTTCAGTACCGGGAATGCCTTTCCTATGATGCCCGCTGTCGCGAGCGCTAAAGCGTCGTTCTGATCATTGAACAACTGCGCCTGGTCCCGCGTTAATGGCCTCGATACTGCGACGACCCTTTCACACGGCCGCTTTTGCGCGAGCATGCGGTCGTAGGTTTCGGTGATGAAGTCGTGGACTCGCCAGTAGTCGCATCCGGCGTCGCAGAAGTGCAGCGATCGAAGTGCCAGGCGGTCTTCGGGCATGACGGTGAATCGTGTGACGGAGAAGTACACGCCGAAGTGGCCGTGGTAGTGAGTCCTTTCCTGTTTCACTGAACGCGTTCCGGGATGTAAGCGGACGCGGAGTTTGCGCGAGGAAACGGCATTCAGGAATGTGGGTTGGGATGAAACAGACAAGACTTACCAGAAGCCCGGATGAGTCCTACGAGCGATGAAATCAGAGCATTTGGAAACACCCTGATCATTCTCGCTCTGAAGAGCCGAGCGTAACCTTCTCTCTGCGCTACGGATCGTTCCCACGCTCCGCGTGGTAATGCATTTTCTGACGCTCTGCGTCACTTTCCAGATCCAAGGATGGATTTCAATGGGCAGAAGTCGTTACACCCTGACAGAGATCGACAAACCTCATTTCCTCACTTGCACGATTGTCGAGTGGCTACCGCTGTTCACCCGCCCTGCACTCGTAGACATCGTGCTGGATGCCTGGCGCTTTCAACAGGTGAATCAGGGCTTACAGCTTTATGGGTATGTGGTGCTGGAAAACCATCTGCATTATCTGGCGCAATCGCCCAATCTCGCGAAGAGTGTTGCGAGCTTCAAATCATTTACGGCGCGAAACATCATTGATTATCTGGAAGGCTTGGGTGCCGAGAGCACGCTTCAGCGGCTGCGGTTCGCTAAAAAGGCTCACAAGGCTGACCGGGTCTATCAGGTGTGGCAGGAAGGTGTGCATGCTGAAATGGTCTACTCCGAAAGCGTGATGCGGCAGAAGCTTGATTACATTCATCACAATCCGGTGAAGCGTGGTTACGTGGATACGGGGGCGCATTGGCGGTATTCGAGTGCCAGGGATTATGAGGGGCAGATGGGATTGCTTGAGGTTCAGCGCTGGTACTAGGGGACGCGGAGCGTCTTGGGATGCATTACCGCGGAGCGTGGGAACGATCAGGGGTGAGGCGGCTTAAAGACTTTTCGTTTGTGTCCGACTTATTTGGGGTATCGAGATTACGATTACTGCCGTCGGCAAGCCGGGCTGCTACGGCGTGGATTTTGCGGCGTTTGCTGACTTACTTTTCCCCTCACGGATTACGAAACAGACCACGGACATGGCTAAGAAAACCTCTGCTCTTGAAGGCTTCATCTACCTCGCCAGCAAGCTCCCTTGGTGGGTTTGTCTTGCCCTCGCCATTGCGTCGGGGCTTTATCTGCATTCGGTCGCGAGCACACCGATGCCGACCACGATCGATGTGCGGCATATGGATACGGTGCTGACGACGTCGGCGTTCCGGGGAATGGCGACGTTTGGGCAGTTCTTTGTGCCGCTGATCTTTATTGGCGGCGCGATTGCTTCGATCTTCAAGCGTCGAAAACGCCGACATCTTCTGGATTCAGTCACCACGCCCGGTGGCAATACACTGCTGAGCATCAGCTGGCATGATTTTGAATTGCTGGTCGGTGAGGCGTTGCGGCGCAGGGGTTATGCGGTGCAGGAAACGGGCGCTAACGGGCCGGATGGGGGCGTGGATCTGATCGCGCGCAAGGACGGCGAGACGTACCTGGTGCAGTGCAAGCAATGGCGTTCGGTGCAGGTGGGTGTGCCGGTGGTGCGTGAGTTGTATGGGGCGATGGCGGCTGAGGGCGCTGTCGGCGGTTTCGTGGTGACCAGTGGGACGTTTACCCAACCGGCGCGGGCATTTGCGTCAGGGCGCAATGTCCAGTTGGTGGATGGCGCGGTGTTAAGGCAGTGGATTGCGGAGTCGAAGAAACCGGGTTCACGGCCGACGGTTGAGGTGGTTGCAGAGCGGGTTGAGCAGCCAGTGGTTGCGCCGGATGTTGAAGCCCCCGTGGTGAAGGAGATGGTTCCGCAGGCAGTGCCTGAGGTGAAGGCTGAGCCCAAGGCGCCAGCCTGCCCGTTCTGTAAAAAACCGATGGTGACGAAGCTGGCACGAACCGGGAAGAACGCTGGCGGGAATTTCTGGGGGTGTGCGGATTACCCGAAGTGTCGGGGGATTCGGCCGATTTTTGTGGCGATGAAGGTGCGGTGAATGCTGATGGTGGTTTCGTCTGATAAAGCCGAGGTGTCTGGGTTTACTGCCGCTTCGCGCCAGATCGCGAGCAAGCTTGCTCCCACGGCGTCCGGCCAGAATCAAAAGCGGTTCGGGTAAGTCTGCAATACAGCGTTTGAATGGCAATCTGCACGACTGATTAATTCCCTGTCACCCACATAACATTTTTGCTAATCAATATTTACCTGGGTTTCATTTGATCCTTGAGGCCATGGTTCTTACAGTGGACTCACCTAATCGAACTTGCACGAGCAAGAAGGTTTATTCAAATGTTTAAATCTATTGGTATTGCCAGCGCTCTTATTGTTTCTTTGTTCTTAACGGCACCTTTTGCAATGGCGGAAGAGTCGCCAGCGTTTGTTGCACGTAATGATGTGATTCATACAAACCTGGAGCAGCACGAGGAAGCCCTCACCGCCCAGGCGAGGGAACAGAGCAAGAATCAGCAAGCCTCAACCTATAATCCTCAAGCGGAGAATGCCAAGCACACCTGACCTGTACGCCGTTTCAGCCTCTGTCCGTTTCAAGTGGTTGTTTCATCCAGTTCCGCGTCGTTGCTCCCGGCGTGGAGCCTCAAAGCTCCAAACTTCAGCCGCTGTCCACAGCGGCTTTTTTTTGAGCGCGAGAAAGTTAAAACAGCATTAGAGATAATGAGTGCTCCTCTACTAAGCAACGGTCATCTACCAAGACAGTCTGCGAGGAATATTTAACAGGGGACGACTCTTTCAGACACAGCGCGTTATTCATTGCGATGGCGGCGACGCTGTCGACGACAGCGCCGAACCCGAACAAGGACAACCTGTAAGGCGTCCCGCGGAACCGACCATTACCGAGATGCACGGCGTCTGAATGTTGGACATGAACCTATCTACGGCTTCTCTCCCTCAGGCAAAATGCCGACCCTCTGTAGGAATTGGCTTTTAACGAGGTAGGAATGCGCTCGCTCAATCTGAAAACTGTCGTGGTTAGTGGTGTTCTGGCGCTGTGCCTGGGCATGACCGGCGCGCAGGCGGCGACTGACACTCCGCAGCCCGCCACCTCGACCAAAACCACTCAGTCGTCCAAGACCTCGAAGACCTCAACCCCTTCGAAGACCGCTAAAACCTCGAAGACTTCCACAACGTCAAAAACCGCCAAAAGCTCAAAGACATCAAAAACCTCAAAGACGACCAAGACCTCCGCGACGTCCAAAACTTCGAAGACGTCCAAAACCTCAAAGACATCGAAGACGTCAAGGTCCGTCAAGACCGTGCCTAAGCCCGTCCCCGCGCCATCCGCGACGCAGCAGGTCACGATGCTTGGCGGCAAGTACGTCTTCGCGCTGCCGAAGGATTACGTCGAAGGGCCGATGGAAGAGATTGACGACAAGGCCCGCGCCGCTGGCGTCACCGGTTCGCTGTACATGAACAAACCTGCGAAACGCGTGGTGATCGTGACCGAAACACCTTTGCCGGATGGGCAGAACGCTCCGTCCAACGACTCCCAGACCCTGGACAACATCATCGCCGAGACCCTCGTCCAGCAGCAGTCCAGCTACAAGGACTTCAGCAAGCTGGGCGAGAAAAAGATCGTCCGCCAAGGCCTCGATCTGCGCCAGCTTGACATCTCCGGCAGCGTTGAAGGCGGCAAGGTGCTGAGCACCACCATTGCCGCCGTCTCAGGCAATCGCACTGCCGTGGTTAACGTGATTTCGCTGGAAAAAGACGTCAAGTCGCATGAGGCGCTGGTGAACAGTTTGACGGGCAGCAAGTAAAGGTTGCTGCTTTTTTGGCAGCGATTGCAGCCTTAAAAGCAGCGTAAAATCGAGCGTTATTGGTTACTTTTCATCCAGACCGTTATGTCATTCATGAGGGCTCGGGCCTGGTCTAGAGCGTCTTGCGCCATCGATTCGCTTACGGGATCGCCGGAGTAATCGCTGAGATTGCGCTGTTTACGCAGCCCATCCAGGGTAATCATCCGAGTCCTCTCCAAACCAATCGTCAACGGTAATGTCTGGATCATCGTCTGGTGATGCCCGGGTTTGCTGGTTAATGTGCGAAAGCCGTTCGCCTGCAATACAGCATTGGCGGCTTGCATGATCGACTTGTACGCCATGTCGAACCGCCCCTCAGAACTCATTCCCGGAAGCTGCGCGTCTTCAAGACTTCTCTTCGCGGCCGCCATGAGTCGCTCTACATTTCCAGCATCTTTGGGAATGCTTTCCAAAGCCCTGCCAAGCAGGTTATCCAGTGTCATTGCTCACTCCTTGTGATGGGTCAGATTGTCCTCCGAACCGATGATGAACATCTTAGGCTTGGCCATCAGATCGCGCACGAAGCCACCTTGCTCTGTTAACAATTGGAACCACTCTTGCTGTTGGTACTGCTTTGGATTGATTTCCCGTCCCACGCGGTCCTGCAATGAATACAGGTGCGTCACCAGCTCGCTAAAACCGACGTTGCCGATGACCATCAGATCAATATCACTTTCGGAGGTCGCTTTGCCGTTCGCCATCGAGCCGAACACGAATGCGCAGGCAATTCGATCTGACAACGGAGCGAGCGCTTGACCCAGTGCTTCGACCAACCCGTCGGTCTTGAGCAAGATGCTGACGAGCTCGGGGAAAATAGGGCATTGCCGGTTCGCCCGATACTGCACCTGGTTGCCGACACGCTCCTTGAGCAGCACCCCCACCTCTACCATTTTGGTCAGCTCGCTACTCAGCGTTCCGGACAGGGTGTCAGTCAGCCGTGCAATCTCTCGCAGGTGATATTGCGTTTCAGGGTGCAGCAATAGCAGTGCCAGCACTTTTCTGCGGTACTCAGAGAACAGAAATGTAGACAGCACGTTAATCACCTGACTGCTGCTTTAAAGGCAGCAATTGAAGCCTTAAAAGCATCACTTTTCAAGCTTGGCACCAACGCCCCTCACCTACGCCCCTCTACCGCCATCCGTACCGCAAATCCAAACAGCACCGTTCCCATCAGGTAGCGCTGAACGTTGGCCCAGGTCGGCTTGGTGGAGAGGAAGACGGCGATTGAGCCTGCGGCCATGGCGACCATCGCGTTCACGGTCAGGCTGACGCCGATCTGCGCGCTGCCCAGCACCAGCGACTGGCTGAGGACGCTGGTGCCGTTGCCGACCGTGATGAACTGCGGCAGCAGTGACAGGTAGAGCACCGCGACTTTCGGGTTGAACAGGTTGGTCATCAAGCCCATGAGGAACAGTTGTTTGGGGCTGTCCTGCGGCAGGTTTTTGACCTGAAAAGGCGAGCGGCCGCCCGGTTTGACGGCTTGCCAGGCGAGGTAGAGCAGGTACAGGGCGCCCGCGATGCGCAAGGTGTCGTACGCGTAGGGCACGGCCATGACCAAGCCTGTGATGCCGAATGCCGCGCAGAGCATATAAAAGATGAAACCGATGCCGACGCCGCCAAGGGAGATCAGGCCTGCCTTGCGACCTTGTGAGATGGACCGCGAAATCACGTAAATCATGTTCGGGCCCGGTGTCAGGACCATTCCGAGTGAGATGAGGGCAAACGCAACGAGGTTGGCAAGTTCTGGCATGAGGACGTCCGGCGGCAGGTTTGGAGAGCCGGCGAACGGCGCTCGGCGGGTCGCGCCATTGCATCGCACCACCGGCAGCCATAAAAGACACAGATCACGGAAAAATCGACCCTGACAGATAGGCTTCCCGGTGATGTAGCGACCAATACCGACTACGCTTGGCGCATTCGACTGGGCGCGCTGGGCTGAACAGAGCGACAGCCGGTGTCGATTATTTGGCCAATAGTGGCAAATGGCTCTTCCCAGCATCCAGTAGGCAAGCGACACTCTGAATCGTTGGTGTGGCCGATGTTTCAGTCGGGATGCTGCGTCATGAACCCGGTGAAGAGCTATGAACACCTCACTTCATAAAGGTCTCTCGTTTGCTCGGCGGATGTACGTGCCGCGCACGGTCGGGCTGGGCATCGGCTTCTTCACGGTCGCCGCCGCGCTGTACCCGTCACACCCGCCCGCCTGGGTGTGGGTCGCGCTGGTTCTGCACGGATACGGCTGGTCACACATGGCGTACCTGCTGGCCAAACACTCAAAAAAGCCCTACGCGGCCGAGCGCCGTAACCTTATTTACGATTCGCTGTTAGGCGGGTTCTGGGCCGGTGCAATGGGCCTCAATCCCTTGCCTACGGTCACGGCGCTGTCGATGATGGCGATGAACAACATCGCGGCGGGCGGCCCTCGATTGTTTCTGATCGGGTGCGGGGCGCAAATGGCCGGCGCGCTGGTGGGCTGGTTCATCCTCCTGCCGGCACTGTTTCCGGCGATCACCCAAGTGCAGGTGTATGCCTGCCTGCCGATGCTGGTGATTTACCCGATGGCGATCGGCCTGGTCTGCTATCGCGTTGCGTTGCAATTGTCCAAAAGCAAGAAGGCACTGGAAAAGCTCAGCACCACAGACAGCCTGACCGGCCTCATGAACCACGGTGCCTGGAAAGACCTGCTGAGCGTTGAGTTCAACAACTGCCAGACCTTGAACCGGCAGAACAGCGTGGCGCTGATCGACATCGATCATTTCAAGGCCATCAACGACACGTACGGCCATATCATCGGCGACAACGTGCTCAAACAACTGAGCGGCGTCCTGTCTGCCGGTCTGCGCGAAACCGATTTGGCGGGGCGCTACGGGGGTGACGAATTCTGCGTGATCCTCCCCGACACCACACTGGCCCAGGCGACCGATATTCTCGAACGCTTGCGGCGCACTGTGCACGAGCATACCCACTCAGCCCTCCCCGACCTGAAGCTCAGCCTGAGTATCGGCATTGCGCCCTACGCCTCGCACCTCACCGACGCGGGCATGTGGCTGCACGAAGCCGACATGGCGCTGTACGACGCCAAGAGCACCGGGCGAAACCGAGTCACTTCGGCCAGGCCCGGTGTGAGGGCGTGTGAGACGTTGAGTCCGGAGCTTGAGTGATTTACCGGCGCAGACGTGAATGAGACGGCGTCGGTCCTGCCCAACGATGACGTCTTCCAGACCCTCCAGCCATTTTGCGTGGCATGCTGTTTACAGCAATGGGTCTTCCGGGCTTTGGATCTGCTTGAGGAGATCGACTGGCGTGACCGTTTCGAGCAAGGTCACCAGGCTATCCTCCAGCTTCAACGGCCCATACAGCCCTTCCTCACGTTCCAAGTGAGCCAACTGAACCTCCCGGTAAGCGCCGGGATAGATGCTCTTTTCGAGAGGCAGCAGTCGGTCGAAGTGCTCCAGCAACCCTAGAAAGACAATACGCCGCTCCACCACACCGCGCGTGGTCGCGATCAGTTTTATGAAGAACTCTGAGTCGCCCTGGCGCATGGCCTCGTAAGCCGCGTATCGCTCGACGAGCGTGTAGGTACCCGTCTCATCGAAAATGACGCAGCAGAGCGCTTCGCGTTGACGCCCGTTGAACGGGTTGTGCGCTGCACTGCGACGGTGACTTTGGGCAAGCGCAAAGGCGACGGCCAACTCAGCCTCCTGTCGTCGCCGTGCGCTGCCAAGGCGAGTAAGGTCATCCAGTGAAGGCGCCTGACGTCCCAACCGCTCAATTTCAGCGCAAAAGGCGGCGAACATTCCTTGAGGCCCGAACCACTGTCGGTGAACGGCTTGAAGCTGATCCCTGGACATTGCGCCTTGTCGGTCGAGCAATCGCTGAAAATCACTCATGACTCCTTGATCGCCCTGTTCTTGCGCAACTCGTGGCGTGTCTGTTGCCCTTTCGCGGTGAATTGAGCTGCATGCAGTCATTGTGTCGTACCTTGTTGTTGTTCAATTGGTTGTATGGGCATCGCAGCACCGAGCGGTCCATCAGCTGTACCGAAGCGCGACAGATAAACAATCACCCGACACTTCACCCATAGCCACTCCCTGGCACCCGCCCCGTAAACCGCATTATTAATATTCGATTAGCTATTTTTCACACACGCACAGAGTCACTCCCGAAAAACCATTCTCGAGGCACAATCCAGTTTCAAAAAGAC
>Ga0265798_10009665_pt1 | contig 12023 bp, 16 predicted proteins | sample P3T30metagenome_FD_192430 | JGI IMG/M metagenome (GOLD analysis project Ga0265798, IMG submission 192430) | Plant litter microbial communities from East Loma Ridge, Irvine, California - P3 T30 | ecosystem: Environmental > Terrestrial > Plant litter > Unclassified | place: USA: California... | reverse complement strand
GGGCGAGGGTAGAAGAAGTAACTCACATGATATTTCTGAGAAGGTTCAATCTCTTTAATAGCAATATCGATCCCCAAGTAACTCCCTTTCATCAGTGGTATCCCGTTCAATTCGTATAATTGACATGACGCACCCTTGTATACAGACCCAAAAGCTCCTTTACCCAGTATCTCCCCCCATACGACTTCATCTAACTAGATAAAGCGTCAGTCTATCTCTCTTCGCCTTCCCCCACTTGTCTCGTCTTGGGTTGTCAAGTGGGAGTGGAGTGGAGTTGAATGGGTGAGGGGGCTTACGGGGATATTATCGAATGCTACCATTGGACGGGGGACGTTAGATAGTGAAGTTGCTGGTTGATCTATGTTGGAGTCTGACATGAAATATGATTCTGGTTTCCTGATGGTGGTTTGATGTGAATGAGGATGTGTGTGTTTTATGATTGATGGATGTTGAAACACACACAAGGTCGTCATTTCACTTCATTCGTCAATCAACCTCAAGTCACTTCAACCCTTTCTTCCCCTTGTCTGATAGCTTGGATATCCCGAGCGGTACTTCGCAGGGTCGGATACCGACAAGCAAGCTCGGCTGAAACATAGACACGGAGATGAAGTTGCAAAATGCCCCTTAATCCCGACAATTGCATGTAACATCTATAATTCCTCCTTGACTCCCGCTGTCGTTCCCGCTTGCGCAACATCAAGCGGCCAGCATAAAGCCGGAGAGGTAGCTTTGAATCTATACTCGCATTTCTCTGGCTCTGAAATTGACAGTAGGGCATTTGTAGTTCCACAGGATAATTCAACGGTTGCGGATCGCATTGGGCCGTTCCAGCATTTCGCCCTACAGTTTAGCTTTCTTCATTCCTTCGACCTGAAGGCTTGGTGACATACCCATTAGTATATCGCTGTTTTATGTAATGGTCAAATGACCCCTCAGGTGCAGAGTCGTTCCAGCCTGAGAAAGCGCTGCTTGTCAGCTCCCATCGACAAGAGGATATAGTTGACCTACCCCAAGAAATTAGATGAGCTGTCCTTATTACTCTTCTGCGTAGCTCTACCAAAGAAACATAGCTCGTATGTATAGCTGACATGAGCTGTTGCCCTATTGGTTCATATCATCGAGAAGCACATACTCGCCATGAACCTTGTCAATACAAGTCCCATCCAATTTCTTCCACTCTGCATCAGGTCCGTATCCTTTACTCATTTTCTCCAATGTCTCGGTATTCCGGTTGATATCGTGCTGAAGATCTTGCAATTCCTTGTTCAAAGTCTGATGTCGGTTACGAGCTGCAGAGACATCTTCTCGTCAGCCATTGAGCAGGAGATGGTAGGAGGGAACTCACGAGGGCTATCGGAATTGGTCCTGGTGGCTTTGTCGCCTTTTCCGATGAGACCGATACGAATGAACCAGTCTAATGCGAGGTCGCGAAGGGTCTCGTATTGCTCATATAGTGAATCTGGAATATATTCCTCGATCCGATATACTGGCCATCAGCTATTCCCGGTCAGCGGCAGAGGAGACTTACGCAATCCGACATCACCCTCGTCGTCTTCAGCATCAACTTCGCCATCCACGTCCATCATGAGCAACCCCTCCAGGTCCTTCTTATCCAATTCATCCAGCTCCTTATCCTCGATCTCCTCTTCCACCTCTACTGGATCACTCTGCGAGCCTGTTTCCTCTTGCTTGACCTCAATCTCTTCCTCAAAAGGTTTCGTCAACTCCTCATAACCCACTACAGCGGCTTTAACGGCCATATCCTGGTAATTCGGATTATACCCTTTGGACAGTTCTTCTAAGATACCATGAAGGGTGTCGAGCTCAGATTGCAGACGAGAAGTCTTGGATCGTAAACGATTCAAAGCAAGTCGATGAGTGAGGAGGGTGGTATATAATGCTAAGTCGTCAGCTACAGTCTGCTAGGGAACTGAGACTTACGCGACTGTTTACGCTTTTCAATCTGTTGATGGCTCTTTGCCTCAATCCTGTCCAGCGTCACTATTCGTCAGCTATCGTTTCTCAGTCACGAACACTGGAGCTGACTTCTCGCTTCCTCAACCGCCCGCTCTTTGGCGTTCAATTCTGCCTGTTTTGATTTGAGATCATCCTCTATACGTTTCTTCTCCCCTAGTGCCCATTTCACATATGTCCCCCGGATCTTTGCTCCCTATCATTAGCTCCTTCTTTTTGAGAAGTGACGTACCGTTTTACGAGTCTTGGTCTCTGCTTCTATCTTGGCCTTGTGCTCCCGCCCAATCTCGGCGCATGTGTCCGGACAAGCCCCAGTCTGCCATTCATCGCTCCCATCACAGCATTCCGGGTCTGTTGTCAGTTCTGGTCTGTACTGCAATTGATAGAGAGGAACATACCACAGATGCCATCATTCACTCGACTTGACTTGACTGTACTAGGTATATGCCCCTCATTCTTGCAGTAGAAAGTGATACTACTATTCTCACAAGCGCTCGTTCCCGGTTCATCAGATCCATCAGGACAGTCGCAGTAATCGTCATTGATTGCCGAATGAAGTATTGTAACAGATCCATCTAGACACGTGAATTGATTCTTGATAGGTTCGTAACGGTCGTATACTGCTAGTCAGTCACTGCCTTTGTCCCCCACAGCTGGACAGGGATGGCTGTAGAGACTCACAAGCTGGATCCAGTCCTCTGATTTGGCTTGCCACAAGAGGCTTGGACTCGGCGGTGACTGACCCTAACACGCTCAATAGGGGGACCAATGCCCACACTGCTCCTGTCATGATATGGTATACTATTACTGTAGCTACGAAACAAGGCCAAGAACAAGAGCACCTCCACTCTGTGACTCGACATGCCTAACTTCGCACACCGTGTGTTTCCAGCTCGCCTAACTCCCGCTTAAAACCGGCCGGAGCCTCGACGAATCAAGATGAACGAGTTAGACGATTCAATTTCATTTCTGTATATAATCTCTCATTATCAGAGAGACAAGGAGCTGCACAAGAGCTCCAAGAATCTATCGGACATCGGTCTGAACATCACGCTCGAGTCAACAATATGTCCATTGCGAGCTCATCACGCCTAGTGGTCCGATCGGTACTCTATACCTCTCGCCGCCAAATCACGCGTCTAGCTCCGGCTAGCCGATCGTACGCTTCCGAAGCTGCTTTCGACCCCTCGCAAGTCGAACGAGCGACCGATGAAGTGGATGTCTGTATTGTCGGAGGAGGTCCTGCTGGGCTGAGTGCTGCTATTCGGATCAAGCAGCTGGAACAGGAGAGGGGAGGGGATGAGTTACGGGTAGTTGTCTTGGAGAAGGGTTCTGAAGTCGGTGAGTACATCGAGCTGATTCAGGGGGTCATGCTGACTGATATCAGGTTCACATATCCTGTCCGGAGCTGTCATTGAGCCTAGAGCTTTGACGGAATTGATTCCAGATTGGAAAGAGCTCGGCGCCCCCTTGAACCAAGAAGCGACTTCCGACTCTATGCGATTCTTGACTGCCAACTCGTCTTATCCACTCCCTCACCCCCCTCAAATGAACAATAAAGGAAATTATATTGTCTCGCTATCCCGCCTGACAGCTTGGCTAGGCGAACAAGCCGAAGCACTCGGCGTCGAGGTCTACCCTGGCTTCGCAGCTGCTCATGTCCTTTATTCTGAAGATGGAAAGAGTGTCAAGGGAGTAGCAACTGGTGATGTGGGATTGGATAAGAATGGACAACCGAAAGATTCTTATGAACCTGGAATGGAGTTCCACTCTAAAGTGACATTATTCGGAGAAGGAGCACATGGATCTTTGTCAAAGCAGGTTCAGCAGAAATTCAATTTGAGAGAAGGAGTTGATCCTCAAACGTATGGACTTGGTATCAAGGAAGTCTGGAGGGTAAGGGATGAAGTGTATGAACCTGGAAAGGTCGTACATACGCTCGGATGGCCTATGGATTACAAGACATACGGAGGTAGTTGGTTATACCACATGGAGGATAATATGGTCAGTATGGGATTGGTTATCGGGCTGGATTACGAGAACCCATATCTCTCGCCATATAGGGAGTTCCAGGTAAGATTCATTCGATCGCTCCTGGGCATGAGCTGATCCGACAGAGGATGAAACATCACCCATACTTTGCAAACATCCTCAAGGACGGAGAACGATTAGCATACGGTGCTCGAGCACTGAATGAAGGTGGATTCCAGTCGATCCCGAAACTCTACTTCCCAGGTGGAGCCTTGATAGGTTGTTCAGCCGGTTTCCTGAACGTACCAAAGGTAAGCTATAGTTGTCCAGACTGATAGAGAGGAAACAAGCTAATCGCCAGATCAAAGGAACCCATAACGCCATGAAATCCGGTATGTTGGCTGCCGAAACAGCATTCAAAACCATCACCTCCAACCCCGAGAGTACCGAAGCAGCAGACATGTCGGGCTATGAAACAGCCGTCAAAGGTTCTTGGATCTGGGACGAGTTGAAAGAAGTTAGGAATCTACGTCCATCATTCCACAACCCACTAGGACTCTGGGGAGGTATGGCATATTCTGGATTGGATAGTATGATCCTAAAAGGACGGGTCCCTTGGACATTTAGGAATAAAGTCGAGGATCACGCACATACAAAGAAGGCCAGGTATGTTTCCCCATACTTCTTCTCAGATATAGGGGTAAGCTGATAAGAAGCGAGAGCAAGCCTATTGATTATCCTTTGCCAGATGGGAAATTGTCATTCGATATCCTCACTTCAGTTTCTCTGACGGGTACGAATCACGCTGAGAATCAACCGGTCCACCTGCAGTTGCCCAAGGAGGAAGGAGCTAGGGCAAGGCACACAGAGACTAACGTTACGGGTAAGTCTTTTTGTACTTTCAATTGATACGGGGCTGACGGGTAGAATATGCTGGATTACTTGGCAGAGCATGCCCAGCTGCAGTCTACGAATACGCAGATGCAGAGGGTTCAGAAGCGGATGCGGCTGGAAAGAAATTCGTAATCAATTCTCAGGTACGCCGTTCTCCACTATACCTTCTTATCTCGAAGCTGACATTCAGAACTGTATCCACGTATGATTTCGTTCTTTAAGTGCAAGGGCGTAGGACTGATGATAGTGCAAAACATGTTCAATCAAGACCCCAACTCAGGATATCTTGTGGGCAGGTATGTCCCTTTCTAGTGTGGATTCACGTGGCGTGGGTGAAGCTAATGACCAGTACCCGAAGGAGGTGGTGGACCCAAGTACAGTATGTCTTTCATTCTTCCTGTGTTGAGTCGAGCTGATGAATAGATATCACATAGTTCATGCATTGTTGTTTGTCTACCCTCAGTATTCGCCAATATCTGACCGACTGTCACTATTTTGCTTCAAATGACGATCAAACGGAAAGTTGATCCGTTGATCCAGGGCAATCAACCAGAAGCGGGAACACACAAGAAGAGAAAAGCACAAATATACAGGACATACAATACATCCTTTCGACACGGCACCGCATAGGTCCCCGAATCCAGTCGCTTCAATAGTTAATCGGCAACACCACGCCACTCCCCCGGATCGACACGGGGTCTTTGCTTACGCACCAAAGACGGTAATACCGGGTCATATCATAATTAACTGCTGATCACGGCAAATCCGACCTCTTACTCAATCACTATAGAATCGCCTGTCTCGTTTCAGACCAAACATCCTTTACCCTCCTTTCACCTTTTCTTCCTTTGTCCAACCGTTCTCGGTTGAATGTAACAAGGGGTTGAGGTCAAGGGGATCAACGAGTTGGGATACTAATGCTTTTTGAATGGATAAGGGAATTGATCCTTTGATCCGTCGTACTGAGGTCAACTCTAGATATCGGAATCTTGACTTGGAAGATCATTCTCCTTGTTAACGTTGACGATCTCTTCTTCTACTCCTTATTCTTGGACCATCACTTCATTTGTTCTCCTTGGTTCCGATCATCCGAATATTATATCATTTACTCCATTCTTCCCCTATCCTCCCCTTAAATAATCAATATAGATATAGACGGCATAGGTATCACCTACAGACATACACATACGCATACGCATACGCATAAGCGAAAACGACACATATACTACTACACGAAAGTCGATCAAAAGTATCACAGTATACAATCTCTACCAGTCATTCGACAACTCTTTTTCTCCCAGCTACTAGCTTCGGACAATCGCGTACCTTCCATTCATAAGTTGCACTTCGGACCGACCCTTTGTTCTCGATATTTCACAACCTTTCTCGAAGTATACCTTCCTGGTCACACCTCCGGAAAAGGTCTTCACCTCTCATCTCGGTTCTTGTTCGTCCCAAGAGTCTCACGTCTCGCGTCGCTATACGCTACCAACGCCATCGCTAGGTCTTGCCTCGCTCGCCCCACATCCCGACAATGATGTTCTCATCCGCTTCGCCCATGGGCCATTTGGGTGCTACGCAAGTAAAGATGGCCATGCAAACTCTTCAAATGGTAAATATGGAATTAGAGCGTCAGAAAATGCAGGGTATGGTGAATACCGAAGGATATCTAGATTGTCTGAATAAGTGAGTCTCCTCATTGTCTCCGTAAATCTATGCGGTCTATGCGGTCTATCTAAGCGTCACCCTCCACACTGTTGCGCTGACAATCACGATCCTCGATACCGATGACTATAGGAGCTAATGATCAGGATGCTGGAGCCTTTAGCAATTGTCCAGGGGATGATGGGATTACGGACATGGTTAACGGAAGTTCAGTATCTGATGACTAAATTAAAACAAAGGGCTTTCAGCGGTATGGGATTGTGAGTCGCTTCTTCCCGTCGTCCTACCACTCCCGACTTCAATCGGACCCCAACTGCCACGGCTGTCTCGATCAATACTGATATCAGGAATCCACGCGAGAGACAAGTACTAGCATGGTATTCTGCCCAATGGCGCCAATTACGCGGTGGTCCTGTATGTTCACTCTGCTTTCGTCATGTAAGAGAGCTAATGGGTTAGTGCGATATGGGACGTCCTGAAGCTCAGATTGTATGTCCACTTCTTGCCTTTGAGGCGTACAATTTTGGGAGAGGAGTACTGATGATAGATACTAGCTTCTTTAGGTGAGATGGCTATGTACTAGCCTCAGACCCAATCGTCGATTCATCAATTGCATACCGACAGACGACCATGTTCAACATCACCCCTTTTCCCCATCATACATAAGACCATCAGAAGCTACCATGATCAATACCGCATCAACCAGATACACCAATCTCAAGCATTATCAACAGACACATACACTAAACAATCTGTACCAAAAGGCAACACAATCACGACCAACTCCGCATTTCTCTCATTCATAGTAAACATGAAACAATCAATTATCGAACCCATCCTTTCTCCAGAACCTGAATTTGTATGCTTAACCCCATCTATCTCGGCTTGTATGTAGACTGTACTCGTAGCGTCCTGTAACATCTTATGTATTGGTATTTGTATCTACACTCGTACTACTACCCCGAGGCATGGTGCCACTTTGCCACTTTCTCGTCACCAGGAATCTGGATCAACTTGACCTCCACTTACTCACCTTCCACTCACTCCACCCACTACCCATTGTCAACCTCACAAACACAGGGATGTTATTAGCAAATTACGCATCAGACTCCGACTCGGATCAAGAAGATGCAGGTCCATCACGCCCTACTCCCCTCACAACTTCCATGGGAGGGGGCGGGGGGGCATCAAAACCAAAACGGAAAGCTCCAGTCAAGATTACTCTTGATTTACCGAAAACTACCTCGACCGAACCTAATGGAGGTGAAGCAGAGGCAGAGGAAGAGGAAGAGAGGGAATTCAAGAAAGCAAAAACTGGGTCTGGACCTAAAGGCGGGAAAGGATCGTATGTCGACCCTCCTCCATCTCTCTCGTAGCTGATTTCGAAAGATGCTGATAGTAGTTCGGCATTACTCGGAATGCTCCCTCCGCCAAAACGTAAATTACCAGCATCTAAATCTGGTCCTTCGACCAATAAACCTACGATAGCCGTTCCTAAAGTCGCTTTACCGAAACCTGCTGCGAATCTACCTGCTCCCCCTGGATTCAGTAAGGAGGATAGCGATATTGATGATGGAGGAATGGTACCTCCCTCTCTTCGTCGGAAAGGGGCAGCAGGGACAAGCAAGGGTGCTTCTATGGATCTATTTGGATTAGGTAAGTCCCAAGTTTCTAAATAAGTGAATTATAGGTAAACTGATAAAATAGGTGATGAGCCCTCGGCATCCTCATCCTCCTCCAAGCCGAAACCGAAATCCACATCCTCAATGCCAATGTCAATATCATCAGCACCGACCGTAGCCGATTTCATACCACCCCAACCAACCGCAAACGACCCTTATCCCGGCTATTACCAAACACCCTCAGGCGAATGGGCAGCCTACGACCAAGATTATTATCATACATTCTTCCCAGCCCAAACTCAAGAAGAACTCGAACAAGGTGATGGAAGGGTTGGAAGACATTGGGAAGAATTCAATTCCAAAGGAGCCGATTTCATCGATATTGATGTTTCCAAGGGACTTGAGGAGGCTAGGATTGAGAGGGAACGAAAAGCTTTGGCTGTCAAGCCTAAATTACCTGGGGATGAAGTTGAATATAAGGTATGTGGGCGAAGAGCAGGCGTGCATGCTCAGTCTACACCCCACACCCCTGGGCGTAGGCTGTGTAGCCGTTCGGCTTACTGCTGGCAGTGCGTGGAGTACGCTGACAATCAGGCGGTTGGCCAAATCAAGGGTCTTGCTACGGAACGACATCAATTATCTTCATTGCTCAATACCGCTTTCACTCAGAAAGAAGAGGTCAGTCTAATTCTTATTCTATTTTATCCGTTGACTCTGCTTTCCCACGTGTCTCCTCTCTGCTCCGGTGTCATCCTCTCCTCTCGTGTAGTCCAGATCATGTGCTGACAATCCAGTTGGAACAGAGGATTACCAGCAACAAAAAGAATATGCGTGTTGCAGCCCAGAAATATGGTTTCTAGGTGATTTCATGTATGGCAGTGTAAGATCATGAGGGCGTCTGGTGTAGTAACAGAGAGACAAGGGAGGTGGATGTACAATATTGATCAGAGATCACTACCATCGCAGATCAATCATGTATGGCTGTACTGCATAATCCTAGATGAAGGAGGTTTATACCCTATAATATATCCTTCAGATTAGTCTGCGCAGATCCCCTCTCCAGAGGTTTAGGGGCGTTGGGTCCAGGTTTCCATCCGATCTGTCATTAGCCACAACCCCACATCCTTCCTCCGAAACGATGGAAGGGACATACCATGAATATAATCTGGAATGTCGCAGGTACACTACCATCTTCTTTTCCATACATATCTGAGAATTAGTCCTTTCTCTTGAATCTCTCGCTTGACGTTTCCTCGTTGAGTCGTCCTGAGCCCGCCTCAAATCCGTGTAAAACCGAGTCCCCATATCATTCTCAACCGCTAGTCCGCATTCTCGTTGACATCACTCCATCCGATCTCCCGATCCCACGCTGACTCGCTACCGCTCCCTAGATCACTCAGACATACCTTTATAAATCGCCTCAGCAGCCAATAATACATCTCTACTAACCCAATTCCTCCTTCCTAGTATCGCATTACTCTCCCCCATATCTCTTAAATCAGACATCAATTCCCAAATCGAAGGGTAATTGATAGTTAAATCTTCAACATCTACTGTTGTAGTGGTGAATCCTGCTCTGTTTAGTAGGGAAGGAGCGTCCGTTGGGTCTGTGCGTCAGTTCAGGCCTGTAATGATTTTGGGACAGGGACGTACTGATCATTGGTGATACTCTATTTGCGATTCCACCTCTTCTCTCTTGTTCTGCCAATTGGATTGATGTTCTACTATCAGCGCTCTCCTTTGAGTTGACATGTCTAGGAAGAGACGTACCGGAGTTCGAATAAGCTGTCACCACCTAGAACAGCTCCTACGAACACTCCGTCGGGTTTCAATAGGTGTTTGACCTGAGTGAGGGCACCGACTATATCCCCTACCCAATGTAGACCACCGGCAGAAACTATCGCTTCGACCTGATCACGGAGGGATTCGAGCTTTGGATCGGCTAACAAGCGTGAAGGAGATGCTTGAATTCGTTCTGGTTCATCTTAAGATCAGCTACTTGATCTCCTCTTGTCTGTTTGATACAGACAGAGGCAAAGAGGCTTACATTCGAAATCTCGATCACGATATAGAGCTTCTCCTACCTCATTAGCTTAATTATACGGCCTATCAAGGGGCTCACCACTCGGTTCTACCATCCACCATTTCCTCTGTCCTCCTCTACTCTTGTTTCCGATGACTTCCTGCAATACCTTCGTCAAAAGTCCAGCATGCGAACATAAATCCATGATACTCCCAGGAGGCTCCTTTAAATCCTACTATCAGCCCTCATCCGCCGCATCAACATACCTCTATACGTTCCGATAACCTCTCAGCCAGCTCATCTCTCAGATAATCAACTACTGATACATCCCCTCCCCCTTCCTTCGATCTGAGACGTAGTAATGCCCGATCTCGTTGTCTTGCTTTTGACGGTTCATCGAATACTTCATATGCCGCTGTTGGGGTCGGCGTGTATGGGGAAAGGGTGGCGTAGGTTCTTGGAAGGTATACTTGAGTCCTCGGGAGTCTGCTGCTGGAGCGTAGAGCTCTTGAGAGAGGTACGGACATTGTTGTCTAAGGTATGAAGTGTAGTAAGATTACAGAAGGGTGGTGTAGACAATCGGTCTGCCTCCACTCCTCATTTCACGGCGATCATAGCCGTCACCAAATTAGTCACACAGTCGGAGCAGTATCGTGCTGGCACAATGCAGCCAGCAGATGCCCATATTTGAATTCCCGATGTACGCGCTCCTGACGTCGCACACCCCGCCGCACAGGCTCATGTGGATGATACCGATCCATGGCAATCGTACACTACGGCTAGCGAAAAAGATCCATACAAGAATAGATAATCTACTCCTTGACGTCCTCCTCCCTCTCGACCTCGAAGAGACCCTGCCTCTTCTCGGCGAGTCGGGCGGCCTTCCTCTCTCGCATAGCCTTGTTCTTGACTCGTCGGGCCTCCATCTGCTCCTGTAGGTGCTTGGTTCGGACCCTCTCGGCCTTGGCCTTGTGAATGTGTTCCATCAAAACTCGCTTGTTCTTGAATCGGTTACCCTTGGCCTCGAGGTAAAGAGTGTGGTAGCTGATTGTCAGTTGAGTATTCGTATTTGATGGTTGACTGTAGCGTACAGGTGCTTGTCGATCTTTCCACCCTCTCGGTACTTCCTCAATAGTCTCCTCAAAACCCTCATCCTCCTGAGCCACATGACCTTTGAAGGCATACGGGCCTCAGCTGTACCCTTCCTCTTACCGAAACCAGAGTGTCGACCCAATCGCTTGGAAGCCTGGAGATCCCTAGTTCGTGCTCGGGAGTGGACGACGGTGGGCTTGACGATGCTGAAGAGTCAGTAATATCCTTGCCGGTCACTGAGGCTAATGACCTACATGTGACCGTCCTTGAGGAGCTTTCGGACACCAGATCGAGAGTTGGCCTGTCCGATCTCGGCGGCCTCCTGGGGGTCGAGCCAGACTATGGGTTAGTACTGTTCTTGTGCTTGGCTGCGTTCCGACTCCACTCCCATATCCATCCTCCACATACATCATCCTTCCAGCGATTGATTCATATTGTCCCTTTGAATCTCTCATCATGTGCAATTCCTTATGTCATGATCCATGTTCATCCTCCGTCCTCTATTCCCCCTTTGTATTGTCCGGTTGCACTAATTCGGCATTGACTTACTCTTCCTCTGACCGACACCTGCAACGCTAGCGGCGAGCCTCTTCTGCTGGCTGAGATTGACCATTGTAGATTGATATATAGGTTGATGGATAGAAAAGGTCAGCTAACAAGGGGGGAGGCGAGTGTAATCCTATGCTGTGACTGAGAATAGGCGGCGATGACCGATTTTGGTTACTAGTCGGAGTTTCGTCAATTTAATCAGAAAGCAGTGTGGCACTATTTCAATGGAT
>Ga0265798_10009664_pt1 | contig 12024 bp, 13 predicted proteins | sample P3T30metagenome_FD_192430 | JGI IMG/M metagenome (GOLD analysis project Ga0265798, IMG submission 192430) | Plant litter microbial communities from East Loma Ridge, Irvine, California - P3 T30 | ecosystem: Environmental > Terrestrial > Plant litter > Unclassified | place: USA: California... | reverse complement strand
AGGCGGCCACCGCACCCGTCGTCGCCCGCAGCGTCGCGGAGGCGCTGCTCGCGCATCCTGCCCTCGCCGGCCTGCCGCCCGCGTCCGTGGACCTGCGCGTCGTCGGCGTCGACCCCTGAGCCCGGCCGCGCGGACGGCCGGTCTCGACCACGACCGCAGGAGGCCCGCCCCACGCCCGGCGGCGACCTTGCTAGAGTGGTCGGGCACGCCTCGGCGTGCTGCGCGAGTGTAGTTCAATGGTAGAACTCCAGCTTCCCAAGCTGGTAGCGCGGGTTCGATTCCCGTCACTCGCTCCATCGTTCGCCAGAAGCAGTTTTGTCGTTTCTCAACCCAGATGCGACTTCTCTCGACTCAATTGAAACTCTGGCAACCGTCCTTAAGGCACCGAGGCCAGCGGGCTGGTCCATCGAGAGACCAGGACCGCTCACCTCTTACCGATTCCTCAACCCGAACTTCGGCCATCGCGTCGCCTTCCGCGAGAGCGAGGGCGCTCCGAACCAGACCTGGTCAAGTTGCGCTGGCCCGCGCTGACTCTCCTACCATGCTTATGACGCACCTCGTCGACGAGCGCATTCCGTCGGGTGACCGGTCTGCACTCCGAACTCCGACGCGGCGACGACCCACCGGATGTTCTCACGAGGTAGGCGGGCGCCCGAATCGGCAGCTACTTGTCCCCTCCCAACCAACGACGACGTGACGAGCGGGGTGAACAGTCACCCAATCTGTTATCGACGTTGTCCCCCTTGAGCACGCTCATCGTGTCTGCTGTAGTCCCGGTAGCTTGACTACCCCGGGTAGAGACATGGGCTCCTGCGGAAAGGATGTGCGCCATGGTGAAGGCGTATCCGGAAGCGTTCCGCCGTGATCGCGATCGCGATCGTGGTCGGCCGGAAGGGTGAGGCGTCGGTGCGGCCGGTCGCAAAGCCCTCCCTGGCTCGCTGGCTGCGCCTTGCGGACCGGGACGGATGAGTCAATGAAACCTGCAGCAGTCCCGTCTTTCTACGCTTTCAGGCTGACCTGCCGTTGCAATCTTCGGCGCCTGACGCAATCAGGCAAGCCGGATCCCCGAAGAGTCTGCGCGCGCCGGTCGGTGCGACAAGAAGATGGGCCGGACGGAGACGCGCAGTCGAAGGCAGATCGTGACACCGCCTCGACGCCCTTAGGCTGAGCATCGTGCCAGATGAGGAAACGCAGGAAAAAGGTCGTGACGGCGTCCGCTTCACGCGCCGCTGGTTGGAAGCAACCACCTTCATTGAGCTGCCTTGGACGGCCTATGACAGCAAGCGCCTCTGCGTCCTGCCGCTGCTGAAGGCCGGGAAAAGAAAGAAGTACGACCTCCGTGGCCGGTTCCTCCATGAGGAGCGGCAAGAGGTGTACGTCGAGAACAAGGCTGCGAACAAGGCCAACAACCAGACCGCCGATTACCGGGAGTTCCTCGCGAACGCCTACAGCACCACGGCCAAGAAGTGGGCCGACCTCGGCGGAGACCCGCAGATCGAGTACATCTTCGTTACATCGCACCCGTTCGGGAAGCTCGCCGAGTGGAGCCAGCTGTCTACCAAGGCAGTGATGGTGGAAGCCGTCACGCAAGAGGGCGTGCTGCCCAATGACGTCGAGATCGACGACGAGCTGGCCGGGCTCGTGGCGGAGCGGTGCTGGCTGCTTGTCGTACATCCTAAGCAGGAGCGCCTCACGCTCGATCAGGCGGAACTTCAAACCGCGCTGCGGGCCCTCGAGAGGAAGAAGTACACGCTGTGACATTCACCGAGGCTCTTTACGCGGCGCAGGACACCGATGACCCTAGTGCCTACATCGACCGAGTTAAGAACGCCGTTCAGGCAGAGCTCGAGGTCCTCGACTTGACCTCGATGATCGAGAGGACTTCGTACTTCAACCACACGGCTGTTCCTGACTTCATAGTCAGCTGGCCTGGAGAATCGGGCAAGCGGGATACGCCACGGCGTGCTGTCTTCCTTCGACACTCCTATCGGTCGATCGCGAGCGAAGGTGACGAACACTTCCTTGGTAGCACGGACGCGATGATCATGGCGATTCGTTCAGCCGGGAAGAAGATCTTCACCGCGACCGCGAGAGGGGAGGCGGCCGCCAAGTCGCGGCTTCTGCTCACGGACTCTGAGGCCGTCGGGCTTGTCGCGGACCAGGGTCTGTCGTCGAACTCCGGAGACGCGAATCTTTTGGGAGATCTGATTCGCGCGAACTTCATTCGTGGCGCCAAAGGGCGCATCGACCGTTCTACTGCATCTCGGCTCCTTGATCTCAACGGCACCGACACTCTCGAAGGGGAGCCGACGGTCACCGACCTGATCGCTGCCACGTTCAGCGAGGACGCCGCAGCGCGAATAAGCCGCACCGCTCAACTCATCGATATCGCCAGCGAGGGCACCGCGGACGGAAATTTCGACCTCGTGGGTGGTCAGCTCTCCCTGGCCGAAATGCGTCACCTTGTCCCTTGGCTGCTCAAGCGGGATCCCGACACGATTCACGAAACTTTCTGGCCCTACGCCGGAACTTTGTTCAGCTTCAAGGATCTTGAAGCAATTCGTGACGACCTCAGCGGCCTGGATCTCACACCGCTGATCATCGCGAATGCCGACCGTTGGAGCGCCAAGCGGGCGTACGTCGGTCTTGCAATTGAGCCGGATGACGGCGAGAACGAGTCTGCTCGCGACCAAGGCAACGAGGCGGACGAGGTAGCAGACGAAGAGGACGAAGGCGTCCCCGACGCCACATCCGATGTTCAGGTTGCGGGGGCGCAGAGGGACGCGGCCCCGCGCCGGTGGGGCTTCCACCCGGGCTCACTGAGCGCACTGAGCGTTGATGTGGGAAATCTCAGACTCTACGTAGCTCAAAATGGCACCCTTCTCAAGGGGCGATCAGGCTCATCTTCTGCTACTTGGGAACGCGTGAAGGAGACGATGGGTTCAACGCGACTTCGGCGCGTCGAGCTACGGGGGATTCAGAGTTCCGTCAGCATCAATGCAGAGCAGAGCCCTGACGTTCAGGGCCAGGTCAGTAAAGTGACGGAGTCATTTGATGATCGCTACTTCATCGATGCTGTCACTGTCCGATACCGCGCACCTGGCGATAAACAGGGACATTCTGATGTCGATATCAAGTTCGGTCAAAATCTCGCCATTGCCGCAGATTCGGCGTCTATCGCGGACATCACCTCCGCTGCATTGAGCATCGCTGAGTACAGATCTCCTGCGAGCAGCGAGGAGGTCGACGCTCTCCTCGGAAGAACAGTGACCGCAATTCAAGCGCCGACGGCTGAGCCCCAATCCGACTAGGCCATGGAGTTCAGTTGCTCGAAGTAGGAGAGAGGGCGGCCCCCTTCGCTGTAGTACTTAGTTATGTCGACGCCTTCCCGGGCACGGCCGGTTGAACCACATCGAACCCGGGATCGCCATCAAGTTCTCCTGACAACGCCGCCGGCAACGGTAGACCGTATCGCTCGCATAGGACCCGGGTTTGGCAGTAACGCCTCGCATCGGCTGCGACGTCGCCGAGCACGGCGGAGTTGATGCCTGCTCCGAGAAGGATGCCGACGTACGGGACGACCTTTGCCACGCTTTCGACGGATACTTTGCCACCGTTGACCCCTGCCTGATTCATGAGCCGTTCAAGCGCGGCGACGAGCTTGTGGTCCGACCGGAGCTTGTCTGACCACCGAACACGATCCTTCATCGCACTGGCGGCGCGAGAGACATCCCGCAGAGGCTCCGCCTTCGCCGCTTGTGCCATGAAGGAACGGTGAACGAGCCGTTGAATGAACTGCTCCTCCGCGGGGTCCTTCGCATCGAAACCGTAGGAGTAGGCGACGCGAGCGGCGATGGCCGTACTGAGTACCTGGATGACGACTATGTCCAGGCTGATGGATGCCACGATGCCAGCTACAGGCACGAGCGCGAGGGCTCCCATGGCGCCACCTTCAAGCGCGCCGGCGCTTCGCCAGGTCAAAGTGTTGCGCGTGAGGAGTCGGTCGCAGGCCTTAAGTTCCTCGTCCCGCAGATCAGCGAACGTCTCAATGTGCAGCCCGTGTTTCAGCGCCAGGCGCTCGACGTACTTCGGGTCGTTGAGCTCGAGCGACCATTCGTTGACAAGGTCGAGTAGCGACACGATGCCGTGAAGCAGGGGCTTGACGGCTGCATCGCCGACTGCTCCGCCTGCTCGCCGTACAGGCTCCTTCAGAGCCTCCGGAACAACATCTACGGCCTTCTTGACCGCTTTGCCGGTCACTTCAGTACCGCGCTCAAACGCCTCGCCAGTCCAGTTCGGCAAGCCTCGCCGGTTGTTTCGGCGTTCCCAGTGCTGGTTGAGGACGTTCCAGACTTGTCGATCGTACGCATTCATGCGGACGGACCTGGCGGCATCGCCAGCGGATTCAGTCACGGGGGTGGTCTCCTCGCCTCGGGTGTGAAGTCCATCATCCTGGGCCCCGATCCGCATCGCCATGCTCGCTCATTGATTCGCTGCGATGGCATGCTCGTTCAGGGGAAGCTTGCGACCCGCGGGGGGTCTGCTGCAGGTTCGGTCGACTCCTGATCTCTGAGGATCTGATCCTCGGTGGAAGGATGTCGATCATGGCTAGGCCTTATTCGGAGGAGTTCCGACGCGACGTCATCGCTCGTCGGGGCGAGATCCCCCTGACGCAGGTCGGGAAGGACTTCGGGATCTCCGAGGGAACGGTGACGAACTGGCCGCGCCGCGCGGACGTCCATGACGGCGTTCGGCCGGGCGTGGCGACGACGGAGAGCGCGGAGCTCCGGGAGCTGAAAAAGCGGAACCGGCTGCTCGAGCAGGAGAACGAGATCCTCCGCCGTGCTGCCGCGTACCTCTCCCAAGCGCACCTCCCAGAACGATGTACCCGCTGGTCCACGAGCTCGCCGCCGACCGACTTCCTGTCGCGGTTACCTGTCGGGTGCTGGGCTTCTCCAAGCAGGCGTTCTCTGCCTGGCGGAAGCAGCCCGTGTCCAGGCGCGAGTGGAAGGACGCGGACCTGACCAACGCCGCGATCGACCTGCACCGCGACGACCCGACGTTCGGCTAACGGTTCATCGCTGACGATCCTGTCGCGGCCGGCTACGTGGTCTCGGAGCGGCGGGTGTGGGGGTTGTGCTCGCAGCAGCGGCTCTGGTCGGTGCATGCCAAGAAGTACGCACTGACGCGGAAGGCTGGCCCGCCTATACACGCGGACCGGGTGCGGCGGGCGTTCACCGCACTGGACCTCGATCGGCTATGGCTGACGGACATCACCGAGCACAACACCAGCTAAGGCAGAGCTTTACCTCTGCGCCGTCAAGGACGCCTGCTTCCGTCGTATTGCCGGGTACTCGATCAGCGATGGGATGCGGTCCTCACTGGCCGTCGCGGCCCTCCAGATGGCGATCTCGCGCCGGAATCCGGTCGGCACGGTCGTCCACTCTGACCATGGCAGCCAGTTTCGTCCCAGGAAGTTCGTCCGCGCGCTTTCGGATGCAGGCCTCCGCGGGGCGATCGGCAGGGTCGGCGCGTGCGCTGATAACGCAGCGATGGAGTCTTTCTTCGCCTTGCTGCAGAAGAACGTTCTGAACCAGCGGCGGTGGACGTCGAGGACGCAGCTTCGTCTCGCGCTCGTGCACTGGATCGAGGGGACCTACCACCGGAAGCGACGTCAGCGGGGCCTCGGCAAGTTGATGCCGACCGAATACGAAACAATTATCATCTCAAAGGTCGCCCTCGCGGCCTGAACAAGCGAGTCAAGTTAACCTGCAGCAGTCCCAGGCTCACCAGCTTCGCCGTCGTTTTCGTCGTTTCGGCCAGCCAGCTCAAAAGGTCTCGCGTCCAGTGAGAAGAATCCGGAACGCGTCAGTCGGGCGTTCTCAAGCAGCGCATAGTCTCATCGCTGCGAAAGAGTCTCACCTGTCTCGAGAAACGACACACCGCGATCACCTGATCGAGACCTCGACGCTCCCGTCGCCCGCCACCGCCGCGCGCACCTGCCGCAGGTCGCGCACGCGCGGCAGCCCCTGCGTCGTCGGGCTCTCGTGGCCGCCGACGACGACCACGCGCATGCCCGCCGCGAGGCCGGCACGGATGCCCGCCTCGGCGTCCTCGAACACGATCGCGTCGGCGGGGTCCACGCCGAGCCGGGACGCCGCGAGGAGGTACCCGGACGGGTCGGGCTTGCCGCGGGCGACGTCGTCGGCGGTGACCACGACCTCCGGCAGGGGCACGCCTGCGCCGGACGTGCGCGCGTGCGCGAGCTCGGCGTCGGCGGAGGTGACGAGCGCGACGGCGGTCGCGGGCAGGGCCGCGAGCAGGTCCCGGGCGCCGGGGACCTCGACCGTCGTGCCGGCGAGCTCGAGCTCGCCGGCGGCCAGCTCGGCGAGCAGTGCGTCGTGGTCGAGGCCGGCGGGGGCGAAGCGGGCGATGCTGTCCTGGCCGCGGACCCCGTGCACGGCGGCCAGCACCTCGGCCGGGTCCAGGTCGAACCGCTCGGCGAACCCGGTCCAGATGCGCTCGACGGTCGCGAGCGAGTCGACGAGGGTGCCGTCCATGTCGAAGAGGAGGGCGCGGGCGGTGAGCGTCGTGGGAGTGGTCACGGGACCATCCTGGTGCCCCGGGGCCCGCGCCTCCTGCCCTGAAGCTCAGTCGAGGGCGCGCTCGAGCCGCGCGCCGTGCGCCGCGAGGCGGCCCTCGCGCGTCGGCGGGGCGGCCTCGTCGAGCCGGCGCAGGAGGCGCGTGGCCGCCTCGAGGACGGCCGGCTGGTCCTGCGCGTAGGTGTCGACCGCGTCGAACACGCTGTCGACCAGCTCCTCCACCGCGGGCCACGAGCACCGCACGAGCGGGGCCCCGGAGTCGTCGACGAGCGCGGTGACGGCCTCGCCTCGCCGCCACAGCGGGACCAGCACGCCCGCAGCGTGGTCGAGCGCGCTCACCGCCGTGTAGGGGTCGTTGCTGCCCGACGCGAGGCCTCGCACCGCGATCTCGACGAGCTGCTGCAGGGCGAACGAGACGTCCTGGTGGGGCGTCCTCGCCACCCCGAGCGTGAACGAACGCCGCAGGGCCTTCACGGTGGCCGAGGGCGCGGGGCGGTCCGTCGTCACGAGCACGTCGCCCTCGATGACGTGGCTCCCGGGCATCGCGACGACGTCGACGACGAGGCCCGCCCCCGCGGCGGACCGCCGCAGCTGCTCCCAGGCCACCGCCTGCACGTAGCCGTCGGCGGCGGCCCGGACCGTCGTGCCGTCGGTCCCGGCTGTCCCGGCCGTCCCGTTGCGGGCCGCGTCCGCGGGGCGTGCCCGCGCGGCGTCGGTGCTGAGGCCTGCGCCCGGCTCGTCCGGGTACACGAAGGCGGCGACGCCCCGGAGGTCGTCCATCACGCGGCCCTGCAGCGACGTGATCTGCACCGAGCGGGCGATGTGGTGGATGAAGAAGACCAGCACCCCGACGTCGAGCACGCCGAGCAGCACGGCGACGTGCACCGCGATGACGGGCACGAAGGCGCTCGCGTCGTCGACCTCGGTGTGCACGGTCCGCATGACGACGATCGCGTAGAGGAAGGTCGACGTGAACGTCGCCAGGACGAACTGGTTCGCGCGGTCCGCCATGAAGTTGCGCACCAGCCGGGGGCCGTACGTCGACGACGTCGTCGCGAGCACCGAGATCGTGATCGAGAACGACGTGCCGGCGACCGTGAGCATCGACGAGCCGATGACCGACAGGAGCGAGCGCCCGCCGGAGGCGCTCAGCGCGTCCAGGAAGAACAGCCGGTCGGTGGCGACCTCGGGCAGGGTGCGGTCGACGAGGACGAGCACCTCGGCGAGGACCACGGCCAGGAGGCCGAGCGCGGCGGGCAGGAACCAGAACGACTCCCGGACCCTGAGCAGGGCGCCGGTCATGCGCGCACGGGCGGGGCATCGGTCAGGAGGTCCATGCCCTGCACCCTAGGCGGGGCCGGTCCCTCGCGACGCGGCCGGGCCTCCTGCGCCGTGCCGTGCCGTGACCCGTCCCGCACGACGCGACGCCGGCCTCCTGGGCGGAGGTCGGCGTCGCGGGGAGGGCGTGCGCTGCGGTGCGCGTCAGCCCGAGGGGTTCTCGACGGGTGCGCCGCCGGGCGCGGTGCCCGTGTCGGGGTCGGCCGTGGTCGGCTCGGCGGTGGTGGGATCGGTCTCGCTCGGGTCGGACGTGCTCGGGCCCGTGGTGCTGTGGCCGGGGGGCGGCGTCGGCTTCGCCATGAGTGGCTCTTTCCCGACGGGGCGTCTCGTCGCTGAGTCGTCCTGCGCCGGGAGGCACTGGGTCCGTCGCGACGTTCCCCGTCCCCTGCTGTCTACGCCGAGGCCTGCGTCGCGCACCCAGGTCCGGTGGCACGTCGCGCGGGTCGCTGCGCACCGGTCGGTGCCGGGGCCTCGGCGCCCGGGCGCCCACCGCGGGGACCGCTAGCCGTCGGTGCCGGTCCGGAGGCTCGTGCGCAGGCCGTCGTGGAGGTCCAGGTCGTCGTCGAGGACGACGTCCGCCGGCCACAGGTCGACGTCGCCGTCGGCCACGTCGAGCTCGTCGGCCTGGCGCTGCTCGAACCGTGCCTGCACGCGCGGGGTCACGAGGACGGAGACCGTCGCGCGGCCCTGGCCCGCCAGCGTGACGTCGACGAAGCGGGCGGCGCCCGTGACGGCGTCGACGAGTTGCCGCTTGAGGGCGTCGAGGTCCTGGCCTGCGGCGAGCTCGTACCGATGACCGTCGATCGTGAGCAGTGTCTGGAGCATGCGTGTCCTCGTCGTGCGTGAGCTACGTCCAGGGCGGCAGCGGGGTCCGGGCCGGCGTCGTGGTGGCCGCCTCTGCGACCTGTCCCCACGGTACGCCGCGGGGTCGTCCACCCCTGAGGGGTGGCGCTCCGAGCGTGCGTCGGCTACGCGCGCCCGACCCGGGACGACCCGGCGTCAGCGCGGGACGTGCACGCGGCGGGCGACGACGTCCCGCGCGAGCTCGGAGAGCTTCGTCCCGGTCGACCGGGCGCTCCTGCGGAGCAGCTGGAAGGCCTCCTCGGTGCTCACCCCGTGCTGGTGGGCCAGGACGCCCTTGGCCTGCTCGATGACCACCCGGGTGTCCAGCGCCTCCTGCAGCTGGGCCTGGACGAACCCGGCCTCCTGCAGGACGCGTGCGTGCAGGACGCCGATCGTGGCGACGTCGGCGAGGGCCTGCGCCGCGCGGACGTCGCGCGCGTTGAGCGGACCCGTCGAGGTGCGGAGCAGGTTGAGGGCGCCGATGGTCGTGTCGCGCAGCCGCAGCGGGATGGCGTGCACCGACCGGAAGCCCTGGTCGAGCGCGCACCGCTCGTAGCGGGGCCACGGCTGGTCTCCCTCGCCGATGACCTCGACCGACACGACCGTGCCGGTGGCGTAGCACTCGGTGCAGGGGCCCTCGGCGGCGTCGACCTGCATGACCTCGACCAGCCGGCTCGCCTCGCTCGTCGAGGCGACGACGTCGAGCTCGCCCCGGTCGTCGGCGAGCAGGAGGCCTGCGGCGGCCACGTCGAACAGGTCGACGCACGAGTCGACGAGGGTCTGGAGCAGCTCGATGACGTCGTACGAGTCGACGAGCGTGTCGGCCATGGTGGTGAAGAGGTCGACCAGGCGAGCCTCCCGCGTGCTCTCGGTCATCGGTCGTCCTCGATCTGGTCGTCGGTCGCGGAGAACGACAGGGCGCCCCGCAGGACCTCCTCCGCCACCTCCCGCAGGGGCGTGCCCGTGGCGAAGGCGTGCGCCTGCAGCAGCAGGTGGGCGTCCTCCGGCGTCGTCCCGACCTGGGCGAGCACCATGCCGGTGGCCTGGTGCACGGCGCGCCGCGTGTAGCGGGAGGCGCGCGGTCCCTCGTCGTCGTGGCCGGCGGCGTCGACGATGGCCTGTCGCAGCACCCGGCGGCCCACGAGGTCGGCGACCCGGAGGGCGTGCGCCTGGTCGTCCTCGCTGAGGGTGCCCGGCCGCACCCGGTAGAGGTCGACCGCGCCGAGGCGGAGGGGCCCCACGCGGAGCGGGAACGCGAACAGGGCGCCCAGCTCGAGCTCTCGGATCGCCTCCGAGAACGCGGGCCACTCGTGCCGCGGCAGGCCGCGCACGTCGGGCTCGATCACGGGTGCGCCCGTGGCGAGGCTGTCCCAGCAGGGGCCCTCACCGAGGTCGAACTGCAGCTCGTCGATGCGCAGGGCGAGGTCGTCGCTGCTGGCGATCGTCTCGCTGCCCAGCGGCGAGCCGAGCGTCGCGACCGAGGCGCCGTCGACGGTGAGCCCGCGCAGGAACGGGCGGTGCAGGCCGTCGGTGCCCGACGAAGCATCGAGCAGCTGGACCGCTTCGCTGAACCGTGCGTCGCTCATGGCACCTTCCCCGTCGGACTCCAGTGTGCCCCATCGCGCGCGTGCGCTGAGCGGACAACCGGGGTCGGCGCGTCCGCTCGATGTTATGTTCGACTCCCTGCCAGGGGCGCCGTCGGGCTGCCCCGTGCGGCCCCCGGGGTCGGTGCGGAGCCCGTCGAGGTTCGTGGTGGCGATCGGGCCTCGGGGCTCCAGGAGGGCGGACCGCTGTGCCCGATCCCTCGTCCCGTCCCGGCGGCGCCTCCCCGGGGGAGCGTCCCCTCGGCGACCGCGTCCGCATCCGTGCCCTCGGCCGCGACCTCGACGCCGCCCGGATCGAGCTGGCCCCCCTCTACGACGGGGTCGACTGGCGGGCCGACACCACCGAGAGCGACTTCACGTTCCGTTACACCGCCGCGGGCGACAGCGGCATGTCGCTGCGCACGTCGGCGATCCAGGGCCGGCTCACGGGGCAGATCCCCCCGGGCGACGAGCTCGTCGTGCAGTGGATCTCGCACGGGCGCGCGGTCGTCGACGACGGGCACGACGCCCAGCAGGTGCGTCCCGGCGTGCCCCTGCTCTTCCCCGCCCACGAGCAGTTCACCTTCACCTACGAGGACTACGACCAGCGCATCGTGCACCTGTCGAAGGAGCGCGTCGCCGAGGTCGCGGCCGAGCAGGGGCACCTGGGCGGCGCCGCCGGTCTCCGCTTCGACCACACGGCGCCGGTGACGCAGGAGGCCGTGGCCGCGTGGCGCGCGACCGTCGCGGAGGTCTCCTCCGCGCTCGGCGCCGGACAGGTCTCGCGCGTCCTGTGGGCCGAGCTCACCCGGCGCACCTCGCTGGCCTTCCTCGGCCTCTACCAGCCGCAGGGTGCGCGCCTGCCCCCGGAGCTGCTGCACCCGCGGAACGCGACGCTGCGCCAGGCGGTCGAGTTCGTGCACGCCCACGCCCACCTGCCCCTCACGGTCGTCGACATCGCGGCCAGCGCGAACCTCGGGGTCCGGGCCGTGCAGCAGATGTTCCAGACCGCGCTCGACCGCACCCCGATGGGCTACCTGCGCGAGGTGCGGCTCGAACGGGTGCGCGACGAGCTGCTCGCGAGCGACGTCGACGCCACCACGGTCGCCGTCGTCGCCCGCGCCTGGGGGTTCTCGCACGCCGGCCGCTTCTCGGCGACGTACGCCGAGCGCTTCGGCGAGTACCCGAGCGACACGCTGCGCCGCGGGCACTGAGCCCGGGCGCGCTGCGTCCGCGCGGGCAGCGCGCGCGTGCCGGCCCGCGCCCGCTGCGCCCGCTGCGCCCGCTGCGCCCGCCGTGCCCGCCGTGCCCGCCGTGCCCGCCGTGCCCGCCGTGCCCGCCGCGCCCGCTGCGCCCGCTGCGCCCGCTGCGCCCGCTGCGCGGAGCATCGATGTGACCCGGGATGCGGCCTCGGGCCTCCTGGCGCAGCAGTTCGGGTCACTTCGTTCACGCCGGGTGCTAGGTGCCAGGTGCTAGGTGCTAGGTGCTAGGTGCTAGGTGCTAGGTGCCGGGTGCCGGGTGCCGGGTGCCGAGTGCCGGTGACGGTGTCCACGACGTGCGGGGTCGGACGCGCCGCACCCGCTGATCGTGGACGCGCCCGCGAGGAGGGTGTCCACGGTCGGCTGGTGCGGCGCTGCTCCGTCCGCGTGTCGTGGACA
>Ga0265798_10009663_pt1 | contig 12025 bp, 10 predicted proteins | sample P3T30metagenome_FD_192430 | JGI IMG/M metagenome (GOLD analysis project Ga0265798, IMG submission 192430) | Plant litter microbial communities from East Loma Ridge, Irvine, California - P3 T30 | ecosystem: Environmental > Terrestrial > Plant litter > Unclassified | place: USA: California... | reverse complement strand
GTCTTCGGCTCGGAATATTTGGACGCCATGATCGATCGAGGTTTCACCACTTGTTCGTACTGCGCTACGCGAATGGAAATGACATCCGGCTTTGCGTATCGAGCATTGTGCTGGCTGGCAGACGCACATGCGATGCGACGCTGCATCGATACTGGCCGTAAGATAGGCCGGAAACTCATCCACGTGCCAGATCGTTTTGCAGTGCTTGCTGCCTTGCATCGACCTGAAGATGAGTTGCGGCTTTGGGTGTACGACGCAAAGCTCTTTGCGCAGGATTTGACCGGCTACGAGGCGCTGCAGATGTGGTTACAGTACTGCAAACTAGGCTTGTTCGTCAAGATCGTGTTTCTCGCCATGTTCGTATTGCCGGCGCATTTTACGTGGAAAGCGCTTGACACGTTGTACAAGCCTTATGTTGAGCAGCGCTTTTTACCCTCACTCAGCATCGAATTCGCGTCCTTCGGTGGCTTTGTTGCCAGTGACTGGGCGACGGTCACTGCTGCTAACATCGGGCTATTCTGCATTGTGAATATTTATGCACGCCGCCGTCGCTCTCCAACCTCATTTGAGGTGCTTGTTTTCTGGTTCCTCGGCGCGAGGACTTTGATCGTCCTGCTGGGTGTCACCGGTGGATCGTTTCTAAAGGTGGCATTGGTGTATGAAGCGGCCGTCTTCGTTACCTTTTGCGTATTCCTGGCTGTACTTATCTCCCACGGTGTGAAGGGGGACATGGCGGAGTAGCGCCTTTGATTACTGCATGTTGTCACATACGAGCGAAAATCGAAATATGTCCGGGGAGTGCGCTGTCGAATCAAAAAGCGTTAATCTTAGCAATGAACTATAGTTGTAGCCATTATTGGCTACTTTTGTCTGACAGACACCCCCGCACTTTCGCGGTTATGGTCTCGCCTGCAGTGTTTTCAGATGAAAGTTGCTGGCCGGTCAATGGAAAGATAATGGCGCTAGCTGAGCGCTATTTCAAGATGGGCTTAGACTATCTCCTCGCAAAACGTTTAGACGGAAGCATGGAAGAAGGATTGAGATCGGACTGGGGTGTGCGGACGACGAAGGGATGACATATGATTGGCGGAAGTGCACGGAGTTGCTGTAGAATGACCATGAAGGCCTGGTAGACTACGTAAATCGCGCAATGCAGCCTGGCGACTGATGCTATACAATCACAAGGTTCTTGGATTAGCAGCAACAACTTGTCCTTAAGAAGGAAAGAATAAATTCACTAAAAGATAGAAGTAGAAGCGCTCGATCCGAAGACAGGACAGCGCGTGAGTATCATAAAGGCCTGAGGTATCAAGAAGAGAACGAAGGAAATCCATGTACACATATCCGCAGACGTCTCACCACTCATCATACCAATTTAAACTTTTGCTCCTCATAGCCGTCATCGATCGCCTCGCCATCCATCTTACCATAGATGTACGCTTCGCCAATGAATTCGTACCCTAGTCCGACTACACCTTCGCGGCTTACAGAACGCAGGATGACTGGCACACTGCAGCCATACAAGATGACGATCAGATCGCCCTCCTTTGTCTTGGGTGGTCCAAGACCAACGAGTTTGTCCTGGGCCGCACGATCGTTGCTTGATGTGTGCGGACGACGCGGACAGCCTTCGATAAATGACCGTTCCCACGTTGCGGCCTTGACGCGCTCAAGGTAGTCTCGCGTGTAGCCGCTGTTCTCGCTTTGACCAAGGAGGGTATCGATGTTGATGTGTCCGTTGCGGGTTAGATTGACGAGACAATGCTGGCATGCACGGCGGTACGTGTGGGGCACATGCGTGCCGTTGGGGCCGCGTTCAGCAACGAGAGTCTGCCAGAGTTGATCGGGCACGTCTCCGACGTTCTCCGCGTGCCAGTCGAATTTCCAGCCGAGCTTTTCGAGACATTCTTCGGGAATCACCCCATTGTAGAGCTGGTTACGGAAGGTCACGGTGCCGAAGCAAACGCCAGTGATAGAGATAGACATATCGCGAACGATGTTGCGCGGTACGTTTGATGTGCCTTGGTCGTGGTTTGCGGCTTGTAGATTTATTGTGTCCGGGGGAAAATGGACTTCTGGACCCTTGTGTTTATAGCCTCTGCCGGAGGCATAATAATAATGATCACCAGGCTGGCCAACGAAGCTGTCCCCAGCATACCGACCGTGGAAGACTTCTGCACCGCGCCCAAAGGCGGAATTGTCCACGAGCTGCATGTATGTGGGGAGTTCAACCAGTCGTGGAGTTGTTGGCATCTTCGTCGTCCGTTCTGGAAGAGCCCAATGGCGGCAAAGGATGTCAAGCGACTCCGATGTCTTCACGACCCACTCTACAAATTCGCGGTAGACTTGGAACAGATCCTTGGTGAAATCAGGCTCAGGCGGTGGGTGAAACTGTTTCGGCATCATAAGTTCTTTTGCGATGTTGAGTTCCTTCGCAATGTTGATGAATGCGTTTATGGTGTCACGTGGATCAGAAGTGTCGAATTCCCCGAGCGAGCAGACCAAACTCTCCAGTCCTCTTGTAGATTCATCTGTACCATGGCGAACCCTTCGGAATAAAGTCGAGGTTGTTTGAACCAGGAGATTAGCGCCGAGCCGATCGATTTCGAAACCCGGCGCCAGCGTCTGCCCGCGGCGTTTCAGTTCCTCCTTAAGGCCAGGCTTCAATGTATTGAAGTCTCGACAGAAGATGGCGATCGCATCTTGGAAGTCAGACCAGTGGACGGTGCGGTTACCGCAGTGTACAGTGGCATCTCTAGCGAGGGCAAGCTCTTGGATCACCCAACGTCTCGAGAACCAGCTCCACCGCAGAAGCTCGAAAAGATTCGCCCAATGAGAAAGCCAGTATGGGTCGGTGAGGAGTACTCCGTGCAATGAGGGATCGATAGCATGCTGAATGAACTCCATTGCATCGTCCGACACAGAACTGCCTGGGTTGTCCGAACCGAGCCATATGCAAACGTTGAATGCGCTCCGGTAGATGCGAGCCATTTTCATGACTTGATCCTTCAATTCGACTTCATCATGCTGGTTAATACACAAGGCGTCAGCCCAAATATACAAGGTCTCATGCTCATCTCTGAGATGCTTCAACGCTTCACACAGGTTCGGTGTGATTAGTATTCTCTTAGCTCTTAGGCCATTCGTCATGACTTTCTCAAGAGCACCCTTCCAGGCAGCGATGGGTGCGGATACCACCGCTGACTTGGCTTCCTCAAGGGCACCCTTCAAGGAGGTGATGGGTGCCGACTTCCGATTTTGGATGATGATGTTGTTCTCCACTGGTCCATCGCCCCAGTTGTATGACAAAGCGGCGTACCGATAGGCTGCTGTGTCGAGCTGCCAATCTTTGAGGATAACAAAGGAGCCATTCAGGTCGTGATCTTGTACCCCTGGCTTGAGGGCGAGGATTCGGACTTCGTCGCTTGCGATACGGTCATAGGTAAAGAGCAGGTCTGCTGCGTTTACGAGTGATACGCCGCTGTTCGATCGTGTACCTGTAGGCTTGCGCAAGCCTTCTCTCTTGCGAGCGATTGGGGTTGGGTTGGCGAACCATTTTGGCTTAACGGAACCCGATCTGAAAGCGGAGAGATCGTCATCGGAAACGTTCGGTAAAGGGGAGACAGAGGGTAACGACTCTGCAGTTGCAGGCAGCGAGGGACGGTGGTGCTTTGCTTCCCTGGTATTATCGGGGGTGAGTGGACGTTTGTGAGAAGTGGGCTTGTTCTCTTGTGTTTCCAATAAGCTATTCGGATGCGATTTCGTAGTGGGATCGTTGAGCTGCGCAAGCGGCTGGTTGAGAGGATTCGACATGGTCGTGATTTGATACTGTGGATCCTGAACGACTACGGATGCGCAGGCTGTATTTATAAAAGTGGGGAGAACCAGCTCACACTCCAAGCCGAGATCATGGTTTCCCAAAGCAAGATTTGACGGTGCGTCATAACTTACCAGCGGCCGCCCTCAACAGCTGCCCTCAGCACCCTACTCTCGCGCATGAATGCAACATATGGCCACCAGTTGTAGCCAGGAGCCCCTGTCGTAGGGCGACTTGGGCGCAAAAGCAAGTGTTGCGCAGCCTAGTGGTGGGCCTTGACGACTCGAAGCCCATGGAAGTCCATAGCTCATGAGTCTTCCACACATGCATGCTCGCACTTGGAGCACTGCCCCAGTGCGTTGCAGTGCCCAGGTAAACCTGTTACCCAATGGAACAACCGCGCTTTGCCATGTATGATCGTGTTGATTCTCGCGTCATGTGTCGGTGTGCGTGGAAGAAGAAGGCTGTGAGGTCCTTCAGCTTGGCGGACACGGCGGGCGTCGACGAGGCTGCGCTAATGACCAGGCAGAGCAGGAGGACGCTTCTCAGGTGGTGGAGACGAGACTCGTGTGGACGGGATGATCGCCGACGGTATTTCTGCTCAGGGAGGGGTGACTGTTCTCGCACGAGTAGATGCGAGTGATTCCGTGAGGTGTTGACCGCTGCTTCCTACGCCATCTTTTGCTCCTTGTAACCTCGCGCGATGGCCCCCAACAATTCTGCCTTGTGGCTGTACCCTAGCACTGCGATGGCTTGCCATGGCGGAGGCCTGAACGTGACGAACGCGACAGAAAGCCATGGAAGAGATGTTGTCGGAGCTGCACACTTAAAGTGGGAAATGAATGAGAAGGTTCGCGATGATGTGTTGGTGTTGTTGATGGAGCTCGGGTCATCCCAAGCCGGATCGGACCTTCCGCGGCCCACTAGAGCTTCGCCACGCCCTACGCTCTGTTGACTTTGAAAATCCGATCGGCAGCGTTGAGCTCGTGGAGATGCTATAAATGAGGAGCGAAAGACAAGCACTCGAGGTGTGGACGATGCGGGTAACTATCTTCTTATGCTCTGCTCACTCTGACCGGTTTTCATCAAGGCTGAGGCAGCTACTAGCTATTGTTGGCATGGCGATAGACGTTGACCAAGCGGATGACCGAAAACTAAATCCTCTCGGATGTAATCCACACTGAGGCGCTGACCATGCTCAAGCGAGTCAATTGGTAGCCTACCGTACAGTATTACGACCACCCTGCAGCATGTGTGGTAACGCGTTCAAATGCTATAGGACCATGCTTCTGCATTGCACGCTACCCGTACTGACGCTGTTATACATACTCTCAAACTAGCTCATGAAGCCGGATGTCATGGCAAACAATCAACAATTACCATGGGAAACAGTCAACGAACTCATTGTCACAGGGTTCCCAGCAGGATGCAATATCTGTCACAATCATGAGGATCCGTACTTGTGGTTACAAGATCGATCATGCCACGTTGTGGTGATCTAATTCCTCTCATATGCAGTATGATGGGGACGTTTTCCTGAGCGTCTCTCAATGTCAACGCACATCTCGGTCTCAGTCCGTCGTGGCTCGTAGCTAGTGGTAAGTCGTAGAGACATTTGTGATTGTTCCATAAACACGAGTCTCGCAAACATCAAAAATGTCTCAGACATTGGCAAGAATATCTTATGTATCTTGCTATATAGCATGAAGCTTTCGCGAGAAGACAATGCGGAACCAAACAGACAGTGTTCACGATGCTCGACGCCTCTTCCAAACAGCCCATCACGGGCGAGCGCAGGGAGCATTTCTAAGGTATGCGTTGTAGAAACCCTGCTACTCCCTTATTTATCAACAGCTGACAATGCACGTTTAGAACTACGCAAGAACCATGTTCCTAGATATCTATTCCGCGCCTGGAAACCCAACAGCGGCGGCGGCCCCACCGCAAACATGAACACCACTACCGTCATCGTACCTCGGGGTTTCATGCCTGGTTCAGCACGCAGAGATTCATTGGCACCGATAAATTTCTACGATATGCCAGAGGACGAGCTCTACAAGATGGCAGACGGCCACTACTATACCCGCAAAGACATCAAATCGGCATTCAGTTCGTGGGCCGCATCGCCGCAACTGGTGATAAGCTATGCAAAGTATCTGCGAGACGATTGTGTCCATGTCGCGGTCATGGACACTCATGCCATGGGTGATGAAGTCATGGTTTGGCATGTTCCTCATTTGATCTCTGCAGAAAACCACGAGCATCTTGCTTTCGGCCGGATTAGAGGTAGCGCATACCAGGCTGTGAGCCTCAAAGACCTCGAAATGCACGGCTTGTTCACCTTGCTCCCAGAGTTGAACGTAGTGCCATTTGACATGTTCGGTTCCGAGATCCTCGCCGAAATGTTCCTTGAACCCACCAAATCATTGGACCTCAACGAGATCTATTTGTTTGACACAATCGGTTCCCTCTTCCACGAACTGGCTTTCTCCATTGTCACAGCCCTGCTTAGTATCTGGCCTAGATCCTGGCGTGGCTATCGACAGACGGCCCCGGCCGAAGAGCAACAGTAGAACGATCTCGATGATGTCGTCAACATTGTGAGGGCGCTGAGACTAGCAAGGATCCCTGCTGGACTGCATCTTGAGTCTTGGACAGCATCTGGCGCGGTCGACACAAAGATAGATCTTATGTCGATGATGGCTAAACACGCCTCCTTGCCACCACCATATGAGGCAATCGCTCCAGGACAAGACATGACTGGTGAGGACGTCGAGATGGGAGAAGGGTATTCGCAGGAGAAATAGGAGTCAGATATGGACGTTGAGGATGAGTCGCATGTGAAGCCGCGGCAGCACACACCGAGAGCAACCAAGAAGAAAGGAAAAGTAAAGGTGGTGGCCAGCGGACCAGCGCACAAAACTCCTAAGCCGGATGCAAAAGAGAGGAGGGCAAAGAAGGAGAAGACACGAGTCGAGACCGAGCCTAGGGATTTCAACTTGCGCCGCAAGATCAAGAAGTGATTGAATTGTTGAATTGAACACGTGGTTCAATGGTGTGGACTCGAAGACTGCTTGTAGTATCAAAATTTTAAAGAGACTAGTAATACGACGTATACAACTCAGGATTAAGAAATAGTAGGCCAGCATAGAACGTACTTCTGATCAAGTTGCAATGTTGGTGACTTCTGCAATTCCAGTGGCAAGGAGTTCAGTTGCACATTTCCCTCACTTTTCTCCATTCTTGTGTGGCGTGTTTCAAGCCAAAAAAAATCTCAAACACTCACATGCGCACAACAAACTGCCATATTAGCGCTCTTTCCATACTCCGCGGTCCATTTCCCCGTACACTCACACCATGTGGAGCCACCAGCAGAGCCTCATCGCTATTCCCGGCCCATCCGAATCAAGCAATCCGCCCGCCCCAGCACCTCGAACCCTCATGGGCACGCACGCGTGGCTCCTCTATCTCCAGAATCTGCATATGCATGATGGATTCCACACATCGAGATTCTGTACGATCGTCGAACGGGAGGCCTCGAAAATGGCATGCGCGTGTGCACGCGAGACGCAAGATGATCGTTGCGGCGTTCCTTGGGGCGGCCAGCGCAGGACGTCATAGCTGGTAATAAGCACGACTAAGACGGCTTGGTAGTGCGGATCGGCGGGGCACCGATGCTTCGACGATGAGGCTTCGGGGCTAGGGGTTGCTTGAAGTTCACCATCGTGATATTCAGACTTTCGAATAATGACAATCATTAATTCTAAAGAGTTCAGACCAATTGAATTCTTTTGATATTGCTTCAGATAATGGGATGCGCGGGTATCGCGAGAAGCACGAACGCCTGGCGGCGCACAACCATAACGTCGGCTAGTACGATAGCGTAGGAAGTGGATACTGGTAAGTGCGAAGGAAACGTGAGATGACGTCCCTGACAGGAGTCGATGCAACATCACAAGATGTGCGATTACACGTCCAACATGTCGCGTCCAAGTTTATAAGGGTCGCGCGTTACCCTGTCGCTTCTGCACAGTAGTGACGTTTTCTCCCAAACTCACCTCCAAGTCAGGTCATCTCATCTCGTCCCCACTTGAGAGACATTCACGCCTTCATTACTACTGCTAGCCACCACTTCATTATTAATCCTAGCCACCATGGCAACGGCCTCCGAACCCGCGCCCATGACCGACGCCGACGTCGCGTCCATCCACGAAAAGAAAGAAGAAGAATCCTCATCCTCTTCGCCCACGCGCAATCACGCCGAGAACCCCATGGCCGTGGCCACCAACGATGAAGATCGCGCGCATTACGAGAAGTACGGCACGTACGACCGCTACGAAATCACCGAAGAAGACTGCTACGACGAGCTCGGTTTTTCATACCCGAATTCCAAGAAATGGATGATCCTGTCCATTGTCTTCCTCGTCCAGGTTAGCATGAACTTTAATACGTCGCTGTACAGCAATGCTGTGACGGGCATTGCGGAGGAGTTCAGCGTGAGTGCGCAAGCTGCGCGCTTAGGTGCTGCGCTGTTTCTCATCTTTTATGCGTTTGGGTGCGAGTTGTGGGCGCCTTGGTCTGAGGAGCTGGGACGGTGGCCAATTCTCCAGCTCAGTCTGTTCTTGGTGAATATCTGGCAGGTTCCTGTGGGGATTGCGCCTAACTTCGGGACTATTTTGGCGTTCAGGAGTTTGGGTGGTTTGTCGACGGCGGGTGGGAGTGTGACGCTCGCTATGGTCGCAGACATGTGGGAGGCGAATGAGCAGCAGTACGCCGTGGTATGTACCAACCTACCAACCCACCTTCCTGCGTTCATCCTAACTTCTTTCGGATGAGACTACTAACGTACTATTCAGGCCTTCATCGTCTTCTCCTCCGTCGGCGGCTCTGTGCTTGGCCCAATCGTTGGCGGCTTCGTCGAGCAGTTCCTCGCCTGGCGCTGGAACATATGGATCCAGCTGATCTTCGGCGGCGCCGTACAACTCCTACACGCCGCTCTCGTGCCCGAGACACGTACAACCGTCCTCATGGACCGCATCGCGAAGAAGCGAAGAGCTGACGGCGAGAAGGCCGGCAAGCCGGTCAACATCTGGGGACCAAACGAGCTACGCACGTTCAAGGAGCGCTTCAATGCGCGTGAGATTCTGGTCACGTGGATGCGCCCGTTCCGCATGTTCTTGACTGAGCCCATTGTGCTGACACTCTCGTTACTATCTGGTTTCTCGGACGTAAGTCACCTGTCCCACCCCGCATATCCAGCGAAATAAGCTGACACAAAGCCCAGGCGATTATTTTCATGTTCCTCCAATCATACGCCCTCGTGTTCGAACAATGGGACTTCTCCGTTTTCGCCATCGGACTTGCCTTCTGCGGCATCGGCGTGGGCTACTTCATTGCATGGTTCTCTTTCTTTCCTGCCATCAAGCGCAACGAGCGCTTACGCCGCGAGCGCCCCGGCGACGAACAAGCTCAGTACGAAGGACGACTTTGGTGGCTCCTGTACACCGCACCTTGCCTGCCCATCGGCCTCATCATCTTCGCGTGGACGAGCACCGGCCCGCCAATTCACTGGATCGGACCGCTGATTGGTAGTGCCATCATCGGTATTGCCAATTACGCGATTTACATGGCGACGATTGATTATATGATCTGCGCGTACGGACCGTACAGTGCGTCCGCAACGGGTGGAAATGGCTGGGCAAGAGACTTCTTGGCTGGTGTGCTCACGCTGCCTGCGACGCCGTTCTTCCAGAACATCGGAGGCGAGAACCATCTCGCGTATGCATCGACTATACTCTTCGCTATCTCGCTGCTCTTGGTTGTATCTGTATACGTCATCTACTGGAAGGGCCCGGAGCTTCGTAAGCGTAGTCCGTTTGCGCAGCAACTTAGTTCGGCGCGCAATGAGACTGGTGGTAGGAGGGTTAGTGCCCTGCCAGGACTGTATGGGTCGCGACAGAACTCGCTTACAGGACCGGGGTCGCTGCCGGCGAGTCGAAGGGGAAGTGTATTGAGGGGACAGCCTGGTGAGCATAAGTATCATCAGGGCGCGGAGGGTATGCGAGAGAAGGTGCAGAAGGGAAACAACAAGTCGCAGGTGCCGGAGGGGATCGAGCAGCACTAGAGGAGAGTGGGAAGAATCAGGAACGTATTGATAGTCGTAGAAATCACCTTTTTACGACGTGTTGAAGATATGTGTGGTGTTGTAAACTTAAGTTAATGAAATGCTGCCACGCTTCTCCAGATTTTAGTAATATGTATCACGCTAACGCTCAAAGGAGACAGGTCGTTTTCCCCGCGCCTCGGCCCCTGCTCATACGAGCTGACAGCGCCTTTGCGACTCCAACACGGAAGCGCCCGAGGCATGGTGAAGCTTGTCGCGACCGCTGCTATGTCTTCTCTCTTCACACATGCTTGTGCGTGTGACGTGCACGAAAATCTGCCTCCTTGAGCCAGCGCAATGCCTCCCAAACGGCCGATTCGTATTGCAGGTAAGACAGACGGACGATGTATGCAGGTGTATGAATGGTATTGATATTCTGTACAGGATGTTCAGGCTCCACGACCGATCGCCGCAATGCGATGACGCTACTGGCCTCGAATTACGAGAATGATCCGATCGATGTCCTGGTCGGAGACTGGATGAGCGAGGGAAACATGACCGGACGTGCGAATGCGAAAGTAAACGGTAAACAAAACACCAAAAGCCCCATGATCGGCTTCATACTAACATTAGTACCACAGGACAACTCGACGCCTACGAACCCACCTTCCTCGAAGCCCTCACGCCCGCCCTCCCACACATCGCGAAACACCGCATCAAAGTCGCTGTCAATGCTGGCGCGTCTGATACACAGAAGCTATGCGACGTCGTGCGCAAGATGGTCAGAGACAGGGGGCTTGATATGAGTGTGGCGTGGATATCTGGCGACGTAGTGTTGCCGCAGCTGCTTGAAGCGCAGAAACGTGGTGATTCGCTATTCGAAAATATCTGCACGGGAGAGAAGTTGCAAGATTGGGACTTTGAGCCTATCTATGCGCAAGCATATCTTGGTGGCTTGGGAATCGCCAAAGCCTTTGTAAAGGGTGCAGACATCGTGATATGCGGACGCGTCAGCGATGCGAGTCCCGTTATCGGCGCAGCGTATTGGTGGCACAATTGGACGCGCTCCCATCTTGACAAGCTCGCGAATGCCTTTGTCGCAGGACATCTGTCTGAGTGCTCGTCGTACAGTACGGGCGGAAACTTCTCGGGCTTCAAAGATCTGGAGTGTCTCGATTGGACGAATATTGGCTATCCCATCGTTGAGATCGCCTCTTCAGGTCAAGTCGTTATCACCAAGAATAAGGACTCGGGGGGCGAAGTCAGCGTCGCAACTCTGACAAGCCAATTCCTATACGAAATACAAGGACCGTGGTACTTCAACTCCGACGTCACAGCCATCCTGTCCGATGTATCGTTCGAACAGCTTTCGACCAACCGCGTAGCTTTGCACGGTGTCAAAGGCGCCCTTCCACCTCCCACGACAAAAGTCGGAATCACAGCGAAGCCCCTGTATCAAGCTGAAATGCACTGGTTCATCGTGGGCCTTGACGTGTCTGCGAAAGCACGCATGATCGAGCAGCAAATACGGCACCAGATGCGCAACCACATACACACCTTTTCTCGACTTGAATTCCAAGTCATCGGGTCCGTAGACACGAATGCTCGAACACAAAACGGCGCGACAGCAGACTTCAGAGTCATCGCGCAGGCACGCAAGAAAGAAGATCTCGCGCCATCCAAGTTCGCCCGCCCGTGTATCGACCCCATAATGTGCGCGTACCCAGGCGCTACACCACACCTAGACCTCCGCCTCGCCTTCCCGAAAGAAGTGTTCGAGTACTACGTCACGCTAATGTCCCAATCATCCGTTTCCCACCGTGTGCATTTGAACAGCGGCGAAATATGTGACATCGATCCGCCGAGTCAGACGCAAGTGTGGCCAAAAGACCAACCCACACAAGACACCACATCAAACCCCACACCCCTCACCACTTTCTCCCCAACCATCCCCTCCCCCCTCGGCACAATCATCCACGCACGCTCCGGCGACAAAGGCTCAGACTGCAACATCGGGTTCTTCGTACGTTACGCCGACGAATACACATGGCTACAGAACCTGCTTTCGACCGCATACATGAAAGAACTTCTAGCGGACGAGTATA
>Ga0265798_10009660_pt1 | contig 12028 bp, 12 predicted proteins | sample P3T30metagenome_FD_192430 | JGI IMG/M metagenome (GOLD analysis project Ga0265798, IMG submission 192430) | Plant litter microbial communities from East Loma Ridge, Irvine, California - P3 T30 | ecosystem: Environmental > Terrestrial > Plant litter > Unclassified | place: USA: California... | reverse complement strand
CGTGTGTCAGCATTACAAAGCCATATACAACGAGACGCAAGCCAACAAGGCAGCAAGCCGGCGTTCATCGGTCATGCCTACTGGAGGTCGCGATCAGAGTGTTGTTTCGCAATTTCAAGATCCACGAGAACCTTCGCATGCAGCTTCTTTAGCTCCATCAAGACAGGTGTCGCGCGCGCCATCCCGTCCCAAGAGCATGCGCAGTATGGACACTCGCAAGCGCCGACACAGTTCAGGGACCGATCACGACGCTCAGCCTGAGACAGGAAAGCGTAGCGCTCCTCGCGAGGAATCTAGCAACTTCTCATCCTATTCCCGACCACCTTCCCCGTTTCTCGCGTCGGTTCAGCCTTCCCCTCACGAGCGCCGTGGAGATGAAGAGATGCGAGACCTTTCCCTTAGTAACCACAACGAAGCAGATCAAGTACAACCAGCCGACGGCGCGCGCCCGGACGATATCGACCGCGAGACGATGATGGATCAATACATTGCGCTCAAAGCTCGGGAAGAAGATCTTGATAGTAGGATCAGCGACATGGAGACGGAGCGTGTACGTATTGCGGACCAAGTAGCGGGGCTACAAGCGGACATCAGCACGATTGGCAACCGACAGGGCGACTTGAAAGAAGAGAAAGATCGCGTGCGAGCGGAGAAGAAGCAGCTGCAGATTCAGCTAGATAAAGATGAGCATCTGGACTTTGGATTTGAAGCTGGACGGAGGATGGAGACTAAGCGTCAACGGCGGGAGTAGTCTCCGGAAGGCACAGACCTAGCCCCGACGCACTGCTTGGAGGTGCTGATAATTGCATGTTTGATGGTTGGTTAGAGAAATGGCGGGGTTAGATCCTGCGTTCTTTTTGCATGACCTGGGAGGAGCAAGGGATGACTAGCTGCAGATGGACGTGGCCTGAGGAGGATACCCAGGCAGCTCAAGTTATCAGTAGAGGCGAATTGATCGTGTGTACAGGAGTAGAACTGGTAACAAATGGACTCTCTACAACATTCTCAATGCTTTGATTCAGATTAATTGGCAACATGTCGATGGAAAGGGGAGAAACTGAAGGAGCTGTGAATTGAGTTTCAGGAGTCCTGAATCAGCTAGTGGCCCCCGCAACTTCGATGACACATGACGTAATCAGTAAATGCGCCAACGGTAGAACTCTTGGCTCCCCAACGTAAATTCACGTCGCGTCCTCGCGATCGAATATCACTTCAATGACTGCCAGTGCGTACGAAGAGAGCAAACCTGGGTCCTATTGATACTTGGCCCACGTGGAATTGCGTTCACGCTAACCACGTCACGCATACCCGAACCCTGTGAACGACCCACAGCGCGCCAAGTAAAGAGCGGTCTGAACAACGTTTGATACGATTCTTATCTTGTACTTTCCAATATATCTTATAGTACTCGAAGCTCAGATATCAAGACAACATTATTCCAATCCTTCTACAAGCTTCCCGTACTTATTCAGAGCCCGCACAGCCCTTCCCAGCCCCACAAACAAATCATGGATTGTTCCGACGGCTTCTCATTCAATGATCTCAATTGGATGAGACAAAACGAAATACCAAATACTGTGAAGACAGCGCTACTGTATGGCGAGATCCGGGGAACGGGAGAGAAAGCTGATGTCTGGATCTACTTGGACAAGGCCACGACGTCCCTCATCTGGCAGATCTACTACCCCGAGGGCAACGCCAAGCCTCAAGTCATCACCGTTGAAGAGGCTCTGGAGAAAGCGAAACCCTGTGCCTGGTTCAAGCTTGCCACGACCCCGGAGAAGCTGGAGGCCTTGGCCACGTACTATTTCGCGAGAAAGAAGTTGACGAAGAGATACCAACCGAAACTTACGTTTGAACAAAACCAACTACTCAAAGCCATGCTTGGTAATGAGGCTCCATCCAAGATCGTCAAATTACGAGTTCGTGTCCCCGAATGTCTTGGTCGAGAACAATCACCAGAAGCCCTGGTTGAACCTCAACAACCTTCAGAGGTCGTTCCAAGTCAAAGAGCCCGCTCAAAGTCAACGATATCAGTCCATCAGCTACCCTCGCCATGCAGCACTATCGACTACGACGCAAAGGTATGATACGAAGGATACAGCTGTAACAAACGTCATCTAACAGCATGCAGCGCGATGATGACTTACGAAGATTGAGTGGTGCTACATTGATCGAACCACTCGACCCAATGCACCCAATCGATCGAATCGACCGCTACTTTGATCTTCAAGACCGGGAGGAGACCGCCTGCACCAACCTAAAGCGCCATAATAACCGAATAGAGGACCTGAAGCGGAAGAGGTCAGAGATTGAGAAACAAATCAATATAGAGGCGGAAGCTGTAGAGTTGCTCATCGCTGAGAAACATCAAGCCAAGGTCGCGAAGGACCGACTTTGGAGTGTGTTGTCGAGAGAAGAGGCCTACGAGCTGGGTGCCCGCGACACCGCAAGAAAGATTGCCAGACGCGATTGAGCTCAAAGCCGATCCATGGCCTGATGTCGAGGCACTGCCATCTTCTGGAACGAACGATTTGAATGGAAGTGGATGCATCGTTTCACTAGTAGTCACACAAGCCAGTCTACGACGACGAGTCGCCATATAGGAACTCCAATCCTCTGCGATTGATACCCAGGCGCGAAGAACATCGCAATACCGACGATCAGTTCTCTCGGACTTTACTTCGGGACTTCGTCTATTCGCGTAAATCTCGTCGCGTGGGTATCACTTGGGTTGCGGACGTCGTGGCTGGCACGTCGCTACGTAACATCACAGTACTAGTGGACGGCAGCCAAACTATCACATTGCGCACTCATGCGAGTTACGGGAAGCAACGCGTATAAAACTACTCGACCACACGTCTATCCTCATCATTACACACCACTACCCTCGCTGCCGAAACGAAAGCTTGCACCGACCGGTAGTGCGAAACTCGCTCCATGACGAGGACCAACGATCGAAGAGGCCAGAGCATCGCGCTATCAACAAATTCTTCCTTAGACGTCATCGAGGCGTCACAATACCCAAATACTCCTGATGATTGACAAGCATCGAATAGCGAAAGGTGAAGTCGCGGAGTAAGCATGCAGATGGGCTGCCTGGCAATACTCGACGACGCGAAGCCAAGATCTGCGCTTCAGACACCAAGCAGACCTACTAGTCCAGACCTTCGGAAGCCTGATGTCAGGAGCTGGGGGAGGAGTTTGAAGATGGAACGCGAGCGTTGTGGCGCTGTAGTTTGAACGCATGAATGATTGAGGACAGTTTCGAAACACACTACCGTGTGGAATACAATACGATAGCTACGTGATTACAGCAACTTCTAGAGTCTCCGTAGTCTGGAAACGTCATACTGATCGTCTTGCTACTGCCGCTTCTATCACGGTATCAAGAAAGTCCCCGTCCAAGTCATCAACGCCGTACCAAGCACATCGTAAACTAGTCTTCCTCGCTGCTGTCGGTCTCAGACTTTGCACCCTTCCTCTCCCACTTCAACGCTCTCTTCGTCATCTCGCCTCCAAGAACGAAGATAGCGCGCTCCTTCGGGGTGAGTGACGACCGAAGGTGCTTCATCTCGACTCCAATGCGCCGGTCCTCTTCCTTCAGTTCCCGCCCCTCCACCTGCATGTCGGCTAGCTGAGTCTCAAGAGCTTTGATCTCATCGCGCACATCCTTCTGATTTTCTTTGTTCATCATGATGTTTTCCTTGCACCTGCTCTTCTTGTCGAGGGCGTTAAGATAGGCGTCGGCGAAGTCGGGGAAGTCAACGGGCGACTGGGAGTTGGGGCTCTTCTCGACCTGGTAGCCTGTCAGTATAGAACGTATTCTAGATGACCAGGTGAAACTTACAAGTGCCTCTGTAGACTCCCGACGTGTTGACGAGGTACGCGAAGTGTTCATGGCGTCGCTGCTGTCTGCATCAACGGGGTCCGAGTGGATGAGGAAATCTTGGCCTTTGTTGACCATCTCGGAGGACGAGGGTTGTACTGTAACCGCCGGAGGAGTCGATCGCAGTGGTGGTGTGCTCGTAGTCAGTCGCTTCCTGGGTAGATCTGGGGTCATGGTGCGAGCCCTCTTGAGAGAATCGCCTTCGGGGACAAACAAGGTCGGTTCTTTTGGTACTGCCGGAATCATAGAGACCGTAGGAGCGCGCTGAGGGGTGGGCTGCGGAGTGCGCCTAGCCTTGGCCAGTTTGACTGTAGGGCTGACTGCTGCGGGCTGGCCGTTCACCTTCACCACCGAGCCAGCTCTTATTCCAGACTGAGAGACTGACCGCTTGACAGCGTGCACGTCCTGGGCGGGCGAAGCGTGCGTCCTCACCACCGAGCCATCTCCTTCTGGCCTAGACTGAGAGACAGAGGGCTTGGTACTGTACGCGTTCTGTGCAGCAGAGGCGCGTGACTTCTCCTTCTCACTATTCGCGGCCACCTTGACAGCGTACTCTCCAGCCAGCTTGCATGCCGCAGTCAGCCAAGTGATGAAGTAACCATTGACTATCCATGGCACTGGTGTATTGACTCCCTTGAAAATGAAGTAGTACTTGATCACTACGCGGAGCTGGTCCATATCCACAGTGCCCGCTTTCTTGAGGCACTTGAACGCATTTGCCGGATGGGTGAGTCTGAAGAGGTCAGTACGTGTTCCACATTAGCTCATACTGCAGGAATGACTTACCTCACCGCTTCCTCCGCGCTTATGCCTCTTCGGAGCTTACTGAGACGGTCGAAGATATTAAAGCGTTGCTCGGGTGAGCGGCCAGCGGCGTGGTCGTTCTGCAGTAGAATCCACACCTCGCAATCTTTATCCTTCCCATCCTTGATGGTACCGAAGAACATACGGAACGGCATCATGTTCGGACGCTCGCTTTTGTGGTCCACGAAGGCGGCAAGCCGGACCTTGGCGACAGGAAGATGATGTAGAACTGGGACAAGGGCCTGGGTTGCGGCAAGGGCCGTATCGGCCGCACCTACTTGGTTCTCCATAGTCATTGGGACCAGTGCTGAGATTGAAGCAGGTGCTTTCGGTGCGAGGTAGCTGAGTTGGTTGTCGCGTCTTGTTTTGTGTTGATCGCGGCGTTTGCATTGTATGAATGGGGTTAGCGTGGCTCTAGCGCGCTTTCGATGGAGAAGGTGTAGCCTAGCCATGAGGTACCCGGGAGGTATTCGCTGTATTTAATCTGAGCTTTTGTTTCTGTGGACGACATTGAGTACCTCCTGGGTACAGTTCATGCTGGTGCAACTCTGCGAACATACTCTATCAGTACCTGAGTACCTGGGAGCTTTCCATTACCACTTACACCGTTGAGCATGTCGCAGTCTGCGCATCAGCGCTGTGAGGTCTTCTAATTAGATTTATGACGACCCATCTCCTACGGAATTTGTAGGCCTGATCTGTGCGTCGATTATACCACTAGCGTTGAGTCGGCTCTGATTTTGCATTTGCTCTCGCTCTTCCTAACATCAGGGTTCAACAACAGTACTGTAGCGCCTGTCAATGACAACTGCAAAGGAGACTCAAACGACGCTGCCCCTACGGTGGCAACGCTGCATCAACAGACTGAACGCCACGCTAGTGCGCCGTGGCTTGTTCACAGTCATAGAGGAAGTGCTCTCTCCTGCTACACCCACATTCGACCAGGCAATTCTACAGGAACGCAAAGCTTTGAAAGCCCCACTCGGGGACCGAAAGCAGAGTGATGGTATAACAGTTCCCGTGTGGGCGTACATACTCCTCGATAGCAATGGAAGTGAGCCATCGATCGTCTTTCGCGACGAGGTGCAGCTTCACTCAAACGGCGCGGAAACGGCTCAACTATATCCACGATCTGCATCGTCATTATTGCGAAAAGCGAATCATCTCCAATCGCCTTTCTGTCTCCTACATCAAGAAACAGATGAAGGTGTCAAGGATGGGCGCGGTATGCTATGCGCAGTGATCGCCTACTACGCGCTGATAGCAGGGTTGAGCGACTGTGCCATCCGATGGCGTCGGTTTGACGCTTGTATGATTGCCGCCCTGGATTATATCAACATTACCCTGAAATGGATGAGCGAAATACAGCATGAGCCGACGCCCAGCACAGCGACAGCCATGAGACCTTCACTCATCGTGAGACTCCCAATAGATCGAGAGGCCCTTGCAAAGATTACTGGAGTTTCCCATGGCTTCGAAGTTCCAGGCAGCGAGGACGAAGAGGATTTCATGCTTCCCGATGAAGACATCCAAGAGCAGCCAGATAATCCAAACGCCACGCACCAACCCGCAGTCCCCGTTCTAGAAGATGTACCAGACACCATCGACAGCGTCTTCGGAGACGACGTGGCCGGTGTCGCAGAAGAAGTCGACAGCGTCATCGGGGATGCCAACGACAGTATCATTGTGGCAAATAGCAGCTACCAAGTACACGGGAACGAGCGAGTGTGTTATCCCTCGTTAACGATCAGGAAGCGCAAGCTGGAGGATATCACGGCAGGAAGCGATGGCGACGTGGTCGAGGAGATGGATGGGCACGGTTGGCGGCAAGCTTCTCGGGGCCGATCGCGAAGGAGGTAGGATGGTTAAATTCGACGAATCGACAGGGCGATACGCAAGGTCACATTGTACAGTAGAATGTTTTAAGGTTGAGGTATCGTCACTTCGAAGACAGGATGGCAGCGGCGAAGGCCGGTTATTACGTTTCCCGCCCGAGGTTTCGCCGGTTGTTGGAGCTAAGTCTATAATGAACTAGCGCAATTTGAGGCCGAGGAACTGCCACAATCCTGCACCTATTCTCCATCGATGAGTGACTACAGCTCGCTCCGCTCACCAGACGTCTCTCTACGCCCTTTCTCATTCCCTCTCAGCGCCGCCACTGCCTCATTACTTGCCTTCAAATGCTCAAATTTTGGTGCATCTTCTCCCAATCCCCATGCAAACACACCACCAAGCCCCTTATCTTTCATGATTATCTGCATCTTGCGCTTAATAGCCTCAGGTGTATCCCAGGTCCAGAACAAGTTCTCATCAGCATCCCAGTAGTACTGTCCACCACCGACCTCGTCATACACACCGTTCTCTATCGCACGCTCGTACGATACGGAGAGATCCTCGGGAACAGCGTCGTGCCATGAGAACGCGCCGGCTTTACCTAGATCAGCGCCTGTAACAGGGTCTTCCATGAGTTCTGTCGCGCAGCCGATGGGGTTGACACTGCATGTCGAATTGGCAGCGGTCTTGTACCATTTGACGTAGAATGCCAGTCCTAAGTTCGCTTTCTCGGGCGGTACGCCAGCGTCGAGATACGCATCGATGGCTTTGAGGGAGTTCTGGATTCCAGTGTGATGCTTTGTCACGTTGTCGCGACGGTTGAACATGTCGTATGTCATGATGTTGAGGTAGTCGACTGACTCCATGATGGCGGGGATGGTGGAAGGGGTGAAGGCTAGCATGTCGCGTGGAAGGCCGGGCACAGCTGCTGAGATGGTCTTCTCAGGCCCTACTGACAAGCGGATTTCTGCTAGAAGCTTGGGGTAAGCAACTATCTCCCAAGCTTTGTTGGAGTTGAGATGGCCAGGTGTTTTGTAGTCTTCGCCGTTGCCGCCTGGGTATTCCCAATCCATGTCGATACCTTATGAGGTCAGCTTCTTTATTCATCATGCCTGTTGGTGTGCGACACACCGTCAGCGCCAGTTGCGTCGAGCATCGCTTTCACATTGCTAGCGAATAGCTTGCGGCTTTCTTCTGTTCTGGCGGCTGTGGAGAAGCCATCTGTGTCACCCCATCCGCCAATCGCAACTTGGATGATCGTGCCATCAGCAAACTTGGGCCGAACTTCTTCAATGGTAGTAAAGAGCGGCCATTCGTCTTGCTCTGGAGTATTGAAGGTATCAGAACGCATGAAGGCGAGAGCCACATCAGTAATGTTTGACACCAGATTCTGCTCCGGCACCACGTTATGTTGTCTGATAACCATCAGCGACGTCGTTTCCTATAGTACTCGCAGGCTTTGGCTTTACCCTGTCAGATACATGATGTACTTCAGCCTCGACGTGGTGGACGCTGCAGCAGCGAACGTCCAGCTCATGCAGAGCCATAGCCAAAGTCTTGTAGCCATAGTTGGTGATTGTTCTGGAGAACAAGACCTTTTTGAAAGAGCACTAAGACGTGTCCAGTCGTGGTATGGTAACAGTGGCTGATGGCAGCGGGTCCCGAAGATGCCCCGCAATTGACTAGGCCATCCATGGACTAGCGTCTTTGGTCGACTGTCGTACCCAGGTAGTGCCCGGCAGTCGCGTCTCGTTGAAGGTCAACTCCAAAAGGCCTCGGCCATCGCAACGGCAAAGCCTACGGCTGCCCTGGACGGAGCTGAATCGAATTTCATGGAACGTCATGAGCTGACAACTGCTTATCGTGGCTTGCCCCGCTGTCACTGGACTGGTTGGAGATGTTGCGCGATTGGTGGGAAGAAGCCAAGAGCTTCAGCCTTCTGGAGAGGGTGTCATCCGCACATTTCGTCTTCAGCCTGGTCCGTCTGCTCAAGGAAACCTGCTACCTCTCAGCCTACATACTTGCCCCAGCATTTCGTCCACCTTCCCAAGAGCGTGTGCTCACACCAACGTCACAATGGGGGCAACTGTGTCCAAGAACGCTACTTCTAGGTCCCAGTCGCCATACGAAGCTCTCCCTTTATCGCACGGAGAGATACGCGTCCTGGAGGTTGCGCCCGGAAGTGGCGACGACATGATCAAGTGCAAGATGAAACGCATCTCGCTGCGCACCTGGCGCGTACGAACCCGGCGCGTACGAACCTATGAAACTATCTCATATTGCTGGGGAGCTCCTCGAGATCCGTCCACCATAGAGCTCAATGGACACCTGACAAAAGTACCGGCAAGCTCAGAGGCCGCTGTTAGACGCATGCGACTCAGCGACCGACCGCGAGTACTCTGGATCGATGCCATATGTATCGATCAGTCATCGACGACAGAACGCAGTGCACAAGTAGCTTTGATGGCGACCGTGTATAGCACTGCGCAGCACAATCTCGTTTACCTTGACGAAGATGATGACGATATGGCTGAGAGAGGTATGAAGGCTGTCCAAGATGTTATGGACGACATGCGCGCCGCGACTGCAGACTTCACACTAATGTGGGAAACTAAATATGGGAAATCGGGCGCCGCTTTATTCTCAAATGAGCCGTTCAGTGCAAGTGTTGACTTCGAAGCACTTGAAGCTCTTTTCAGTCACCACTGGTTCAGGTAAGATTACATGCCGACTATCTCACGTCGAGTTGAACTCAGTGATTATAGGCGTCTGTGGGTGCTGCAGGAAGTCGTTCTCGCATCATCCAATACCTGCCATTGGGGTCCTCATACCTTCGATCTTCTCGATACAGTACGAGCCGCATCATGGCTCATGTACAAATGGCGATTCGTCCCTGGTAGTCTTGGCAATGATGTTGGCTTGCGCTGTGCCTCTGAGATGTTCGAGATCCTCTACCCCGACCTTCGTTTCGGTTCGAAGCGCGAATATCTAGCCACTATGTTCGTGACCATTCAAAAATTCGAAAAGACCGAGCCAAAAGATAGCATCTATGCCATCTTAGGCTTACTGTACAAAGACACGTCTCTAGAAAGCAGTCAAGCGGCATTACTTGAGGTTGATTACGCAAAAACGCTTTCCAACGTATTGCGAGATGCTACACGGTACTCTCTGTGTCAAAAAGGCGATCTATACGCTTTGAAGCTGATCAATCACCGTTTCGATGTGTTAGACGATTCCCAATCGTTTCCGACATGGACCCTTCGCGCAGACCTACAACAAGGAGCTCAGGACCCTTCATATCTACCTAATTATTTCAATGCTAGTGGCGGCCTCGAGGCGCCATATTTACTTCATGATATTTCTCTTGGCGAAGAAGTACTGCTTCTCCAAGGAATAGTCGTCGATAAAGTATATCAAACGACTGCCTCGTGCGTAGAAAGCACCTGGAGGAAACACGGAGAGTTTCACGATTGGCTGATCTCTGTTAGAGATATAGTTTTGTGCCATTGCGATGTCACGAGTCAAGAAGAGCTCTTCCTAGCCACGGCTTTTGCTCTTGTGGCTGGCCGTGCCAGGGATGGAGGGCGCGCACAGTCGTGTGATCTGCAGGTTCTTGTAGAATATTTCAAGAGCTTGACTGTGTGCGAGAATGCTGGAGCCCCTGGAGGCATAGGGATCAAGAACGGCTTTGATCTGGCAGCGACTCGGTCGATCTACGACGATTCTCGGGTAGACTATTGTTTAGACCGCCGTTTCTTCGTTACCGGGGCTGGGTGCGTGGGTATAGGACCTCGTTGCATGCAACCCGAAGACACCGTTGTAGTCCTAAGAGGAGGAAATTTGCCCTTCATCCTGCGAAACAAAGGCGACGACTATTGGCTACTTGGTGCGGCGTGTGTGCATGGCATTATGGACGGCGAGGCGGTGCAGTTTCACAAGGCTCAGGGCGGATCAGAGGAGGTGTTTCATGTACGATGAAGAGGATATGTTTCTACAGGAATGGTCCGGCGCAAGTGTAGTCCTGGGTGAATTGTAAAGTTTCGAAGAAGAACACCTATCTGGACTACTATCACAACAATCCGCAGACCCATCCCACAACGAATAGAACATACACGGAACCCCCGATCAAGCGACTAATACACTACCATGTCACACCATCAACAACATCACATCATACCACCAAGCGACTAACACACTACCATATTGCACCATCAGCATCACATCACACCACCAAGCCCCAGAACAACGACCGTAACCACAACCAACACGCATCACCAACACGTCACACACCACTCATTCACTTCTCACATCCAAAGCCACAAAACAAAACACAATCAAGCACACCATAACACATGTCTTATACATCGCACACACCATAAGGTGCTTTCCAACTTTCTGCATTTCCCTATTTTCCACCATCCATACCATACATACGCCCATCGGGTATCATGACTCCATACCCAGTGCAGTCCAATCCCACCCAATCCATTTCCACCCCATGCTATGCAGTACTTTCGTGTTTGAAGCAGAGAAAAACCCAAGAAACGCCCTCGCTATGCATACTAAATCTCTATATGATACACTTCTTCCTCCAACATCTCTAACTTCGTTCCTCCTGTTCGTTTGTGTGACGCGCAGTTCAATAGTGAAGGCAAGGCCAGGGGACGGGGACGGAAGAATCAGACGACTAATCTGAGAGTTCAATGGCATCGTCTTCCGTTGCACCTGGTTTGCCGTTTGCACCGGGATCCGCTGCGCCGCCGCCTTCATCGCTGCCATCGTCACTACCCTCTTCTACGTCTTCGTCTTCGTCCTCGTCTTCCTCGTCGAAGGACTCTGCATTCTCATCTTCTTCAATCTCATCTTCCTCGTCGAGATCGGAGTCTTCGTCGTAATCGAGCAGTTCTTCGTCGTCGCCGTCCTGCATCTCAGAGTCTGCGTCTTGGGCTGCGTCTCGGTCGTAGTACCCTTCCTGCTGCTCTTGCTCCTGATGTTGCTGGTAGTGCACAGCCTGGGAAGGAGTAAACTGGGCTTCGGGATAAGACGATGTAGTGCCAAAGTGGTCATAAGACTGGACGTCCTCTTCGTTGTCGGTCATGATGGCGTGCTCATCCTGAGCATCGACATCGATGACGTGTGCGCCGTTCATCAATGCAAAATCGCTAGTGAACTGGTCTTGCTTGTAGCTCGCCGGCTGGGATGAAGTCTGCTGGACGAAGGAAAGCTGTGTGGGTATCGGTGACGAGATATCCAGTGGCTCTGTGCTGGCGGGTCGGGTGCTAGCGGGTGATTTGCTGAGACCCTGTTCGATTCGGTATGCGCGTACGGCTTCCGCGCCTTGGCCGTAGAGATGGCGTGGTACGAAGCGGCTTGTGCGTTCCCAGTATGCTGGACGGTTCTTGGTGGATGTGCTAGTGCGGAGGGTGCTGCCGTATGTCGATGTGCCGTATGTGGACTGTCGGCTCTGAGATGCAGAGAGTCCAAGGTTGGGTACGCTGCGAC
>Ga0265798_10009659_pt1 | contig 12029 bp, 14 predicted proteins | sample P3T30metagenome_FD_192430 | JGI IMG/M metagenome (GOLD analysis project Ga0265798, IMG submission 192430) | Plant litter microbial communities from East Loma Ridge, Irvine, California - P3 T30 | ecosystem: Environmental > Terrestrial > Plant litter > Unclassified | place: USA: California... | reverse complement strand
ATCCCCGCCGGCAAGCGCGCGACATTCTCGCGGCGGCGGCGGCCGAGATCGCCGCGCGGTCGATCGAGGATCCGAACGCGTGGCCGGCGGCGCATCGGGTCGCCGCCTGCCTGACCGACATGGCGGTGCTGCTCGACGCGCATCCGGACTGGTCCTTCGACCACCACCGGAGCGCGCCATGCTGAGCGAGGTCGCGATCGGGGGCGTCTACCTGCCGCCCATCCTCGTCTACCTCGTCGCGGCGCTCCCGCTCTTCGCGGGGCTTCGGGCCGTCCTGGACCGGGCCGGGGTGCTGCGCTTCGCGTGGCATCCCGCGCTGCTGGAATGCGCGCTGCTGCTCGCGACGGTCGCGCTTCTCATCCTCCTCGTCTGAGTGCCGCCATGACGGTCCTGAAGCGCCTGCTCCGCCCCGCGCTGACCCTCGCCGCCGTCGCCACCATCGCCGCGACGGTGCTGCTGCTCGCCGCGCTGTGGCGTACCTACATGCTCGCGCCCTGGACGCGCGACGGGCGAGTCAGCGCCGAGATGGTGCGGGTCACCCCCGAGGTCTCGGGTACGGTCGTCGACGTGCGCGCCGTCGACAACCAGTTCGTCCATCGGGGCGACATCCTCTACGTCATCGATCCGCACCGCTTCCGGCTGGCGCTCGACAGCGCACAAGCCGTGGTCCTGGCCTGGCGCGAGGACGCGGCGCTGAAAACCGCAGCGGCACGCCGGCGCAACCAGCTGAGCCCGGGTGTCGTGGCCTCCGAAGCGGTCGAGCAGGCCAACGGTATGGCGGCGATCGCGCGTGCGGATCACGACGCCGCGGTCGCCGCCGCCCAGGTCGCCGAGGTCAACCTCGACCGCACCACGATCAGGGCACCTGTGGACGGCTACGTCACCAACCTCCGGCTGCGGCCGGGAGATTATGCGACGACCGGCACGACCCGCGTCTCGGTGATCGATGCGGAGGGATTCTGGATCAACGCGTATTTCGAGGAGACCAAGCTGTCCCGGATCGCGATCGGCGCGCGCGCCGAGATCCGCCTGATGGGTTTCGAGCCGCCCCTCTCCGGGCACGTGGAGAGCATCGGGCACGGCATTGCCGATGCCAACGAGAGCCGCGACCATCTCGGCCTGCCGACCGTCAACCCGGTCTTCCCCTGGGTGCGGCTGGCGCAACGCATTCCCGTCCGGATCCATATCGACGCGGTGCCGCCGGGGGTGACGCTCGCGGCGGGCATGACCTGCAGCGTGGCCGTCGGCGAAGCCGTGGGCGGCAACCGGCTGCTGTCCCGGCTGGAATTCCTGCCGTGACGGCGCCACGGCTCCGCGCCACCGGGTATCGGCAAACCGGAGACGCGCCGGAGACGGAGCGGCCTCCTGCCCGGCCCCGGATATGTTCGCTCGGGTGGCGCGCGGCTCGTTCTCTTGAAAGCCTATTCCGTTCGGCATAAAGAACGCGCTGACGACCCGCCGGCCATGCGCGCCGGTCCGAATTTCGGCGCAGGAAAGACAAGCCGATGCCAGAGGGACTCGATGCCCGCACGATCGCGGCGACCAACGGGGTGGCCCAGGATACGTCCTTCGGCGCCGTGATCGCGCCGATCCACCTCTCGACGACCTTCAAGTTTCCCGCCTTCGAGCAACCCGGGCCCTACGATTACTCGCGGCTCGGCAACCCCACCCGCGACCAGCTCGCCGACACCATCGCCAAGCTCGAAGGCGGCGCCAGGGCCGTCATGGTGTCGAGCGGCATGGCGGCCATCGATCTCGCCCTGTCGAGCCTGTGTCCCGGCGACCTGCTGGTCGCGCCGCATGATTGCTACGGCGGGACGCACCGGCTGCTCAGCCTCCGCGCCGCCCGCGGGCAGTACCGGGTGCTGTTCGTCGACCAGACCGACCCGGACGCCCTGGCCGCAGCGCTGGCTCAGACACCCAAGGTCGTGCTGATCGAGACCCCGAGCAATCCGCTGATGCGGGTCGTGGATGTCCGCCGCGTCACCCATGCGGCCAAGGCGGTCGGCGCCCTGGCCGTGGTCGACAACACCTTCCTGTCGCCGGCGCTGCAGCGGCCGATCGCCCTCGGGGCGGATCTCGTCGTCCACTCCACGACCAAGTTCCTCAACGGCCATTCGGACGTGATCGGCGGGGCCGTGATCGCCGCCGAGGCCTCGGTCGGCGACGACCTCGCGGCCTGGGCGAACACGATCGGGGTCACCGGCTCGCCGCTCGACGCCTACCTGACCCTGCGCGGCATCCGCACCCTGTTCGTCCGGGTGGAGCGCCAGCAACAGAACGCCGCCCAGCTCGCGGCCTTCCTGGATGCGCATCCGGCCGTGAGCCGTGTCCATTACCCGGGCTTGGCGTCCCACCCGGGCCACGCCATCGCCAAGGCGCAGCAGGCCGGGTTCGGCGCCATGCTGAGTTTCGAGCTCGTCGATGGCCGCGCTGCGGTGAAGACCCTGGTGGACACCCTGCGGGTGTTCACGCTGGCCGAATCGCTGGGTGGGGTCGAGAGCCTGATCGCGCACCCGCCGACCATGACGCATGCGGCGATGGATCCCGAGGCGCGTGCCATCGCGGGCATCACCGACGGGCTGCTGCGCCTCTCGATCGGCCTGGAAGCCGTGGACGACCTGCTGGCCGACCTGTCCCACGGCCTGGAGGCGGTGACGCGCGGCTGAGCCGGCGGCTCACTCCTCCTCGATCACGCTGAACCCGGACTCGTCCTCGACGACCCGGTACCGGGAGAGGCGCAGGGTCTGCGAGCGCTCGGCCGCCTCGTCCCGGCATTTCAGGACGTGGGCGGTCCGGTTGACGACCTGCAGGTTCGGCGCGCCCCAGTAGCCGAGCAGCTCCGGCCAGGGCGCGTCGCGGTGCTCGCGCCAGACCCGGTAGAGCGGCACGGCGTGGTCCACCTCCGCGGTGCGCAGCAGCCGCTTACCGGAGGCCTTGCAGCGATGCCCCTGATGGCGCTTCAGGACGCGGACCTGCTCGTGCGGCGCGATCCAGAACTTCCAGGCGGCGACACAGGCGGTGTGCCAGGCGGCCTTACCGTTGGGCACGCCCTGCCCCCAGAGGTCGCGGTGCCAGCCGAACCGGTAGACCGGCTGGCCGCAGATGCAGCAGGCGCCGCGGCCGCGGGCGAAGGCCGGCTCGCGGAACGGGGCGGGCGGGATCCGGAAGCTCGCCGGGCGGCCGCCGGCGCCGCCCTCGCCGAGCTGCCAGGTCCAGCCCTCCGGCGTCCCCGAGCGCGCGGCCAGGGCCCGGGCCAGCCGGTCGGCCCGCAGGATGTGGTTGCGCCAGTAGCTCTCCACCGCCAGGCGCGGAGTCGGCGGGATCAGCGGCCGCGTCAGCGCATGGTGCAGGATTGGCGGCGGGAAGATCGCGGGCAGGGCCCGCTCCAGTCGGGCCTGGGCCTTGGCGTTCTTCTGGTCACGCCAAGTGGATGTCGTGTTCGATGCCGTCATGCCCGGCCGTGCTAGCGCGCGACGCACGGGAAGGCGACGGCATCCGGGCCACAGGTTCGGGCCGGCAGACTTAAGACAGTGTTTCCCGTGAAACATCGCCGCCGGGGCAGGAGGTCGCGCCCTCGGATGCCTACAGGTCGACCGACATCGACAGCAGGGAGGTGCGCGGGCCGCCCTGGAAGACGGTGTCGAATGCAGCGACCCCGGTCCAGTACCGCGTCCCGGTGGCGTTCAGCACATTGGCCCGGAACGTCGTCCGGCGACCGTCGAGCACCGTGGCGTGGTGCAGGCCGAGATCGAGCCGTGCCCAGTCCGGCAGCCCGGGCGTTCCGCATGAAAAAGAAGTGTTCATGCCTTTCCGGCCAGCGTTCCGCGGTCCGGCCGCGCATCCGCGCCGGCGTGATTCGCCTCCGGGGAGACCGCGATGCCCTCGAATCCCTTCACCGTGGCCGGCTCGTCCGGGATCCTTGCCCTCGCCGCGCTCTGCACCTGCGTGCTCCCCTTCGCGAGCGCCCGGGCCGACCAGCCTTCGGCCAAGCTGTGCCGGGCCGCGACATCGACGCCAGAGACCCAGACCTGCCTGCACAAGGCCCTCGACGCGGCGGACGCGAAGCTCAACGCCGCCTACAAGAAGGCCCTGTCGGTCATCGACCAGGACGACCGCCCGCTGGACGCCAAGGCGACCTGGAAGGCCCAGTTCACGGCGGCCCAGCGCGCCTGGATCGCCTTCCGGGACGCCGATTGCGGCGATCTCACTTTCAGCGAGTGGAACAACGGCAGCGGCACCACCGGGGCGCTGTATGCCTGCAGGTACGACAAGACCGTCCAGCGGACCGAGGACATCCTGAGCCGGTACCCGCTTCAGTAGAGAGGTGGCTCCCGCCTCGGAGGCGGCGGCGGGCAACTGGTCCGACCCTTGAATGCGCGCAACCGCTGCGCACGCGAGGGACCTCGATGATCGTCGACCTGAACTGCGACATGGGCGAGGGTTTCGGCGTCTACCGCCTCGGCGACGATGCCGGGATGCTGGCGATCGCCAGTTCGGCCAACATCGCCTGCGGGTTCCACGCCGGCGACCCGCTGGTCATGCACGAGACCCTGACGCTCGCCGCCCGCGCCGGCGTCCAGGCCGGGGCGCATCCGGGCTTCCTCGATCTCTGGGGCTTCGGCCGGCGCCCGATCCACGGCGAGCGCCCGGCCGATGTCGAGAAGGTCGTGCTCTATCAGGTCGGCGCCCTCCTGGCGCTGGCCCAGGATGCCGGCTGCCCGGTGCGGCACGTGAAGACCCACGGGGCGCTGGGCAACATCGCCAACGCGGACGCGGATCTCGCCCTGGCGGTGGCCCGGGCGATCCGGACGCTGGACCGCGACCTGATCTTCGTGGTCATGCCCGGCCTCGAGACCGAGCGGGCCGGCGAGCGGCTCGGTTTGCCGCTGGCGCGCGAGATCTACGCCGACCGGGCTTACGCCGAGACCGGCAACCTGGTCTCGCGCACGCACCCGGGCGCGGTCCTGCACGATCCGGCCGAGGCGGCGGAGCGCGTGGTGCGGATGATTGAGGACCGCGCCATCACGTGCCTGTCCGGGCGACGCATCCCGGCCCGAATCGACAGCATCTGCGTCCACGGCGACACACCGGGCGCGGTCGCGATGGCCGCGCGGGTGCGGTCCGACCTGGCCGCCCTGGGGATCGCCATCAGGCCGATGGCCCAGGTGATCGGTAGCGCGATCGGCGCCTGAGTTCGCCGATTCCGTCCGGTTTCAGCCGCGATCCGCCTCACCGTCATGCAAACGTCGCAGATGGGCCAGAAAGCCACTCGCTGCTTACGAGGCTTTGAGAGGCCCTATGGATTTCCACCGTCGCTTCACGGTTCTGATGTGCGCCCCCGCCTTCGATCCGGACGACCTGGAGGGCGCGCGCGTCGCCCAGATCGTGGCGGCGGTGGAGAATCGCGGCTTCGAGGTGGTGCGGGCCCGGCGGGTCGAGGACGCGGCGATCGCCGTGCAGACCGATGCCGCCATCGGCTGCATGGTGGTCGACTGGGGCAAGCGCGGTCTCGACGGCAAGGCCGCCGCGCTCATTGACATGATGCGCAAGCGCGGCCTGGAGATGCCGATCGTCATCATGGTCCGCCGCAAGCGGCTGGAGGACATCCCGGTCGAGCTCCTGGACTTCATCGACGGCTACATCTTCCTGGCGGAAGAGACGCCGGAATTCATCGCCCGCGGCCTGGTCAGCCGGGTGACGCAATATGCCGAGACCCTGAAGACGCCGTTCTTCGGCGCGCTCGTGGACTATGCCGAGAAGGGCAACCAGCTCTGGACCTGCCCGGGGCACAACGGCGGCATCTTCTACAACCGCTCACCCATCGGCCGGATCTTCGTGGAGCACCTCGGCGAGGCGATCTTTCGCGACGACCTCGACAATTCGGTGCTCGACCTCGGCGACCTGCTGACCCACGAAGGGCCCGCGCTCAAGGCCCAGAAGGAGGCCGCCAAGATCTTCGGGGCGGAGAAGACCTACTTCGTCCTCAACGGCACCTCGGCCTCCAACAAGATCGTCCTGTCCTCGCTGGTGGCCGAGGACGACCTCGTTCTGTTCGACCGCAACAACCACAAGGCGGCCCATCACGGCGCCCTGTTCCTGGGCGGCGGCATCCCGATCTTCCTGGAGACGGACCGGAACGCCTTCGGCTTGATCGGTCCGATCTATCACGAGGCCCTGGACGAGACCCGGATCCGGGAAAAGATCCGCGCCAACCCGCTGGTCACCGACCCCGAGGCCTGGCGCCGGGAGCGGCCGTTCCGGGTCGCGGTGATCGAGCAATGCACCTATGACGGCACGATCTACGACGCGCAGGAGATCCTGGAGCGGATCGGCCACCTCTGCGACTACATCCTGTTCGACGAGGCCTGGGCGGGCTTCATGAAGTTCCACCCGCTCTTCGCGCGCCGCTTCGCCATGGGACTCACCGGCCTCGACGAGACTTCGCCGGGCATCGTCGCCACGCAATCGACCCACAAGCAGCTGGCGAGCTTCTCACAGGCCTCGCAGATCCACACCCGCGACGGCCATATCCGCGGCCAGACCCGGCGCGTGGAGCACAAGCGCCTCAACGAGAGCTTCCTGGTCCACGCCTCGACCTCGCCGTTCTACCCGCTCTTCGCCTCCCTCGATGTCGGCGCCCAGATGATGAAGGGCCGCTCGGGCATGATCCTGTGGGACGACACGATCCGGCTCGGGATCGAATGGCGCAAGAAGGTCCGGGCGATCCGTCGGGAGTTCGAGGAGAACGAGGCCGATCCACTGCGGCGCTGGTTCTTCGACCCGTTCGTGCCGGACGTGACCACCAACGCCGACGGGGCCGAGGTGCCGTGGGAGAAGGTGCCCACCGACGAGCTCGCCGCCGACCCGCGGCACTGGGAACTGAAGCCCGGTGCCCGCTGGCACGGGTTCACCCATGTGGCGCCGGGCTACGCGATCACCGACCCGAACAAGCTCACGGTGCTCACCCCGGGCTTCGACCGACGGACCGGGGCCTATGCCGACCACGGCGTGCCGGCCCCGATCGTCGCGCAGTACCTGCGCGAGAACCGGATCGTGGCCGAGAAGAACGACCTGAACTCGCTGCTCTTCCTGCTGACGCCGGGCGTCGAGTCGTCCAAGGCCGGAACCCTGATCTCCGGCCTCGTCGCGTTCAAGCGGCACCACGACGACAACGTGCCGCTCGAGGATGCGATGCCGGAATTCGTCAACCGCCGGCCCAACCGCTACCGGGGCGTGCGCCTGCGCGACCTCTGCGCCGAGTTCCACGCCTTCCACCGGGAGGCCAACACCTCCATGCTCCAGCGTCGGCAATTCGCCCCCGAACACCTGCCCGAGATGGTGATGCCGCCCAAGCGCGCCGCCCAGATGCTGACCCGCAACAAGGTCGATTACGTGCCGATCGCCGAGGCCGAGGGGCGCATCGCCTCGACCCTGATGCTGGTCTACCCGCCGGGCATCGGCACCGTCCTGCCGGGCGAGCGCCTGGACGACAGGGCCAAGCCGATGCTCGACTATTTCAAGATGTTCGAGGCCTCGGCCAACCTGTTCCCCGGCTTCGAGGCCGAGATCCAGGGGGTCTACCGCGAGGTCGAGCCGGACGGGCGGATCCGCTTCCACACCTACGTCGTGCGGGACGGCGCCTGATGGAGATCGAGCCCGAAGAGGGCGCCCCGATCCCGGCGCGGCCGAGCCCGGACATCATCATCCGCGCCTCCTCGGACGCGGATGTCGAGGCGATGGTGGCGATCTACGAGCACCATATCGGCAAGGGCGTCGGCAACGTCGCCGAATTCGACGACGAAGCGCGCCTGCTGCCCGACGACCTGAAGCGCCGGCGCAAGACCATGCGCAAGAAGCGCCTGCCCCACCTCGTCGCCGAGCGCGGCGGCCAGGTGGCGGGCTACGCCTACGCGGTGCCGTTCCGGAAGCGTCCGGCTTATCGCTACACGCTCAAGCACTCGATCTACGTGCATCCCGACCACCTCCATGCCGGGATCGGGCGCCGCCTCCTGCCGGCCCTGATCGAGGCCTTCGCGGCCGGCGGCTACCGCCAGATGATCGGCTACATCGACGCGCAGAACGCCGCGTCCCTCCGCCTTCACGAGACCTGCGGCTTCGTCCAGGTCGGCTACCTGAAGGCGGTGGGCTTCAAATACGGCCGCTGGTCGGACAGCGTGATGGTGCAGCGGGCGCTGGGCACCGGTTCCGAGGACCAGCCGGGGACGTAGGCAGCGACGGGACCGGTCAGTGCCCGTCGGCCCCAGCGGCGGGCTTTGCCGTGGCGACCAGCTCGATATCGACCCCGACGGCGAGGGCGACCCATTGTCCGGAGGCCCAGGCGCCCTGGCCGACGCCGAAATCGGTGCGGACGAGGCCGGCATGCCCGGTCGCATGCGCTTGGTCCCCTTCGAGCGCCAGGTGGAAAGGCAGAGTCAGCGGACGCGTCATGCCCCGGATGGTCAGGTCGCCGACCGCCTCGTAGTCGCCCCGGCCCTTGTCGACGAAGCGGATGGCCTCGAAGCGCGCGTGGCTGGCGCTGGTCACGTCGAACCAGTCCCTCTGCGGCAGAGCCGCGTCGCGCTGGGCATCGCCGGTCCGGGCGCTGCCGAGATCGACCAGCACTGTGGCGCGGCCGGCCTCGGGCTGGGCAGGGTCGAACGCCACCCGGGCGTCGAAGCGCTCGAAGCGTCCCGAGAACGGGGTCCCGACCTGCACCCCCGAGAACCGGATCGCACTCTTGGCCGGATCCACCGCCCACTCGGCGGAGGCGGCCGGCCGCACGGCCCCCGGGAGGGCGGCCGACAGGCACAGGGCGAGGCACGCGAGACGCAGCGTCATCGGGTCGAGTCCAGGGTTTCGGGAGGCAGCGCGGCGGCGCGGCCCGGCAGCATCCGTGCCAGTACGCCGTCCCGCAGGATGAGATGGTGGCGCAGCGCGGCCGCCACGTGCAGCACGAGCAACGCCGTCAGGAACCACGCCCCGTAGGCGTGCAGCAGCTTGACGGCCCCCTCCGCCCCCGCCGGGTCGGTCAGCAGCGGGGCCAGCGGCAGGTGCGGCCAGGGTACGAGCCCGTACAGCACCGTCGGGATGTTGAACGGCGAGAGCGAGACCACCGCCCAGCCGGTGAGCGGCAGCCCGATCAGGAGCCCGTACAGGATGGCATGGGCCGCTCCCGCCGCCCGGCGCTCGCGGGCCGGCATGCCCGCCGGGTGCGGGGGCGGCCGGTGGAACAGCCGCCAGGCGAGGCGCAGGCCGGTCAGGACCAGCACGGTGATCCCGACCGACTTGTGCCACTGGTAGAGCGGGAACAGGCGCATCGGCGCCAGCCCGGCATGCGTCATGGTCAGGCCCATGCCGATCAGGGCGAGCACGCCCAGCGCGCTCGCCCAGTGCAGCAGGATGGCCACCGCGGAGTAGCGCCGCGCCGATGCGACCCATGCCATCGCCATCCTCCCGTCCCGTCGGTCCGGGTCAGTCCTGACGCTCGAAGGCGCCCGCGATGGTCAGGTGCAGGTCGTCGCCGATGAGCGGCAGGTAGGTCTTCACCCCGAACTCGGAGCGCTTGACCGTGCCGGTGGCGTCGAACCCGACCGTGACCTTCTTGCTCAGCGGGTTCACGCCGGCCCCGACCAGGGTGACGTCCAGCGTCACCGGCTTGGTCACGCCGTGCAGCGTGAGGTTGCCTGCCACCTTCGCCTTGTCCTTGCCCTCGGGCGTGACCTTGGTGGACACGAAGGTCATCTCGGGGAACTTGCCCGCGTCGAGCCACTGGTCGCCCTTCAGCTCGTCCGTGAGCTTGGCGCTGGTCGTGGTCACCGAGGCGACCGGGATCTTGATCGACAGCTTCGCGGCCGCCGGGTTCTTGGGCTGCAGATCGAGGGTCCCGGACACGTCCGAGAAGCCGCCGGCATAGTTCGAGAAGCCCATATGGGAGACCCGCCAGCCGACCTGGGTGTGGTTGGGATCGACCGCGTAGGTGCCGGCCTGGATCTGGGCCGGGTCACGGGTCGGCGGGGTCTGGGCCAGGACCGGGGTGGCGACCAGGACCGGAGTGGCGACCAGGACCGGGGTGGCGACCAGGACGGCTAGAAGGCCGGAGGCGAGAATCGACTTCAAGGGTGTCTCCTACAGGCGACGATCATGCGCGATTCGGTGCGCCGCAGCAGCGCTGTAGACCCGTTCACGGCCGCGGTTGAGCCTGCTATCCGGAACCCCATGGTTGCGAGAACGGAAACCTTCCAGGGCGGACTCGACGACGTGCGCGCCTTCTGCACGGTCGTCGATCTCGGCACCGTCACGGCCGCGGCCGCGAGCCTGCGGGAAACCAAGGGCAGCGTCAGCCGTCGCCTCTCCCGGCTGGAACGGGCGCTCGGCACCCGGCTGATGGCCCGAACCTCCCGGGCGGTCTCGCCCACCGCGGAGGGCCTGGCGTTCTACGCCAAGGCCCACGAGAGCCTGGCCCTGCTCGACGAGGCCGCCGAGACCGCCCGCGACGCCCGGACGGTGCCGGCCGGGCACCTGCGGATGACCACCTCCATCGATTTCGGGATCGAGGTGATGCCCGAGATCGTCGCGAGCTTCCGGGCGGCCTATCCGCAGATCACGGTCGAGATGCTGAACACCGATGCCCGCCTCGACCTGGCGGCCAACCGGATCGACCTCGCCCTGCGGCTGGGCGGCGCGGAGGAGACCGGCTACCGGGCGGTCGTCCTGGCGACCCTGGCGGTCGGCCTCTACGCCGCGCCCGCCTACCTGCTGCGCCGCCCCGCGCCGGCCGACCTGGCCGGGCTGCACGGCCACGACCTGATCCTGTCCCGGGAGCGGCTGGGCTCGGGGGCCCTGCCCCTCACCGATGGGCGCGGCCAGTCCGAGCAGGTCGTCATGAGCCCGGCCATCCGGGTCAGCGACTTCGCGACCGTCCACCGCCTGACCCTGGCAGGGGCCGGGATCGGCCATATCCCGAGCCTCGTGGCCGCCCGGGCTGTCGCGGCGGGCCAGCTCGTGCGCGTGCTGGCCCCCTGGGCCAGCCGCGGCGGGGTCCTGCGCGCCGTGACGCTGGCCGGGCGCGACCTGCCGGCACGGGTCCAGGTCTTCCGGGACCATGTACGCGAGGCGCTGACGGCCTGCGGTCCAGATGCTGGGGAGACGCACTCTAGCGATCAATACAATCAAGACTTGTAGAGACTAAATATCGGCGCCTTATTGACTGAACGATCGGGACAATCTTACGGTCTGGCTTAGCGGGGTGTTCAGGACCTCGGCGCACCATGGCGCTTCGCGGCAGCCCGGGCCGCTCGGCGGTCGATCCCGCCTCAATCCCCTGCCCGGGCGTATCCAGTACCCAGCGGACACCCAACATGCCCCTTCGCAACCGGCGCCTCCGGCCCTTGCTCCTCGTCGGAACGCTGGTTCTGGCGGGTCTGTGCGCCGCACCGCCCGCGGCCTGGGCGATGCTGTCGAGCACGACCCGCGTCGTGCTGCAGAAGGGACGCCATTACGTGCCGACCGACCTGTTCCTGCGGCGCGGCGATACGATCACCCTGCGCAACGAGGATTCCAGCCAGACACACCACGCCTTCATCGAGGCGGACCGGTTCTCGTTCGATGCGGGCGATCAGGAACCCGGCACCGAGACCCGGCTGGTCCTGGCGGAAGCGGGGGATTTCGTCATCCAGTGCGGCATCCACCCGAAGATGAAGCTGACCATCCACGTCCAGTAGGGCGCGGGGCGGTCAGCCCTCGCGGCCAAGGCCGAGCCCGCGGATCAGATCGCCTATCGGATCGATTTTCCTGGGCGCCGGCGCGGGCGCCGATGGTGCGGTCATCGGCTCGACGGCTGCCGTGCGGGCCAGGCCGGCGTTGCGCAGGCGGGCCGTCCGGCGGGGGCTGCGATCCGCCACCTTCGACCGGTGTGCCACCACCGTCTTCCGAGCCTTTTCGGCGGGGGCGGCCATCTCGCTCGGCAGCGCCGGAGCCGCGATGGCACCCGGCGGCAGTGCGGCGGCCAATCGCGGCGCCAGCAGGTC
>Ga0265798_10009658_pt1 | contig 12030 bp, 11 predicted proteins | sample P3T30metagenome_FD_192430 | JGI IMG/M metagenome (GOLD analysis project Ga0265798, IMG submission 192430) | Plant litter microbial communities from East Loma Ridge, Irvine, California - P3 T30 | ecosystem: Environmental > Terrestrial > Plant litter > Unclassified | place: USA: California... | reverse complement strand
GCGATAGGCTAAGCATTCATCGCCTCTACAAAGCGACGTCATAGGATTGAAAAACGCTTCCTTTCCGGCAACATTACTCAGCTTTTTGTTCACCTCTCCAGTATTACGAATAGGCAGGTAGAAATCGGCATTGGGCAGGTCCCTCTGCCGGAGGCGCATAGCCAAATACTCAGGGTTGGCTACAGGAAAGTCTGGGTTGTCACCAATAATCATGACGGTTAGGCCCAATGATCGTAATTTGGAAACCGATCTCGCTACGTCGCGAACGCTGAGGCCATTCTTTTTAAGATTATACTCCCAGTAACCTGCAAGAACGACTTTCTTGATATTGTGACGCTTAATAATATCTAATACGTGGTCGTTGTTGGATCGACAATGCTCTCGATTCGCAATCGTCACATAAAGTATCGGAAGGCATCCTGCGTTTGCATACAGTATAATCGAATGGCGCAGAGCGGGGTCAATACGAGAGATTGCGCCCCGGTAATGATTCGCATGTGAGTCTCCCCAAAGCAAAATCGGCGAACCTGCACCATCGGAAATGCGGCAGTTTACTCCATTCCAGTCGCCATAGCCCTGTTTGAGAAAGCACGGTCGCTCGCTGTTCCGCTCCGCATTTGCTTCAGTGTCAGGTGCTTGCACGTTCGGAAAGCGTTGTGGAAGCCCCTTGGTGGCAAACAAGACAGCGCCTAGAACCGCAAAGGCGGCGACTCCTGTGCCGGAGCCTACAAATATCGCACGCTGTGATACCGTTTGGCGCTTGCGGAACGGTCGCTCTACGAAGCGCCAAGAGAGCCATGCTAAGGCAAACATCGCTGCCAACATCAGCGCTTTCTCTCCTAATATAGGAGCGCGAAGAAGATAGTAGTTCGAAAAAACTATCAGTGGCCAGTGAACTAAATAGAGCGAATAGGATATCAGGCCTACCCACACGAACGGCCTGCAGCCCAAGATCCGTCCGACAATGGTCTGGCCATTAGAATTAGCGTGTATTAACGCGGCAGCCCCTAAACATGGCCACAAAGCGTTGGGTCCTGGAAAGGGACTTTCAGAACTTAGCAATATGCTCGAGAGGGCAATGGCGGCAAGTCCAAGGACGGCGACACACTCTGCCACTGTTTTCGACACACTCGGGATAGCCCCTAGCGCCAAAATGGAGCCTATTAGGAGTTCCCAAGCGCGTGATGGAAGTAGATAATAGTTGCCACTGGGATGGGAATGCAGCAGGGCCACGCTGAGAGCGAAAGACACGCCGGCTGCTATAGCTACCGCAATATTGCTCTTGCCCCTGGCAATCTTAGATAGTGCAAACAATGCTAGCGGAAAAATTACGTAAAACTGTTCTTCAACGCCAAGCGACCACGTGTGAATAAGCGGCTTGAGTTCGACAGCTGCCGCAAAATAATCGGTTTGCTGCCAAAACAGGATGTTGGAAATGGACAATGATGCAGCCACGAAGCTGATACCGAGGTCTCGCAATTCGTCTGGCATCAATATGGCCGTGCCAATTGCGAACGTCCCCAACATCGTTGCAAACAAGGCTGGCATAATGCGTCGCGCTCTGCGTTCGTAAAACGTGATCAACGAGAACCGACCACTGTCGATATCTCGAATGATAGCAGAAGTTATTAGATAGCCAGAAATAACAAAAAAGACATCTACACCAACGAAGCCGCCACTGAAGAATGTGGAGCCCATATGGAATAAAACGACGGGAAGCACCGCCAATGCGCGTAGTCCATCGATATCCGATCTATATCCGACAACCGGAGACGCCCGCTCAGCAATCTCCGGTAATATCTTGGTATCGTGCATCGTGACTTCCCCCCCGCCCCAAGTTGGCCCGATGTATGGCTCAGGGACCCGCGTCAACCATCTGAATGAGCATAGTATGCCAAAATGGGAAGATCATGGTTACTGCTGGCCGCTCTTCAGATGCGGCTAAGCCTAGAAAGTAGGTTCAGAGAACGAGTATCTACGCTTCCGCCGCGGCGACTGCGGGCAGCAAACCCCGTTCGTATGCCCGGTCCTATGGGGCGCAACGCGATCGAGGGCGGTAGCGGGCACTGGACGGGCGAACGGGAACCGCCTTATCAGCCTGGGCATGAAGCGCTGCTGATGCACTAAGTCGTCGGCGCATTGCAGCCTTGGCCACCTCAAAACACCGCCAAACCATCTCCGTCTGTAGGGGTAGTGATCAAGTGTCGTCGAAAATAATTGAAGAGCGCTTGGTGGTAGCCGTTGCTCAAGGGGTCGTTCCGGAAGGTGAGGTAAATTTCAAGGTGATGGCCGCGCGGCTTCATAAGGATGGTTCAATATATCTCACGATCTATAGATGCGACCAGATCGGCAACAGCGGCATGTCATCATTGGATATAGTCGATGGCCGGTTATCTGCGGTAAACGCTAGAGATACGCGATTGTCGGTCCACCCCAATCCGCGAAGCGATCAGCATACCATGATTAAATCGCATGTTAACACAGTCGACCGGTGTGACAGTAATGTCTCCTTGGGAGATGCGATCAAGGTATACGATACTTTCATCCCGGTGGCTTTGGTAGCTACGAGCAGTCCTCGTAAAAAACACGCGATGAAGGAATACGTGAATACCCCGCTTTTTCTGGTCAGCTATAAACCGGCGTTCTCTCAGCTTCGCACTTTTGTATTCGTGTCAAGAGCAGGGCGTGGGTTCGATAAGGCCTATCTTGAGCCCGACATGCGATACGCCTCATTGGACATGGGGCAGTTTACGTTACACTTTGTTTGCACCTTGTGGCCATATCCATCGACAAATGATGGAAGCGTTCATGCATTTTCTACAAAAGTAGATCCCGGCCCTCAGGTGGGCCCATGCAACGAGGACATGATTGTCTACAAGATGCGACAGTGCCTCATTTTTGCCAATAGTATCCTGTCGCAATACGTTCCAAGGTCATGTTTGCCGCGGCATGGTATGCCTGAAATTGAGCCCCGCATTAGTTGGGTGTTTGATATCGAATTGAATCAGTGAGCGACCGCTGATTAACGGTGCGATGGATTAAGAGCGCAGCTTTTACCCAGCGTGATCCGCGCCCGCGTGTAAAAGCCCGATAGCAGTGCCGATCCCGTCCACTGGGACAGATCACATTCTTTAATCGTGATCCTGCCCCCGATGCCCTTGCTGTCCACCGCGATTATTGCGCGCGTACCGACCGCAATCAGCTTGTCGATCGTCACGTCGGTGGATGCAGCAGCAACCTGAATATGTGCACCGCCTGGGTTTTCGGAAATAAGCGTGCCGGCCTCGACCTTCGCCCAGAACCGGTAGCTGTAGTGACCCGCGTTCGCCGCGCGAATCCGGTCGAGGTGCGTCGTCGCCTTGGTGTCGATGATTCCGTCGGTGCAGTCGTGCGCGTAGATGTCGGTCGCCGAGAAGCTGTCCCCGCGCTCGGCGCTGATGCAATCGGCGTTCGCGTACTTCTTCTTGTCGGCGAGCACGGTCTGGAAGCCGCTGATCTCTCCGCGCCGGATCACGATGTTGGTCGCGCCGCCCATCGCGATGCCGACCGGGATGTCCCCCGGCGAGGTGTTGATCCGCGACCCCGTGATCCGAAAGTCCTGAATAAGCCAGTCGCGCGAGCCGCCCCGGATGAAGATGCCGCGCTTCCACGCAGTGACGTCGAAACGCTGCAAGGTGAGGTTGTTGAACGCCTTCCACGCGGTGCCCTTCTGGGTGATGAAGTGCCGGCTGCTGGCGAGCGTGATGTCTTGGAACACGCGCGGCTCGTCGAGAGCGCCGTCGAGCGGAACGGCATCCATCGCTCGCGTGATGCACGCGTTCCCGTAGGTCCCGCCCTTGCTGGCATAGGTCCACTGCGCGTTGGCGCCGAGATCCTTGCAGGCCGTCGTGATGCGCGCCGCAGCAATGGCCGTGACCATCGCCGCGGCCGGCGCGGGGCAGGGCACCGCCACGCTGTAGCGCCAGGGCGGCCCACCCTCACACTCGAAGACCGTCGCACCCTTCTTGACGGAAGGCGTGGTCTTCGCGTTGGCGATGATGATCCCGGGCGTCTTCGGACTGTTGTCGATCAGCCGAACCGGGGAGGTGACGATCTGCTGCGCCGTTGCGGGCGCAGAAATCAGGGCGAGCAGGGCGAGCAGGGCGAGAATGTAACGGATCATGGAGGGCCTCAGTTCGTCAGAGGAAGGACGGGCTTGATCGTGTCCGGCGTTGCCAGCATCAGATCGCGCAAACCGTTCGAGCCGTTCGAGTACGTGACATCTTGCACGGCCACGTTATCGCGGATCGCGATTGACGCCGCGATGCCCGCCGATTGCCCCATAAGCGACAGGGTGAACTCCATGCGGCCGGGTGCGTGCGCTAGCTTGGTCCACGAGGGCGCAGCGATCACGAAAGCGTTCGTGGCAACCGTGCGGGGCGGCACGATAATTTCGTACGGCACCGGGATATTGCGGACTGCACCGCCTACGACGCCCTGACGGTAAACCGCCATGCCGGTGCCGTCGCCAGGGTCGAACGCGACGCGGCGAAGATCATGCTTATCGTCGCGGTAGTTCATCGACGAAATGGTCTTGGCCGAACGCGGCGCGCTACCCGATGCGAGGCGGGTATCCGTGCCCGTCAGCACGAAGTCGCTGATCATCTGGAAGGTGGGTTCGCGTGGATAGACGCGATCCGGCCAGCCAAGAGACTTTCCAGGACCCGGCAGCAAGAATGACAGCGCATCAAGCCCGAGCGCATTCATGCTCGTCACGGAATTAGCCGACAGCCTGCTGTCACCGGACTTGCCGACGTAGTAGAACATGCCACGCATGTAATCGACCACGTCCTCGGTCACGGCGCGGCGAGCGGCAAGGTCGCTACCCGCCTGTAGGACACGGATACCCGACTGCGGGAGATCGGTCGAAATGCCCCCGCTGCCCGAGTTCATGTCCTGCAAGGCGCCGTTGCCGATGCCGTTGAGCTCGAACAGGCTGGCAAACGCGAACGTCTCGCCAGCCGCGGTCGCTGCGGCATACATGCGCCCAATGATCTCGTACCGCTGTGCGTTGTAGTTACGCGGCGCGGTCGTATCGAGCGGGCGCAACCGATTGACGTTCGACTGCACCGTCAGACGGAAGTTCATCGACTGCAAGGCGGGATCAGCCGCGCCCGCCGCCATCGAAGGCATGGGGATGATGTCAGGCAACAGACCGGACGCGGGAGTCGCAGGCGTGACGTAGGGGTCGAGCCTGAACGTGGTGCCGGTGCTGTTCGTTGGCAGGACGAGCGCGCCCAATTGCGGACGGAACCCGTTACCAGACTCCCCGCTTGCCCCTGTGGCTTCTGTGCCTTGCACATACGGCGCACCGATCGCCAGAACACCGTCGCCGTCATAGTCGCCGAAGATGAATTGCTTGCCGTTAACGACACGTCCGTCGTTCATGGTGATGCTGTTGATGACGGCGCCCGTCTTCTGCGCCGACTTCACCCCGCCGCTCATGTAGATCGGGATGTCGAGACCGGGGAACTCACCCGTCGTGCGCGTCGGATCGAGCATCCGGCGTGCGGCCATGTTCCACGCGCGCGGCTCGATCGACATGCCTGGCTGGGAGGTGTTGCCCGCCGTCTCGTTCGTGATCGTGGCGCGACCGTAATAGGTGATATTCGCCCACCGGATCATGTCGCGCAAGATGCCCGACACGCGTGCGGGATTGTTCGCAATGTCGAACCAGTTGAGACCCGCACCCGGCATGCCCGCGAGATGCCAGAGCGTGCTGTCTTGCCAGTCGCCGAGCAGAACGACGCTGCGCCCCTGCCGCTTTGCCTCGTACGCGGCGCACAGCGATGCCGGGGTGAGGCCGTACACCACAATGTCAGCAGTCACCGAGGCGTCGCCGGTGCCGATCTCTTCGGCGAACGGCATTCCGAAGTCGATGCAATCGATCCAGTCCTGCATCGCGGCTTCGATGACCTCGGCCTGCGCCGTCGTCAGCGCGGTCTTGGTAAGATACGCCGAGGTCAGCGTTCGCGCCGAGAAGCTGGTAGCGCCCGATGCCGTAAGCAGGCGGACAGTGCGGGTGAGGTCTGCCGGCGTTACCGACGCGGTGTTGAGAGTGCCCTGGTTCACGCCGAAGTGGCTTGCGCGGAAACCGCCAGAGCCGTTCCGGTGGATGGTGTTCCAGCCGACTCCGCTCCACGCGGCAGCACTGTTGATCGCTACGGTATTGCTTGCGGTGGTGAAGGCGCGAGCCTGCAAGCCAAGCGTGGCCGAGCGGCAGTTAAGGAACAGCCCCACGCCCGAACCATCCAGCGCTCCAGCGTCGGTGCTGGCGACAGCGGTTCCCGTGCGGGAATGGACACCGAACGAAAAGTTGTTCTGCTGTATTGCCGACAGGGGGACGCCCGTCTCGTAGTAATCCGTGACTGCAGTGGTGGAGATGCCGCCGCCGACACCAGGCGTATAGGTAGGAGCCCCGACCTTCGTAAGATTGTTCGTACCCGGCTTCGCCAGATTGACCATGAAGCCGGCTTCGGAGGTCGGATGATGCAAATACAGGTAGTGGAAATTATCAAGGGTAGTCTGTCCCTTGATGATGCGAATGAGGCGATCGAGGTGGCGATTGTAGGCTGCCGACATCGGCGCACCTGCTGCCGTTTGCGCCGACATGATCGATGCCGTCTCAGCCTGATAGGCGAATGCGGTTGGCACACCCGGTGTCGGCGTCGGTGTCGGCGTTGGCGTGGGTGTTGGGGTGACGCCCCCAGGGATGGGGGTGCCGATCGACGCGAGCACGCCCGCGGCCGCGCCGACCATTACCACGCTATAGGGCAGGAAGACCCGGCGCGTCGCGGTGCCGGAGCCATGCTGAAGCACCACCTCGGTGAGCATGGTCGGATCGAGCGCACCGCCCGCTGACAGCGCGCCGGCTTCGGCAGGGTTCGCGGCAGCGGCGACGCCCGCGCGGACTGCGGCCGATGCTACAACATCCTCAACCGTGAGGCGCGCGGGTCGGCGTTCCGGGAACCGTGGGTCCCAGAGTAGAATGGTCTTCATGCGATTTTCCTCGGGCTCAGTGTGCGGTGGTGATGACGGAAGTGGCGGCGTCAGCCTGCTTCAGAGCCGCCTGCTGCTCGGAGATCGTCGCGGCGACGCGGGCCGCGAGCAGCGCCCGTTCGGTCAGCGCCATCGCAAGCCGGATTCGCGACGCCCGCTCGGCCGACACGTACGGCAGGACTGGGTCCGCCCATGCCTTGGCGTCGTTATAGCGCGCCTGGACACGGTCGATGGTCGCGGAGGATGCGGTCGGCATGGTCGCGCAGCTGGCAAGCGCCATCGGCGCCGCGCACAGCGCAGCGGTCAGCAGTCTCTTCATGGTGATCCTCTCAGGTGACGTCGTTGAAAGTGAGGCGCGCGACTTCCGACATGTCGCTGCGGTAAAGGGCGGCTTCAGCAGCCCGGCGACGCACGAGGCCAGCCATCACTTGCCCAGCTGCCCGCGTCCATGATCCGAACGCCCGCGAAGCCTCGGCATGCTTCCCGGCCCGATGCTTCTGCAGCACCTCAGATTGGCGGAAGCCTTTAGCCATTCCCGGGACCCAGACCCGGGGGCCGATGCCGATATTGTACGCGAGAGCGACCATGGCGCCAAACTGCGCAGGCGTGGTCGCGGCGTCGCCGATCGCGGCCGACACCGGCTTAGCGAAATCGCGATCGACCAACTGGGCGAACATGTCGTCCGCCTGCTCCTGAGTGATCCGGTCGCCCAGTTTCACCAGCCGGCCGTCGAGGTAATAGGTCATGCCCCAGCCGATGGTGTACGGCTTCCGGCCGGTCGCCGGATCCGGGTACGCCAGCAGCTTGCAGGACTCGAAGTGATGCATGAGACGCGTGGCCACAGGCCCTACCTTGCGGTCGGTCATGATTATTTCCTTCGATGCGAGGCGATTAGCCGGGTCGGTTGTTATCGATGCGCCTGGGCTGCCCTAATCGCCCAGGTCGGCCCGCCTTGAACCCCTCCCGGTTGGGCGGGCCGTTATTCGTCAGATCTTGCGGGCGGCATCGACGCCTATTTTCAATCTGTAGATCTCAGCTATGACTCAGCTTGCTGCTCCCCATCCTCATGGTTGGCAGCGACCGGCTACCACTCGGCCGGAACCTTTCTCGGGTGGCCCGCTCGTTGGTTGGCATGATCCTTCAGCAGGCCGGCCGCCCGAACTTTTTTGCTCGTCCTGAGGCGCTTGCAAAGGCTGTCCGTTATCGACGCACCGGAGTGGCACTCCATCGTGCTCCGGTCGGCTCGCCTTGAACCCCTCCCGGTTGGCCGGGCCGTTAAAGACTCGATTGAGCACCGCGAGGGGGCTGCACCTGCCGTAAACACTGTCGGCCCAGTTTCCCCTTTCGGGACTCACGGTGTCACGCAGCCTTGTAAATGTCAGCTTTCCTGACGATGCTAATGTCAGAGCGTGCTGACCCAAGACAGTGAGCGCTCAACATCCCGCCCGCGACATCTATGGTGTCACACGGGGCGGGCGGGATGTTTCACTTTTAATTAATTGACGCATTTTATTGATGTTTATGAGGTCTTCGTCTCCAGACCGAGCATCCTCAGCGCCCCGCCTGCTTCAGTCACACGGACATGCGGGGCGCCTCCTGGGCTTATAAGACCGCATAGTGCTATGTTTGTATCGTCACCGCCTCTGGTGCCGTCGTCATGGTTAATTCCTTACAAAGGTGGGACTATTTTGACCGGGGGCCGTTCGGATCGCGCCGGAGGGTTCTCCAACACTTCGGCCGGCCCGCCTCGCGCTTTTTCCCCTTGTCGCTGAGGCGGGCCGTTATCCGTCGGGCAGGGCGGTTTTTTGATTGTAGGTAAAACTATTGTGGTGATCGCACGTAATTAATACGTCGGGGTGATCCAAATCGCTCCGATCGGCTCGCCTTGCGATTGCGAAGCCGCCAAGGCGGGCCGTTATTCTTCTGAAACATATCGTCTATTTCGGCCGTATCTGAGATGACGGGACATCAGACCGCCCCAAATGGTCGTCCCGTCCGGCCTGCCTCGTCTCTAGCCTCTCGGGGCGGGCCGTTATCCCTGCTTATCGATCTCGCGCAGGGTAGCGGTCATGTCCGCAGGCACGACGGGCTTGCCAGGCATTGCCGCCTCGAGAGCGTCGATAGCGCTTTGCCCGCGCCGTTTGAAAAAGGTGATGATGCCGGTCCCGATTGCGCCAAGCGCACCCCCGGTACCCAGCGCAGCGAACAGATCGACCTGATGCTCGGCAATCCACACGGCTGTGACCAGCATGGCAATGCCAGTGACGATCGCGTCGAGCAGCCAGCGCTTCGGGCCCGGGGCGTCGAGAGTGATAAAAAGCCGGATCATGAGGCACGCCAGCAGCCCGACGACCATCGAACCAGCCGGAAAGCTGTACCCCAGGAAAGACCAGATTACCGGCACCGATACGCTCGGCACCGCAGCGATTGCCCCCTCTCGCATTACCGCAGCCCGACAGCAGCGGTTGCCATCAACAGACTCACGACGAGGATCGCGACCGGCCGTCGAAGCTGGGGCCACCGGGACCACATGTCGACGGGCAGGGGGGCCTTGCGCAGCTGGAACTCGAGCATCGGCTCGGCGAGAATATGCAGCGCCATCCAGGTGAACCCGAAGCCGACCGAAACCGGATCAAGCCAGCGCTTGAGCTCCGCGACCCGCTCGATCGTCTCGGCATTACCCGAACTCCACGACCATAGGCTGATCGCCTCCGCGCCGCCCCGTGTCGCGACCGCGCAACCCGCGAGGAAGATGACGAACCGATACAGCGACACCGGGTCGGTCGGATGGTCGAAGGCGCGGCACGCCCAGATGCGCCGCGCCTGCTTGCCCGCCATCATGATCCCCAAGCACATGGCTGCGGTCATCACGAACAGGTTCCAGGCCAGCAGGCCGGGGTTGTCCGCAAGCGAGGGCGGCGCGAGCGCGGCTGTCGACCGCATCGCCTCGCCGATATAGTTGCTCGTGGCTGTCGCGTTCATGGCTCAGGCCGACGCGCGCAGGTAGATGACGATCATGTTCGGCTCGCCGGTGTCGTCAGACCCCAGGGTCATCTGGCTCATTACCTTGCCCGGGGCCATCAGCGCGATCACCGCGTCGACAGCTTCTTGCTTCGGGGTCTTTGCAGGCACGTCGGTGCTATTGGTCGACTTGGTCGCCATGGTCGTTCTCCTCGGTGAATAATCGCGATGGCCGGGTCAGGCCGACCAATTCCAGTTGATGGTGGCATAGACGGTGCGCTTGCTCGCCGCGGTCGCGGCAGCCTTGATCTCGCGCTTCGCCTTCTGCGTGATGGCCTCGATCCGCGCATTTTCCATGGCCGACGCATTCATGCCCGACTCGAAACGTGAGAGAACGACCGACAGAGTTTCGCCAGTCAGCGCGCTTTCGGCATAGGCGAACGGGTATTTTTTCTTCTTGTCGACCAAAGTCAGGGCGTTCAGCAGGCTCGGCACGATCCCGCTCGCCTGAATCGCCTCGCCCGCCTTCCGGTTGTAGACGTACTTCTTGGCGCCGCCCGCGGTCAGCACGGTCATCTGCAACGGCTCGCGCTGCTGATCCACCAGCGCCAGCAGCACCGCCTCGACCTTGGCGACATCCTCGACTGCGGTCCGCCCCGACCATGTCCACCGGTATAGGGGCGCGTAGTAGGTCGCCGGCAGAGGGACGAGACGCTCGCTGCTGAAGAAATTGAGTGCGTCCGGCGTCACCTCGCCGAGGAAGGTATTGCCCAAGAACAGCGCATGAGTGTGCATCACAGGCGCTCCAGAGAATAGGAAAGCCGAAAGCTAGATGACTGACCAAATGGACCGGCGCGGCGATACTGAACCGCGAAAACGACCGAGCCGCTAACCGGGTTGGCCATGATTTGCGCGGCGATCGCACGGAGGTCAGTATCGTCGAAAGAGCCATCGGGTTCGACTGTCACGATCCCCGAAAAGATCGTCTGCCCCCCGAGCAAGACGTCTACTTGCGCGACCGAGCCGATGTCTCCGTTACCGTAGAAGGCATTTGTAACTGCGAGATTTAGCCGGAGGCTGCGCCCGGCTTGCACTGACAGGGTCGTACTTCCCAAGGTAAAGACCGTATTTCCGGAGCTCGAAACATTCGCGGTGCCGGCGCCGCTGGCGAGCAGGCCGAGCCCCAATGTGTCAGCACTCGGGCCAGTCGAACCGGTGGGACCAGCCGGGCCCGGCGCGCCGTCCGCACCCTTTACCAAGGACCAGGCATAGACTGCGGGGTTGCCGCTGTCGGCGACCGACTGGTCGACGTAGAATCCGACGTACGTACGCCCAGCGGGGTTATCGACACTGAAATCCGCATAGCCATCCGGCGAATTTGAGTAGGCGATATGAACATAGGTCGGCTGCCCGTTCGCGCCATTCGCCCCGGGCGTGCCGTTCGAGCCGTTCAGGCCGTCCGCGCCCTTAACCAGCGACCAACGGTAGGCGGCCGGGTTGGTGCTGTCCGCCAACGTCTGGTCGACCAGCGTACCAAGATACATCCGCCCGCCAGGCGCGCCGGTCGTGAAGTCCGCGTAGCCGTCCGGGGAGTTCGAATATCAGCCTGGCGAGCAGATCGCGCTGGTGCAGTCGAAGACCGGGAACCCGGTCGTACTGCCTCTGACTATCGAGGTGGGCGGCGAGGTCGTCAGGCTCTATCCGGATCTCGAAGACGAGCTCGCGCGCACGCCGCGGACCGCGGACGTGATCGTCGTGGAAGAGCGCAGCGGGAAGAAATACCGCGAGCGCCGCGTATCGTCGGTTCACCGGGCGATCTGCGTCGAGGCTGGGCTGCCGAAGGACATGACGTTCACCGGCTTCCGGCATGGCGGGATCACGGAGGTCGGGTCGGTCAGCGCCGACGTGCGGCCGATCTCTGGTCACGCCACTCTCGACGTCACGCGCATCTACAACAAGGCAACCGCTGACAAGGCGCGAGAAATCGCGGTCGCGCGGCGGGCGCACATCATCCAATTGGGATAGAATTTG
>Ga0265798_10009657_pt1 | contig 12031 bp, 12 predicted proteins | sample P3T30metagenome_FD_192430 | JGI IMG/M metagenome (GOLD analysis project Ga0265798, IMG submission 192430) | Plant litter microbial communities from East Loma Ridge, Irvine, California - P3 T30 | ecosystem: Environmental > Terrestrial > Plant litter > Unclassified | place: USA: California... | reverse complement strand
GCACCGTGGCGGGGCGAAACCCCGACAGTACGAATGCGGGATACAGCCCCGCGACCAGTGCGATACCCAGGACCAGCAGGACCAGCGGCAGGACGACGCCGTCCCAACCGACATAGCGGATCGCCAGCGTCGTTCCGCCAAGCGCGTTCATGAACGGCAGCGCGATCTCGGCAAGCGCGAGACCGATCAGCGCCGCCACCGCGACGGTCGCTAGCGCCTCGCCCAGGAACTGGCGCACCAGCGACCGCCGCGTGCCACCCAAGACCTTGCGCATCGCCACCTCGCGCGCACGCAACCCGGCACGGGCGGTGGCCAGATTGACGTAGTTCACGATCGCGATCAGCAGCGTCAGCAGCCCGACCGCCCCCAAGGTCGTGACGATCGCGCGATCGCCCGGGCTATACAGATGCATCGCGGTGAGCGGCCGCAGCGACTGGAAATACTCGCCTTTCTTGAGATTGCCGCCGGCATAGGCGTGCCGGTCGAGAAAGGCTGGCAATTGCGCCTCGAACGCCCGCGCTGCCACCGCATCGGGAAACCGCAGGAACGTGGTCAGCGACGCGCTGCCCCAATGCTCCCACCATTCGTTGCCGAAGCGAATCCTTGAGATTTGCGCGAACATCTCGCTCTTGAAGGTGACGTCGTCGGGCATGTCGCGCAGCACCGCCCCGACCTTGTAGGGATAGGTCGTCCCATCGATCGACAGTTGCAGCGTCCGACCGATCGCCGACTGGCTCCCGAAATATTTCCGCGCGGTCTTCTGCGTGACAACCAGGCCGTTCGGATCGGCGAGCGTTGCTGCCGGATCGCCCTCGACCGCGGGAAAGCGCATTAGGTCGAAGAAGTTCGGGTCAACCGTGCCCAAATCCTCGGCCGTCGCCTGCCCGCCCTGCTGCACCGTCGCCGCCATGTTCATGTAGCGCGTGCCGACCAGCTGCGGGTAATCCGCCTGCAGGATCTTGAGTTCGCTGCCCATCGTGTTCGGATTCGTGTCCGCCGGATAGCCCGGCATCACATAGCGCTCCTCCATCACCCACAACCGGTCTTGCTGCGGCAGCACCCGGTCGTACCCGGTCTCGAACCGAACGAAGAGGAACAGGACGAGGAACGTCGCGATCCCGAGCGCGAGTCCGCCAATGTTGAGGAGCGCGAACAACCGGTGATGCGCGAGCGACCGATAGAGGCTGGTGAGAGCGGACATGGCGGTTCCTTCAGGCGTCGCTTGCGGTATCGGGGCCGGGCTTGGAACCGGACTTGGTCGCGGCGAGATGGCGGACGAGGACCACCACAAGCAGCATCAGCACGAGCATCTGGAACGAGCGGCGCATCAGGCGGCGCGCCGTGCCGACGACAGGATGCGGCCATCGAGCATGTGCACCGTCCGCTTGGCGATATCGGCGTGCGACGGGCTGTGCGTGACCATCACTATCGTCGCACCCTCGGCGTTCAGCTGGCCCAGGATGTCCATCACCTGCGCGCCGTTCTCGGTATCCAGATTGCCGGTCGGCTCGTCGGCTAGGATCAGCCGAGGCTCGCCGACGATCGCGCGGGCGATCGCCGCGCGCTGTTGCTGGCCGCCCGACAATTGGTGCGGGTGGTGCCGCTGGCGGTGCGCGATGCCGACCCGGTCCATCGCCGCCGCCACGCGATCCTTCTTCTCGCGCGCGGGCATCGTCCGATAGGCCAGCCCGAGCGCGACGTTCTCGGCGATCGTCAGTTCGTCGATCAGGTTGAAGCTCTGGAACACGAAGCCCAGCCGGTCGCGCCGCAGCTTGGCGAGTTCGGCTTCGGGCGCGCGCGCGATGTCGGCCCCTTCGAACAGATACCGTCCGTCCGTGGGCCGGTCGATCGTGCCGATGATGTTGAGCAGCGTCGATTTGCCACAACCCGACGGCCCCATGATCGCGACGAATTCGCCCGCCTCGACCGCGAGGTCGATGCCGCCGAGTGCGGTCGTCTCGATCTCGTCGGAGGCATAGGTGCGGCTGAGGTCCTGTAGCTGGATCATGATCGAATCCTATCGGATGAGGAGGGTCTGGAAGGGGGCGTAGGTGCCGAGCGCGGTCGTCACGATCCGCTCGCCGGGTGCGAGGCCCGAGACGATCTCGACCTGATCGGGATTGCGCCGGCCGGTGACGATCGCGCGCCTGACGGCCTTCTTGTCGCCATCGAGCACGAAGGCGGTGGTGCCGCCCGCGTCGAGCCAGCCGCCCGACGGTGCGACCACCGCAGGCCGGTCCGCGCCAAGCACGAGCCGCACGTCGAGCGTCTGGCCGCGGTTCAGTCCGGCCGGCACGGCTCCGCGAAAACCGAGCTCGACGCGGAACCGGCCTTCGGTAACCTGCGGCAGGATCTTGATGACCGACATCGGATAGCTGCGTCCGTCGATATCGGCGACTGCGGCGAGCCCCGCGCGGACGCGCCCGAGATAGAACTGATCGACGTCCGCCGTGAGCTTCCACTGTCCCTCGGAGTCGATCTGCCCGACCGGATCGCCGCTCTTGAGCGTCTGGCCGGGTTGCAGCGTGAAGGCGGTCAGCCGCCCCGCGACGGGCGCACGCAGCACCAGCGCGGACAGGCTCGCACGCACCATCGCGAGGCTCTCGCGCAACTGCCGCGCTGTCGCCGCGATCCCCGAGGACTGGTCCGCCAGCGTCGCGCCGGCCTCCGCGGTCCCGCGATCGAGCGCCCCGACGCGCGCCTGCTGATACCCGACATCCTCGCGCACCGGATCGATCGCGGCGCGCGTGATGATCCCCTTGTCGAACAGCACCTGTTTCTGCGCGAGCAGCGTCCGCGCCTTGGACAGCGCGTTGCGTGCCTCCGCCAGGTCGCGCGCGCCGTCCTGCCGGGTGTTCTGCACCGACAGCCGCTGCCCGCTGATCGCGCTCAACTGTCCGACGATATCGGCGGACCGGCTTGCCACGTCGAGTTCGAGCGAAGGGTTGGAGAGACGCGCGAGCGGCGTACCCGCGGCGACCATCGCGCCGTCACTGGCGGCAAGGTCCGCGACCTGTCCGCCCGAAATCGCGGTCACGAATACGGTGCGCAAAGGAGCGACCTCTGCGCGGAGCGGCACGAAATCGCGGAACGGCGCGCGCACCACGTCGCCCGTGCGGATCGCGGCGGCGTCGACGGTCAGCGCATTGGCGCCGGGCATCAGCACCCACAGCAGCACCGCCGCAGCCACCACCAAAAGTACAAGCGCACCGCGCACGATCCGCTTGCGCCGCCGGGCGTGCGGACGCTCGATACGCCGGTCCATCGCGGCGCCAGTTCCAGGCAGGGTCGTCTCCGTCATGCGGACAGTGTACGGGACGGATCGACCAGATCCTAAGCTACTGCCAGTGCTGCATAATTCCGCGCCCCGTGGCTGAAGCGCACACCCGACTGTACCAACTGTCCGTTTCCGGACACTATGACGGCCATGTCAACCGAATCGCATATCCTGGTCATCGACGACGATCCCGACATCGCCAAGGCTGCGCGGTTGTTGCTCGAACGGCACGGCATGCGCGTCTCGACCGCAGCAAATCCGGAGGCGGCCTGGGTGCTGCTCGCAGGCGAACCGATCGATGTCATCCTGCTCGACCTCAACTTCGCGCGCGGACGGACCACCGGCGAGGAAGGGTTCGCGATGCTCGACCGGCTGATCGCGGCGGACGCCCGCGCCGTCGTCATCGTCGTCACCGGGCATAGCGGGATCGCGGTCGCCGTCCGGGCGATGCGCAGCGGCGCGACCGATTTCGTGATCAAGCCCTGGAACAACGAACGCCTGCTGACCACGGTGGAGCGCGGGCTGGCGCTGCGCCGCGCGAAGCTGGAGACAGCGGCGACACTGCCCGTCCACGACGGCATCCTTCTCGGCGAAAGCGCCGGGATCACGCGCGCCCGCGACCTGGTCACCCGGGTCGCGCCGACCGCGGCCCCGATCCTGATCCACGGCGCTGCGGGTACCGGCAAGACGCTGATCGCCCGGCTGGTTCATCAGGCCTCGCCGCACGCCAGCCTGCCGCTCATCACGGTGGACGCCGAGACCGCGGACGCCGCCGTCATCGCCCAGCAAACGGCGGCAGCGGCTGGTGGGTTGCTGGTGATCGATCATATCGACCGCCTGCCTCGTGCGCTTAACGGCGTTCTCCTGTCAGCGCTCGACGGCATCCGCGTCATCGCGACCACGCGACTGGATCGCACCGGCGTTCGGGGGGCGATCGGCGAAGATTTGCTCGACCGGGTCGGAACGATCGAAATCGCCCTCCCGCCGCTCTTCGATCGCGCGGGCGATGCGGTGCTGCTCGCACGCCATTTCCTCGCACTGTTCGCCTACCGCCACGGCAGGCCCCTCAAACCACTTGATGCAGACGCGGTGCAGGCTATCGCGGCGGATCGCTGGCCCGACAACGTCCGCGGCCTGCGCCAGACGATGGAACGTGCGGTTCTGCTCGGTAATGGCGAGACTTACGCGATTGGCGACCTACTGCTTTCGCCCGGCACCGCCGAGCCGCTATCGCTCGCCCCCGATCTGTCGCTCGCGCGCAACGAGGAAACGCTGATCACCGCGGCACTCGAGCGCCATGCCTTCAACGTCAGCCGCGCCGCTGCTCAGCTCGGACTGACCCGCGCGGCGCTCTATCGCCGGATGGCGCGCTATGGCCTCTGACCCGACGCGCGCGGTCTTACGCGCGCTGGTGATAGCTGCGGCCGGCGCCGGTGGTGCGGTTGCGGCCACACGCGGTCTGTACGCCACTACACTGCTCGCGGCGATGATCGTGATCTGGATCGCTGCACTCGACCTGGTCGACGCTGGTCAGCGTCCGCCGATGCCGGCGCCACCAATCCCGGCCCCGTCTGCCGGAGAGGAGGAACGGCGCCGTCTGAACGCCTATCTCGATTTGTCGCCTGCGCCCTTGGTCGCGCTCGACGACGGCCGGTTGCGCGCCGTCAACCGTGCCGCGCGGCGATTGCTAGGCGCAGGCGATCTGGTCGCCGATCCGCCCGAGGGGCTTGTTTCCGCGCTCGCCGACACCCGCCCCGGCCGCACCGCCACGATCGAGATCGGGCAGGACGCCGACATCCGGAGCTTCGCGCTGGCCACCGGCGACCTCGCGCTCGCAGGACGGATGACGCGGATCGGCGCGTTGATCGACATCGACGCCGAACTGAAGGCCGCCGAGGCCGCCGCGTTGCGCGAACTCGTCCAGGTCCTGAGCCACGAGATCGTCAACGCCCTCACCCCGATCGCCTCGCTCGCCGAGACCGCGGTGGCGATGCTCGACGATCCGCACCCGATGCTGCCCAAGGTGCGCGACGCGGTCGAGACCGTCGCGCGCCGCGCCGCCAGCCTGCACCGGTTCGGCGAAAGCTATCGTGCATTTGCGCGGCTGCCCGTTCCCTCGCTGGAGCGCATCCCTGTGGCCGGGTTCGTCAGCGATCTGGCAGCGCTGTTTACAACGAGATGGCCGACGATCGCGTTTACGACCGACCTCCTTGAGGCACCGGCCAATATACTGGCCGACCCGGATCAACTGACCGCGGCGCTCTGGGCGGTGTTGCAGAACGCGGCCGAGGCGTTGCGGAGTTCGTCTGATGCACGGGTCACACTCACCATCTCCGCCTTTGTCGGCCAAACCCAGTTCACGATGATGGACACAGGCCCCGGTATTTCGGCCGACAACCAGGTCGACATCTTCCGCCCCTTCTTCACCACCAAGACCGAGGGTACGGGCGTGGGCCTGGCGCTCGCTCGGCAGATCTTCCGCGGTCACAACGGCGATCTCAGCCTCGCACATTCTCTACCCGGCAAAACGCGGTTCGACGGCACAGTTCCTTCCGGTCCGACCAGCTAAACAGGCATCAGCGGATACTAATGTATTGAACAAATCAATTAAACCGGAAGACCCACTTTCGGCCGCACAGAGACTACAAGGCGCCGCCCGAAACCGACAGCTAGTTCAGCGTCATCGACGGCTGATCAACCACATTTCTAAACCGCCGGTTTACTAAGCCTGCGTACACTTGATTGACTGATCTGGGTCGATGGAGATGATCGATGGGTCACTCGTCAATGGACCCCGCCTTTCTCAAACTTCGGCCTTGGAACGAAGGCCGGCTGATCGGTGCGAAGCGGGCGCTGAAACAGCAACAGGTCTGGGCCATTCGCTTCTGGCTCGACCAGCATAGGCGACTACGCGACCGAGCGCTGTTCGACTTCGCCATCGATAGCAAGCTGCGCGGCTGTGACGTGGTCAGGGTGCGGATCGGCGATGTAGTTTCCGGCGGACGCGTCCGTGACCGCGCCCTCGTGGTTCAGCAGAAAACCAAACGACCGGTTCAGTTCGAGATAATGGACACAGCGCGAAAGACGATGCGGGCATGGTTGGAACGACGTGGGGGGACACTGAACGACTTCGTCTTCCCGAGCCGCAACGACTACATGGACCACATGAGCACGCGGCAATATGCCCGCCTTGTGCGCGAGTGGGTGGTCGGCATCGGCCTTCCAGCGCAGGATTATGGGACGCACTCGCTACGGCGCACGAAAGCATCGATCATCTACAAGGCTACTGGCAACCTCCGCGCCGTTCAGATCCTTCTCGGCCATGCCAAGATCGACAGCACGGTGCGCTACTTGGGCGTTGACGTGGAGGACGCTTTAGAATTGGCCCAACGCACCGAGGTCTGAGCGGACCCAGTTTCGGCCATTAGCGGCCACTTTTCATGTTTCCAACTTCGGCCATTCGTTCATCTCGTTCGTACGGCCGCACTCAGTACGCTGGACAATCTTTTGGCGGATTCGGGTGAGAAAACGGGGAGTCCGATCAGGGAATGTCGCAACGCGCAACCAGACCTCAAATCAAGGCGGCGTGGTCTGTTCCGTCTCATCAAGAAGATGGCATGCGCTTTCTGGTTCGCGCCGAAATTTAGCGTGCCAACGTCCAATTTGGTCGCATCTGGCGCGACCAAGGGTCGACAATCGTCAGTTGCGGCAACGTCGCTTAGGTAATCTTGAGACGCGGCCGCGATCAGCGCGCAAGAAGCCGGATTATAAAGTCACACCAGATATACCGCGACCGTCATCACGTCCGAGCCCAACCCGAGTACGATGCCTTTCCGCTAGACATATCAATCACGAATGTGTCGCCGTTCCAGCGGCTGGCGTAATAGTTTCCGTCCGCCTCGAACACGCTGACGAAAGGCTCGCTGGTCACGGTCGCGTGATCGAAAGGATGCGTTCTGGAATCGGTCGTCCCGGCCTCAGCTGCGATCTGCCACATAGGTGCGCCACGTACGTCGCAGCGGAATACCTCGCGTCCGACAATCGCCGATACCGTCGGGTCGTTCGCATTGTCCGACAGAAAGACTACCAACTGTCCGCCGTCCTCGAGAAGCACTCGGGTGTTGATGGTCCACCGCCCATCCGCGATCGCAGCCGCAACGTCCGACGACGTGCCGTGGGACGGCGCGGCATCGACATGGTACGCCGGCGCCGTCCACTCACCGATACGGTCTATCTGGAACTGCACGGCGGGGCGTTGGTCTTCGGGGGTGACGACGCCTGCCGCCATGGCGCGCGCGTTCAGGCCGACCAGCTGAGATTGACCGTCTGGAGCATCGACTATCGCTTGCCACCCGAGCATCGTTTTCCCGCAGCGCTTAACGACTGCATGACTGTCTACCGCGCTGCACTCAGCCACCATGCGCCCCGCCGGATCGTAGTCGGTGGGCGCTCGGCGGGCGGCAACCTAGCCGCCGCGATGCTGTTGCGGGCCAAAGCCGAGGGCCTGCCGATGCTCGCGGGGCTGGTTCTGCTGTCACCGGAAGTGGATCTGACTGAAAGCGGGGACAGCTTCGCCGTTAATGCCGGAGTTGACGTGATGCTGCCGGGTTCGCTGATGGCGAATAACAGGCTTTACGCCGGCGGGGCCGATCTGGCCGATCCCTATCTCTCTCCGCTGTTCGGCGACGTGACAGGGTTTCCGCCGACATTCCTTCTAACGGGCACCCGTGACCTGTTCCTTTCGAATACCGTGCGAATGCACCGCCGGCTCCTGACCGCCAAAGTTCCGGCCGAGCTTCACGTATTTGAGGCGATGCCCCATGGCGGGTTCGGCGGATCGCCCGAGGATCGAGAGGCTGCGCGCGAGGTGACCCGATTCGTGCACAAGCGGCTCTCACTCGTCTGAAGGCTGTTTACAAAGCTGGTGCCTGATCGGCATTTACTGCAGCTTGACCCAGTTCCGGGCACTCAGGCCGCCTAACCCTCTTCCCAACTTCGGACGTTGGTTCATCTTTGCGAATGACCGATTTTGAAGTCTGGCTATCCAGTCGCGAATGTCGTGATGAGAGGAAAGTTTACCGTCCGCTATTGTGAAGCAGATGGCGTTAGCTGACGCCGCCTGACGGTGGGGACTTTCCTAAAAGAGATTGGCGCTTTGGGGATGTCGAGTTCGAATAAATTAAAGGGCAGCTTCCAAAAAACAGGCGGTTAGGAGTGTTTCCCGGCAGGGGCTGTGAACGATCAAGGCAATCCCGTTTAACGCGGCCGCTCGCCAAGCGTCCAATTTGGTCCGTCGAAGGGATAGCCAGCCGGAACACGGCCTGCAGCGTTGTAGCTCTGGATCCATCCTGGATAGGAAGCAGGAATTCGGCTGGCCTCATCGAGCTGATCGAAATCTTCCTTTTTAAGAACGAGGTCGAGAGCCGACAGGTTTGCGGCCAGCTGATCAGGACGTTTGATGCCAACGATGACGCTGGTGACGGCTGGTTTCGCCAACAGCCACGCCAGCGCGATCTGAGCGGGTTCGCTTTTCCGCCGCTGCGCTACTGCTTTCAGTCCGTCGATCACGTCAAATGTGCGTGCTTCATCGACGGGTGGAAAGGCGATCTTTGCCCGGCGCGCCGAGGCATCGCTGTTGCCATGCCGATCGAACTTGCCTGACAGCAGACCACCCGCAAGCGGGCTCCAGCATAGCAGGCTCAGCTTCTGATCGGTCACCGCTGGAATTATCTCGGCTTCGACGTCGCGGCCTGCGATCGAATAGAAGGATTGGATAGAAACAAACGGTTCTAGGCCCGCGCGCGCGGATACGCCCAGTGCCTTCATTAGCTGCCACGCGGCAAAGTTGGTGTCGATAAAGTTGATACCGGCGTCGAGCGCCATGCCGACGATGGCGTCCGCTTCGCCTGCCGACAGGCGACCGATCGCGTTGCCGGCCGGATTGTCTGCGCCGCCAAATGTCATGGCGCCGAGGCAGAACCGGGATACGAATAGCCCGGTTTGGCCAAGTTGTTCATATTGCATCGTCAATTCCTTGATTGGCCGCAGCCCGAAATGGTTTCACGCCAGTTTTTCGATACCCATATCGATACGGGCAGAGGCGATGCGCCCATCGCGCAGGACAAAGTGTTCCCGCCAGTCGTGGTTCGAATCGACGATGCGCGAAACGCCCGCGATCGGCTCGCGAAACACGATCGTACCCGTCACCTTCACCTCGACATCGGTGCCGTTATCGAGCACCTGCTCAAATCCGCGGTCGTCGCTGTTGTCATAGGATCGCGACCATTCCCGAACCGACTCGACATAGGCATCGACGCCATCGAGCACCTGCCAACCGCGATGGTCGCGGCTTTCGACATGCACGTCGGGCAGCATCAACTGGCTCTGTGCCTCTCGAAAGGCATCGACGTCGGGCAGCAGACCGTAGTTACGGAAGAATGTCGAAATGACAGGGTTCATAGTGGGGTCCCCGGTATGAGAAGGCGATAGCGTCCCATCAAAACGCTTATTCGGCTGTTGTGTGCCGGCGCATAAGAGCCCAAAACTCTCCTATGCGTAGCTCACAGTCCAAAATCGATCCGTTATCCGAGGTACTGACGACTTTCACGCTGCAACGCGTCGTCTCGGCGCGCTTTGAGGCGGCCGAGCCGTTTGCACTTCGAATGCCTGCATATGACCACGTCAAGATCGGCGCCGCGATCGACGGTGCGTTCGATCTGCAAATCGTCGGCTCGTCAGAAGTCGTACGGATCGAACAAGGCGATTGCTACCTGCTGACGGACGGTCGCGCCTATCGCACATCTTCTGTCAGTGCCGACCCCCTTGATGACATCGATGCCGCGGGATTGTTTGCAGCGAACAAGGGGGCGGACGGTGTGGTTCGCTGGGGTAGCGGTTTGGCGATGACGATAGTGATCGGAGCCCGGTTCGTCTTTGATACCATTGGGCTGGAATGGCTGCGATCAAGCGTGCCGAACCTTATTCATATCGCCGCACATATGCCTGCCGCGGCCCCGATCCGCGCTACGCTGGCGTTATTGGCGGCAGAAGCAGTTGATGCCGGACCAGGGCAGGGGCTCATCAGCGAACGACTGTCCGATGTGCTTCTCGTCCAGGCGCTGCGCGCCCATTTGCAATCCGGTGGGACGACTGTTGGATGGTTGTCCGGCCTGTCCGATCCTCGCATCGCTCGCGCGCTGGAAAACTTCCACAGCACTCCAGGTGAAGCCTGGTCAGTCGATAGACTGGCAAAGGCTGGCGGCATGTCCCGATCGGCGTTCAGTGAGCGTTTTCTCGCCCGCGTCGGTATGACGCCGATGGCGTATGTGAGCGCATGGCGAATGCAACGCATCCGCCATGCGCTCGCTACCAGCGACCGGGCGTTTGCCGATATCGCAGCGCAAAACGGATTTTTATCTCGAACCGCCGCCAGTCGCGCCTTCCGGCGTCAGTTCGGGACCGCCCCACGTGATGCACGTCGATAACATGCCGACCATGTGGAAACGATCAATGTTGACCACAGTCAATTTTTCAAAAGGGATGGTATATCGAAAAGCTAAGCCTGTAAGCCGATTTCGTTTTTATGGCTCTTCTCCCGCGTGCTCCCGATCAAACAGTTCCCGTGATGTGCGAAAGCTGTCGACGTTCTCGACGATCCACGTCCATAGGGGAACTATTCTGACCAGTAGCTTTAGTCCGGTTTCGGACAGAGCATATTCCACATGAGGAACTACCTCCTCGAAGTCGTGCCGCACCACTAATCCATCGCGCTCCAGATGGCGCAGCGTGCGCGTCAGCATCCGCTGCGTAATACCGTGCATCCGTCGGCCGATTTCCGCATGGCGAAGCCGACCGTACACGCCGAGCGTATGGATTACGCCGAGCGACCAGCGGTTGCCTGCATGGGCCAACACCTCGCGGCGAACCCCGTCGTCATCGTCCCGGAGGCCGTCGCAAACCGTTTGCGAATATCGGAGGATATCCTCCTGGCTTAGAGAATTATTAGCAGTATCACGCATGTACCTATCTTTCACGGTTGCCCGTGGCTTGCCAGATCACCGGCATCCAAGGTGAAACGGGTTAAAACAATGAACGATACAGTCTCCACCGGGAAGTCGCGGAATATCCTCGTCCTGGGCGCCGGCGAGCTTGGCATGCCAGTGCTCCGCAATCTGGCGCGTCGCGCCAAGGGCATCAACGGTGCCAAGATCAGCGTCCTTCTCCGCGAAAGCGCCGTCGAGTCGGGCGATCCCTCCAAGCAGCGTGACATCGCCGAAATCCGCGAAGCGGGGATCGAGATCGTGCTCGGCGACCTGGTGAACGATACGATCGATGAGCTAGCATCGCTCTTCTCGGACTACGATACGGTGATCGGCTGCGCAGGCTATGCAGCCGGGATCAACACGCCGATGAAGCTCGCCAAGGCGGCGCTGCAATCGGGTATCCCGCGCTATTTCCCGTGGCAGTTCGGCGTCGACTTCGAGGCGATCGGCCGCGGCGGGCCGCAGGACATCTTCGACGCGCAGCTCGACGTGCGCGAGTTGCTACGCTCGCAGGACAAGACCGAGTGGGTCATCATCTCCACGGGCATGTTCATGAGCTACCTGTTCGAGCCAGACTTTGGTGTCGTCGATCTGGAGAATAGCGAGATTCATGCGCTCGGCAGCCTTGAAACCGCTGTGACGCTGACGACGCCGGACGATATCGGTGTGCTGACCGCCGAGATCGTGTTCTTCGAACCGATGATCCGCAACG
>Ga0265798_10009656_pt1 | contig 12031 bp, 4 predicted proteins | sample P3T30metagenome_FD_192430 | JGI IMG/M metagenome (GOLD analysis project Ga0265798, IMG submission 192430) | Plant litter microbial communities from East Loma Ridge, Irvine, California - P3 T30 | ecosystem: Environmental > Terrestrial > Plant litter > Unclassified | place: USA: California... | reverse complement strand
ACCCGCCCATGAGACACAACGGCGCCCTTCCCAGCGGCGACCATCAAGTGCTGGTCATGCCCCGCGGCCACAAAACCGCGCAGATCGTCAGCGACATGAACCGAAAACTCAAAGCCGCCTGGGAAGCAGGCCAAAAGATCAAGGACGCCGACCTGAGCCAGGTCCAGGCACGCAGCGCCCTGAACGACGCCATCGACAACCTCGACACGCAGAAGAACAGCGCAGCGTATCGAGTACTGGGATCCACCGGGTTTTGTCTGGCGGTATTGATGCTGGAGGCTTGGAATGTGAGTTCTGAGGCTGAGGGGTTGAGTCAGTCGATGCGAGAGAAGAATCGTGCGAGGGCGGCCTTGGGACTGGTATCCGCAGTGCTGGATCTAGCGTTAGCAACGGAAGCGTTAACCTTCAAACTGATCGACAAACAATCTAAAAAGATCTTGAGCAGGAAGGTCATTCTAAGTTTCTCAGATGAGGGCTTGACTAAATGGATGGGCCCAACGATTGGCTCGATCCTGACCAAGGAAGTATCTATTCGCTTAGGTGTGCAGTTGCTATCTGCAGGTCTTTTAACAGTATTAAACCTCTATGATGCTTGGCACGCTTGGCACTGGAACGATCAAGCGATGTACGGCTATCTTTTGATGTCTTTGGGGGGCTTGTCGGCGACCCTAAGCTCCGCATTAAACGGAATGGTATTATTTGCTGGGTTGAACGCGCTTGGCTGGGCCGCTTTACTACTACTTATAAGCGGCGCTGGTTTGGTCTTCTGGTTAAGCGCCACGCCTGTTGAGTCTTGGCTGGCGAATGGACCATTTGGCCAGGGTAAAAGAACAAATAACCACCTACAGAATCCGCTGGATGCATTCTATCGGCTCATAGGTCTGTTAGCCGGAATAACTATAACAATCGGGAAAAACCCAGCTTACGAACAAGATGCCAAATTCGATTTTCGGGCTCAGACGCCTTACGCGGTGCGCAGCGCCAATACGATCATACGTTTGGAGAGCCGATTACCTGGACTGATTGACAACTTTGAGAGTGTTAACATTCACGCCGAATGTAGGCTAAGTCGAATAACCGAAAGATCAAACAACCAAGGCGTGCCTTATAGGGCTGGTACTGAAATCTCGGAACAATCGACTACACCTAAGGCACAACGCGTTTTCGCTAATGCGCTTGAGCTATTTTTTTTCACTCCCAACGGAAGTACCAGGACATCTGAATGGAGCACAACTCACCACTTCAAATGGGCAGTCAGAGCGCAATTTTTTTTCAAGAGAAATAACGAAAACCACTATTTCCCTATGCCATCTATCAAAGACCCTACACCATTTAGCCAAGAGCGAACAAAGCCTGATTTTGCAGCAATAAATCAGCCATTTTGGGCAGACGAAATAACTCACAAAGGTAAATACAGTGAATAAATTAAATTCAAGCTCTTATTATAACGATAAGGCCTTTTCCCATTCCAACATACCTTCACAAAAACCATCATTGCGTCAAAAGTCGTTTGGGTCTTTCTCAATGCGTCTGCCATGGGGCTCAACCCAGAACATAATACCCATTCGACTTATGGAACAGCTAAAGCCTAAAAGCATGAGGTATTGGAAGACAGTAGAAAAACAAAAAGAAATACAAATAGCGAACCACACCTATGTGCCTGCGCCCTTTGAAGGTATCGAATTCCACAACAAACAGAATCACGAAATTTTCAAACACGCTCCGCTTCCATTCAGATCGCAATTCTGGGTGGTCATGCTACAACTTGGGTTGATCGCCACCATATTGTTTACTCCCATTACGATCTTGGCACACATAATTTTCCTCTCGGACCCGCGTGAATCCTGGCAAGTCGTCACTATCGACATGGTGCTCCATGTATATCCAATATTGGTGGGCATACCCATATTTTGCTGGCTAACCGGACACGTAGTCGTCAACCACTTCCCCCGCATCTGGCTTCGTCCACCCAAAGGCCCATCCTGGGAGCTGAACCGTCGAACAGGTCTGGTGACGATATTCGGCTACAAAAACTTCAAGAAAACGGGCGTAATTGATCAATTTGTAGCACCGTTCTATGAATTTGACGCCTACATGATCAAAGCAGTGGATCGCCACGGCCCCTCGTATGGGCTGTGGCTTCGCCACCGCTACGAAGATCAGAAGATCAATTTCCACATGCTGGTAAGTTCTGATGAATCCAGGCAACGCCCTTGTGCCTGGTGGGACTTCTTCCAGAACTACATGGACGTCAGCCTCCCTCTTCCAGACATCCCGCTGTTCGAGCCGCATCGGCATCTGGACCCAGTGACCGCGAAATACGACAAGGAAAACGGCCGTAATCCGCGTTACTGGATCGACATGGACGACGAAACATTCGAAGCTGAAGTGAGCGCGATGTGGGATCGCGTTTACGATATCAACACGTTCAGCCGCGCGAACCTGATGGCACGCTACGTGACCTACAACGACTGACGTCCATGCCTGCCACTGTCTGTCTGCAGACTGTCAAAGCCCCAGCATCAGGCCGCTCAGGCGCTTGACCTTGCGGCGCAACGCTTCTTCGAACACGCCCTGACGTGGTTCGATGAGGCTGAACCAGTGTTTGGCGCGAGTGATGCCGGTGTAGATCAGCTCTTTGGTCAACACTGGATTCAGGGCTTCCGGGAGGATCAATGCAGTGTGAGCGAATTCGGAGCCCTGGGATTTGTGGACGGTCATGGCGTACACGGTTTCCACTTCGTTGAGGCGGCTGGGTAGCACGAATCGTACGCCGCCACTGCCGTCGTTACGTGGAAAAGCGACCCGCAGGACTTGCTTGCCATCAACGTCACGCTCGGGCAAACGCAAGGTGATACCGATGTCGCCGTTCATCAAGCCCAGACCATAGTCGTTGTGGGTCATCAGCACCGGGCGGCCTTCGTACCATTGCTGCTCACTCTCGATGAGCTTTGCATTGTACAGCGCGTGGGTGATGCGCTGGTTCAGACCTTCTACGCCCCAAGGTCCTTTGCGCACTGCGCACAGCAACTGAAACGAATCGAAGGCTTCAAGCACCGAGCGCGCCCATAACGTCCAGCACTCGTCTTCGAGAGCAGCCCCGGCAGGCGGACGGTCGGCGGCGAGTACGTTGAGGTAATGGCGATAGCCTTGCGGGCCTTGCTCGCCCTGACCGAGACCATCAAGCACCAAGCGTTCGAACTTGAGGTCCTGCTCACCTTTGAGCACAACAGAAAACACGTCCTGGTGACTACCTGCAGCCAGCAGCGCTCGCGCCGCCTGATCCTGTTGCTGGTTGACCAGTCGGGCCAACTGTCCGATGCCGCTGCCTTCACCAAAGCGTCGAGAGTGACGCAACATCACAACTTGTTGTGCCAACGGGTGGTGTTGCGCATCACCTGCGGACAGCTCGCTTTTGCTCAAGTCTTCCCCGCTGACAGACTCCAGCCAAGCTTGAGTATCGGGGCTGTAAAAGCCATCTTCGGCGTCGCGACAGAGATCGCCCAGCACCGCACCGGCCTCGACGGACGCCAACTGATCCTTGTCGCCGAGCAACACCATGCGCGCATGCGGTGGCAACGCGTCGAGCAGGTTGGCCATCATTTCCAGATCGATCATCGAGGCTTCGTCGACGACCAAAACGTCCAGTGGCAGCGGGTTACCTGCGTGATGACGGAAGTGACGCGTGCCGGGACGGCTGCCCAGCAAGCGATGCACCGTGGTGACTTCGCTGGGAATTTTCTGTCGTATATCGGCGCTGACATCCAGGCTCTGCACTTGCTGACTGATGGACTCGGTCAGGCGCGCCGCAGCCTTGCCGGTAGGGGCCGCCAGACGAATACGCAGCGGTTGGCCGCTCTGCACAGCCGGTGCTTGCAGCAGCGCCAGCAGGCGCACAACGGTGGTGGTTTTGCCAGTACCGGGGCCGCCGGTAATGATGCTGAAGGCTCTGCGGGTCGCTAGTGCGCAGGCGAGTTTCTGCCAGTCAATCAAGGCACCCGGTGCCGGATTGGCAGGACCGAACAGCGCGGTCAGACGTTGCGCCAGGTCGAGTGGCGGTGCTTCCTGCTGTGCCAGACGCTGCCGCAAGGCGACAGCGATACGGCGCTCGTAGGTCCAGTAACGGCGCAGGTACAGGCGGCGGTCCGATAGCACCAAGGGCTTTTGCGACGCCTCCATCGTCGTGTCTCCCGCCTGAGCGACCAGGCGGCTGCCCGCCAGCGCCTGGCACCAGGCCGCGCCGTCCAGCGCCGCCAGCAACTGCGAAGGCAACAGCATGGGCGTGCTTTGCAGATCACCCTCGGGCGGCAGAGACAGGGCAAAGTCTGGCTCTTTCAGGGTCTCGTAGAGATCAAGACAGACATGACCATGCCCCAACTGATGACTGGTCAACGCTGCGGCCACCAGCACCAGCGGATCACTCTGCGGATCCAGGTCACTGAGAAAGGCGACAAAGGCCCGGTCCAGCGCGCGCAGCCAGCCGCGTTCTACCCAGCGCTCAAGCAACATCAACAGGTCATCGACACGAGTCAGCGGGCTGAGGTCCGCAAGGCCCGCATCGTCCGTCGCAGCAGGCTGGAGTGTTTCAAACGAACAGCTCATGCCAGCGCTCCCTGTGAATCATGAGGTAAGGGTTTGCCCTGAAACAGCAGGTCCAGGCTCTCGATCAGCTCGCGCGGCGGACGCGTGAAATAAGCGCCCTGAGTAGACGACTGACTGCCACGCAGGAACAGGTATACGGCACCGCCCATGTGCTGGTCGTAATCGTAATCGGCCAGGCGAGCTTTCAGTTGGCGATGCAACGCGAGTAGATAGAGCACGTATTGCAGGTCGTAGCGATTGTCGAGGATCGCCGCTTCCATCGCCAATTCGGTGTAGACAGAATCGTCAGCACCAAGCCAGTTGGATTTGTAGTCCGCCACGTAATAGCGGCCTTCGTGCTCGAACGTCAGGTCGATAAAACCTTTGAACATACCATTCAGCGAGACGGTTTCAGTGGGCGCACGTGGCGCGTTGTGGTGCGTAAAGCGACGCACCAACGCGTCCATTCTGGCGACATCGACATGACTGCTGGCAAACCAGAACTCCATTTCGACCCGGTACTGATTGGGCTGGTCCAGTTGGCCCAGCGCAACAGGCGTGGCGTCTGATGAAAGGCGCAACGGCATATTCAGGAGCTGATGCAGCCAGTCACGCAGGGTATTGATCCAGCCTGTCCAGCCACGCCGATTGCAACGACGGGCGACGGCATCTTCAAGCGTTTCCAGATCGTGAGCAGTGGTCGAAAAACCTTCGTTGCCCGCCCACTCCAGCAAGCTGTGCAGAAAGGTGCCAGGGTTGGGACCGCGTGGAAACCGATGGATGTCCCCGCCACTGGTCGCCATGTCCCGCGGTGCCTCCGGATCCAGACGCTCGTCATCAAACAGCTTTTGCGCCTGCGGACTGTCCGGCGATACGTCAGCGCCGGCGGTCACGGTGTCGCCAATACGCAGCGCACTGTAGGACGCGATCCACCAGTTTTCCGCCGCGCGGCGCTTGGGCATCAGCGGTTTGACCAGTGAGGCGTCGTTATGCGGCGCAGTAAAGACCTCCGCGCTCGGTTCCGGTACTGGCTGCACGGCAATGGACTCGCAGCCCTCGGCCAATTCCCGCAGCCATACCTTGAGGTCGACGGACTCGCTCAGCACCGCCCCGCCGCCCAGCAGGTAGCCGAGCGCGGACCGGTGCAGCATTGAGCTGTTGGCATTGCCGCGCTTGAGATCCGCAACACCCAGCCAACAGGCATGCTCCGAGCGGGTCAGTGCCACGTACAGCAATCGCAGGTCTTCGGCCAGGCGCTCATCATCGGCCTGCTGGATCAGCGCTTCGGTCGGCTGCAGGCTGATCTGTGCCTTGCCATCGGCGTCGTGAAACTGCAACGGCAGACGCGTGCCATCGACGGGTTTGGAGGAGCAAATGAACGGTAGGAACACCAGCGGGTATTGCAGGCCTTTGGACTTGTGAATGGTCACGACCTTGACCAGCTGTTCGTCACTCTCCAGGCGCAGGATCTGCTCTTCACCCGCTTGCCCGGACAGCGCCAGATGGTCACTCAGGTGACGTATCAACGCCTGTTCACCGTCCAGTTCAGCGGCGGCCTGCTGCAGAAGTTCGGACAAATGCAGCAGATTGGTCAGTACCCGCTCGCCATCAACGCGCGTTATCAAGGTCTGCGGCAGATGGAAATCATGCAGCAGCCGGCGCAACATCGGCAGCACACCCTGGCCGCGCCAAACGGCACGGTAGCCACGAAATTGCATGACGCGCTGCTCCCACGCCAGCTCGTCCTGATTCAGGCGCTCCAGCTCGAATAGAGGCAGATCAAGCGTAATACAGGCAAGTGCCGCGCGCAGCGTACGCTCGGAGTCAGGCTCCGCGCAGGCCTTGAGCCAGGACAGCAGATCGTGGGCTTCCTGAGCGGCGAATACCGAGTCCTTGTCAGACAGATAAACACTGCGCACACCCCGTGCAGACAGTTGAGCACGCACCGCCTGCGCTTCTTTACCGTCGCGGACCAGAATCGCTATATCGGCCGGCCGTAACCTGCGCAGCACTTTATCTGCGGAGACAAAATCCGCAGCGCCTTGCTGGCCTGCGTTCAGCAAACGGGTGATTTCACTGGCACAACTGACTGCCAGTTGTTGACGATACGCGACACCAGACACCGGCTGCTCGCTTTCCAGGTGCCAGACCGTCAAGGCGGTCAACGGTGCGCCGTCAACCTCCAGCGTCTCCTTGCGTCCCTGAGCCAGAGCCTTGGAGAACGGCACAGGATTTTGCTCACCCTCACGAAACAGAAAAGCTCCACGTCCCTCTGCGCGCTGTTCCGCACGCTCGAAGACATGATTGACCGACTCGACCATGGCGTGACTGGAGCGATAGTTGGTGTCCAGTGTATGCCAGCGGCCATGGGTGGCCTGCCGAGCACGCAAGTAGGTGTAAATGTCAGCGCCGCGGAAGGCATAGATCGCCTGCTTTGGGTCGCCGATCAGGAACAGACCGGTTTGCTCGTCGTTATCCTCGAGACGATAGATGCTCTCGAAAATCCGGTATTGAACCGGATCGGTATCCTGGAATTCATCGATCAATGCGACCGGAAACTGCTCCCTGATCAGTGTGGCAAGCCGCTCGCCAGCCGCACCGTTCAAGGCAGCATCGAGCCGCAGCAACATATCGTCGAAACCCATTTCGGCACGACGGCGCTTCTCCTCTTCAAACCGTGCGCTGACCCATTGTGCCGCGTGTTGTAGAACGGCAGCGTCGGGCCGGGGCAGTTTTTCAAGCGCAGTTTTAAGCTCAACCATGGCGTCAAAAGCCGGGTGCGCAGGCGGGTCGCTTTTCCAGGCTTCGGCAATACCGTCGGGCGTCAGGCGAGTGAAGCCGGTACCCAGATCCAACGACTCCAGAGTGTCGTCTGCTGCCCAGGCGGCCAGCTTCTCGAACCAGGGTTTGAAGTAGCGCTCCTGCATCTTGCGGCCGTCGACGACTTTACGCGCCACGCCGTCGAGGCAAATCGCATGCAATTCGCTCGTCCAGGCTACCCAGGGGGCCTTCAGGGCAGCGAGTGCGGCATGGCGCTCGGCCAGCGACGCAGCAATCAGTTCGGCAGGCTCTTGAGTGCCGATGTCACGCTCACGCCCGAACAAGCCTCGCACGCGCGGCAACAAGGCCGCAGGACCGCTCCAGTTCTCGCGCACCCAGTTCAGCGCGTCACCGCTCATGGGATAGCAGAATCGACGCCAGTAATCGCGCAGCACTTCCCCCAGCAGGTCGCTGTGGTCGGTTTCCAGGGTTTGCGTAAACAGGCTGCCGCTGTCGAATGCATGCTCACGGAGCATGCGCTGGCACCAACTGTGAATGGTTGAGACCGCAGCCTCGTCCATCCATTGAGCCGCGATGTCCAGACGACTGGCACAGGCAGGCCACAGTTCTTGATCAAATTGCTCACGCAGTTGAGCGATCAAGTCGTCAGGCGCGTCTGTCTCGCTACGAAAGAAGCGTGCAGCCTCTGCCAGACGCGTGCGTATACGGTCGCGCAGCTCTTTGGTCGCCGCATCGGTAAAGGTTACTACGAGGATTTGTGGCGGCAGCAGATCACGACCGAAGCCTGACCGCTCATCGCCGTGGCCCAATACAAGACGCACATACAGCGCAGAGATGGTAAAGGTCTTGCCCGTGCCGGCACTGGCCTCGATCAATTGGCTGCCGCGCAGTGGAAAGCGCAGCGCCAATGGAAGCGTTTGCTGACTCATGCGCCACCCTCCCCGCCGGACAATGACTGCCAGGGCGCGTCGTAAATCGGCTTGTAGAGCGTGTCGGTCCAGCCGACGAAGTCTTCACTGTCCATCAAGGCGTCGAAATCCGGGAACTGGCGGGCCAGAGCGGTACTTTCGCGGCGCTCGCCATCGGTGGTCTGACCGTCGCCTTCGTAGGCTTTACGAGCGGCGGCTTCGGCTTTGTCCAATGGCTGCCCAAGCCATGCGAAGGCGGTTTTCACGGCCACCGGCAACGGCTGTTGCATCCCTTGCAGCCACGCCATCAGCAGGTGGTTCAACGTGGTGATTGCGGCCTGTTTTTCCAGCGGCGCGAGCATCAGGGATTCATCACTGGCGACCAGTGCGGTACTCAAGGGCAAACCGCAGGCGCAGGCCACCAGATGATTGACCCAAGGGCGGATCAGCCGATGCCATTTGCGGGTCTTCTTCGAACCAATGCTGTTGGGAATGGCGGTGACCAGCAATAACTCGTCGCGGGCATTGCGATGCAACCCGCCCAGCCAGCCATCGATACTGACACCCTGATGGCTGAAGGTGACAGGCAAGGCGCTGCTCAAGGGCTCGGGCCAGAGCGTCAACAGATCCCGATAGCGCTTGAGCACATCCGGCAACGGCTCGATCAACTCCTGGCGCATGCATTCGCCAAAGCCTGCCAATGGCAAGAGACCACTGGCCTGGAGTTTCAAGGCCTGCGCTTCAAGCGCTTCGTCTACGTTGTCGGGGCTGAACATCGCAGCATTGAGCAGACTTTCGCTGAGCCCGTAACGCTCAAGAGCGTCGAGCACGAATGGCTCTTCGTCAGCCAGCGGCGCTTCGGCAAATTCGAAATAGATCTTCAGCCGCTGACTGAAGAAATGCTTCACCGGGTTTCTGAGGAAGTCTTGCAGTTGCAGGATCGACAGCGGTTCTTCCTGTTCATGCGGCGCTAGGTCGGCAATGACAGGCGTGGGCAAGTCAGCCTGATGTAGCAGGCGCCATTCCCGGGCGAAGCTGAAGTAACCGGTGCCCGCATGAAAGTAATGGGCGCTGAACGGCTGCAAGGGGTGCTCGAGGGTCAGCGCTTTGAGCAGGCGCTCGCCTTCATCTGCTTTACTGTCGGGATCAGCTTCACCAGCCAGTTTCCAGCCGCTGGCCAGGTGATCACGCAACTGGCTGATGAGCACCGAAGCAGGACGCTCGCTGTTGTCACGAATACTGCGACCCACCCAACTGATGTACAGCTGATCGCGGGCGGAGAGCAGCGCCTCAAGCAGCAGATAACGATCATCCTCGCGTCGTGATCGATCACCGGGCCGATAGTCGCTGCCCATCAGGTCGAAATCCAGCGGAGGCTGAGCCCGTGGGTAATCGCCGTCGTTCATGCCCAGCAGACAGACCACCTTGAACGGGATTGCGCGCATCGGCATCAATGTACAGAAGTTGACCGAACCTGCCAGGAACCGTTGGGACAGTCGCCCCTGGTCCAGCCCTGCCAACCAGGCTTCCCGGACAACAGTGAGCGGTAGTTCATCAATGAGCCCGACGGTCTCACAGGTGTACAGCCAGGTTTCCCTGAGTGTTTCCAACTGAGCGAGCAGGTAGTCGTCGTGCTCACTGTCAGCCTGAAAGAACTGCTGCAAAACCGCTTGCAGCCGCACACCCCATTCTTGTGGCGTAGCGGGCAGGCCCAGCGCTGAGTAGGCAACCTGAAGCGCATCGAGCAACGCGACCAAGGGTCCGATCAACGCAGCATCCAGCCCGCCGATTTCGTCATAGGGCTCAATACCTTCATATGCAGCCCCAGCGCCGACGGCATAACCCAACAACATGCGGCGCAAACCGAAATGCCAACTGTTCTGCTCAAGCGCGCCTGGCAAGCCGAGGCTGGCCCGCTGCTGCGCATCCAGGCCCCAACGGATCCCTGCCCCCTCGATCCATCGGTGCAAGGTGGGCAAGTCCCGCTCCTGAATCCGGAAGCGAGCTCGCAAGGCAGGCACATCGAGCAGATCGAGGATTTCGCTGACAGGAAAACGGCTGTCCGGAAGTTTCAACAGATGCTCGACAGCAATCAGCAACGGCTCACGTCCACGCTGGCCCTGGTCCGCCAACGTGAAGGGTATGAACCGGCTATCGTCACGTTCGATCTGACCAAAAACTGCACGGATATGCGGCGCGTAACTGTCGATGTCGGGGACCATGACGATCACATCACGTGGACGCAAATCGGGGTCTCTGCTGAATCGTGCAAGCAGCTGGTCATGCAGCACCTCTACTTCTCGCTGCGCACTGTGGGCAACATGAAAGCGAATCGAGCGGTCCGCCAGAGCGTCCAGTGCTGGCCAATGCTCGCGGGTTTCATCCAGCGGGCGCAGTTCGAGAATGTCGTCCTGAAGCTGATTCAGGATGTTCCTGGGCTCATGCTCACTGAACAGATCAATCCGTTCGTCCTTGAAGGAGGTGCGGTAGCTGCGTGGGTCATCATGGCTGTCCAGCAGGTTGATGTAATCTCGTCCCTGCTTTCCCCAGGCCGCAAGCAACGGGTGAGCATGCTGATGCAAGGCTTGCGGGTCGAGCACAACAGGCATGCCGGCTTTACGCGCCTGACGCTTGTACTGATGGCGCAGCAGGTCCTTGTCGGCGACGATATCGGCCCAATGGTGACGGCAGGGATTGTGAACGCACAGCAACACCTGACTGAATTTCGCCAGTCCGGCCAAGGCTTCCAGTGCTTGTGCCGGCAAAGATGAAATGCCAAAAACAATGACGCGCGCAGGTAGTCCGGGCGGCGCTTCGGTCAACTCATTGATACGTCCGATGAAGCGCTGATGAACGCCTGCACGGCTCTGTGCCATCCCTTCTGCGCCGACGTCTTTCAGCAATGCTTGCCATAGCTCAGCCTGCCAACAGTTCGAGGGGCTGAGCGGCTTTGTCTCGCCTCTGCCGTTACGCAATTGATGACGTCCGGCAGCCCAGTCTTCCAGCCAGTCCGCGCGATAAACCTGATATTGGTCAAACAGGTCGGACAGCCTTTCGGACAGTTGGTAGCGCTTGCGCAGGTCCGTATCGGCGACGAGGAAGCGTTGCAGCGGCTCGAAGTGCGGCTGGTTGATGAGTTCAGGGAGCAGGCGCATCAGACGCCAGGTCAGCGGAGCCTTGTCGAGCAACGACGTCTCGGGGATTTCATCTCGACCCAGCACGGCGCGATAGAGCTTCCACATGAAACTGCCTGGTAACTGAACGTCAATTGCCGCAGCGATGCCGCAGCCACCTATGTCGTCATCCTGCGCGTCCTCGGCGAGTGCCAGCTTGAGCCACTGCGCAATGCCGTTGCTCTGCACCAGAGCAATCTCGTTTTCCAACGGAGCCAAGGGGTAACGCCGCATCCAGGAGACAACCAGGCTGCGCAGTTCATCAGGGCGATTGCCGTGAACCACCATGAAACCGGCACTCAGCGAGGTTGTGACAGGCATGCTTGCTTCCTTGACGTGAACGAGTAAAACCCAAGGCAGAACCATAAGGGCAAGCGTGCCCGATTGCCACACGCACGTTGAAGCGCAGAGGGTTGTGTGACGGCGGCCCGGTGGGCCTTGATGGGAGTGGAGTTTAACAAACGCGCAAAAACAAAACCCCTCATCGCGTAAGCGATGAGGGGTTTCGGAATTTAATCTTGACGATGACCTACTCTCACATGGGGAAACCCCACACTACCATCGGCGATGCATCGTTTCACTGCTGAG
>Ga0265798_10009651_pt1 | contig 12032 bp, 10 predicted proteins | sample P3T30metagenome_FD_192430 | JGI IMG/M metagenome (GOLD analysis project Ga0265798, IMG submission 192430) | Plant litter microbial communities from East Loma Ridge, Irvine, California - P3 T30 | ecosystem: Environmental > Terrestrial > Plant litter > Unclassified | place: USA: California... | reverse complement strand
GAACTCTCGGACGAGGAGCGGCGCCACAGCGCGGGCCTGATGCGGGTGAACCACGTCGGCGAAGTCTGCGCCCAGGCGCTGTACGACGCGCAGGCGCGCTTCGGCAAGAGCCCTGCGATCCGCGCCCAGTTCGAGAAATCGGCGCGCGAGGAAGAAGACCACCTGGCGTGGACGGCGGAACGTTTGGCGGAACTGGGGTCGCAGCCGAGCGTGCTCAATCCGCTGTGGTATGCGGGTTCCTACGTCATGGGCAGTATCGCGGCCAAGCTGGGGGATCCGCACAGCCTGGGGTTTGTGGTCGAGACCGAGCGCCAGGTCGAGGCTCATCTGAACAGCCACCTCGAACAGCTGCCGCGTCAAGACGCCAAGTCACGTGCGATCGTCGAGCAGATGCGGGTGGATGAAATCGCGCACGGCGCCGCGGCCCAGTCGCTGGGGGCGGCGCAGACGCCGTTGCCGGTGAAGGTGCTGATGACGGCGATGTCGAAGGTGATGACGACGACGGCTTATCGCATCTAGTCGTCGTTCCGGCGAAGGCCGGAACCCAAGTTTGCGTGCGTTACGTCTGCGCTCAGGACTTGGATTCCGGCCTTGGCCGGAAGTCATGGGCGCCAGTGGCGCGCATGACGGTTTTAAGGCTAACTAAAGATGTTAGCGCTGGTAAATCAAACCTCGACGATTTCGATCGAGTGCGTGATTTCGGCCATCTTCGCCAGCATGATCGACGCCGAGCAGTACTTGTCATGCGATAGCGTGACAGCCCGTTCCACCGCCGCTGGCTTCAGATTGCGCCCGGTCACCGTGAAGTGGAAGTTAATCTTCGTGAACACCTTCGGATCCGTCTCCGCCCGTTCCGCCTGCAGCGTGACGTCGCACCCGCGCACGTCTTCGCGCCCGCGCTTCAGGATCAGCACCACGTCATAGGCGGTGCAGCCGCCGGTCCCGACCAGCACCATCTCCATCGGCCGCGGCGCCAGGTTATGGCCGCCACCCTCGGGCGCGCCGTCCATCGCCACCATGTGGCCGCTGCCGGTCTCGGCGCGGAAACTCATGCCCGAGGGGCCGTTCCAGCTGACTTTCACTTCCATGTAGATTCTCCGCGGGGGTTCAGTAGCGGATCATTGTAAGGCAGACGGGGACGCCGTGTAACTGCGCCCGTGCAGGCGCCCCGTGATTGCGGCAGGCGTCAGACAGCCAGCACGTAACGCTCGCTCTTCATGCGCCAGCTGGCATACGCCACCAGCAGCAGCGCCGGAATCGCCGAGCACAGGAAGGTCAGCAGCAGCGGCAGGGCGTGCGCGCCGCCGGCCTTGGACATCTCCTTGATCAGGGTCTGGTTCGACAGCATCGGCACCGCGTACATCCAGGTTGCCGTCTTCAGGTCCATGAAGGACACCACGACGCCCGGGATGATCGGCACGATCATCGCGAAGCTGAGGATGGTCTGTGCTTCCTTGAAGGTCTTGGAGTTCATCGCCAGGGTCACGTACAGCGCGGAGGCCAGCAGCGACAGCGGGACGGTGACCAGGCAGACCAGCGCCAGTTCGCCCCAGCCCAGGCTCCACGACATGCCGATTTCTTCCAGCGGCAGCCACTTGAGCATCAGGTGCGCCAGCACCAGTTCGAACGTGACGCCGACCACGCCCAGGATGCCCGCCGCCAGCCATTTGCCGCCGATGAGTTCCCAGGTGTGGGCCGGCTGCGCCATCAGCACTTCCAGCGAGCGGCGTTCGCGTTCGCCGGCGGTGGTGTCGACCGAGGCCGACATGGTCAGCATGAAGGCGGGCAGGAACAGCACGCCCATGATGCTGCCGACCAGCATGGCCGAGCGCGAGGCATTCGAGCCGGTGTCGTAGCGCTGCACAAGCACCGGCGACAGCGCCGCCGGCGACACGCCGTGCGACAGCAGGCGCGCGCTCGCCACGTTGTTGCCGTAGGCTTCCAGCACCTCTTCCACTTCGCGCCGCTGGGCATTGCTCTCGGCCGCCGAGTCGTACCAGATCTCGACCCGCGCCGGCCGCATCGCATAGTAGTTGTCGACGAAGTCGTCGGACAGGCGCAGCACCGCCGCAACCTTCTTCCCGCGCAGCAGGTCGGCGATCGCGTCTTCATCCATCGGCGGCGTGTCCTTGACCGTGATGTTGCGCTGGCCCAGCTGGGCCATCAGGGTCGGCGCTTTCGACGCGCCGATCACGGCCAGCTCGACGCCTTCGCGTTCGGTCCTGGTGCTCTTGTCGATCAGCTGGTGCAGGGTCATGCCGATGATCAGCGGGTAGAGCAGCGTGAACATGGCCAGCATGCCGAGCGTGCGCTTGTCGCGCAGCGTCTCGCGCAGCTCCTTGATAAAGACGATCAGGAATTTGGATTTCATGCGCGCTTTCATGCGATGCCTTCTTCGGTACCGACCAGGTTGACGAAAGCGTCTTCCAGGCTGGCGATGCCGGTGCGCTGGCACAGTTCGTCGGGCGAGCCCTGGGCCACGGTGTGGCCGCCGGCGATCACGATCACGTCCTCGCACAGGGCGGTGACTTCCTGCATCACGTGGGTCGCCATGATCACGCAGCAGCCGTCGGCGCGCAGCGAGTTCAGGGCGGTGCGCAGGGCGCGCGTGCTCATCACGTCCAGGCCGCGGCTCGGTTCATCGAGCAGCAGGTGGCGCGGGCGGTGCAGCAGGGTGCGCGCCAGGGCGACCTTGATGCGCTGGCCCTGCGAGAAGCCCTTGCTGCGGCGCGCCAGGATGTCTTCCATGCCGAGCAGCTCGGACACTTCGTCGGTGCGGCGGTTGATCGCCGCGCGGTCCATGCCGTTCAATTCACCGAAATAGGTGAGGTATTCGCGCGTGGTGAGACGTTCGTACAGCCCGAACTGGTCGGTCAGGAAGCCGATCGAACGGCGCACCGTCATCGGGTCTTTCTCGGGGTCGACGCCGTCGATCGCGATCGTGCCGTGGTCGCGCTTGAGCAGCCCGACCAGGGTGCGCAGCAGGGTGGTCTTGCCGGCGCCGTTGGGGCCGAGCAGCGCGGTGATCTGGCCGTCGCGCGCAGTGAAACTGACGCCGCCCAGCGCCTGGACGGCGCCGAACTTCTTGCGTACATCGTGGACTTCAATCATGTTGGTTGCCTTATGGTTGCGGGCCGGCGCTGCCGAGCTGGAAGGTCGGGGGCGGGATCTCTTTGAGGCAGCTGGCGTCCAGCTTGTCCTGCGGCTTGTCGAGGAAGGTGCGCAGCAGGCGCGGCGCGCAGCCGAGCTGGGAGACGCCGTGGCCGAGATTGTCGACCACCACCTGCTGGGCGCGCCCCATGTATTTCGCCGCGGTGGCGGCGCGGTGCGGCGGCGTCACCGGATCCAGCGCGCCGGACAGCAGCAGGGCCGGGGTGTCGATGCGGCCCGGTTCCTTGTAGGCCACCGGCGGCACGTTCATGGACTTGCACACGCGCGGCATCTGCTCGGCCAGCGGCTTGGTCAGCTTGCCGGCGTCCTGCGCCAGCAGTTCCGGCGTCATGCGCGGCACGTCTTCGGCGCACACGACTGCCAGGTGCATCAGCATCGCGATCCCGCCCGGGCCGCCGAAGTCGCCGGCCAGGTTCTGGCGCGCGACGAAGGGCTGCCAGCGGCCTTGCGCCGCGTTGTGGATCAGGAAGGGCAGGCGGCGCGCATCGGCCGGCGAGTACAGCACGCCGTGCACGGTGCCGAGGAAGCGCGAACGCGTCATGTTGAATTCGACCGGCTGCGCGGTGCGCGGGTCGGGCAGCGACAATTTAATCGGGCCGGCCTCGAGTTTGCCCACCAGGCCGTCGAATTCGGCGCGCAGGTTGGGGAAGGCCTTGCTGCAGCCGGCGTCCTTGGCGCATTGCGCGAACACCTTTTCGAGCGCGGCCTGGCCGTCTTTCGCGCCGGCCGGGATCACCTGGTCGGGCGCGGCCACGCCGTCCAGGATCAGGCTGCGCACGCTGGACGGATACAGGCGCGCATAGGCCTGGCCCAGGCGGGTGCCGTAGGAACCGCCGAACACGTTCACCTGGGTGTAGCCGAGTGCACGGCGCACCAGGTCGATGTCGCGTGCGCCGGCCTCGGTGGTGTAGGCGCCCCAGTTGGCCTTGGTCTTGCCGATGCAGGCCAGCAGCTCGGCTTCGATCTGCTGTTCGTTCATGCGTTCGTGTTCCGGCTTGCTTTCGCAATCGAGCTTGCCCGAGCGCCCGGTGCCGCGCTGGTCGATGAACACGATGTCGCGGGTGGCGCGCACCCGGTTGAAGGCGGTCGACAGCAGCGGCGCGACTTCGCTGCCCGCTTCGCCGGGGCCGCCGGCCAGCACGAACAGCGGATCGCCGCGCGTGCCCTGGCGGTGCGCCGGGGCGACCGTTACGTGCAGTTTCAGTTTGGCGCCGGCGGGTTGGGCATGGTCGAGCGGGACGTCGATGCTGACGCAGCGCAGGCCATCGGTGACGCCGGGCAGGTGGCAGCCGCGGGTGACGGCCGGCGCGGTGGTGCCGGCCGGCGGCGCCGCATTGGCTGCGGAGGCCGTCAGCATGAGTGCGGCAAGCGGAACCAGGGAACTACGGAACATTGATCTTGTCTTCACACAATCTCCTCAAAGGACAGTTCCATACTAGAGTGGCATCATTTTGGCGGTCAATGGATTAATTGCGATGAAGCACGAAATTATGCGACCGGGAGACGTTCTATTCATGCGGAATGACAGGTGGCCTGATGAAGAAGGCAAAATGCGACAGCAAGCTCAGTGCGCATTGACGGGAATGTCGGTCTTCGGCTATCATCGTGGGCTTTCCCTTTGCTCGGGGAAGACAATAAGGCAGAGTCCGCTGCAGCAAGGGCGGAACCACCACAGTGAGCATTTAACCTATTTAGGAAGTCATCATGAAAACTTTTTCCGCTAAGGGCCATGAAGTCCAGCGCGACTGGTTGGTGATTGACGCGACGGACTTGGTCCTCGGACGTGTTGCCAGCGAAGTGGCACTCCGACTGCGCGGCAAACACAAGCCGGAATTCACTCCGCACGTCGATACCGGCGACTACATCATCGTCGTCAATGCAGGTAAACTGCGCGTGACCGGCACCAAGGCCACCGAAAAGACCTACTACCGTCACTCGGGCTACCCGGGCGGTATCTACGAAACCAACTTCCTGAAAATGCAACAGCGCTTCCCGGGCCGTGCCCTGGAAAAAGCTGTCAAAGGCATGCTGCCGAAGGGCCCGCTGGGCTATGCAATGATCAAGAAGCTGAAAGTGTACGCGGAAGGCACCCACCCGCACGCAGCACAGCAACCACAAGCACTGACCCTCTAAGGAACTGACATGATCGGTAACTACAACTACGGCACCGGCCGTCGCAAGAGTGCAGTCGCTCGCGTGTTCATCAAAGCCGGCACCGGCCTGATCGTCGTGAACGGCAAGCCTGCGAACGAATACTTCTCGCGCGAGACCGGCCTGATGGTCATCCGTCAGCCGCTGGAACTGACCGGCAACGTCGAGCGTTTCGACATCAAGGTCAACGTGCACGGCGGTGGCGAATCGGGCCAGGCTGGCGCCGTCCGTCACGGCATCACCCGCGCACTGATCGACTACGACGCAGGCCTCAAGGGGGACCTGGCACGTGCCGGTTTCGTCACCCGTGACGCCCGTGAAGTCGAGCGTAAGAAAGTCGGCCTGCGTAAAGCACGTCGCGCAAAGCAGTTCTCGAAGCGTTAATTCGTTTCCTTGGCCGGCGCCTTCGGGCGCTGCCGATGCAAGAAGCCGTCCTCCGCAAGGTGGGCGGCTTTTTGCTTTTACAGCGTGGTTTGACCATTGCGCCGTCAAACCATGGCGGTTCACACCTTGCCGCAAAGCACAGGGCGAATAGGCAAAATCCGCCGATTATTCTTGATAATGATTTCTCATTACTACATAATGCGCGGAAATAATTTATTCGAGAGAAAACAATGACTCTACGGCCCGCCCTCCGTCCTGCCCTGAACCGCAGCCGCGCACTGCGCCACTCCACCCTGGCCCTGCTGGTGGCCGGCGTCCTGCCTGCCGCTTGGGCGCAGGAGTCGCTGCCCCGGGTGGTGGTCAGCGCCAGCGCGCAAGAGCCGTATGCGCCGGATAGCGCCACGGTGGGCGGCAAGGCGCCGCTGCGCCTGATCGACATCCCGCAGTCGGTGACGGTATTCACCGAGCAGCGCATTCGCGACCAGAACCTGTTTACCCTCGGCGACCTGATGCAGCAGGCGCCGGGTGTGAGCGTGCTCCCCTACGACGGCGCCAACCCGGACTTCCGGGCGCGCGGCTACAGCCTCGAGCAGTCGTACGACGGCATCCCAGCAGCCAGCCCGGGCAGCGGCACCCAGGAATTCGAGCTCGCCATCTACGAACGGATCGAGCTCCTGCGCGGTCCCGCCGGCATCACCCAGGGCGCCGGCCAGCCGGGCGGGGTGATCAACTTCGTGCGCAAGCGCGGCTTGCGCGAGGCGCGCCTGTCGGCCGCGGCCAGCGTCGGTTCCCATGACAACCGGCGTCTCGAGATCGATGCCGGCGGGCCGCTGAACGCGGCCGGCAGCGTGCGCGGGCGCGCCATTGCCACCTTCCAGGAACGCGACTACTTCCACGACGTCACCCACGACCGCAAGTGGCTCGGCTACCTGGCGCTGGACGCCGACCTTGCCCCGTCGACCGTGCTGTCGCTGGCCTTCGCGCGCCAGGTCGACGACCTGGACTCGGGCTCGATGGGGCTGCCGGCCTACCTGGACGGCCGCTTCCTCGATGTCGACCGCTCCACCCACGTGTTTCCGTCCTGGAACCGCTCGTTCTGGGCCACCAACGAGAGCAGCGCCGAACTCGCGCACCGGCTCGGCGACGGCTGGGAAGTGCGGACCCGCGCGGTGCACCGCACCGTCGACAAGTTCTACAAGGATGCTTACCCGAGCACCGGGGTAAATCGCACGACGATGACCGCGACCTATGCGCGGCGCGCAGCGGCGCTGGACTTCCAGCGCACCGGCGCCGACCTGTATGCGGCCGGCCCGGTCGCGCTGTTCGGCCGGCGCCATCAGCTGGTGCTCGGCTACAGCTGGGAGCAGCGCCTGGCCAGCAACCGCAACGTCACCTACGCCGCGGTGCCGAACGTGAACATCTTCCGGCCCGACAGCGTCATCGAGCCAATCGGCGACTACACGCGCGGCAGCGACAGCCGGGTCACCCAGGGCGGCCTGTACTCGCAAGCGCGGCTGTCGCTGGCCGATCCCTTCACGCTGGCCTTGGGCGCGCGCGTGACGCGCTACCGCAGCGAGAGCCGTGCGATCGCGCCGTCCCCGGTCACGCCGTTCGTGACCGGCGCCAAGGAACGCGGCGAGGTCACGCCCTCGGCGGCGCTGCTGTGGCATCTGGCGCCGAACATGAACGCCTACGTCAGCTACGCCGACATCTTCTTCCCGCAGGCGCTGTTCGACGCTTCCGGCCGGGTGCTCGATCCGCGCGTAGGCAAGCAGGTGGAGCTGGGCGCCAAGGGCGCCTTCCTGGACGGCCGCCTGAACGCGTCCGCCGCCCTGTTCCGCAGCCAGGACCGCAACCGCGCCCTGTACACCGGCATCGGCGACGTCTATACCGCCGCCGGCACGGTCGAGGTGCGCGGGGCGGAGGTCGAGGTCGGCGGCCGTCCGCTGCCCGAGCTGAACCTATCCGCCGGTTACACCTGGCTGAGCACGGAGTACGGCGTGCACCCGACCCTGGAGGGCAGCCAGTGGTCGACCTTCGAGCCGAAGCACAGCGTCAAGCTGTACGCGCGCTGGCAGCCGGCCTGGATGCGCGGCGTGTTCCTGGGCGGCGGCGTCATCGCCAACAGCCGGCTGCTGGGCAGCGGCGTGGCGGGGCTGCGCGAGCAGGGCGGCTACGCTGTCGCCAACGCCCAGGCCGGCTACACCTTCGCCAACGGCGTCACCATGAGCCTGGCGGTGAACAACCTGTTCGACCGGACCTATTGGGCGCGCGTGGGTGGGCTCAACACCTACAACATCTACGGTGATCCGCGCAGCGTGCTGCTGAGCGCGCGCTGGAGCCGCTGATGGAGGCATCGGCTTCCACCGCCGTCCTGCGCCAGATCGTGCGCCAGCAATGGCTGATCCTGCTGCGCGAACGGCGCCTGCGCATCCTTGGCGTATTGGTGCTGGCGATCACCGCGATCGCCCTGGTGGCTGCCGCGATCGACGCGCGCCGGGCGCAGCAGGCCCGTGCGCACGACGCCCATGTCGAGGCCGAGGTATGGGAGGCGCAGGAGGCTGCCAACCCGCACGGCGCGGCGCACTTCGGACGCTATGTGTACAAGCCGGTGCAGGCGTTGTCGGTGCTCGATCCGGGCCTGCAGGCGCACCTCGGCGGCACCCTCAAGCTCGAAGGCCACGTGCAGAGCACCAGCCGCTTCAAGAGCACCGACGGGGGCGCAGCGCTGAGCCGCTTCGGCGGATTCAGCCCGGCCTTTTCGATGCAGGTGCTGGCGCCGCTCCTGATCGTGTTCGCCGCCTTCGGCGCATTCTCGGGCGAGCGCGCGCGCAACCTGATGTGGCAGGAGATCGGCGCCGGCGCCAGCCCCTGGCAGCTGCTGGGCGGCCGCTTCCTGGCCTTCGCCGGCGCCCTGCTTGGCCTGCTGGCCCTGGCCGGCGTGCTGGCCGCGCTGCTCGGTATGTCCGCCTGGAGCGTCCCGTATTTCGGCGCGCTGGCGCTGATGCTGTGCGCCTACGCCCTGTACTGGCTGGCGGTCCTCGGCATCGTGCTCGCCATCACGGCCATGACCGCCAGCGCGCGCACCGCGCTGCTGGCGGGACTGGGCTTCTGGGTGGTCAGCGCGATCCTGGCGCCGATGCTCGCGCCGATGCTGGCGGAGCGCCGCCACCCGACCCCGACCGCGACCGAGTTCCATGCGCGCGTGGTCGATGAGATCATGAAGGGGCCGGACGGCCACAACCCGCGCGACGCGCGTTTCGCCGCCTTCCAGCAAGCGACCCTCAAGCAGTACAAGGTGAGCCGGATCGAAGCCCTGCCGATCAACTACAGCGGCCTGCTGTTCGAATACGGCGAGAAGACCACCGCCGACATCTACAACCGTCACTTCGAGCGCCTGTACGCCGACTACGACGCCCAGGCGGCATACAGCCTGATGGCGAGCGTGGTCTCGCCCTTGATGGCGCTGCGGCCGCTGTCGTCGGCGCTGGCCCAGTCCGACCTGCCGGCGCACCGCCATTTCCTGGCCCAGGCGGAACGCTACCGCTACGCGCTGGTGCAGACGCTGAACCGCGACATCAAGTTCAACCGCAAGCCGGAGATGCGCGAGTACGCCACCGACGTCGCCGCCGTCACGCGCGGCCTTCGGTTCGAACCCGTGCCATTGACCTTGGCCCAGGTTCTGCCGCGCACGATCGCACCGCTCGGCTGGCTGCTGGCCTGGCTGGCGGCTGCCGTGGCGCTGATGCGGTTTGCCGCCTGGCGGCTGGAGGGCAGGGCATGAGCACCGCCACCATCATCTTGCGCACCGAGATGCTGCGCATGGTGCGCGGACGCTGGCTGCTGCCGCTGTGGCTGGCCTTCCTCGCGGTCTGCGGCTACGCGGCATGGGAGGGTGCCGCCTGGAGCCAGCAGCGAGGCACTGCCCTGGCAGCGATCCAGGACGAGGAGCGGGAGGTGCACCGAATGCGCCGCGACCAGATCGTCAACGAGTTGACGCCGGAGAACAAGGCACGCTACGGCGGCGCCATCTACGCCACCGCGATGTCGTTCCGCGCCACCTTGCCGCAGGGCGAGCTGCCGGTGCTGACCGCCGGCCAGGCCGAAGGCTACCCGATGGCGGCCAAGATATTCCCCTTCGTGGCCAGCAATACCATCTTCGACGAGTACATGGCTGGCATGGAAAACCCGGCGGTGCTGGCCGCCGGGCGCTTCGACCTGGCCTTTGTGCTGGTGTGGCTGCTGCCGCTGCTGGTCCTGGCCGGCAGCTTCGACCTGTGGTCCTTCGAGCGCGAACGCGGGATGGAGCCCTGGCTGCTGGCCCAGCCGGTGTCGCCCGCGCGCTACCTGCTGGCCAAGGCGGCGGCGCGCGCGCTGCTGCTGGTGGGGCCTCCGGTGCTGGTGCTGGTGGCGGTGCTGCGCTTCACCGCCGCGGCGGGGCCGGCAGCGCTGCTGCAGGTGGCCCTCCTGAGCGCGCTGTATGGCCTGTTCTGGCTCGGCCTGGCGACATTCGTCAACCTGTTTGCACGCAACGCGGCCCAGGCCGCGCTGGGCTGCGTGGCCGGCTGGCTGGCGCTGGTGGTGCTGGCGCCGGCGCTGGCGCTGGGCATGACCGACCTGTTCGCGCCACGGGCCAGCCCCGCCGAGCGCACCAATGCCCTGCGCGCGATGGCGATGCAGGCGCGCGCCGAGGTACGCCGGCAGGCGGATGCCGCCCCGCCCGAACGACTGCCGGCGCCCAACATTCCCGACAACCTGCGCAAGCGGGCGTTGGAAGTCGAGCGCGGCGAGCAGCTGATCCAGGCCGCGGTGCAGCCCTACCGCGCCCAGGACGAGCGCCGGCAGCGCTGGATGGACCTGTCGCGCGCCAGTTCGCCGGCCATCGCCTTCCAGGATGCGCTGGAGCGCCTGGCCGGGGCCGATGCCGGCCGCGCACTGCGCTACCAGGACCAGGCGCACGGCTTCCTGCTCGGCGTGCGCCGGCTGACGCAGCGTTACCTGGAGCAGGACCGCCTGCTCACCGCCGCCGACTACGAGCACGGCATGCCGCGCTTCGTCTACCGCGAAGCGCCGCCCGGCGCGCGGCTCGGCGCGCTCGGCGTCGACGCCGGCGTCATGGCGCTGTTCCTGCTGGCGCTGCTGGCCCTGGGCGCGCGCCGCCTGCGCCGCCAAGCCTTCCATACCGAATAAGGCATACCATGTTGCGTACCCACGCTTTGAGCAAGACCTTCGGCGCCCATCGCGCCCTTGACAGCCTCGACCTCGACATCGCGCCGGGCGAGATTTTCTGCATGCTCGGCGCGAACGGCGCCGGCAAGACCACCACCATCAAGCTGCTGCTGGGCTTTCTCAAGCCGACTGCCGGCCAGGCCCTGGTCGACGGGATCGACGTGCAGGCCGATCCTGCGGGGGCGCGCCGGCGCCTGCTCTACCTGCCCGAGCAGGTCGCCCTGTACGGCGAGTTGAGCGGACTGGAAAACCTGCGCTACTTCGCCGGCCTGGCCGGGGTGCCCGACTGTACGCCGCAGCGCCTGCGCGGCTGGCTGGGGGCGGCCGGGGTGCCGCCGGCGGCGGTCGAACGGCGCGCCGGCGACTATTCGAAGGGCATGCGCCAGAAGGTGGCGATCGCGCTGGCGATCGCGCGCTCGGCGCGCGGCCTGCTGCTGGACGAGCCGACTTCCGGGCTCGATCCGACGGCCAGCGCCGAATTCCACCGCCTGCTGCTGGGGCAGCGCGACGCCGGTGCCGCGGTCCTGATGGCGACCCACGACCTGTTCCGCGCGCGTGAGGTGGCGACCACCATCGGCCTGATGCGCGACGGGCGCCTGCTGTGCTCCTTCAAGGCGCAGGAGCTCAGCGCGCGCGAACTGGAGCAGCTGTACCTGGACGAGATGTCGGCCGCGGCCGGCGTATGAGCGATCGCCCGGGTTCAGAGCGGCGCTGCCCAGCGGATGCTGAAACAGCCTCTGTGCCGGCGTTCTACACGCCGATGCCGCCGGACACGCTGATGGTCTCGCCAGTGATGTAGCCGCCCTGCGGACCGGCCAGGAAGCAGGCCAGCGCCGCCACTTCTTCAAGGGTGGCGATGCGGCGAATAGGGTGCTGGTCGAGCACGGCGTCCGGGATGGTATCGCCCAGCACCGCAGTCGACATATCGGTTGGCATCACGCCGGGCTGGATCACGTTGGCGGTGATGTTTCGCCCGCCCAGGTCGCGCGCGATGCCCTTGGCATAGCCAATCAGCGCCGCCTTGGTGCCGGCGTAGTCGGCGGCGCCGGCCCAGGGCACCACGGTGCCGAGGCGTGAGCCGATGTAGATGATGCGGC
>Ga0265798_10009648_pt1 | contig 12041 bp, 9 predicted proteins | sample P3T30metagenome_FD_192430 | JGI IMG/M metagenome (GOLD analysis project Ga0265798, IMG submission 192430) | Plant litter microbial communities from East Loma Ridge, Irvine, California - P3 T30 | ecosystem: Environmental > Terrestrial > Plant litter > Unclassified | place: USA: California... | reverse complement strand
TACAGTACAGTAGCTCAACCTCTCACACATTCATGCCGCCTGTCGCACCAGCCTCGGTCGCAACACGGAATCGGACAATATACTCGCCGCGTCATGCCTTGGGACGCACAACATATGCCTCCATCTCTGCCACGAACGCACACCTGATAGCCCTGCCGGTCTCAGATCCATCCCTATCCGGCCAGCAGTCCGTGATACCACCCCCATGGTCCCACCTTCACCGGCGCTTCTGTGCTCCAGGTTGACACCGCAGCGCTGTCTCGGTAGTAGTGGTCTCGACGACCTAAGGATGTCCTCCTGAAACGCGGCATTGGCATCCATCCAGACGCCAGGCCAGCCTCCAGGGCACCGGATCCTTCCCGGGCTGCCTCCTTCCTGCTTCGGCAAACCCCAGAATCCCTTTGCAGGTCTGCAAGTCGTTCACCGCTCTGCAAGCTTGACTTCCTCCCGGAACTTACCAGGCATCTGTGTAACGACGACAAGGACCTCACCCCCGCGGGCCGGCCATCGACTTCACTCCCAGCCCACCGCAACCTGATATCGTGCGTCCCAAGAACTGATGTTGGCTCGCCCGACCACCTGGTCCTCCCAATCTGCAGAGCTCTCTCTGTTGGGGCCGGCGAGCCCGACAAAACTGTCCTGCTGCTGTACAGCGACCCGGACCTCAGCATTGTTCCAAGATGCCCGCTCTGTGCTGCTCTGAGCACCGTAAAGGCGGGACAACTCATCACCACCATCACCGCCTTTCCTCCCATCTCGCCTACGTCGAATACTACGCGGGATCTCGTTGTTGCGTCCCCGCTAGGATCGTTTCCCAGACAGCACACCACCCGAGCCGTGCACGCAGTATCCGACGGTTAGACTCATGCTCCATGCAATCTGGGAAGTACAGCGCAGCACATCGCGGCGTTGGCGTGGCCGAGCTCGTATAACGAAGGACAGCTACGAGAGGCAGAAGCAGTCTGTCTGGAAGCCCAGCAGCCGGCTCGACCTTTTGCGTAGGCCGAGGCGGCGAGCAAGAAACCTGCTTCACGGGTACCGCCCTGGTGTTTCTGTGGTACTGCGTCGGACACGGGAGAGAGCCAATCTCCCAGTTTGTGCTGCGGAGCCCACGAGGTGCCCGCCTCTGCTTTGCGGGCACAATCGGATTCAATCTCGATTTCCTTCGCTTCTTGGGTCGATCGATGGTGGGAAACCAGGAACGCGTGTTGCTTGTTGGGAGAGCTCTGCTGTGTTGGCATCTAGTAACTGCTCGAGATGTGGGCTGGTGTTGCAGGCGAGCCGGTCGATGGGTGACTGCAGAGCACTGGCCTTGGGAAGTGCAACCATTGGACGGAAGAATGCTTTCGTTTTGAGGCAGGTTGTGTTTCCTCGGTAAGGTTATCGCGACGTGGACTCGTCGCGAATGAGACGTTCGGGTGCCGCTCGAGTCGGCGCATTCATCGTGGCTTAACGCCCCAGTCTTGCAGCCGCCTCGAACACTGGACACTGAACTTCACTGGCGGCGAGGAAGGTCCGCGATCATCGCAAAGGTAAGGCAAGCGCAGAAACGGCGGTGTATTCGTGCTTTGACGTGGTTCACGGAATCCACGCGGTAAAGGTGGACGTTTGTGAAACGAGTTCAGTTCTATGCCTGTGTATATGTGCGTTTGTAGACCCTGACTGTGTATGTGTATTTCCCAAGTCGGCGCGAAAAACGATATGCAAGAGAAAAAAACAAGATGCTGCTGCTTTAGTCCAGAAAAACCATAAATGCGAAGGGTATCAAAACGAAATCCAAATGCAAAAACTCCGTTCCATGCAATAAAAGAAAAAAGGAAGAAGAAACCCTCAATCAACATATCGCACTTCGATGCCCTCCTTTCACATCTCCATGCTGCCAGATCCGACCGCCGCGCTGTCATTCGGGGTCTGGTTGGCCGAACTCATCCTCCTGCCCACCGCGGCAGGAACATTGGCCTCTTGAGGCCCGCCGAGAGGAATGTGCACCCAGTTTCTCAATTCCTTGCCCGCATCGAGGATCTCCGAGTCCGGTCCGTCTCCGATTTCGATTCCTGCCTCGCGCATCACTTGCACCATCGCACGCACGTTGAGGTCGATGATGTATTCCGGCTCTTCGGCTTTGGCGAATTTCTTGGTGATCCAGGGGAAGAGGACGCCGAAATCGCTCTGGTTGAAGTGCTGGCTGTGCAGCGGGTAGAACATGTGCGGGCCTTTGGTTCTGGTTAGCGATGTTTTGCTCGTGGCCTGTTGCGTGGAATCGTCGGACGCGTAGCCGGAGTCGCGCATGGAGGATGCTGGGGAGTCGTCGCGCAGGCGCTCTAGATTGGGAGGGAGTTTGGTTTTCTCGGACGGTTGTGGGCCGTCGGTAGAAGTCCTGGCCAACGTTCGTGGCGGGCTGATAATCTGTTTGGTCACGTCGCAGTTCTCTCTCCATTTGAAGAAGCCTTCGGATAGTACCGAGAGGATGTTGTCGCCCTGCGGACCACCTTGGTGGTACGATGGCAATGGTCTCTCGAGAAGCCAGCGTTGATCGGGAGAGCGGAACGGCAGACACCACATGTCGAGCAGCAGGGTTGGCGATTCGGGCATGATCTGCTGGACGATTGCAGCGTCGGACTTCGGCATGATGAGCGGCTTGGTAGCATCTGCTGGCTTTTCCCGGTAATAGAATATGCTCTTCAGCAGCTGTACCGTGGTCGCTGCGCCGAACGAATGTCCTGCCCAGCTCACTGTGCCCGGGCGGTGGATGTCCAGACTTCCCTCGAATTGTCCCAAAACTTCGGTTCGCTCTTTCTTCGACCAGCTCGTGTTCTCGTCCATGTTTTCCACTTCTTGCCCAGCGTCAATCTTCATCAGCGCCTCGAACGCCATGCTGGCTTCCCATAGTCTGATTCGGAGTTGTCTGTCTCTTCCTTCGAACGTTTCCGCACTCGGTGTGTGCGGGATCTTTACAGCCGAAATCGAACACGCAGGAGTGTCTGCAGTTGCTCGCACGTGCTGAAGCGGGCTGCTGCCGTCCCTGTGGTCCAACGCGATTACCACCATGCCTTTGCTGGCCATGTCGCCGCAGATGTACGAGTATGTGTTCCGACTCCCAGCCAATCCGTGGCTAAACATTGTCACCGGCCATCTCTTCGTAGCTGTAGGCGGTTGAAGCATTGCCGCATTCCTGTGCGCAGGAAGCTTGATCCAGAAAAGATGCTGCGGCATAAACGAGATGAAGCTGGCCAGCTTGCTTCCAGCGCCCAGAAACTTTGCAAATGCGTTGATCGTCTCTCGCTGAGGCTGAGGCACCCAGCGGACCGGCCGGTGGGTTTCGCCCTTTCCAGGTGTTTGGCAAGGGTAGAAGATTCGGAATGCTACGGTCGCAACGGCACCCTCAGGGGCGTCGCTCGCCGCCGGCAGATCCGAGATGGGGATTTCGACATCGACTGTACCCACGTCGTATTTGCCGTTGTAGCCCGGGAAAGTGTTCACGGGGTTGAGGGATGATAAGTAGGAAGACATCTCGTTCTGCCGGATTTTGGGTGTTCTGCTGAGTGAAAGTGATCGACACCGGTGTCGCGTGCTCGCTCGGAAAGGCTTCTCCGGATACGTTAGGGTGAATGAGGCAGGAAAAAGGCCAGAGGTTGTGTGAAATGGTGCAGAGCAGATGCGATTCGCGAAGATGCTATGTACAAGCGAAGACCAGTAGCTAGAAGTGACAGTGCTGGAGCCTGCTGGGCGACGGTAGAGGAGGAAGGAAATGGCGGCGAAACAGGACGGGCAGGAAAAAGTAGAATGAAGAAAGAGGTCGTGTGCCTAGATGCCGGACACGCCGGACTAATAATAATTCGCCGTTGATTTCCAGTGGCGCGAAACCTTGGGATGACGTTGTGCCGAGGCATGTGATCATAATCGTGACGACGACAACAACGAACCCAGCCGTTACCTACATAGTATGTTTCAGTGGCGAGGTACGAAATAATCAGATCGACGCGTATACGAATACAGTACTCAACAGGTATTACTGTGGGAATCCACGTAGAGACAATAATCACGTAAACCACTCCCATGGTATCGTGGAAGCAAAACGACTCGAAATCCTAGGGAAGTACAATAAAGAATTAGCTTTATTACATAGACAAAGGGGTGAAACGTGGTCCACACGTGAGAGCTCCAGTTCACATCCGAAAACCGGAAAGCACTAAACCCACTCAACCATTGATGTCGTACACTCGATTACCCAGCGCAATTATTATCCGTACAGCCTTGCCACCCATTTGGAGGACAAATCCACCATTAACGCCCGCTCAAAAGCACTCCTACCGATGCATCCACGTCCTGTACAGTAGTGCATCATCTAGCGCCAGATCTTCTGGGGGTGTTTCCGCCCAGGCGTCGCTCTATGCTTGTGTCTCGAGGTGGCGTCACTCTCCCTGCGATTTCTTCGTCTTCGCCCTCGTACTCGTCATCTTCTAGCATTGACTCGGTGAGATCTTCCTCGTCACCTTCATCTATACTCTCATAAATGGAGTTGTCCAGGCTTGGCCTAGCTTCGCTGAGGTAAGAATCCATCATCTCACTTCCGGCTTCGTCCTCGCTCAGGATCACGCTCTCCGCAGTTGTGCTCGTTTGTGTTCTGTCGAGCTCAAGCGAGTTCGCGCCTGCAGCCAGCTCCTCGTCAGCATCCCCGGATTCGCTTTCAGAGTCCGTAAAGTCCACAATGTCCAGAGGCTTGGTTCGCCAATAGTTGAAGTCGGTGAAGTCCTCCGCACCACCTTCCACCAGTAAACGCAGGCCAATCGGCGGGAAATAGTGGTCCACGATCTCGCGCATGCTGGCATATCCAGTCTTGTATTTGTTCAAACTCAACAGATCAAGACTGACCTCAGAGTTGGAGTTGATGGTGAAGATTCTCGTCGAGGGAATGTTGACACTGCGATAGCTAAGCGCGTCTGTCAACCGGTTGCCAAAGCCAGCGTAGAACGGACTGCCACCCTTGCTTCGTCCAGGCGTTGTTCCGGGTGGAAGATGAGTGAGTCCTTGAGCAGCAGACGCATGCGTGTCATTCGTGCCACCATGTCCCGCAAACAGGGCCATGATATCCCGCAGACAGGCCATCTTGAAGATCTCAGGTTTGCGAAGATACACTTCGCGGCGTAGCGCAGCAATCGTGCGGTCTGGGCTGAGAATAATAGGACCTTTGGGAAGCTTGTAGCCATCCTGAACAACCCCATCGATATACCCGCGCGTCGTGTCTGCTTGACCCACGCTGCGCGACGTGAGGTAAAGGAAGTTGTAGCCATTGGCTGAGATTTCGGTGTAGAGCTTCGCCACACCTTGATGTGTCCAGTCGCGACCAATCGACGTCAACACGTGACCAAGAACATCGCTCTTGGTGATCGTGCCGTCGATGTCAGAGATGACGATGGGTACATCATGCTTCCAGTACCACAATGTCGCCGAGCACGTTGCGCGGTTGACAGAGAAGGTCATTGGGTTGCCTCCAGATTTGAGATTCATGCCTTTTAGTTGCTCAGAAGTCAAGCGAAGCGTCTTTGCGTAGTTGCGATTCGGGTCACCAGCTGCTGTTGCTGGAGCAGGAGACGAAGGGTGAGAAGTCATCCCAACCGCGCTGTCGCTGTCCCGGCGGTAATGTGTTCCAGAGTATTCCCCGGTTGAATCAGTGCGCGCATCGTCGCTATGGTATCCCGGATCCGAGAGCGCATCTGTCGACTGGAATCCGGCTTGCAGAGCGCCAAGTCCATCAGCTGCTGCCTTCTTTGCTGCTGCCTGCTTCGCCTCTTCGCTGCTGTATATCCAGAGATTGCCTTTCTCATCCGCGCCAATCAAGGCTCCAATGTCGTAGGGACCTTCCAATTCTTCTGACAGCAATCGCCTCGCGATGCCCTCTGCTTGAAGCGCCTCGCTTGTGTCACTCTTGTAGCCTGTCATGTCGAGCATCAAATCGCCAGAGTCCGTCACTTGCGTAGCGATGTTCGAAGTCCATAATTTCTTCGACAGATTGATTGCTCTCGTCACAGCCTCGTCTTTCGATGGACTGGCGGAGCGATTTGTGGATGTTGGCAGAGGCGAGGGTGATCTTGTTGGGAGTAAGGAGTCCAGCGGTTCAGATCGATTTAGGGATTTCTTTATGGCAGCTTTGGCGGAGGGCAGGTCTCCGTCCGTTGCGGTTCGCTCGAGTCGGGGCGTCAGTCGCTGTCCTAAACCCGCAAGATCTCCCGATAGATTGTGTCGTTTTGACTGATCCGCCATGGACGACATGGGCACCTCACCGCCCTCACTCTTGGATTTCAAAATCGACGGCGCAACAATACCGTCGCTAGCGCTCCTCCTATCACCGGGGGTGGCCTTCAACCCAACACCGCCATCTGGCACAGCCGCATTTTCCACGACGTTATCTTCGAGCTCAAAGGGATCTGGCTCTTGCAGCGCAGGTGTGTTGACCGCGCTTGGTCTCAGATCCGGACTGGTAGCTGGACTGACCAGTGGACTGGTTTGCAACGCCTCGGGTATACTCTCTTTCGTCTCGAACACGAAGAATGCCTCTCCTCCATCGCCCAACTTCATGGGGAATTCCTGCTTCTCTCCATTGATTTTGAATTCCACCTTCTTCTCGGATGGGCGAAGTAGACTGAACTTGCCGAAGCGGATGTGGAATGGCGAACAGGCAAGCGAGCCATCCTCCTGCTCCACGACGACGACGTCGATCGCACCACTGAGTGTTGCCGGGTTTATGCTGTTCCAGGCGGTCGAGACGCTCGAACCGAGACCGCGCACGTAGTTCATGGTATATCGCGATGCGATTGTAGTTTTTGGGTCTGTTGCAAAGGAGTCGGCAGGCCTGCCTTGGGGTGTAGGACGGGAGCGAGGGCGTCACGCGGCGCCTTGTCGAGCAGAGGGCTTGGGTGAAGTCAGGTCATATAGTATAGTTTGGCGACTGCTGGGCTCGGCACAAGGAATGGTGCAGCGGGTCAGGCGCGTGTATTTGGCAGGATGGAGACAAGTAATGTAGGTAGGATTCAAAGTCAGCAGAGCTTGAACGTCATACGGGCGTAAGTTGCAGCCTCGGTCGTGATGGGTTGGAGGAGGAGGCCGGAGGCTGGAGGAGAAGAGAGCGCGTGGTAGAGATGGCGATGTATGGTACAAGATTGCCCACGGGCAGTACAAAGCGATTGACAGCAGTCGAAGGAGTAGAGTGGAGTGGCAGCGATGTCTGATCTGGTCTGTTGGAAGGTGGGATGGTTACTGCATGTGCTTCCGTTGGTTGAGTAGTGTAGCCTTGCAGCCTGCATGAGGCATCCACCTTGATCCCGCATCATACCTACATCTACCTACCCCAGGAAGGGAAACGCTTGACCTTTCTAGCCGATATACCCGCCAGACTACATCCACATGTAAATTAAAATTAATCAGTGCAAGGAGTCTCTACAGAATACATACATGAACCTTGACAAGGTAGGACCATATGTTTCCTGCTCGGCGTAATGATCATAATCAATCCGGGCGATTCACTACTCTTCAGCACAAGTTGATCACGGAAGAACATCTCTCCCGGAGGCCGAGCCAATTTGAGATTCATTGTACCTCTGGAAGTGATATAGGTACTGACTGAGTTTTACACTATTGAATCTCAAGAGTCAAAGCCAGCTCTCATTTACGATACCGCAGAGACAGGTATGACAGATATTTTGTCAGGAAGTGTTAACTCAACAGGTGCATACTAAACTCTGGAAATACACATACATGTACTGTATGCAGCGTCGGGCTACAGTATAGTATCGTAGCTGAATAATCTTCATGACTGCATTGCATTGACCGGTGTCAGCCGGGTCAGCATCGTACTGTGGGAGGAGGAGTGCCCAACTACATGATATATCTAGGGCCTTCCTTCCAAGCTGCCAGGACTCCGGCCGGTCTCTACTTACATACATGCGCAATCAATCACGACAAAACATGGCCAAACCCTACATCATCCTCGTCCACGGAGCCTATCACCAGTCTTCACATTGGGATCTCTTGGTGAAGCTCTTGCGCTCAGCCGGCCACCCAACTTCCGCACCAAAGCTGCCTTCTTCGAGCACGTCACCCCTTCCTGGAGTCTTCGATGCAGACGTCTCGTCGGTCAAACAGGCTGTAATTGACGCCATTGCGGAAGGCGCCACTTCAATCGTCCCCGTCTTCCACTCCTACGGCGGAATACCCGGCTTCGAAGCGCTCGCTTCGTTGACTCCACAACAAAAACTCACAATCCCTCGAGTGGTCTGCATATCAGCCTTCATCATTGCGAAAGGCCAATCACTGGTGAGCGTGCAAGGAAGCAGTGAGAGGACTAATGATCAAGTAAAAGTATGGAAAATCAGATGCAAAGACTGCGGTATCCGGCCCTGACAACAACCAACTAGAGTTCGACCTTGATCAGCCCCGACCCGATCCCGTTTTTCTACCACGATGTCGAGCTTTCCATTGCTGAGACTGCCGTTGCTGCTCTTCTCCCGCATGCGCTTGAGGCTTTCAGGACGCCTACAAAGCACAATGGCAGCTCCGAGTTCCCGGTCACTTACGTAGTGTGCAACGACGATCGAGCGTTGTCTGTTAAAGCGCAGTACAAGTGCGTCGAGGTCTGTCGGTCAACCGAGGGCCGTAAAGGCGGTCGCGATGCTGTGGAAGTCGTGACTTTGGAGAGCGGGCATAGTCCAATGTTGAGCATGCCGGGAGAGTGCGCGAGAATCATCATCGAGAGTGTTGGAGGCACGTATCAGGGTTAGGGTTTGGGTGAAGACTTGGAGGAATATGTGCAATAATTAGCGTATTAAGACAGGTGCTGCTCCGTTGAGAGACGGCAGTCTGGTTGATGGCGAAGTGTGTGCTCGCATGTTGATGTCATGTTTATGCAGGTGAGATGCTAAGGAGGACATAGTATCCCGTCAGGTTGAACTGAGATAGGCTGTGCATGTCGCAGTATCAGCAACTCCCAGTATGACATGAACATGCTACTACCGACGAGATAGCTCAATATTCAACGGAGAGGGTTCTCAAAAGAGCGAATCGATTCTGACTACTAACTACTGGTCACTGTAAAAGTAGGTCACCTAACAAAGCCTTTGGGTATCACAATGAAGTACTGAATCAACCAAACTCCTGGCTCCACCCCGCCACAAGCAAAACTCCTTGAAACCCCACCATCACTTCACGACTTGGCCAAAGCGGCCCTTCTGCTGGCATAGAAACGATCAAGAGCCGTTCGACGTTGCTCCTGGGTCCAGCTCTCGACTACCAAAGCAAAATCACTAACATTGTCGAAGCCGAGAGACTTTGCCAGAGAGCAGAACTGGCGCTTGCGCACGTCTTCCGTAGGGTTGTATCTGTAGCGGATCCGCTCGCCCTCCTCCGGGCTGTCCTCGTCGTCGGAATTCGTCGGTCTAGCGTGCGGGTGCACCGCTGCAGTGCCGTCGTCGACCTGCGAGGGCTGACTAGGCACGAAAGCACGCTCGCGGTTCCAGTCAGCATCTCCGCCGGCCTTTGCCGCCCGGGAGGAAATTCGGGTTTCGACTTTGCTGGTGCCGATGACCTCTGCATTTTCGTGTGTGTACTTCACGCCTGCACCGGCGAGAATGGCCATCACTCCGTCAGGCTTCTTGATGCCTTCGCCGGTCTTCTTGCGGCGGGTACCTGGCTCGTCGATGATCTCTTGCGCGAGCTGAGAGATGGCCGTATCTTCATTCCACTCGTGCTCTTCGTCATCATCCACACTGCGTGAGGTTTCAAGCTCAAGACCGGCAATTTCGACTCCGGCACGAGATTCGGCGATGTTGGTCTTGTTGAAGATGTCGCGGAGCTTGATCTCCTCACTGTTAGTAGGTGCAAACAAGTTGGCCAAACCGAAGATCTCTCCCTTGAGATCTTTCTGATCTTGCACACCCTTGAAGTAGCGGCGCTCGACCGAAGCGTTGTAGCCGATGTTTGCTTGCTGCTGCTTGTAGATTTGACGTGCGTACACAATCTCTTCGATTGTACCCGCTGAGATGAGGCGGAAGACTTCGACATCGCGGGTCTGGCCCAGGCGGTAGGCACGGTCTTGGGCTTGAAGGTCGTACGCCGGGTTCCAGTTGGGGTCAACAATGACAACCTTGTTGGCGGAAGTGATGTTCAGGCCAAGACCACCAGCCTTGGTTGAGATGAGGAAGACAAAAGCGCTTGGGTTTGAATTGAAGTCGTCGACCATAGTCTGCGGCATTTGGTTAGCACTGAACTCTGAAGTGATACTGCTGTAGGAACGATGATCAGACTTACCTGTCGCTCGTCGTTGGGCGTCTTGCCAGAAAGCGAAGAGACATTGTATGTCGTAGTCATCTTGAAAAGCATTTCAAGCATGTTGAGTAGGCGAACAGAGTAGCTAAAGATAAGAACCTTGTCACTGTTCTGGTGCCAGAGCGCCAGTAACTTCTTGAGTATGCGCCATTTGCCACAGAATTGCGGATTCGTGTTGAGGATGATGTTTTCGCGATTGCTGTAGAGCTCCTGCCACACAATTGGCGTAGCCATCTTCAGCATGTCAAGCTCTCTCTCGTGCTTTTCGCCTCCGTCGGGACTTGCCGGAAGTAGCAGCGCCAAATGGTTGGCGATTTTCTGGAATGTATGGAGAGCTGGGAAGACGAAATGCTGCCATTTGGTCCCATCAACGTGTGTGTAGCAGCACCAACCCTGCTTCTTCCCGGAGTTACAATCGCATGGTTCATGAGCATCGCGAATGCACCGTAACATCTCGGTGTCGCAGAAGTTGTTGTATGCAAGCTCTTGCGTCTCGCTCAGCGGGCAGAACACCACCTTGTCGCTCTTTTTGGGTAGTTGATCAGCAATCAGCGATTTTGACCGGCGAAGGAGGTAATTCGGAAGCAAGTTGTTCACCAACTTCTGCGCAACTTCGCGGGCCGTCTTCAGTTGGGCGTACGTTGCGTCGTGGCTTTGCCCGAGTTTGAGAGGAATTGCAATCGAAGACTTCCAGCTGGACAAGTGACCAAATGCGCCAGGATTGGTCCAGTTCAAGAGGGTCCATAGTTCTTCGTACTTGTTCTGAATGGCTGTACCCGTGAGGCCTATACGGCAAAGTGCGTTGATATTGTTCATTGTCTTGGTGGTCTCTGAAGTGCGCTCTTTGATTTTGTGGCACTCGTCGGCAATGACGCAATCCCACCTGACAGTGTTGATGGCGCTTGCATGAGTGCGGTAGGTATCGTACGTCGTGATCATGATTTCGAGTCTTCCGCTGGCCGCAACCTCGAGGGCGGATGTTTTCTTGTCGCCCATGCAGGTATCGACATGCCACCAACCCCACTTGTCGAGCTCATTCTCCCAATTCGCCGCTAGAGTGCCAGGCACGACAAGTAAGACTCGCGGATACCACTGGTCATCGTGCTGGCGCCGCATCTTGCGCATCCGCTTGTTGTCACGCTCGTCTCCGGTCTTGCCGAAGAGCACCGTCAAGAAAGCGATGACCTGAATCGTTTTGCCAAGACCCATATCATCGGCTAGGATACCACCTCTCTGGTAGACGAAAAGCTCATGCAAGAACGCAACGCCTTCAACTTGGTATGGGCGCAAGAACTGAGCAATAGGCGCAGGTATGGAACCACCAGAAGCAGGTAGGTCGATATCCTCGTACGGAGCGCGAGGCTGCATGTGTTCAGATATGGCGGGTCGCTCTTTGAGCGATTCGAGGCGTTCGTCGTCTGAGAATTCGACATCTTCGTAGTCGGGTGGGAATTGGAGTCCAGCATCGCCAAGTTCGTCGCGTTGGAGTAGCATCGCGACACGACGACTTTGCAGATACTCCGGAAGAGTGCTCTCCATAAGAGCCTCGTCATCGTCAATAGGGTCGTCGTAGTGCCTTTCCTTTCGTTTGTTCGGGTCGAGGACAGTCTTTTGCCTCTTGCCCACCATGGAATTCTTGTTCGCTTTTTTCTTGGTCTTCGCTCGCTGTGCAGCTTCCTGTTTGCGTTTCACTGTTTTGCGCGCTTGAAAGGTCTTGAAGGCAG
>Ga0265798_10009647_pt1 | contig 12042 bp, 12 predicted proteins | sample P3T30metagenome_FD_192430 | JGI IMG/M metagenome (GOLD analysis project Ga0265798, IMG submission 192430) | Plant litter microbial communities from East Loma Ridge, Irvine, California - P3 T30 | ecosystem: Environmental > Terrestrial > Plant litter > Unclassified | place: USA: California... | reverse complement strand
CCACCCCTCCCCTCCACCGACTCCGAATCCTACAAAGCGCTCTCCATCATCACAACAAAACCCGACTCCGAACACATCAACTCCAACCTGCTATTCCTGCGCGTCAGCGGCCTGACAGTACGAATCTTGACGCTCGCCTTAGCCGCACCATTCACGGAGCCAGGCAGGCAGTGGGGGAAAGATGTATCTGCTTCGACGCTGCAGTATGTGTTGGAAGAAGAGAAGTATGGGATGAGGGATAAGGTGGTGTATCAGCCAGCGGAGTGGTATAATGAAACGAGTGCGGTGTTTACGCAGATTTGGGGGGAGTCGCAAGTTTTGCAGCTCTTGGAGGTCGAGAAAGAGCTGCGGAGAATCAGTGAGCAGAAGACCACGAGCGAGCCCTATCCGAACAAGGCCGAGATAGATACGTTCTGGGCTAGAGTGACGGAGGCGAAGCGCATGTTAAACGAAGCGAGGGATCGTGGACATACGGAGCAAGAAGGAGAGTTTCAGGAGGAAATCAGATGGTTGAAGTATGCGGTTGAGGCAAGGGCGTGGGACGCTGAGGGCTTGAGGGAGGCGGTGGAGAGGTTGAAGGCGAGGCTGGGGATTGGACAGGTCATTGGGTTTGAGTCGGTGTATAAGTAGCTCGGACATACATTGCGCATGTTGGAATTTCTGGCCTTCAGCCCATCGATTGCTCCATGTCCTAGCAGTGCTGCTACAAGTACGTTCCGATGCAGTGAGTAATACGCCATCATTCTCAAGATCATGCTGAGTCCCATTACCATGCTTTCCTTGTCAAGCAGAGACTGCTGTGTCTGTCCTTGTCAGACAAAATCAAAGCAAGTGGGTGTGATGTGTAAGGCACTCACCGCCATTGCAGGCTTGTGGAGGGCTCAGAAGCGGAAGCCGGATTTGGTCTTTTCGCATGGCTTGTCCAGACCATGACCATGATATTTGCAAGTGTCGTCAGGCTTGAAGAAATGACAGACGTGAACGTTCTTCACACCGCTCGTAAGATCTGGTACAATGTACTTCAACACATCTGTCGGAAAATCCATTGGCAGATCTCCGTTATCGAACCAGGTGGCTCGATCCAAGAGGAATACATATGTTTCCACTGCGAGGCGGCGATGTGCTGATGCGACAGTCGAGTGCTCGTAAATCTTCCAGAGTAGCTTCGACGGAATCGACGGGGTGCTTGTCATGGCTTCAATGATACCGTCTATGCTGGCGTCCTTGAAGTCGTTATCCTGAAGGAAATTACCCAACGCGTAGCACTTCCACCATCGTCCCCACTCCTCGTTTTTCCCAACTCCGGCCTCACGAAGCTTGTCTTTGTCGTTAATTAGGAACAAGCGGCCAGTATACAGCCATTTAATCCAGATCTTGAAGCTTTTAACATCAGCCTCTGGGAGCTTGACCTCTCGATCCTGACCTTTCGCCCACTCCTTCTTCAGCGCGGTGTCGAAGAAACCATGATTCCGGCGCAGTAGGTCTTCATAAACGTAGAAGATTTCCGCGCTTCCGACAGGGCCAACATGGATCGCGATCGGTTTGGAGTAGAGACTGCGAAAACCTTCAGCACACAGTATCGCACGCCAAAAGTGCGTCACTTACTCGGGTCCGTCCTCCGCCGCACATCGTACCTTCTTCCTTGGGGGCTCGCCACTCTCGTCGCTCATGTTTGCCGAGAGATGGTCGTGGTGCTGGGAACGAATGAGGAAGATGAAAAGTTGGGGAGCTTTTGAGGCAAGCTCGTCTCGGCTGGGCACGCTGCAGAAGTGAAGGCGAGGATGAGACAGTGCAAGCGCATAGGCGTCAACGAGACCTATGCAAGACAGACCTTTTTGCAGCTTCGAATACAGACAGGCATAGCTGAACGTACAAGGCGCACGCGAGATGATGGCCCATATCGCAATGTGAGAGGCTAGACGACGAGGTGGATGCATAAGTTGCCGAGGATCGAGAGGCAAGAGTGAAGATGCAACGTTTTTGTAGAACATTGAGAGCATGACATAGAAAAGCCGGGTATACCTACGCTAACATTTCGCGCTCTTCAAGAACCCATAAGACGCCGATGATGCGCGACGCTCCTCCATGTAAGACAAAAGAAAAGATGTCGATACGCTGCGACAGATGCTTACCAACGCCCGGTACCATGACCAAGATATCAACAAGAAAGGAAGAGGCACATACTAACACACATCACCGACTTCAAACACCACCCATCGTAACCTCACCACTCCTCAAGAAATCCGCATCTTCGAAATCACTCGCGCTCCCTACCGCCACTCTCGCCTCACTCTCAACATCCATCTCCACATCCTCAACCGAGCTCCCACTGATCCCCCGACTCACGGCCGGCCTCCTACTCTTCGGCTCCTTGTATCTTCGAGCACTCGGTAATGGTTCTGGCGTCTCACTCAGCGGACTCACAGGCGCGTCGTCGAGCGCGATATTGCTCTTTGACGGCAGAGCGAAGAAGAAATTCCGCCCACTCAGATCGAGCGCCGCATCCTCGTCGTCCCGCCATGAGCGTTTCGACTTGTTCGAGCGATATATGTCAGACCCGTAGCCCGAATCTTGCGAAGAGAAGGGCTGTGTGAACGCTTCGGCAGGGAGTGGAAATGTGTTGACTGGCCGCTGCCCGTCGACGCCGGCGTAGAGGTGTATGTTCGTGGTGGGTTGTTCAGCGTAGCCGCCAACCTTGTGCAGTCCGCAGAAAGGAAGGAGTTCCCTTCCCTTCACGAAAGCATCTGGTACGGGATCGAGCGGGGGCTTGACGTCGAGGCCCCCTGATGGCGGCTTGGTAAGGGTTGTTTGTATGGAGGGTAGATTCGCGAGTCTGGCGCTGTGGGTTTTATAGCCCTCTGGCACGCTCTTCCGTACACGCATGCCGACTTGTAGCAGGTCTGCTTGTACGTAACCTGGGATGTGTGGCGCGAGTGTCTCCCTCTGGTGTGGCTGGGTGCGTGGTGTCGTTCGCGGACGGGTATTCGGAAGCAGGCCCCGCGGCTCGTCGTCGTCGGAATTCGAGTCAAGGTCGTCGTATGTGTTGAAGTAGCTGGTAATCGCAGGCTGAAAAGGTCGCTTGTGTCGGTGTCGTTCAGTTGTTTGCATGTTCTCGAGAGAGGCGGCACAAGACTAAGTGGAGCAGGAAACAGCGCCAAAGCAGGTTGGCGGCGTGAGATAGAAGAGGGGACCTTTTCTGATGCAGACAGAGCAATGCACTGACCCTGCTCTGCTTGCTTTCAGCCCCCGAGGTTGCAGGCACGCAGGGTTCCGGGATGCGACGTAATCAATAAGATGCTAAAGGTAGATGGTCGAGCAGAAACGTTGACGTTTGTGGCTCAGCAAATGCAATTGCAGGTGCGAGGACGACAGCCTCCAGACCTCAAAAGAAACGTGTTTGCGAGTCTTTCTGGGATCGCGGATACCCGGCAGAATTGTCGATGTATGAAGTGGAGGCGTCGCTGATCGTTGTCGTCGCGGGACCGACACGCAAAGAAAGGACCCGCCTGGACGAAGTGATCGTCGAGTTGGTCGTGCTGATCAGCACTTGTTTGAATCAGCCTTGCCAATGCCTCCGGAGACCCTGGATCTCCACTTTGCATCTTCGAGAAGAAGATGTCAATGTCTCAACTTCAGAACTGGCACATTCAAAGTGTCACGCATCCACCTTGGGCTCTTGTAGCACAAGACCCCGCTACCCGTTGCGATTGTTCCCGTCACCAAACGCTTGCTCGACGGCATTCACGCGACTCCGGATGGACTGTCAATCCGCATCTCACGCCCGGGCGGCTTAGTTGAGCAGTCACAGATGCCGGAAATAGGGTTTGGGCTCGGAGCTGCGTGTGCGTTCTGCAGCGTGTCGATTTCTGCTACGTCAATGTGGGTGCCTGTGCTGAGAAGCGACGCTTACAGATGCAGCTTTGTCATGTGCACGAGCACTTCGAGGAAGAAAGACCTGGATATGGCTCGAATTGGCACGAGACTGCGACCTTAGCAACGATCTTGCTAGGGCGTGGTAAGCTTTCTTGAAGCTATTCCGACCACATTTTCTGTAAGCCATTCGCTAAGGGTATCGATCTTTCATGCTTCATGTTGCAAAGTGTGGGCATCTAGATTCATCGCCGATCTTCACGATCGCTCAAAGCTTATAGATGTAAGATTCCGCTGAGCAACCCAACTATTCATCCAATCTGTAAGGAGAGTCCCAGTCAACGCAGGAGTATTACGCGCCCATAACGCCCATGACGCCAACCCATATGTAAATCCCAAAGACGTTCGAAACATTCAGCCATTGTAACCAGTGACCTTATTTCCAAACAAGTAATCTTACTAAAAGTAGCTTCTTTTCTCCACCTTCTCTAAGAGCCCGGACCGAACCGGTCCTGAATCTCGCACCTCAAGATCTTTCCTACACCTCACGACCTCACACTCCCCATCTCCCCAACCTCTTTCCTCTGTTGTCTCGCCGCCCACTTATCCGCCAACCACGTCACCATCGTGACCACCATACTGAACCCAAGCAGCAAAAAAACTGTCAGCGTACCATACAGCGCAAACTTGCTTTCCGTGCACAGCGAGCCAAACATCCCGTTGCTCAGGTGAGCCGGCACGCTCATGTCCTGCGGCGTCGACCGGTCGTTCTTGTACCTGCATGTCCAGGTCTGGATAGTGTCGCGGCCCGGCGTGTTGCTGTTTAGGATGCGTGCCCAGATGACGGTGATGAGCGTGAGGAGAAAGCAGGGTAGGTTGGTGCCGAGGGAGATGAGGGCGCGGAGAGTGTATTTTTGGCGGAGGGCGAGCTAGGGCGTATTAGCATTCTTTCGTTATCTTCATCTCTGGTAAGGGGAAGACGTACCTTTGGAATGAGTGACAGTACGAGGAATACAGCAGACAGCACGAGCGTAACGACCGACGAGGCTAGGAGTGCCTTTGTGCCCTGTGTGTCGAAGTGCTGGGACCACATCGGCGTCCACCATGGGTTGTGCCGCTGTTGCTTGTTGTACACAACGAGTGTGTGTGCCGATGTGCCGAGGATGGCAATACTGAGCGCAATGACGAGACCGGTAATGACGGTCTGAGCCAAGTGTAGGGGCGCTGGATTGACCTTCATCTTCGCTCTTGAAAAGGGTTCTTAATATGAACAAAAAAGGCAGGTGTCGTAGAGTAAGGATCGGGAGGGTGCCAAGTGTTCAACCAGGAGCACTTGAATCAAAGAAAGAACGACGTTGAAACGAGAAGATGGGTAACTTGTGTAGTCGTCGCCTGAACTCTTTATCAAAAGGACACGCCCCAGGCTTTATTACCGCCCTGGCCATTGAAGCGCTCTGATATGCCTAGTCTCCGTACTACCATACACCAAGAATAGGCCTCTCTACTAAAACAACGGACGGTAATTTGCGTTGCCGCTGCAGTATTGTGTGTACCTGAGTTAGAGCAACGCGTTCCTTCATCGGGTGATTCTCACGGCGCGTAACCTGCATGCGCGACCCGAAATAGGGATATTAGCATGCATGTTAATGTGGGCTTTTACTGTATGCGTGCTTTTAACATCCTTTACATGCAGGGCGGCCGTGTGAATGGCCCGCTGCGACGATCTTGGGCTTTGTTTATGGGTGCTGCCGTTGCCGGGCGTTTCGATGGCGCTGTGATGACTGGCGAATGATGTTGTGGATGCGTGTGAACGGAAGTTCGTTGGCTGTTTGAAACAGGTGGTGGTTGGATGTGCGGATTCGTGAGATGGGCCGGCGCTTAGACTAGGGGCTGATTGGTTGGCGATTGAACACCACCACCCCAAAGGTAAGGATATGGGAAGGGAACACAAGAGACTGAGGGAGGGAGCATGGCACTTCATACGCACATTCGGTTGTCGTTGTTAGCGAGCCATATCCTTCAAGAGGCGTTCGAGTGCACACTTCCGTAATGGCAGTCCTGCTGAACTCATGATGTTACCTGCTGTCCCGTAAGTCCGGAGTACCGATTGCTTTCTATCAGGCAGCCCAGCTCCTCAATTCCCAGCATCCTCCACAAGATTCTCCGCCAGCTGCAAGTTACCACTGTAATCGATCGCCACATCCACAAGACTGACACCCTTGTGCGCCAATGCCTCCTTCATCACCTTTTCGACATCACTTGAATCGCTGATCCTGAAGCCCTTCGCACCAAATGCTTCTGCAAACTTAACGAAGTCGACTCCGCCGAGCTTTACGCCCGAAGAACGACCATACTTCATGACTTCCTGAAACTCAACCATGTTGTAGGCCTCGTCATTCCAGATGAAGTGCGTGATGTTGCAGCCTTGTTGTACGGCCGTTGAGAGTTCCTGGGACGAGAACATGAAGCCGCCGTCACCAGAGACTGAGATGACCTTTTCAGAGCAGGGTGGGTCTTGAGTAAGGGAGGCAGCGATGGCCCATGGCATACCGACTCCAAGAGTTTGTTGGCCATCGGAGCTGCGACATATGTTAGCTAGTGACTATGATAAGATTCAGTTGATGAGATGTTTACCAGAGTAGACGTCGAGGTTCGTATGCAAAAAAGAAGCGCATGAAGTAGATGTACACGCTGCCTACGTCAACGCAGACTGTTGTGTCTTTCGAGACCATGCTCTGTAGCGTCCTGATGAAGTGCAGAGGATGCACGAGACCGGATGATCGGTGTACCTCCGGACGTTCTTGCCACTTCGCGTACTCTTCCGTCAAACCCTTGCACTGCTTCGATATTGTGGGCTCTGCAACCTTCGACAGATGGTTTGTGATGTACTTGACGTTCTCGACTACCGAACCCAAGAGCTCCAACACCGGGTGGTAGTATACGCCGTAGTCGGATGCCATGTAGTCTATGTGCACGATCTTTGCGCTTCCCTCCGGATTCCACAAATTCGCATCGTACTCCACTGGATCGTAGCCAACTGCGAGAACGAGATCGGACTTCGCGAGTAACTTGTCGCCAACCTGATTCCGGAATAGACCCACTCGGCCGTAGAACAGATGAACTCGCTCCTTAGGTACAGCACCGGCGGCCTGGAATGTCTCGATTGTGGGTATAGGAAATTTTGAGAGTAGCTGACGAACAGCAGCAACAACTTTCGGACTGCTTGCTCTCATGCCGAGGAACAAGACCGGCAGTTTCGCATTCTCAATCATCTTGATCACCTCGTCCAAGCTCTCTGGCGGAGCCGGTCCGTATAGTGGTGGTACGAAAGCGGCACTCTCAAACGGCAGCTTTTTCGACTTTCCTTTGGCAACATCCATGGGGACATTGATGACCACGGCACCCTTCGGCGACGTGTTCGCGGTCCGAAAGGCGTTCAGTACTACCTCCGCGGCTTGATCCTCGACATCAATGGGCACAGCAGCCTTGGCTGTAGGGCCAAGTATGTCCAGCGCCTTCATACTCTGATGCGTTCTCTTGAGGTTCATTTGCCGGGGCACAGATCCGATGAGCGCAACGACTGGGTCGTTCTCTGTTGTGGCTGTCACCAGTCCTGTAGCGAGATTTGAGGCTCCTGGTCCTGATGTAGCAATGCATACGCCCGGAACACCTGTGATGCGACCTACAGCTGCAGCCATGAAAGCAGCGTTCTGCTCGTGGCGAGCGATAATGAGCTTGATTTCTGGATGGTCCATCAAGCAGTCGAATATGGCGTCGATCTTCGCGCCAGGCACGCCGAATACGAATCGTACACCGGCATTGTATATGCTGTTGACAATGATCTGTGCAACTGAATCTTCGCTCATCTTGTCCGATGTTTGATCGGAATTGTGCCTGAGAGAAAGAAGCCTTCGCTGAGAGTCACTGCGAGGTGTCAGTACATTTGCGAGTGAGATCAATCCCCGAAGCGATTGTGAGCGAAAAGTGGAAGGATGACGTGGTTCGCAGTTGTGGCGCAAGGAAGTTGCGATGATCGTTCGACATGCGCACAGACCAACAGTTCGTCGCTGGGAAACTGAACTTACCTGAGGTGACTTGGACTGCCAATAAGTAATTTCTGTTTTGACGGGTGACCTGATGAGAGATAGGACCTTCTTTGTAAATAATTAGAAGCTCAACAGAAGCTTGATCTGCTAGCACGATTTCCGGTCTAGTCTGCTTAGAGATTTTGAGTGATCCTAGCGTACCCGCCCGGAAACAGCATCTGTGAGACGTGAATCCCAGCGCGATACGTCAACCTGAACCGAGAATCGGAAAAAGAAGGGAGCTGGATAGATTCGACCGCATTAAGCCCTTTGGGAGACAGCACGACGGTTACAATCGGAAGGCGTTTGTGACGCAATCGCTACACGAGCTCACTTACCTACTCTCTCCTCGTTCTTGGCTGCTTCCAAACATTGTCAAAAACATCCAAGATGGCGGCGGTCAACGAAATTTACCAGTACTCGCTCGTCAATGCGTTGATGTCCGGCGTATCCGATAGTGGCATAACGGTCACCACACTACTCACCAAAGGCAACCAAGGACTCGGCACATTCGTCCGCATGGACGGCGAACTGCTTCTCTTGGACGGCAAAGTCTACCAGCTGCAATCAGAAGGCAGGATACGAGTGGCCGATCCTGACGACCAGATCCCATACGCTGCCGCCATCAACTTCGAGGCGCAAAGAACAGTCAAAGTGACGCTGGAGAGCAAGGAAGCCATAGACCAGGTGCTAGAGGAATTCAACGATCATGCCGGTAATCTCTTCATGGCTTACAGGCTGGAAGGCCGCTTCTCGCGGATCAAGTGCCGCACAGTCAAGGGCCAGGAATATGATGGGCAGCCACTCGCCGAGCTTGGCAAGAAGCAGTTCGTCGCTGAGTACAAGGACATCGAGGGAACCATCATTGGCTTCAGATCTCCAAGTGTGTGGCAAGGCTTCTCGGTTGCTGGCGAGCACATGCACTTCATCGACAAGGAGAAGAAGATGGGTGGGCATATATTGGAGCTGGAGAGCGTCGAGGAAGTGAATTTTGGAATCGCAACAGTCAAGGATGTACATATTGAGCTTCCTACAAGCGAGAAGTTCAACTCAACGAAGATGACGACGGACGATGTGGGCTTGAAGGCGGTTGAGGGATGAGATGTGGACTGGGAAGCATTCTGCGTTCAGGGGTCGGGGCGTTCAGGAAGAAGACAAGGGCGAGTCGTTGCCTAATCATTCCAATATAATCTCTGAAGGAACGTCGAGAGTCGAAGCGAGCACGATATCTTAGACTCCAGAGACAGCTCTTCCGTATTGTCATAAAACAGGTCCGTACAAACCTTTTTGCAACCTGCATGCCGAGGCTCTTGGACCCTTGCGCTGCTGGGGCAATTGCGCGAAGGAAGACGCGCCTGCGCTTCAACACTGACACTCTCCAAGACACTACAACGACAACACGCGGCTGACAACGCCTCTCCGCTCGAAGATGTCTTCACGGGTTTATGTCAGAAAACAGTAAAGACTGGTCTTAGCTAATCACACTGCTCTGCGCGAGTGCACGTGAGGGCGTGATTGAATCGCTAACCGCTGTCATGACGTAGCATCGAGTCTTTCGCCATCGCTACTTGATACCACATGCGCACCTTATTCTTCGATTCTTTTAGCAGTCTGCAGCGATCATGACTGTCTCATACAGTTCTTCTGAAGCCTGCTGCACCTGTGCAGCGCTGCTATCCTCTATTCCACCCACATACGACGAGAAGACAGAGAAGCCGTCACAATTTGAGCGCCGTCTCGAATGCTGCGGTCGCGCAATTTGCGCTCGATGCTTGACAGACAATCCTAGATTCAGCAACTATTGTCCATACTGCCAGATAGCTACCGGTCCATCCGCCCTACCGCCACAAGGACTTCGCGAGCCACCGACGTATTCGCCACCAGATGAGGAGCACACAAACGAAAAGTACGCAGACAGCGAACTGCCACCGTACTCAGCACATAACGCCGCACTTCAGCCTCCTTCTGAGAAACAAGCGAACCACGAGAATGCGCCCGATGTCCTACACTTCGTCGATCCGAACAACGACTCCATCAATTCGCTTTCGATACGATATGGCGTACCTTCCGAGGCACTGCGCCGCACGAACAAGATGTACGCAGACCATCTGCTCGCGGCACGGAGGACAATACTCATACCGGGCGAATTTTACAAGGGCGGGGTGAGTCTGAGCCCACGGCCACTGGAGGGCGAAGAGGAAGAGATCAAGAAGACGAAGTTGAGGAAGTTCATGGTGACATGCAAGGTGTCAGAGTAAGCATCTTTCCGCACGAACTTCTTGTGTAGTCAGGGCTAATGAGACTCCGCAGATATGACGTTGCACTTCTATACCTCGAACAAGCAGATTACACCCTTGAACACGCAGTCAACGCATACAAGGCTGATGAGAAATGGGAGAAAGATCACCCGCTGCAAGCGGCGAAGAAGGGCAAGGCGAAAGCAACACAAAGTACTGGGAGACGGAAGTGGGGTTTCGGCGGTGGTCTTGCTGGGCAGCTTGTAAACTCAAAGAAGACCTGACACTGCATACGAAGCGACGAGAATTTCACACTTATGACACTGAAATACCAATATGTAGCATTGAATTAGTAGATATTTTCACAAGCAAGATATACCTGTGTAGACACTTTTGGTACCAGTAGCGGAGCACAATTCAGTGGGACGCCAATACAGATGCAATTGAGGTCTGGGAGCAGTGTCTACCAATCATGGCCGATCATGATCCTGCAAATGCAAGAAATGTTCTCGCCAACTGATTGTGCAGACATTCACCCCAAGATACTCGATGCCCTCACGTGCTCGTTCCACTAGCGCGTTGAAAAGTAACCAGGGTCCGCCGCCAAGGCCTGCTAGGCGAGCCACAGCAATTTTGCGCGCCTCGAAATCTCGAAAGCGACATCTCCAACTCTTTACCGCTCACCACCCGCACCATCACGAGGTATGTCTATCGCGCCTAAGAGTGCCCTTCAGAGAGCCATGAGGAGCAATCGTAGTCGCCCGCAAGGATGAACTGCGACACTGATCCTCCTCTGCGACAAGAGCTGAAGAACCCTCAAGTCTGCATTGCAACTAAGGGCACTCTCCATGCTCTGGCATCTGGAGGCTAACCACCAATTTCTGCAGATACCTCAGTCGCCCCACCGCCATTGAGAATCTACCACCGCCAAAATGGTCAAGACCTCCGTCCTCAACGATTGCTTGAATGCAATCAACAACGCCGAGAAGGCTGGCAAGCGCCAGGTCCTGATCCGCCCGTCCTCCAAGGTCATCGTCAAGTTCTTGACCGTCATGCAGCGCCACGGTACGTCCCTTTTACTCAGTCCCACATGCGCATGTGATGTTGCGCGTCCTCTTCGGGTTGATAACTAGACAATGATCTCGTTTCCTACGATCTTTGTCCTTTAAGTGCCCGATATATTGATTTCAGCGGAGAACTTACACGTCTTCGGAACCATTCCATGATGTCTGATGTTTAATTCAACGCAACATAACTGACTTTTATCTTTTTGCAGGCTACATCGGCGAGTTCGAGGAGGTCGACGACCACCGCAACGGCAAGATCGTCATCCAGCTGAACGGCCGCATCAACAAGACCGGTGTCATCTCGCCCCGCTACAACGTCCAGCTCCGCGACATGGAGAAGTGGGTCGTTAAGCTGCTGCCCTCGCGTCAATTCGGCTACATCGTTCTCACCACCTCCGCTGGTATCATGGACCACGAGGAGGCCAGGAGGAAGCACGTTGCCGGCAAGATTCTCGGCTTCTTCTACTAGGTTGTGCGATAGGATGGGAGGGGATGCATATACCCGGGCTTAGGCAAGCTATTTGTTCGGCTAGGTAGTCCGTCACAGCGATGATAGATGAAGGAATGACAAAAAGTTCACGACATTCATGAACGTGTTCCTCAGTGTTGTAATTGACTGCCATAACACAAAGTGGTGACCATGAAGCATGATGTTGTGAGTGACATTTGTATGCTGCACGTATTCCTAGGCTGTGCTCGTACCAAAGGATTAGAGCCTCTTCACTGCAATGGTCAAGTTGAAAGGCACACTTTTGTCACTGATTATAGTGAACAGGGCTTCAT
>Ga0265798_10009646_pt1 | contig 12043 bp, 5 predicted proteins | sample P3T30metagenome_FD_192430 | JGI IMG/M metagenome (GOLD analysis project Ga0265798, IMG submission 192430) | Plant litter microbial communities from East Loma Ridge, Irvine, California - P3 T30 | ecosystem: Environmental > Terrestrial > Plant litter > Unclassified | place: USA: California... | reverse complement strand
AGAGAATAGGATGTGCGGAGACCGTTGTTCACAAACACGTCAATCGCGGTTGGTTTGGCGGCCGTGGTATCGACATCGATGAGAAGATCGACGATCGCTTCTTTCGCCAGATGCAAACGCGCCGTGCCGGTCGCAATTACGAGCATTCCATCTGCTGACGCGACGCCTTCCGGCAGGATATTTCCCGATCGGACAAAGGCAGCCTGAGCAACGACCCACTGATCGGGCGCGATGGAATGCCGTCCGGCGTAATTGGCCAACATGCGTGCCATATCGGCCTTGGCCGGAATGCGGAGCATCGACCGAATTGCTGGTTGCGTGCTGAGCTGACGGGTTGCATCGCCTGCGTTGCGCTGCGCTTCGAGAATGAACGCGCTCAGCCCGAGGCCCAATCGACGCTCGTCCGGGGAACCGGGCTTCAGATCGCAAACGCGGTGGAGAATGTCCGTTTCAATTGCAATGCGGACCAGGCGGCCATTGTCTAAAGCACGCGTGGGCACGATGACGCGACCAATCGAATGATCCGTCTCATTCGTCCCGGAATCCGGGCTGAACGTGATCGCGCCACAGGCCACCCCATTGACGGTGACACGATGAACGCACTGATCGCTCGGGCGTTTGAGAACGCGCGCGAGAAGCGTAAGGACCATGTCTCCGGCGGGTCGCCCAGCCAGATGGAAGGCGATTGTCGCGCGTTGGCTGCCCGACCACACGCCCCAGGACTCGATGGCATACCAGCCATCCTCCAGAAAGCGCGACGCCGTAGGATTGTTCATCGCCGCGATCGTGCCGGCAAGATACTGGTCCGCCATCGGCATGCGCCTCTCTGAGTTGAGCGCATGGACGATATCGTCCGCCGTCCGCGCCCAACTTGTCATGACGAATCCGGCACGAATTTCGGCTTCTCGTGATGCGCGCGAGGAGGCGGAGCGTGCATAATGCTCGATCCGCGCTGCCCATGCCGATCTGTCCATCGGTGGCAGCAGGTCTGTTACTGCGGGCGCGATCTCAGGGATGGAAGAGATGGTCGAGGCCAGGCATATCTTGCCACGTGCCAAGCTTTCGCCAACGGGCAGGCCCCATCCTTCGTATAGCGATGGGTAAACCGTGAACAGGCTCTGCTCGTACAGCCAGGCGAGCGTTGCATCATCGACGTCTTCAAGGATCCGGATATGCGTGTTGACGCGACTATCCTCGCGCATTGCGCGTGCTGCGTCCTGCCCGTTCCACCCAACGCCGCCAACAATCACGAGATGCGGGGCCGCATCCCCCATGCGCTCGCGCAACATGACCCATACATCGTAGAGCAGACCGTAGTTTTTTCGGGCGTGGATCGCGCCAACGGCGAGAACGAACGGCCGAACGGACAACCAGTCGCGCTCGGTTTGACCGGCAGGGGTGATCGCATCTCCTGCAAAGCAGCCGATGTCATCCGCCAGTCGAATCTTACCTAACGTTGGCGTATCAAGTTCTTGAGCCAGGCAAAAGCGATCGACGTCGCGTCCAGTGCTATCCGAATTGATCAGGATGCGGTCCGCGTGCGAGACGATGGTCCGGCAGTTCGGGGTCCAGCGCTGCGTATAGCCTTCTTTGAACCAGTGCGGGAAGAGATGCGGGGTCAAGTCGTGCATGAGCACGTTGAGGCGAAGTCCGAACTTGCGTGCGAAGCTGACGATTGAGGTGGCATAGGTCGCATTCTGCATCCACCCGCTGCCGACCGTGATCATGTCGGAGAAGCCCGCAAAATTGCCGGGCAAAGGGGGGTGGGCAGGGCTGCTGCGACGCAGTTTGACGAAGCTGCCGATCGCCCCCAGTTCGACAACTGCGCGAGGAACCTCGATGAAATTGCCGTGGTCGATATAGAGCACGAAGCGTACCGCCAGATCGCTACGGTCTAGCAGCGCACGCGCGATTGCGCACTCGACGCGGACGATACCAGACATTTTGTCCAAGCTGTTCGCCCACGTCGTGATATCGAAGACGATGCCCAGCGCAACGGGAGCCAGTGCCGAAGCGGATGGTGTCGTTGGCCGGGCTGCGTCGGTTTCGGCGGCGATGACCGCTTCATAGACGGCGAGCGTAGCCTTAGCATGGGTTGACCAGTCGTATTGGTCGCGAACCAACTGGCGCTGCGCGTGGCGGGTGCTCTCGTCTCGCGTCGTTTCCCATGCGCGAACGATTTCGTCGCGAATGGACGCCATGCTTGCGGGGTTACAATATGCGGCATGATGACCGAAATATTCGATTTCGGCAGAACGGTCTGACAGCACCATCGGCACGCCGGCGGCTGCGGCTTCCAATGCGGCAAGCGGGGCCCCCTCAGCCCAGCTGGGAAGACAAAAGACGCGTGCGCCGACGATCGCCGATGCAAGCAGTGGCGAAGTGGGATCGATCCGCCCGATGATGTGCAGATCTGGCCCCCCGAAGTGGCGTATCAGATCGACATACCCCGCATCGCCTTCATGACCAATGAGCACGAGCGGAAGCCCTGTCGCTGCCAGCGCTGCGGCCAGCATCAACTGGTTCTTGCGAAGCTCGATGCGTCCGACACACAAGACATAATCGCCCAGACCATATGTGGTGCGAAACAGGTCGGGATCCGCCGCATCGAAGCGCGCCACGTCTACTGGATTGCGAACGAGAAACGGGTTGGTGGCGGGGGCACCTACCACGCGCTCAAACAGTTCGCGTTCCTGGACGCTGAGAAAGATGGTGGCCGAACTGATCTCGTTGATTGCCGTGAGAGCAGCCGTGTAGCCCGGTACGAAATCAGAAGGCTCCGTCACCCGCTGACGGTATGCGGCAAAAGCGTCATCGACGAGGGCTTCCGCATTCTGCGGATCCGTTGCGGCGCGAAACGCGCGAAGCAGATCGTCTCGCCAGAAGGGTGCTTCCCCCAGATCAAGCAGGATCGGTGAAAAGACGAAGGGCAGACCAAGGCGTTCGACCCGCCGGGCCATGCGATAGGCATCGGTGGGTGCCCAGATATTGAAGCCGTGCACGACATCGGCCGCGGCGACCGCAGCATTGACGCGACTGTTGGCAGTAGCGCGTACACCAAGATTGACCAATTCGTCTCTGGTACGCGGCACCCGAACAGTGGGGCCGCCCAACGCCTTGTCCTCCGCCCCATGTGTCAGCAGCGCAACGGAGCAAATATTCTTAGGGGGCAAGAGCATAGGCAAGGAACGGGTTTCTGCAGGAGCCAGCGTCGCGAACAGATCGTCATGCGATTGTGCCCAGCTTTGCCAAGTCATGTCAACGACATGGCTCCGAAGTGCGAACCGTTCGGCACGAAGCTGCTCCAGCACTGCGCGGAGCGATTCCGCATTGCCCCGCTCGAAGGGAATATGCGGAAACTCCGCCGCCCAGCCGACGTTGGACGCGATCACCGGGACGCCGCTGGCGAGCGCTTCCAGCACGCTCATCGGCCCGCCTTCGTTGGTGGCGGGTACGAGGACATAGTCCATCGACCGGTAGAATTCCGGGAGTGCGTCGGGTGCGATATGAAGACCAGGCGCGGGCCATCCGTCACCAGTGAAATGCCAGTCGATATCGGGTACGTTCATCACCGCGCGGACCAGCGCTTCGCCCTTGCGACCCGTATGGTAGGTCCGGCCCACCACGGCGATCTTCAACCGCGGCCGGAACCGATCAAGGTCGATCCCCGGGCAGATGCATTTCCGTTGCAAGACGCCCAATGCCTCGACGAGGCGATCGGTCGCGTTCGACATCGACACGGCATAATCGACGGCTTTGGCGGTTTCGTCGAAACGCCGACCCGCGTTCGGTTCCTCTTCACGGTGCGTGAACAGCGCGATTTCGACCGGGGAAACGCGCTCCTTCCGTGCGCTGTAGGTCATATAATATTGCAGCGTCGCCGCCGGATCAGCGCGTGTATCGGCGGTCACGTACGGAAGCGTATCGACCAGATGCCGGGCAAGCTCTTCGATGATCCAGTTGCGATCGCTCAGGACGATATGAACATGAGGGCGTTCTACCGCGGCACCACCGACTGGTCTCTGAAGCAAACGATTGTCCCCCGTATGACGCATTCCAACGAATGACCGTCACTTGCTGTAATGCTGATTACAAACTGGAACAAACTGCTGAAAATACGCAGTTTTACCAAAAATTACAGAAACTCATGATGGATTTCGACAAAGAAAAGTCATGGCTGTAACGCGTTCATTTGGCGACGATGTACGATAAACGCAGTACGAATGTATTGATTTTGCAGGTACAGCAAGCAGCTTATTTCGCTTTGTTTGGCAGAGCAACAATAGATTACATATCTACGCTGCCCGGGAATGTGAAACCTTGCCGGGGCCAAAAGGACCAAACGTCACGTTCATAAGACCATATTGCTCCGGACCGCGGATACCATTCAATTTGGGGTTAACCGAAAGACAATGGTTCAGCAAAATGCAGGTCAGCTACCTGCCATTTGGTGTTCAGCCGAATGGCGTGTCGCGGCAGTCTCGGTCTAGGCCACGGCGGTGTCGCTATCTACAGTCAGAACATGCCGGAAGGATGTAACGCGCGCATCGTCCTCGTGTGCGCGAATAACGCATTCGATTTCGACTTTTGCGGCATCGAGCGCGGTCCCGGCAAGCGGCATGTCAAAGGGAAAGGCCTCGTCGGTCCCAAGCCGAGTGCGACCGAGCGGAATGTCGAACGTATGTGGCTGGCCGTCAGGCAATCCGCGATGCGTCACCCGAACGGACAGTGGCTGCCCCTCTGCATCCGGCCAGTCCTTCGCGCCGTCATTGGTGACGCGCATCTTCAGGTTTAGCGGTTGCCCGGCGGGGAGCGTGGCCGGCAGGGGAACCAGCGGGGCGATGCGTACGACCGCAGGTTCCTGCCGCTGCGCCTCCGCCATCTCGGCTGCGATCGCCCTCAGGCGTTCTGCAACTTCGGTGACTCCGGGCACGTCGGCGGGGTTGGGAAGCAGGCACCAGAAGAAATCGACGATGATGAGTTCTCGGCCAAGCTCCGCAGCCAGTCGCGCCGCCGCTGCCCGGACGTCCGGGAAGCGCGGGCGATAATCATCGCCGCATGCGATGCCGGTCGGGCGAAGAAAGGATGTCCAGAACGCAATGTTCCGCCCGAGGATTGGATTGGTATGGACGGCGTCTTCATAATAGCAATCGATCGGACGGGACCAGGACACGCCTTCAGGGCTATACGCCCGGATGGGCACGATATTGTCGCAGCCGCGCGTGAAGTCCGCGAAGCTTTCAAAGCCGTAGCGCACGCCATGCGTACGGCCGACCGCATGCGCCCCTTCGTTGCCTTCCCATGGATCTACGCAAATGACCGTGGCCGTTTCCGGCACGCTGCGGGACCATGCCCAGCTCGATCTGCCGAACAGTGACCCGATTTCGACGACGCAGCCGTTTTCAGGAACAAGCGTCGCGACGGCTTCAATGGCTTGAAGTTGTGCCTCGGAGACCTGGCCGGGTATATCCATTCGATACGGCAATAGACGTCTCCATGGAAGATAAAGGGTCTTACCGACTAGTACTAAACGCAACCAAGAAAATTGACAACTTTGTTATGCGCAAGATTCTTATGTAGAGACTGCTGTGACCGTCAAGAATTAGGTGTTTTGGGTCCGATTCATCCCTGGAATGCCGTTTGGAGTTTCGGGATGTGGACGAGAGTCGGTGAGGCAACGCATTGCCGCTTTCCCCGAGGCGCAAATTGGTACGATATGATACTGCTCGAAGAGCAGCCGGTCGGGAAAGCGGATGTCGATCCTCGGATTCCTGAAAATGGCTGTCAGCCCGCCAGTGCGCCCGCTAGGGACGATGGCATGCAACCAACCAAGATACGGGCATTCAATCGCTGGTGGGACCGCGTATCCGCGTGGATGCCGTTCGGGCCGCGGTCCAACGGGGTGCGGGTGCGTGGGACCACGGCACGCAACATCCGTGCTGGGAACGCGGCGCGGAGTCGGCAGGACTGGGCCTGCGCCGCGACCGCTTACCGCCAGGCGCTGATCCAGGAGCCGCTGCTCCAGCATCTGTGGGTCCAACTCGGGCATATGGAGAAGGAATCCGGCGAGATCGACCGCGCGACCCAGGCGTATGAAGAAGCTGCGCGGCTGCGCGAGACCGATGCCGAGCCGTTGCTCCAACTCGGGCACATGGCCAAGGCGTGGTTGCAGCCGGCCGAGGCCGCGCGCTATTTCGTCACGGCGTTGGAGCGCGACCGTACGAATCTGCAGGCCGTGTCGGAACTGGTTCGCCTGATGCCCGATCGCGATGAGGTCGATCCGGACTTGTGGTCGGCAGTGCTGCGCGTGCTGGAGATTGATCCGGCAGACATCGTGTCCGAGGATAGCGGGGATTTGCCCTCGGGCGCGATCGTGTTCGACGTGACCGACCTGCTCGCGTTTTTCGGGCAACGGCGGTTGCCGACCGGAATCCAGCGTGTCCAGATCGAGGTTTCGCTGGCCTGTCTGGAACAGCGGATCGAACCGCAGCCGGTGTTCTGCGTCTATGCGAGCGCGCGACGTGGCTGGATCACGTTGCAGCATGATCGTTTCGACGCGCTTTGCCGGCTGGCACGGCAAAGCGACGACATCGCAGATCCCGCCTGGATCGCCGGGCTGGACCAATTGTATCGCAAGATCGCGACCGCGCGGACGATCCGGTTCGCGCCGGGGACGGTACTCGTCAATCTGGGGACGTCTTGGTCCGACCGGAACTATTTGCTCGATGTGCGCAGGATTCGCGCGCGCGACGCGGTGGTCTATGTCCCGCTGGTGTTCGACTTGATCCCGTTGATCGAGCCGGCGTGGTTCGCGCAATCGCTCGTCCGCGACTATCGCGCCTGGTTTGGATCGCTGCTCCATTCGGCGGACGGGTGCCTTGCGATTTCGGAGGCGACGCGCGCGGATCTGGTGCGGACGTCCGCCCAATGGAACGCGCCGATCCCGCCCGAATCGGTTCCCGTCGTCCGCCTCGATGGCGACTTTCGCCAGGCGGCGGCGCCGGTCGAGGCATTGCGGCCGTATGGGCTGGAGGCGCAACGCTACGTGTTGTTCGTCTCGACGCTCGAGCCGCGCAAGAACCATCAGGGTGCGTTCGAAGCGTGGCTGGCACTTGCCGCCAGCGTCGGGGAAGCCGCGGTTCCGCGCCTGGTGTGTGTCGGGGGGCGGGGCTGGCTCAACGAACATCTGCACGAGATGCTGCGCGACCAGCCAGCGCTCAGACGGATGGTCCTGATCCTCCACGGCATCCCCGACGACACGCTGGCCGCATTGTATGAACACTGTCTGTTTGCGCTCTATCCCAGCTTCTACGAAGGGTGGGGGCTGCCCGTCTCGGAAGCGCTGTCCTACGGCAAGGTCCCGGCGATCTCGCGCGTTTCGTCCCTGCCGGAGGCGGGGGGAACGTTTGCGCGCTATTTCGACCCGAACGACCCGGCGGACATCGTCGCGACGGTTCGCCCGTTGCTCGACGACCGCACGCGGCACCAAGCCGAGGCCGCGATCCGTCTGACCTATGCGCCACGCACATGGCACGCGATCGCGCATGACGTCGTCGCCAAGGCGCGGTTGGTCACGGCGCGCGCCGACGCAACGGTGCCGCGCGTCGTTTCGGGAGGCTGGACGTTTGCGCTTACCCAGCACGGCGACCGCGCGAATGCTGTCGCACCAACGCCAACCGCGGACGCGGGGCTGCGGCAGCCGTCAGCGCAATCAGCAGAGCAGGGTGAGGCGCTTCGTCATGGGCGGAGCTGGTTATCGCCAGCTTTGGCGGGGTGCCGCATCGACGGCGACGACGCCGCATTGTGGTTTGGCTGGGCGGGCGGCGAGGGGGCGACGGTGCACCTTTACTTCGCCGCCACCCGTCACGGCGCGATGGTACGGGTCGACATTGCCGGCGCGGTTCACGACGGCAATGCCCAGCCCGATTGCGCGATGGTCGTTTCCGGCGCCCTTCCTCAAACCCCGGGGATCGTGCGCATTCCGATTCTGCCGCTGGCGGGTCAGGTCATTCTTGCAGAGATGCGGGTCGAGCGGTCCGTGCGGACGTGATCGTTTAGCGGACCAGCAATAGCATCACGTCCTCGGTCGGGGGGGCGGCGAGGATCGCTTCGCGAGTGGTCGGCTGGATTCCCGCTTCGAGCGTGATTTCCGCCAGCGTAAAGCCGTCCGAGATGATCTGGTCGACGAACGCACCTGGATCGGCATAGCGCATCCGCGCAAATTCTAGCACGATCGTCAGCGGGCGCCGGGTCGCCAGGATTCCCGCCATTCCGTGCCAGATCGCGAGTTCGGAGGTGTCGGCGTCGATCTTGATGAAATCCGCGTCGAGCAGCTCGGCATAGCTGTCCAGACGCCGTGTCCGCATCAAGCGGCTTTCGGTCGTGGTGTCGCCGGACACGGGGTGATCCGCCGGTAGCAGATGGCCGTTCTTGGGTTCGTCGGTCGGAACGATCAGCAGAACGTCCGTCTCGGAATCGGCAAGCGCCTGCTCATGCACCGTGGCAATGCCCTCGAAGCCGTTGATCGCGAGGCTCTGTGCCATGCGTCGTGCGAGGTCGGTGTTGGGCTCGAATGCATGAACGTGCCCGCCCGGACCAACCAGATCCGCCATCAGCAACGAGAAATAGCCGAGGTTTGCGCCAACATCGACCACTTTCATGCCCGGCTTGATCAGCCTGGTGAGCAATTCCGTCAGCCACATTTCCCAATAGCCATCGAGCAGGAGATGGCTCGACAGCCCGACGTCGGTGGTATCGACGATCATCTTGTAACGGCCCAGCACGCGGCACAGCGACCGTCCGTCGCCGAGATAGGCGTTGCTGCACAGCTCGCGAATCACGGCCTCGTTGCGCTGGCGGGACTGGGTTTGCAGATGATCGAGATGAAAAAGACGAATGCCGGCTTCGGCGGACGAGCGTCGATTAACGCGAGCGATGATGCCCGACAGGAGGGGAGAGTGCTTCATGCGGAGCGCCATATGCCAAGCCGAAGGATAAGGCGACCACTTCCCAATGCGGTGGACGGTTCACCGGCCGAAGCAAACCGATCCCCTGGGGATGCCGCCCGCCAGCGTCTTACCCGCTTGTATGTCCATTTCTTCCCGCCTAAACGCGTCGCAATGCGTAGCGATGGATCCGATAATAGCGTACGGTGTTGCCTGGATAAGCCCGTACGCCATTCCGATCTTTTCGGGGCATTTGCGCGCTGTAGGGCGGAAGCACGCGGCACGCCCGTATTGCGTTACGGCGAGGTCGGTTCGTCGTCGATCCTGTGCCAGGTTGCAGGCGGCGTTCGCGGCAATGCCGATCAGCGATTGCCGAAAGACTTTGCCCTGCGTACCGCGCCGCCATGGATAGCCTGACATGACGATGATTTCGGATACTTCGGGCTCGACCGGAGATCGAGGTTTCTGGCGTGGGCTGCAGGTCCAGGGAAATGTGATCGGCGCGTTGTTGATGCGCGAGCTTCATACTCGCTACGGCCGTGAGAACATTGGGTACCTCTGGATCTTTTTGGAACCTATGACGCTGGCGGCGGCGGTTGCGCTGTTGCACACCGGGGGCGGGTCGCACGGCAACAGTATCAACCCGGTTCCCTTCGCTATCCTGGGGTATACGGTCTTCATCATGTTTCGTGGCATGGTGACGCGGGCGGAAGGTGTACTCGAATCCAACATGCCGCTGCTGTATCATCGACGCGTCACGATCTTGGACATGATGGTTGCGCGTGCATTGCTGGAAGCTGCGGGCACGATCGTTAGCCTGATCGTTCTGCTCGGCTTCGTGATCATTCTGGGGTTGGCGACATTGCCCGATCGGCCGTTCGAGCTGTTGTTGGGCATCGGATTGATGATCTGGTTTTCTTTCGCCTTGTCCATGCTGATCTGCGCATGGACCCATGATAACCGTCTGGTCGCGCGTTTTGTCCATCCGATCACTTATGTTCTCATGCCGTTATCGGGTGCCTTTTACCAATTGATTTGGATACCCGAGCCATACAGATCGTGGCTGACGTGGTTTCCGCTGGTGACCATATTCGAGCTCGTTCGCTTTGGGCAGTTTCATGCCGCAAAAGACACGTATGTCGACGTTTCTTATGTTGCCATGTGGTGTCTGATACTGACCTATTTCGGACTAACCTCTATCCGGGCAACGCGACGTCGCGTTCACCTTCACTAAGGTAGCCATCTTGAATAACACCTCTTCAACGGACCGCCCGGGGCTGATCGGATGGTTGCGCGCGCACCGCAACTGGTGCCTGATCGTGCTACTGCCAACGGCGCTGATCGCCGCTTATTATTATCTCATTGCGGCGGATCAATATGAATCCGAAGCGCATTTCGTGGTAAGAACAGCGGATTCACAGCCTGCGGCACCTTCGGGGCTAGGTCAGGCGCTGACCTTGGTCGGCGGGGCGTCTTCCGAGCGCGACGCCCTTGTCGTTGCGGATTATCTCAAATCGCACGACGCGGTCGCGGCGTTGCAGGCGCGGATCGGGTTGATCAAACGGTTTCGTCGGCCGGAAGCGGATTTCTTCTCGCGCCTCTGGTACGCCGACGCCACGCCCGAACAACTTCTCAAATACTTTAACGGCAAGGCTGACGTCGATGTCAGCACCGAAACAGGCATAACGGTGCTCAAGGTTCGCAGTTTCAGTCCGGAGGACTCCTTCCTGATCGTTCGCGAGCTTACCCAACTCGGCGAGAACCGGGTCAACATGCTGAACAAGCGCAATTACGCCAATGCCGTCGCAATGTCGCGACAGCGCGTACAGGAAGCGGAAACCAATCTGGCGCAGGTGCAAGGGCGCATCACCCAGTTCCGTCGCACCGAGCAGGACTTCAACCCTCAGGTGACCGGCACGTCGCGCACCGGCATGGTGTCGGAGTTGCAGGGCCAGCTTGCCGTCGCGCGGGCGCAAGAATCCTCGATGGCAGCCGTGCTGTCGCCCAACAGCCCACAGTTGCAGGCCGTGCGCCAGCGGGTTGCTGCATTGTCCCGCCAGGTGGCATCCGAGACGTCCAAGCTTTCAGCGGGGCCCGGGAACGTAGCTGCCGGAATGGGCGCTTACGAGGGAATCAAGATGCGCCAGGAAATGGCCGGCAAACAGTTCGAGATCGCCTCGAGCGCGCTCCTTCGTGCGCAGGATGAAGCGCGTCGCCAGCAGCTCTTCGTCGTTCCCGTCGTAGATGCCAATATGCCGGTTCGCGCGCTCTATCCGCAGCGTGCAAAGATCGTTGGCACGGCGTTTCTGGCGTTGCTGCTGATTTATGGCATCAGCTGGCTGATCGCAGCGGGCGTTCGCGAACACGCTGCCTGATGCTTCGGTCGTCGACCCGGTGCGCACGGCGCACCGGGTCGATCGTATTACCGGGTTGCGTTCTGGACAGCGATGACTGGCGAGAACAATTGCCCGAGCGCCTGGACGAGTTTCAGCGGCTGGTTGGCCGAGGCGTTGGCGATGTACACGACGTCCTTGTCCCGCATCACGAAACGCTGCGCCAGGAAGTAGTTTTGCGCACGCAGCATATCGATGCGGTAGATCACCGGCTTGGTTGCCAGTGCGACCGGCACCGCGGGATCTCCCGGCTGGCCCGGTCCGACCGGTGCGGTTGCACCGTCGGGCAGGCGGAAGATGAACACCGAGCGCGGATCGGCGCGACCGTCATTGGGACCGCCCGCGCGGGCGAGCGCCTCGGCCAGCGTCAACGTGCGGCTTTCAAACGGGATCTGCGAGATCCGGTCGATCGCGCCAAAAACAGTGAACGTGCGCGGCTGACGGATCAATTCGATCCGGTCGCCGCCCAGCAGGACGAGATCGTCGGGTGACCCCGACAGAACGGTGTCGAGCGGCTGTTCGACGGTGCGCCCGCGGCGGGTGAAGCGCACGATCGAATCCTGCGCGCCTGTCCCCGTCGCGGTCGACGCGCCGGTCTGGGTCGCGCGGGTAATGCCGCCGGTGTCCGCGATCACATCGAGCAGACGCTCCCGCGCCAGCGTCAGGGGAACACGCCGCGGATTGGATACCGCGCCCATGACCACG
>Ga0265798_10009645_pt1 | contig 12044 bp, 11 predicted proteins | sample P3T30metagenome_FD_192430 | JGI IMG/M metagenome (GOLD analysis project Ga0265798, IMG submission 192430) | Plant litter microbial communities from East Loma Ridge, Irvine, California - P3 T30 | ecosystem: Environmental > Terrestrial > Plant litter > Unclassified | place: USA: California... | reverse complement strand
CGAAATGGAGAAAGCCATCGCCTCCTGCCAGCTGCGAATCCAAAGCACCGAAGCCTCCGGCAAGCCGCAAGCCGCTTCCACAATCGCAGACATCAAGTCCATGGTATCGGAGATGAAGAACCGACTCGTCGACCTCCGCAGCCCTTCGCAAGCTCTGACGACTGCTGGCGGTCCCGCAGACGTTCCTGATGGAGCGGACCCGCTGCGCGGTGTTCTCGGTGCAATGCTGGGGACGAGCAAGGCGGAGCAGGCGAAGAGGATTCAGGAAGCGACAAGCCAGGCGAATGATCTGAGCGGGCTGGTGAAGAAGAGGAAGGCGAAGTTTGTGGAGGATGGTGCTGAGGGAGAGGGTAAGGGCAAGAAGGCCAAGGTTGAAGAAGAAAAGTGAGGGGATGTTCCGGTTGGGTTATGATAGTTCTTGTTTCTTTTTCCGAGTCTGTTGTTTCTCTCATGTCTCGATATGCGACATACGATACCCCAAATGACTCGTTTGCGCTTTCTGTGACGAGTGTTTACGTACCTAGCAATTTGACTTGACTTGTCTTGTCACGTCACTCATCTCAGCACATGATGCTTGACAACAGGAATCCTCAATACTTTCGTGGCCCAGCCTAATCAGGTTTACCATCCGCCTCCACTCTCCGAGCCTCTTCCATCTGCGCTGAGCCACGGCGGCGTGTCTGAAGTGGGCGCTCGCTCTCCTGGATGAACGGAAGATCTTCTTCGGATGCTGCTGCGAGTGGAGTCTGAGATTGATGGTCATCGCCAGCTAGCAATGGATCCAGAGCGAAAGGCTTCGAATCCGCGGCTTCATCTGCTACTTCAGCTCCAGCTGCTGCTTCAGCTTCAACTTTGGCTTCCGCTTCCGCTGCCGCTGCTGCTTCCGCAGCTAGGCGGGCTCTCTCGACGTTGCTCTTCCGGCCTCGTTTCCTCGGGGCCGAAGCGGGTTGGTCGCCCGTGAGCTCGAGGCCTAGATTTGATCGGCGCGAGGCATGGCTTGGGGCGCCTCCGCGTCGAGATCCACCGCGCGAACCACCTCTTGCTCGGCCGAAGGGCTTCGGAAGTGGAGTGGCAACAGCCGGGGAGCCTTCGTCGGCGGCAGCGTGTGCTCCTTCGCTGGCATCGTTGCCCTGTGTTGGCGAGAAGCGGCTGGCAGATCTTGTTCGGGCAACCGGTAAAGGTCGTGGAGGCTCATCTGTGATACCGTGAGAGGCGCGGAGGGCATCTGCATTAGGGGCGCCTTTGTAATAGACCGGCACTCTCATGGGAATTTTGTGCGCGTCAGGTTCGCCTTTTCTCAATTTGAGAGCTGAGAGACGCTCCATGAAATTCGCTTGGGCTTCAAGATGAGCGTCTTTGATCTTGGTACGTGGGATGACCATGGGAACCTCGGGGTCTTGTTGGAAGTATTCGACGGATTGGTACTTGCTGTCCGTGTCACTAACATCGGACGCGCCATCGTCGTCGGTTTCCATTGACTGGGTGGGCACCGACTGGCTCGCAGAAGGTTCTGGGTATATCGTGTCTCTCTTGCGTTTTAAGTTTGCCGGCATAGCAACAAGCCTAGTCTGAGAGGATGCGACCACGTCGAGAACATGACCGCTGTATTTGGGATCGGCGACAACGCCAGGATCAGTGATCCAAAACTGCGTCCCGAGATCTGTGAACCAGTAGCAGCTGTAAAAGCTGTTGTTGAATTTGACGTATGGCTTTTCGCTGTGGAGATCCAGCATTTGGAGTTGGCCTCTTTCTGCAGTCGGTGTGGCATTTATGTTCGGCTGGTCAAACCGGTCATCTAGATCTCCTTGGTCATGTGCTGGTGTCGCGGCGTCGTTCTTTTCTGAAGCTGCTGGGGCGATGAGCTTGCCATTTTTGGCATATTGTTTCTCCTGGATTGCATTCGGGACGTGGGTGGTCAAGTCCAGAGTAAAGTAGATGTCTTCCCTTTCGTTGTCATCGTATTCGTATTCCCAGTCTTGATCTGCGTCTGGGTTCATGTCGGATTCACGTGGTGTCCAGGGCCGGATGTGGCACGGCGGCTCGCCAAGTGGGGGAATTATCGTACAGGTTGATGTTGAAGCAACGTGCTATGCTGCTTGACGAACATTGGCGGTGGTGCAGTGCAGTGCAGTACCGTATCACGACATGCATGCGTAGTGCTGGCACACCCACCTGATGGACTGTATGGAGGGATTATTGTTGCCGGTTGATAGATGTGGTTGTCGTGGTGTGAGGGAAGACGTTGATTGGTCGGGCACACGAGAAGTGAAAGGTTCAAGGACGGGCCGGGCAAAGTACCGACAGCCGTGCAGGTATGATTAATGAAGACAGAAGAATCGGATGTAAGACGCGGACAGCTCGGCCTCGAACACAGTCTTTTATGCAGGCGGGCCAGGGCAGGATTTGTAGCATCGCTTAAGGCTGTGAGCTGTAGCCTGTCCTGTGAGCAAACAAGCATTTCTGTGGCTGATCCATCACGTAGACATGTACTCATTACAAGCCTTTGAATCTTGTATTATTGACTGTCCCTCTGTCTGTCTGTCTATACCCACATTGACGCATCTCCATCTACAGTTACATTATTCAATTCAACAATTGTCAGCATACATTGCCTCCCAGTCCTCAATGCAAGATACGGTGTGCTGAGTAGTACCTTGCCTTAGTGCTATCAGCCTCCCACAGATCGCCCGTCCGCTGCTTCCGCCGCCGCTCCATCCCATCCAAGCCATTCACATCGCTGCCTGGAGCGCTGTTGCATTCGCTGTCCGGTACATCCGGCGCAGACCTTAAGCCCGTCCGTCTCCCTCGTCACGCGCTACCGCTACCGCTGGAATCGCACCATTCTTAATACCCAACCTACATGTACCTTAGGTGCCACCACGCCGTCGGCACGCCGTCGACTGCTGACCTTCTCTGATCCTGCTTCTCATCTTCTTCCACTTCCACTTTCACTTCCACTCCCACTGCTGTCTCGTACCACAGTACACAGCACCCGCTATCCAACCGCGGTCAGGCACCGTTTGCTGTGCTGCGCTGCTGTGTGCGATCCATCGCATCTCCAACAATCCTCTCCGATCACGGCATTTACTGCTGCCCTTGCACCACATTTCAATACCCCAGAACCCCACACCACCACCGCCGAGAGACGTGCACGGCGCAGTCACCGTCGTAGCCCTACAGTCAACCACAACTACTCGCCTTCACCAATCCACTCAATGGTCCGGTAGAAGAGCGCCAGGCTGCGACCATCACCGAATGCGTAATCATCACCAACATCCCACGCTGCACATCTCTTCCAATGCCCTCGCGACGATTCGGCCAGAGATGTTTTGCCGGCTTCATCGCCCTGGCTTTGACCTACATCATCCTCGGCGGCATCATCGATCAGGCTACGCGGACTATGACCGCTGCCGAGATGATCGAGAATGAAGAATGGATCGACAGCGGGAAGCTATGGATAGACCGCCAGATGTGCAGGTGGATAGGCATATGCGGCCTCTTCCACTACTTGAACAAGTCGGGTTGGACGTGGCAGCATATTGAGAAGAACGACCCTGAACAGCACCCCGATTGGAATGATTATTGGACATCAGGCGAAGACCCCGTGTCTTGGTCGGATGAAGAACGTGAGTTGCGGGAGATACCGCAGTATGTCTTTGACTACGCGCCCTATGTACATCTATTCTCAGGCGAGAACTACTGGCCTTGCGATATTGCGGAGCACCTAATACACACAAAGCCATACGTCAACTACACTCTGATTGATGAGCTCGAGGACGACCGAAACCTAACTAACTTGAACGAACTCAACGGTATCGACGGAGGTCACAGCGGGAAATACATCTACCTGAAGAGTAACGACAACGTCGAAGAGCAGCCGCGTTGGCTTGGTGGCGAGAAGAACATCCCCAATGCGCCAGAATTGCCAACAGACGGCCACTTTGGTAAGCCATGGCCTCACCTTGGCGACCTGAAGGACTTCGATCTGGATCATGCACAACAACAAGTATTGGAAGCCCATGACGAAGGTGCGAGCATGAACGAAGCCAATGCTGCAACCCCCAGGAAACTTCGTCCAACCGAGGACGGCCAATGCGGTGGCAACAGCGGTCTCACCTGTAAAGGCAGTGCGTTTGGTCAATGTTGCTCAATCTATGGGTATTGCGGACGAGACGAAGGGTACTGTGGCGAGGCCTGTGATCCCATCGCTGGCGACTGTCCAGATCCACTGAAGCCCATGCCGGGCCCGCACCGTGAGCTCCGGAAGCGTGACCGCGATCTGGGTGGCGAGAAGCATCGTCCTGAGAAAAGCGGACGAAGCAGTGCTCCTGCAATTCTTGTTGTTGTACCTAAAGAGGATGGAGTCGTCGACGCGTTTTGGTTCTTCTTTTACTCGTACAACTTGGGGAACACAGTCTTGAGTGTCCGCTTCGGCAACCATGTCGGCGATTGGGAGCACACAGTCGTGCGCTTTGTAAACGGCACACCAGAGTACGTGTACCTTTCGGAACACAACTTTGGCGAGGCCTATTCCTACCACGCCGTCGAAAAATACCTCCCTGCACAAGATGGTTCAGGCACAATGCTCGGCACCTGGTCCAACTCTACCGCTGCCCGCCGGGCCAAGCGCCCTGTGGTCTACAGCGCAACAGGATCACACGCAATGTACGCCACACCAGGCCTACACCCCTACGTCTTGCCATGGGGATTACTTCACGATCAGTCCGACCGTGGCCCTCTTTGGGATCCGGCACTTAACGCCCATGCTTTCGTCTACGACCACGCCACGCAAGACCTCCGTGCTTCTACCCACTCGCCCAAAGCACCCGTCGACTGGTTCCACTTCGCCGGCCATTGGGGCGATAAATATTACCCTCTCTCGGACCCCCGCCAATACCGCTTTGCTGGCGAATATCACTACGTCAACGGTCCGACAGGTCCGAAGTTCAAGAACTTGGGTCGCGATGAAATCTGTCAAGGCCGTGGCCCATGTAAAATCAGGCATTGGCTGGGCGGCGGTCGGGGCGCGGATCACTTCCCTGAAGAAGAAGCAGTCGAGGAGGGCGGCTTACCTGGTGGCAACATGACGGATATGATATGATATGATACGAACTTGGCGGGTAGGAACCAGGATTGAGGTGTGGAATTTCCTTTTTCGGTTTTCTCTTTTGTTGGATTCTTCACCTGGGATTTGGATGATTGACACGAAGATACCCCTACCATTCTTTATATGCTTTTCCCATTTCGGCTGTCTTGCACGAGGAGTCGAGTCTGCGCACGCACAACGGCGTTCCCATTGCGATTGTATTCTTTTCCGACTGCAGGGGCATTAGCGAAACGAGATAGAATGATAGAATGGAACAGTACGATCACGCGAACCTATCATCGACCACTCAAAAAAACCAATAGAGCCAATGTCGACATAGACTTGTCCTCCTTCCCAGACTTTCATCCTCTGGTCTGTCATCCATCCCACTTACTAACCTCAAACCACAGCTTCCCCAACCCATCCAGCATAGCAACAGTCGCATTCTCCACGCCCTCGAACCCCAATTCCTCGTAAACAGGCCAGCCAGCCGGAGAAGACAGCAAAGTCACCGGGATCGTCTTCGCCTCTCCAACTCCCTGTCCTCCGATTTCCATCTTCCCATCCCGGCCACGAGACAGCTCCATCCCCCACCTCACATGCCTAGCAGCAAACCCATTCCCGTCCCAATCCGGGTGCGTGGCGAGCAAGTTGAGGTACAATTGCTGCGGGTAGTCGGTGAAGAAGTATTTTTGGAAAACGGGCTGCATCTGGCGATCAAAGTCGTGGGCACGGGTGAGATTTGTTCCCGGGACGGTGCTGCAGGTTCGTAGGAGGGAGTAGAAGGTGTTGGTGGTGAAGGGAGATTCTGCAAAGGGAAGAGAGGAAGAGGCGTCTTGTTGACTTCGCATGTTCCAGAAAGCGAGGGCGACGGGCGTTTCCTCTTCTCTCTCTTCCTTCTCTTCTTCGTCGTGGTCGTTGTGACTGTCTTCGCCCAGCGGTACAGTGATGACGTTCAAGAAGGTCTTTTCTCTGTTGAATTGCTTCCATCCTTGCACAAGTTGATCGTGCATACAACTCCAGATCTCTTTCTTGTGGTGGGCTTGGTCTGGCATTAGGTAGTTCCAGGTTCCGGAGGGGGAGAAGGCTTCTACTATGATCGTGGTGAGGGCTGGAAGGTCTGATTCTACGGCGGGACGGAAGTGGGAGCTGGGGTTCTTGTTGATTCGGTTGGGTTTGAGGATGACGGGTTGCTGTTGGTTGTTGGTTGGTGGGAGGGACCCTGTTGATGGTGGCGATGTAGGGGTAGTTGGTGAGATGAAGGCGATAAGTAGGAGGAACATGATTGTGTTCAGCATGATGATGTTTCCTCTCTTCTTGAGAGTGATCCTTGAGGTGGGCCAGACTACTAGATTGTCTTGTCTTCTTGCGATGAATTGCCTCTCTGTCTATGTATGTATGTGACAGACAAGACTCGGCGGTATATTAACAGCTGAATACCAGGTACAGCTACATGTTATCTACGCTCGAACCAAGGTTACCGAAGTAGGTACATGTACGTACCACAGGTGGAGTGGCTGGCTGTGCGAATGCGAATCCTCCTCGGGGCCGATTCATCCAAGCGAGATCATCGCTTGCAATTTTGTAGCATTGATAAATGTCTGTTTGTACACAATCTTGAGGAGCTGAAGTATCATACAGTAACCTCAGTTGTCATTTTGTCTTTTCAGTGCAGTCATGAAAAGACTTCGGCTTCGCGTTCAACTTTGAGGCCGGAGAGAGCGGATCGAACGGCTCTCCAACCAGATTGCCGGAAAGGCCACCGCTACCTGCATTTGGCTACATTATACGTTACCTTACAAATGGACAGTCTTACAGAGCTTCACATACCTCATCGAAAATAGATAGGCTTCGTTTCTGCAGTTCGTGGTCACTACCGTAAACATTTCTTGACTCGCCTCCTCTGCTCCTTTCTAACAAACAAGTCATCTAAATCGACCATTGCAAACTCCTTCGAAATGGCTTCCAAATACAGCAAGCAGAATCTGTACGATGTCGAGGGCCTGGTGGCGGTGGTCACAGGTGGTACGTCACCGTTTGAAAGAAAACAGTACCACGACCAGCAATAGCTAAAGTCATTGATCACAGGCGGTTCTGGCCTAGGTCTGATCCTCGCCAAAACGCTCGAAAGCAACGGAGCGAAAGTGTACATCACAGGTCGCAACGAAGAGAAACTGCGAGCAGCTGCCAAAAGTGCCGTGAGTTGCATATACCCGACTTGTCAAGCAAACAACAACTGAACAGTCCTTCACACAGGAACGCGGCAACCTCATCCCAATTCAAGGCAGCACGACCTCACACGCCGACCTCCAACGCGCCGTCGACCAGATCTCCCACGAAACAGGCTACATCGACCTGTTGATTGCTAACGCCGGTCAAACAACCTACGACTCCTCACCCAACGCCCGGCCCAAACCATCCGCCGAATCGTCCGCCGCAGAAGTCCGCGATTACTACTTCAACTACCGACCTCATGAAGTTTGGACCGAGACTTTGAACACAAACGTCGCGGCAGTGTTTGCCACTTCCATGGCTTTCCTGGAACTGCTGGTCGAAGGCAACAAGCGGAGAGAAAGTGATGGCAGCAGCAGCAAGGGCAATGGCGAGGGCAAGCCTAGCAGCCAGATTGTTGCCATTGGTAGTGTGGGTGGCCTCACGCGTTTCACTGACAGCTTCATCTACAATGCCAGCAAAGCTGCGGTGCACCATTTGATGAAGAACTTGGGGGCGCACTTTGTGCCGTTCGATGTTAGGTGTAATGTCATTGCGCCGGGCTGTGAGTTTATCTTTCCATTTGGTTCATCGAAGATCGAGCCCTTCGCTGACCACTCGCTCCCCGTCTCTATAGGGTTTCCTTCCGACATGACAGCACCCGTCACCAAAGCGTGGGAGCACACGGGCGGCGTGATGCCGCGGACTCTGGTTCCGGCTCAGAGAATGGGAGTCGAGGAGGAAATGGCCGGAACGATCCTGTACCTGGCCTCCAGAGCGGGCGGGTACGCGAATGTAAACATCAGTCTTATCGACGGTGGATTTTTGGCGAACCATGCTGGGACATATTAGACTGATCGATTGATAGTCGATCCATGTGGATGGACGGGTGGGTGGATGTGTCAATATTTTGGATAGAGCAAACCGGTGAATAGATTTGGGCGGCCGTTGCTGCTGCTGCTGCTGCTGCTGGTGAGCTCGTGACTAAGAAGGGTGGGATTTTACGTGCATGCATGTCGTGCTGCAGAGACGATCGTTCTCGCTTTCGGTTCAGCGTGGATGCCGGTGTTCGTATGCAGGTTCAGGTCGCATATCGATGTCGGAGGGTGTTGCGACATTTGCGCTGGCGGTGAATAGTTGCTGGAGTTGATGATAGGATGGAAGTTGTCGATAGAGAATGTTCTGGCCATGCGATCTGCGCTGCTGCTGATCCATTAGCGGGCCCAAGTGTTGTCTTCTATAGCACTGCTAAGGTACTCAAAGCAATACTTGAGCTATCATTGCGAGGGACGATACATAAAGTGGGGAGGAATATGGTGGAAGGATTCTGGTTTGAGTGCGCTGATCGAAAGCTTTCGCCGTTTGAACAGTGATTCCTTATTAATAGATAAATATATCAGACCTGGAGTGGACAGCGAACAAGTGATATCAACAAAGGGTGTTGCGACGTATTTATTGCAAACCGGAAGCGATGATCGATCGCATGAGGTAACGAAACAATACTTAAGGAATAGAAAATGGAAAAGAAACAGTAGCGTATAATAATCCGCTTACAAACGCCTTCCCATGTTGACATTGTTGTTGTCCCCCGAGTTTGCAACACCGACCGATCCGGGTCACCGATAGTATATTCAAGCCAAACAAAAACGCCACTCGCTAACACAAGCAATTCGAAGTCGGAGCGTCGAACTCACGATCCGTTCATGGTCCTGGGCAGATGGTCGACGGACAGGCAGATGCCTCATGACGGGTCCGTTACGACGTTCTACGCTCAGGGATGCCGAAGACCGAGGCGGGCCTTGAAGGCAGCGGCGATGGTGGTGGGACGCAGATTTCGTCGTGCTGGACGACGCGAAGGGAGAGGTTGTTGCGTGGTTTTGATGCCGAGGCCTGGAAGGCGCGGGCGATGTCGTCTGTGCTGAAGGAGTCGTTGCGAGGAAGACGGGGAGCTTCGGACGGCTGGGGAAGAGATGAAGTCATGTTGACTGTGTGGTGTGTGGGTGGGTGTTTGTGTTGTTGTTGTTGTTGTTGGCGGTGGTGGTGGTAGCTGTTATTCGTGTTGTTGTTGTTGTTGTTGAATGAGGATGAACTTTCAGTGAAGAAGTCCGGGAGTAGGAGTAAGAGTCGACCGGCTATTATGTATGAAGGGTGGCCAAGTAGGTTTGAGGATGCGTCAAGGCGGTGTCGACAGGACGAGGGTTGCAAGTGGTGGTAGCACTGTCGGCGAGAGGCGGATCTGACTGAGTGAGATGCTTGAAGAAATGGATAATATGACAAGTCCTGTAAGCAGAGGAGCTAAGGCGTGGGATGTAACGTTGTAGCTTGGTTGTTGTAGTCGAACTAAAGCAGAAGATGCAGGGAATACAGAGGGCGAGAGTGGACTACTTATCTTTCTCCAATCCTTCCATAGGGGTGGCCGTTGCCTCCACCAAGGAGTGCGTAATGACTGTGGCAGAGAGACGAGTTCGATCCAGCAGGCAGGCTACGCTACAGCGCCGAACACAGACACGCTGCTGTTTCAACGCACGTGCCCGTCCTACGCACGCCGACACAACGAGTAGGGTATGCTTCCGGGCACGCGTTGCAACCCGCCCAGAAGGGCAGGCCATACATGCCTTTTCCTGTCCGTGGCAGCACGGTGCACCCGAACCACATGGAGCCATCCTCCGCAGCGCCATTTCCCGGGGTAGCGGGAGCCTGCACTGCACTTGGTAGTACTGGAATTATTATCCATGTAATGGTTTTGGCATTCGGTGGTACTGTACACGCGCGTACATGCTGTAGATGGAATGTCGGTACGGCGAAAGGATGGGTGGCGGCAGCATACCAGCATACCAAACCTACTGTGCAGTAAGTAGTCCACCGGCATCCCACGTCTAAACGAGTCAACGATACTTCAGCCGGATGCTCGGAGCGATACGCCAGCAGCACGCCAGCGCTTCACCGACAGCATAGAAACATGAGTTTGCTAGTAGTATACTTGCAATTACTTGGTTAGTACTCTCCTCATGCGTGCAGCCTTGGTCTCCATCCATGCCAGACCATGCAATTGTCGCCCGCTACTATGCCGATCTCATCCTGCTTCCCGGTTTGACAGAGCGTCGCCTGTTGGATGTATCAGATCCAGGTATTATGTAGTCAGGGAGGAGGATTGTTTTGGTCGCACACCGCAGTATACACAAACCTAGCTCGAGCCTAGGTACACGCCTCGCCTATGTAGGTATCTCACTCCGTAAAGGTGATGCCGCGAAGGTGATACCATGCTCGATAGGCCAGCAAGCCACCCGATGTGAGCAACCGCCAACCAATATCACTTCCACACTGCTGTTGTACATCCGAGGACAGCGGATCCATACACAGATAGTCTTGGCCGGCTCGTGTTCGTCCTTCCCCGACCGTGTTCTCGATCGTTTGATCGTCAGCTTTCGAGATTATGAGTGACAGGGACGAGTATTTTCGGTACGCCTCCACATCTCTCCGCGATCTGTCGAACCTCAGAATCAACGGGCGTTTGTGCTGGCGCCCACTTGCCGCTTCCCACCCGCGCGCACCGACGTCTAATCGTACCGAGCAGGCGCCACCGACACGGCACGGCTCTGGCACTCGATACCGAGAAATGAGATGAAGAACATCCGACCTTCTCGCCTCCGTCTAGCGGTAAAGAAGGAAGACTTGGGGAATTCTGTTTGTAGAGAGCTGTCTAACCGGACGGGGTTCTGATCGCTTCTCTGACCGCTTCTACAACCATGTCTTGAAACCCCAGAGTCTCATCGCTGTCACCATTCACGCCATCATCGCCATCGCCATCGCCATCGCCATCGCCATCGCTGCAATAATAGTCCGTTTGAGATCACACACAGGAGACAAGCACGACCATCTACACCCACGTCATCTCATCGACAACCAGCTTCACACCAAGACCCAGCCGATGCTCAGACCTCGCGGCATGACTCTTTTGCCGAGATTGTCACTCTCTCCTGGAAGAGGCCCCTTGGGCGCGAAAGATGAATTCTCCGTGGCTCGGGGCACGGAATGGAAGTTGGCCAAGCAGGTGACGACTCTCAATGTGATCCATCAAAACGATTGACCAGCACATCCTATGATTCTCATGCGACACAAACCCGGTCCGGTCTCAGGCCACGCAAGTTGATTGATCGATTTCAAACTGAGACCGCTTTCCCTTTCCCTCCAAGGTCGCCATCGATTCCAAGTAAATTCGGTTCGCAGCGGCGGGAAATGCGGAGGGATCCTGGGGAACACGCTCCCAAGAACCCAAGAACCAACGGCGTGGTATCTGTACATACTGTAGTAGTATGTAGATGAAAGGGCTACAATCCCGGTCCAATTTGCGGGTCTCTTGTGTGCCTGTGTGGTAGTGACATGTAAACTGTTGGTTCGGGCTAGAACTTTCTCTCGTGTCACCACCAAATTCCCTTCGGCAAGGTGTGTTGCGGCGCCCGTGATTCTTTGCAGGTGTGGCTCTCATGTTTTTGGTGTGAGGTCGCTAGGAATCCGTGTCTCTCGTTGCATGTCACGGCAATTGACGATGACCATGCCGTGCGGTTTCTCGCCGGAGGTTTGCGAATTGCAGTACCTTAGCTATGCAGAAACATCAGATCTTATTTTCTTGTTAATCATTTGAATACATAGTTATACGTAACGTCTTATAGGTATTTTCGCGCTGATATGTAGTGGCTTCTTAATCATTCCAATCCAAGGATCCCACAAGGGAAACAGCTGACTTGCG